>JACCDV010907762.1_pt1 | contig 28238 bp, 26 predicted proteins | sample 7446131 | NCBI WGS metagenome assembly JACCDV01 (sample SAMN15323448, study PRJNA562643) | freshwater metagenome | isolation source: river surface water | place: USA:Blue River Watershed | collected 2017-08-17 | reverse complement strand
TCATGAATGATTTCCCATTTGCTCTTCTGTAATGCTGGCTCTGCAATCACAATCTTTTTTGACTATTTTTTCTTCTCTAAGGCTTCAAAGGCAGTAACGAGAAGTGCATCAAATTTTTTGACAAACGCTGCTATGGTATTGAGCATTTAAGTTAAACAATATAATGGACCTATCAATTGTATATAATGAATATGTTGGTAGGCAAAATATAAGTATACTGGCAACAAACCAAAATAATTGTATTCTATATATCACATTTAAAGATGGTTTGAACTCATCTGTTAAAAATGGCCCCACTTATTTGTTTCTTGTATTATGAATAATTAACCACCCCATTTGTATCCAAAGCTTTCTTTACTTTACTTAAGATTTTAGTAAAGCTCTCGATTGATTATTCAAGTGCTCGTTAGTATAGCATTTCATTTATGTCGTCATTTTCACTCAGTTAATTGTTTGATTTAGGCATAAATTCGGTTAAATAATATTGCTAATTGGCTTGCTTCTTTTCATCTTTTTTATTCGTAGGAACTTTCAAATCTGCTCTGTTAGGCAAGGGCGGTTTTTGCTTTTATTTGAAAAAGAAGGCTTAGCTCTTTGCCATTGATAATCTTTTAACTTTAGAAAGACTATTTTTGGATGATTTTTCTGCAGATTAAAAGATCTTTTTCTTATACCCTTTGTCTTCAGCCTATTCTCCTTGTTTTTTAGGAGTCTCTTCAATCTGCTTCCTGTTGCCCAAATCTCTGTAAGTCGCAATACTTCCCCTAGGTACAGAAGAATAGTTGGAAATCGCCACTTCGCTTGGCTCAAACATGCATCGAAACCATTTAGCAAGCTCAAAATTATTCTTAGAACTCACGACATTCTGAACATTCAAATTCGGCTGGAATCCCTTCTTATTCAGCACCTTTTTCATGATGTTTAAATTGTGCGTGCAATCGTACTCTGAGATAGGATTAGGATTGTATTTGAGTAGCGAAGCCTCTTCAGGGTATTTGATGGAGAGAATTTTGCAAAAGAACACTCCATTTTTCAAGTCTTAGTACTTGTATCGGGTGTGCGATTCAACCCAGTTCGCTAATTCCTTCCTCGTGAATGTGCCCATGCTTTCCCCCATCGAACTGCCTTACCTCATTATTAAATATTATAAAGCATTAAAAATGAAGTCAATAAAACAATAGTTTGAGGTAAACTCAACTCCTCTTATTCTGGCTTCTTTGGTTGGATGATAATCTTTGGTGGGCTCTACATTAATAATTATTTGGTAAATCGTGTTTAATATAAATGATAAGTCGTCTTGCCGCTGAGAGCACAGTGAAAGTGCCATTGAGGGGCCAGCCCTATTTCTCAGTCTCCAAAAAGCTCCTTTGCTTTCAGACAGATACGCACATAAGGATAAAAGCAGTAAGCAGGTAGGCAAAAGATATTTAAATTCCTTTCAACAATCTCCCTATTCATTTCTCGCTATCCCAACAGCACCCTTGGCTCTACTAACTCACTCATAATAACTTACTTCAAATATACCGGATCGAATATATCAATGGGCTAGCCGATGGATCCTTTAAGAAAATCGGAATTATCCACAGTGTATTAAAGTATGAGTAAATTAAAAACGGGTTAATCTTGCTAACCAAAAATTTCACCATCAAAACCATTACTTTCAAATAACTCGCTGAATCGACGGAAATAAACTTGAACATCGAAGGAAACTCTTTGAAGTCAATCACTTAGGCATCAGGTCCATTTGTTTGGACAGTGTCGCCTGATAGCGAAAGGATTGTTATTACAAGGTGTAAAGAGTAGTAGGTTGAATCAGCAATTTAGCCAGTAACTGAAATATTTGATCGAGTTGCCAACACCCTTCAATATTAAAAAACACACTCCTTCACCTTCCTCAACCGAATAATAGCCATCTATCAAGATAGATTTGCCTTTCAACGCAAAACCAATAAAGAAATATAGATCTATGACTTGGAATAGCTCAAACTAATCGGAAAAATTGCTTTAGAAGATACCATAAAGTTTTCATCAGTCAAACATAACCTCTTATTGATCATTACCAGCAAGTAGAAGGTAGATTATTTGAACTTTTTCGTCCTTAACTCATAATCCAAAAACATGCAGCCTTTAGTAGTCAACCGAGCAATATATTAAAAAACTAATGGAGATTTCTACAGCTTCCACAACTATCATATCAATGACGCAAACATTATCTTAGGCGGCAAGAAAAATACTGATATTGTAGATGCTCCTTTTGCCAAAATTACTGATGGGACTGCATCTGTTTTGTATGCTTTGAACAAAACAAAAGAAAAAGTGGAGATGATTAAGGTGGAGCACTCAAAGGTATTAAAATATTCGTTTGCATAATAGAAGCTCGACAAAATTGTTTATTCGAATAAGTCTATCCCTTCGTAGTCAGTAGTCCAAGAGAAAGTGTAGATTGAGAAGGAGAGAGTTAATTCAGCAATATAGTCAAAGAGCAGTGAGTCGATTTAATAGCTTCAAAAGAAATTCGTGAATACTCTAATCGACATAAAGCTGAAGGGGGTGATTAAAAAGTTTTAGTAACTCTAGAAAAGGGTGCTAAACTTATAAAGGCTTATTAAAGGGATAAACTAAAAAGTTGAGACTCATCTATCTAAAATAAATAGATAAGAAATAAAGCAGAATGTGGATAAATTGTTCGACAACTTGACGCCCCAGTTCTAAAAGTATTTTAATGAGATCTTCAAGCAGGTAGCTGGAGTCCTTGATCAAGGAGTCACCTACTATAACGCAAAGCTAGCCAAATAGGCCGAGTTCCATAAGGAAGCCTTGAAAGAAATTGTAGCATAGACTTTCAAAGGCACAGAAGAGATCGTCAAAATTGGCAAGAAGGAAGAAAAGATAAGCGAAAAAACTGAGGAACATCTTAGAAGGATTCTTGACTCCAAAAAGAAATGGACTAAGACAACTGAGGAGTACTAGTCCAAGATAAAGTAGGTTCCAACTCCCAATTTAAAGGTTGGGCAAGGAGAAAGCAAAGTGGAAGGGAAGGTGTTTGTTCGGGCTGATTTAAATTATCCCAATAGTAAGCGGTAAGGTTGATCTCTATAAAACAATCCAATAGCTATACTAAAAGAGCATTAAGAATATCTCCCAAATCAAAATTTCTTTTTTATTATGTAGCATATTAAGCTACATTTTTGTCTTCAGCTTGCCTCGGGTTATATCGACTCATTTTGATGATATTTATACAATTTTCGTTGTAAATCAAGCAAACATCACAAAGCCCTTTATATTAGGATTAGCCATAATTACTTTGCCCTTTGAATAGATATTAGTGGGAGAGTAGGTAATGTTAATATATGGGAAATCAGCGATAAAAGACAAGCTGTTGATTACCTTAAAATTATTATTTCAAGTTTGTATAACATCTCAATATTATTAAATTTGATAATACAATAATGTGGAATACTCCCTATTTGATTAACTCATTCCCTATCTACTTTAATAACCTCATACTACTCCCAAGTACGCACTTTCAACCAGAAAACGATCAAAGATGCACTGAAACCTTCATCAAAAATTAAGCTTTAGAAATACCATATTAAAATTAGCAGGTTTTGCAGGCCAATATATCATAATAAAGGCCAAAGTAGGCGATTTCAAGGCCTCCAAGGTACAAGAGGCTATCTGCAAAGTAGAAATACAAGAGAAAATGCGTAATTGATTTTTAACTAAGGAAAGGTAAGATAACTTCTAAAGAAAAAAACAAAAGAAAGATAGAAATCTGCCCTCCAATATTTTCAAATACTTCTTTCAATACATATCCGCAATCTCAGCTAATCCATTGTTTTTGAAAGCTATCACGCCTTCTCAAACACATTTTTGTGTGCATCAGCTTATATTAAAATTAAAGCTCGTTGCTCCGTTAAATAAAGTTTATATTAGCCCCTCATTAGCCAAATCGCTTTGCTATTCAGACCAGCTCTCTGAGCATGAGCGCCTAGTCTTCAGAATCCTCCTGCTCAAGTTCTTAACAACTGAAGGGCCCATCCTAATAGTAGGTAGGAATAACTTAAAAAGAAGCCAAAAAATGAATTATTTGAGAGCTTGTAGAAAACTTAGAAGCTAAATTTACATTCAGCAACCAAAGTTGAGGTTATAATGATAGTTTCCAAGCATTGTTAAGAGATATTTCTTATATGATCTTTTACTAATTTATGTTTGTAGATGTAAAAAGATTAACCTTTACAAGTTATTAATAATAAATATTGATAAATCAAATGCAGGATGGTCCCTGAGGTATCTTTCCTTGAGAGCATGCTTTGCAGGTATTAGTTGCTGGGTCGTATTGAGTGCAGCTGCTATCGAGTGGGGAGCAAACGTAGTTGATGACAGCATATCCTGGGGTACAACGGGTGCAGTAGCTGTTCACGTAATATGCGCATTGAGGATCTATTCCTAGTGAAGGGAATATGCACTGGCTCTATTGGAACACATACCCTGGAATGCAGCTCAAGCATAGACCATTTGACATGTCGTAGCCGTCACAAAGCTGGCTTACCAGTGAGCACCCTCCGTTGTTGACGTAGTAGCGATCCATGCAAGAAACACAGCTAAAACCCACAACTTGATTGCAGAAAGGAATTTGAAGTGGAGGAGTAACGATGCAAGTGGTTCCACTGAGAGAGTAGCCTTGGTAGCAGCTGAGGCAGGCGCCTGTATTCATGTCATAGGTTTGACACAAAGGATTGGGAGCAGTACAAATTCCACTTTGAGAAACGTAGTATCCAGAGGAGCAGTTAAGGCAGTTGGTTCCTTGGAAGAGGGCGCAATAAGGATCTGTAACGGAAGAAGTAACCTGAGTCGATAATAGACACTGTCCTCCCGACAAGAGGTAGCCATCGTAGCAAGAAGCACAAGCACTAAAGGAAGATGTGTATGATTTGCAAAGAGCATCCATCTTTTGGCAAACCATCCCTTGAGTCAAGAAGTAGCCTGAGTAGCAAGATGTGCAGACTCCTGATTGATCAGTTGACTTGCAGTTGACGTCGCTGCTCGAAGTGGCTGATGTTGAAGAGCTGCAGTTCCTATCGACCACCCTGTAGCCTGGGAAGCAAGTTAAGCAAGCGCCAGTCTTATCGCTGGTCCGACACAAGGGGTTATTTTGAGCGCATTTCCCTTGTGTGTTAAGGAAGTACCCACTATAGCACTGCTGGCAGGCACCATTTGTAAAATTCTGGCAATTCACATCGCTGTTTGTAGCTCCACCAATAATACATACGTCTCCTGATAGCACATAACCCTGATAGCAAGTAATGCAGGCTCCGTTGTTTTGGTTGGCTGTTTTACAGAGGGGGTTCATTTGTCGGCACTTGGAACTAGAGTCCAAGTAAAATTTGGAAAGACACTGAACACACAGCTTGGTAACTGGATCGTTTTTCTGGCAATTATCTAGTGAAGCTAGTCCGCAGTTTCCAGTATTACTATTGAGATTGTAGCCGGGGAAGCAAGATGTACAGAAGCCATTAGTGAGGTTATGAGTTTTGCAGAGAGGGCTTAAGGCCACGCAAAGTGACTGGGCTTGATTCAGATAAAAACCACTGTAGCAAGAAGCGCATGATCCACCGGCAGTATAGCTTTTGCAGTTGGGGTCTGATTGCTTGTTAGACACAATGCAGATGGTTCCACTGACAGCGTAGCCTGGGTAGCAACTGAGGCATGCACCAGATGAGTTGTATGTGTTGCAAAGCGGGTTGATTGGAACGCATAAGCTGTTGGGGCCAACGTAGTATCTGTTAGAGCATGCTGAGCAAATGGCTCCATTGTACTTCATGCAGTTGCTGTCACGATTATTGCTTGACCCACCATTAGATATGATGACTGCTCCTCCGTTCGATGAGCCACTGCCGCTTGAAGAGCTCGAGCTAGAAGTTGTAGTTGTAGTTATAGTTGAGGTCGATCCTGATGATATTCCGCTTGATCCCCCATTCGAATTGGGCACACACAAAGAGCCGCTCAACATATACTGGTCAATGCAAGCAATGCATCTGCCTGTTAGCAGATTATAGCTTTGGCAGAAAGGTGTTGAAGGAGATTGAGTTTGTACGCAAGCACCATTGTTGTTTGTAAAGCCACTGTTGCATGTCAGGCAGAAGCCGGGTCGGCTTGGGTCTTGGGTCTGGCAGTTTGCTGGGAGGACAACTATGAGGATACACTGATTGTTGGATAATTGATAGCCAATAACACATTGATTGCAGGTGGGTCCTGTTTGGGAGGCGCAAAAGGGAATGGTAATTGAAGACGTGGTTGTAGTTGTAGTTATCACAGTTGTAACAGAGCTGGCTCTGGTGCACATGCCGTTGGACAACTGAAATCCGGCGCTGCATTGAGAGCAAGTTGTAGTTCCAGGAGCAACTGCACTGCATCCAGAGGGAAGCTGTGCACAGGTCCTCGAGGGTGAGCTATAGAATCCCTGTGCACACTGTGCACATCCGTTTGATTAAACTCTCAGACAATTTGGGTCGTTCAATGCACAAAAGTTATTGGAATTGACGCTGAAAAGGGGCTTACACAATAGGCAGCCATTTATTTGTTGATTGAGGCAGTTGGGATCGGTGCATTGAGAGTTGAATAGAACTATTCCGTATTTACATGTTAAGCATGATCCAGTTGCTCCATCATAGGTGTTGCAAAAAACAGAAACCTGAATGCACTGATTTGAGCTGAGGTAGTATCCTGGAATGCAGGAGATGCAATCTCCAGAAAATTCATCATAGGATAAGCAGTTCTCAATCGTATGGTGGCCTGAGCTAAATCCACCATTGTCGAAACCGAAGGAAGAAGAGTCAGAGCCAAAGCCTCCTTCTGACCCAAACCCTCCTGACCCTCCAAAACCTCCGAAATCGTTTGATCCAAATGAGGTGGGTCCTGCTGTCGTTGTCGTCGTTGTGACTGTCTTTGTGGTTATCACTGAGACAGTACTTCTTTGGGAGAGAATTGTTGATAGTTGAGTCAGTCCCTGCTGTAAAAGTTGAATCTGAGAAGGCAAAAGGCAGTTTCCTTGATAGAGATTGAAGCCTGACTTACAAAGCTGACAGAATCCTGAACTATCATATATATAGCAACCGTAGACAGTCATATTGGAAGTAATGCAGGCATAGCCAACGAGGTTGAATCCTTGGTTGCATAAAGTACAAACTCCATTGGTTCCAACTGTTTTACAGTTACCTGTGTTGTCAACACAGTTTCCGTTTCTCAGTGAGTAGCCGGGCAAACAGGAGCTACAAGTCGCAGAAGTATTGCTGTTGCAGTTTATTGCACCCGCGCATGCATTGCCGCGAAGGGTAGTTCCAAATCCACATTCGATACATTTGGTCTCATCCGAGGGATCGTACATCAAACAAGCAGAGTAGTCCTTCAGGCATTTTCCGTCGTTTGAAATAGTGTAGGTAGCTCTACAGGAGAAGCATTGGTTGGTGGGGCCGTAAAGATTGCAAAAGGGAATGGTGTTGCTATCAACACATGTGCCGAGGACGTTGAGCTAGAACCCTTCGCCACAGGCAAAACAGATGGATGCGGAAGGATCGCAATCGACACAGTTATTAGGACAAGAGAGTCCGATGGCAATGAAGAGGATGAAGACAATGTACTTCATTTTTATTTATAATTGGATTTCTTCTTAATTTGGTTTAAAGCCCGACGATATGAATAAGCATATATAACAAATTTAAGGAGAACCAGTGCCAAATAGCTTATAAAATTACTACTCTCTTTTAATCAGCAGCATAGGGAATAAATTACGGCCTTGCCTTGCATCAACAGTAAAACATCATTCACACTACTTTGTCGATGGGGGTTTATCCTCTCAGGATCAAAAATTGTTCGCATACAGGTTTGCTGAGCATTTTGATGTAGACACTTACAGCCTTATCGTAAAAGTAAAGGCCACTTACGCTATCTTTGTATTTTGTCTAAGTCCATCATTCCCTTACTTCATAGCCAGTAATGTCACAGTACTTGGAGGGCTTGAGGTTCGAGGGGGCAGCGTCTATTGAGCAATCTGGATAAGTAAAGATAGACAGTTGAAGTTAGGGTCAGAAGGAGTGTCGATAACTTTAATATTCTTTATTGATTTGGTTGTCCTTTGGTTTCGAGTTGTCTTCAACTCCTTTTTGCGTTCGCCCCAATTGCTACTTTTGTAGACTTGTGATGTTGATTGTGATGCCTTTTAGTAATCCATGGTTAATTATATGATGGTTCAAGCGCACTAAAATCAAATCTTAATCTCATTTATAATATATTGAGCATGAGTTGTTTAGTCAATTATTTATGAATCTAATGAGATTTGATGAATCAATCACTATTTGTCAATCGAATAGGTTTTACAGATCTAGTGAGGAATTTCGCCTGGTATTTTATGCACAAAAGATTATGAGGAGTGCTCCTACTGCGATGAATCCTATCAGCTCTACCCATCCACAATAAGAGGTCTTATTCCAAAACGCAATCCCGAATAATAACAAAATTCCTGCTATGAAGAAACCAAACGACTGGAACTTTTTATTAAAGCCCACAGTATGAACTAAGAACTGGCCAATAGTTATTAAGGAATATACAAGTCCCCAAGCTCCAACTGCTCCAATGAAATTCCTTACTACGATTTCTTAGTTTCTTTCTCCCATATCTGAGGTCTTAATAAAAAGCCATTGCAAGTTGACAGCTAAGAGTATGGCGGTAATAGAAGTAAGGAACAAAGTGAATCGTTAAGTTATCTGATATAAGAAGACATAGAGGGAGAGGAGTATATTGGCTACTGCATAGAGAATCCAGTCATATGCAGTCCAGTAATTGCCAATCGCTATGTATGCCCCAATCAGTCCCAGGAATACTACCACTGTGTAGTAGATAATATTTTGAGGTTGCTAGCTTGGTAGGGGATATATTGGGAATGAAAGTTGAGCAGTGACTGACTTGCGATGGAAGAAAAATGATACCACTAGCAATAGCGCATAGGTAGGTAAGAAGTAAAGCAGTCGTCCTGCAAGATCAGGATGGACTGCTTGATCGTTTAAGTTCATTTCTGCATCATGCCCTCTTAAAAACATTGATTTGTAACAGAATAAAAGTTATTCAATTATGAATAGAGCAACAAAAATCATCATTTATAAAATGTTTAATAAAGACTATTACGACGTTCAAAGAAGTTTCGTTTACTTTTTTTCCCTCCCTTTATCTTAAATGTTACCTTATCTTTGCTCCTTACAGTCAGATAAAATAAAGAAGGAGATTACTCTTATGTTTTTCTTTTCTAGCCCTCCCTTAGATTCACAAAAGTTTCCCTAAATAAGTGAGCCATTTTAGTATTCGTTTTATCAAAATATTTTTTCAGCTATCCCGAGTTCTATTTACGTTTAATATATGCACAAAGTAAATCCTTTTTTTCTAATGTTTAAGGATTGCCGTCGTTATTCTTAGTCCTATTACAAATAACATTAGAGTAAACTTTATTACTTTCAAACAGCCTCGAGTAATTGCGCTTGTTATCATAGTAAATTTATAAATCTGCCAAATAAACCGGTTTGTCCTATGATTGGTTTTTTTATTTCTCACATTTTATAGCCTAAATCCTTTTGGACTCAAAGTCAAATAGGTCAAGCTATTGAAGAGATGGAGTTGCTGGTTTGCCTAAGGAAAGCAACTTCCTTCTTTAAGTAAGCGGGTTAAGTCTCTTATTGATAAGTTTGCTAATCACATCACCCAATGAATACTTTTGTGAGGATTTCGTTTTCATAAAATTATTACAAAATAAAAGACTTGCATTACTATAGCTTATTTTTATTCACAAGTATTGAACTTTTTTATTCTTCCTTTCATAATCTTGAATAATTATAACTTGATGAAGAAAAAAGTTTAATAAAAAAAAGGTAACTTTCGCTTTATAAAGAAATCGTGCCTATTTTCCAGCCTTCCATCTTTTGGGAGTACAAACAATACCCGCCTTAAAGCGTCTAAAAGATAGACATTTTTCTTACTACATTTACCAATGAGCTCAAAGCACTCATCAATCTCGAAAAACCAATTGAGTAAACCTATTAAGTCCTCTGTGAAAAAATGGGTCTAAATGTTCATCCCTCTTTACGACGCAAATCTGGCGAAGTAAGCCAATACCCAAGCCTTAAAAACAACGACTATGGTGAGAAATACGCTGTTTTCTTAAACCATAAAATAGATATGGGCACTCTAAAGCTATTTGGCTTTCTTATTTCCCTGTATAAGCTACAGTCCATCAAGATTTCCAATAATAACCTTTAGCACGAAGCTGATTAAGTGAAAAAGATCCTCGATAAATAATGTAAGAGCAATCATATTTAGAAAATCTAAACACTCTATATTTCGAATGGAACCCACTCACATAGCATCCAAGGAGAAGAGATATCTTCCTATCTTGCGTTAGGCCTTCACTTCAGCATCTTATACTTAGATAATGCAAAATAGGTAATCAAATTGCAAAGGAAATTTTAAAGAAAATACGATAAAATAGTGATTGCAGACTCAAAAGCTTTGATTTGTATGGAAATGAGCTGACTCCTGAAATATCAAAGGAGCTTTGTGAATTTGTTGAGGAGAATAAGACAATTGAGTTCTTAGGAATATCTAAAAATTCATTAAATACTGATTAATTCCTCAAACTGCTGTTTAACTCAATTGGAGAAGTGCCTCTTTCATAATAAGAATACGAACAACATAAGTTGAAAGAAAAAGCTAGGGACTAAGTGCTGTAAAGAAACAAGAAGAGAAAGAAAGGCACGCCTGAAGAGCCAGTTCCGTTTATGCTTTAAATAAAATAGTCAGCCAACGGAAAAGTATATGTGAAGAACACAGTGCTAAAAATTCTCAACTTGGCTAACAACTCGATAAAAGACAGCAGTGCTGGATTGATTCGAAAACTAGTGGAAGGTAACGGGAAGCATCTGTAGCTATTTATTGAGGGCAATAAATTCTCTAAATCAACAAAGGAAACATTTAAATTCTATGAGAACGTGATTTCATGAATGTAATTATGATCGATAATAAGTTATTAATTAAAACATCAAGCCTTCTCCTTCCGACTGGGGAACCCCACCAGCTTTATTCCCTTATGGCTCTCAACCTAGCTCATCTATCTTATCATCTGGATCGGGTTTATCTTGTAAATACCCTTACCATTCTGTAAAGTTGACACCTTAGTCATGTCAATAGAGCTACAAAAGAAAGGACTGTTATTTTCATTCTTCAATTTGGCCTACTCTCTTGGGCGAGTCATGAAATTTATCTTATTTACTTGCTCGCTTTATCGTGTCAAATTGCAGCAAAGATTAATCCCCTAAGATTCGTAAATCACTGATGTTTCAAGTGGGCCGGGAGGGATACTCGGGATATTGTGGTTCTTAAAGATCTTCGTAACATGTGATTGTTAGAGATGCTACCTAACCTAGGGATTTTTTTGAACCTAATTCTCATGACTTTGATCTCTTATTAGGATATTAGGTTTGTTTTTGCACTAAATTGAGTTGGATCGAGTATTGCGATCATTGGGATGGGTGTACTTAGGTTAGCTGCGAGGATAAGCCCGGGATTTTTGTGCTTCGTGGCTGGGCTGGTGGGCAATAAAATGACCAGAAACTCTATTTTGATTGTCATTAAGGTGAGTATGATTAGAAAAATATAAAGGTCTCATCGGGGCACTAACTTATATCTATTGCTAGTGGGAGCTATAGTTACTCTTGTTGAGATTAAGGCTGTTTGCCTTACCTGCTTTCTTGTTGTCGTGGGCATCGATAGAAGTAGCAACTGTGTAATTTTGGTTTGATTGATACTGCCTGTTATCGATTGGAACTGAAAAAGCATAGGGCTTGACCTCATTATTAATCATGTAAGGGACGACATGAATTTCATTAAGAACAGTCTTAAAGTTGCTTTGGACATCTTGCTCACTATGATGGCTTATTGAGAACTTTTTGCTCACATCATTTTTGATATATTTGTCTGTAAGTATTTTAGGCATCTTTTATTCATCTTATTCTTCTTCAGGAGTGTTGTAAGCAAGGTGCGAATACTATAAGCTGCGATATTTTTTAATATTTTCTGATTGTAGTTCGGCCGAATCTTCATGATTAATTGAGTTATTGTTCAGAATAGATGCTTGAAGAACAGTGTTATCGTGTTTTTCTGTCTTATTCTAGCTATCCGCCTCTTCCTTCTCTTCGTTGATTTTAGCAGTAACGTTATTTGAAGAAAAATCTAAGTCGGGCTCAATGTGATTTCTGCTTAAACTGTATAAATTCACCGTTGAATTCTATTCATTCTCATTCTATGTGATGCAGTAATTAGAACTGAGGGATTGTGTTGCCTGGTTACTGATCTTTCCTACAGAAGGTTCGAACCCCTTAAAAAGATTATTGGTCTTAGACAATTTAGGGCTAAAGTCTAAGTACTAGGGTGCTGATTCAGGTTATTTGTATATTTTGATGGGGTTTGAAGGGGAATTGCTAAACTTGATATGGGCAGCATGTGGCGCTCTATGGCTATTGTGTTAGTAAACATGATCATTTAAGTAGTCATCTTGGAGGAGCTGTTGGTAAAGGCGGTTGTTTTTGGAGAAAAGCTGGTGGTGTTGATAGGTTGGGGAGTGAGGCTGCTGATATTGATTCATATTATTTTATTGCTGTAATTTATAAACAAGGCATTTAAACAATTTAAGCTCAATATATCAATACATATGTAATCGAACACCATCCCACAAAACAACAACTAATATACATACAAATAATCGTCTTTTATGTCATCCCTTCTTGTCCCATATTAGCAGTTCCTTTATTTGGCTATTTCTGTTACTTCCTTTAGATTGCTTAGGTATGCCTGAGGTGGTTGATAAGGAGGATTTTAAATATTATTAAGATCAAATAATAAAGGGATTCTGATGGACGAGGACTACTAAATGTTCAAAATAGTCGTAATAGGCTCAACAGGCACAGGTAAAACCAACATAGCTACTCGGTACATCAAAAACTAGTTTTCCTAAAGTCAGAGGGCAACTGTGGGAGTTGAGTTTCTATCCAAGATTGTTCAAGTGCGCAACCAAAACATTAAGGTAACTCTTTGGGACACCGCGGGACAAGAGCGTTACAAATCTCTAAGCAAAGTTTACTACAAAGGAGCAAGTGGAGTGTTGATTGTGTATGATGTGACTGAGCCGCAAAGCTATCTCGATGTCGAAGCATGGATGCGCCTCGCAAGTACCACTCCGTCCACATAGATTAGAACCTTAACTTGAATTAAGTTGTGCTGATGGTGGTCGGAAACAAAACAGATATGGAGAATTAGCGTAGAGTCCCAAATGAACGCCCCATCAAATAGTATAAAGATAAATTCGATATTGACTGCTGGGAAGTCTCCGCCAAAACTGGCTTCAATGTAAGATAGGTCTTCTCAGAACTACTTTAAAGTAAACACCTCAATAGCATAGGAATTTATGAAAAGAACATAGAGATTAAGTCAAGTGCATTTCACGACCCAACCTAATATGATAATGATTCGGTTATTCGCGCACCCTCCATTGCAGTTGTTGGCAAAAGGCCTCCTCAAAGAGTAGAGCCAGTCCAGGTTCAGTAGGTAATAATGGAAGAAAAGTAATAAGAAAAGCCTAAAGCGGAACAAAAGAAGAAGCCACAGCAGCAGCCATAGTCAACAATAAAAAAGCAACCATAGAAAAATGGACGCATGACTTTAAATGCTAACGAGTAGAAGAAACGAGTGCAGGAATAAAAGCAAAAGAAAAAAGGATGTTGCTGATTATAAAATACAAATGTCATTTATTTAATCAATCAAAACTGTGTATCTGCCAATAAATTGCCTATTCATAATGCCAATCAGTTTAAAGACAATAAGTCAGAACAGCTTAAGCAGTCATAAATAAACGTTATTTTACATTTACATCATCAAAGCAGATTGTGGTTCTCAAGAATATGCTGGCAAATTTATCTTCTAATACTATTCAATTCTTTCTGGAAAATGGCAATCTTTTTTATTGTATCAAAGTAGAGATGGAGCTTATTTTTCCTAAATCTTTAAATTTAGTAGTAACCCAGGAGCAAGGCAATGAGCCTAACAAGAAACTGATAAAGTTTGATATCTTACCGAACACTTTATAGCTTTTTGTTTGCTTTTTCTTTACTACTTTAGATGTTGGATGTGAAACTTGAGAAGAAACCTTGTTTGCCAGCATTGAGCTTGACCAGCTCTAACTCCAAATCCTTCTCACTCGCTTTGCGTTCTTTGAGTTTGCCCTAGTAAGAGTCTCTCACTTTGTAAGCTTAAATGAATGCTTAAACTTCTCTTTCTTCTTGCTCCAAATTGAAATACAACTATTCAAAATGCGTTGACTTGAGTAGGTCTTTGAGTTTGCCAACCAAAGTGGCTAGTCTTTGGTCGTTGGTTTCATTGAATATGTACTTGCCTTCAGTGATTTGATTGCAATAAACCGAAAGGCATGACTTTTAGTACTACGGTAACACATAGTTCAATAGCACAGTGAATTGCTAGGAGTTCGCATTCTTGGCTTAGATAAAACTTAAAGCCATTTATTTGAAGTTCTAAATCAAGAGACTATTACAGTTAAGACTGGAAGAATTTTTTTAATATAGTTTGCAAATTAAAGCACTCTACCCAAAATGATGGTATCTTCGATTTTCCCGTTAAGCTTAGGAAACACTTCATCGTACTTTTTGATAATGTCTTAGTGATTTTCCTGAGGGAGATTTTTGAGTTGCTAAGTTAGATTTACTATTTACCTTCTAGATATCGCCACTCCCACGTAAAAATGTCTGGAATTCCTTAGAACACCACAAATGCTTCAACTTAGAGATTTCGACCATGAATATATCGAGACCTCTGCGACGTTCCTCTACAAAATTGACATCACTATTCCCGATAACTTTCTTGACTGGGAGGGGAGGGACAAAGCATCCAGGCCATCGAGAGACCAGATAGCTTCGAACATGGTCAAAATCACTATAGCGTTTTTAATTCTAAAATTACCCATTACTATCACTTCCTCTTACTGTGTAAACAGTGAAAGTAGATAAGCCTGATTTTTTCTCCACTGGGTTGAGCACACTCACTGTCACCTTCATGAGAGTATTGTTACGTTGTTTTGTTCTTCTTAGGTGGGGTATAGGGAGTCATCTGATATCATGATATTTGATAAGTGATATTTAATTCTATAATTTTATAAGAAGGGAGGTAATGCGAAAGGTAAGCTACCTTTATAACGACTCCATTACAAATTACCACTTCAGCAAGGAGCACCCCATGAAGACCAAACGCATAAAAATGGCTCATTCCCTCATTCAGAGCTACTAACTTTCAGACCACCTGATGATGTTTCAAAGCAAAGAGGCCAACAAGGAAGAGTTGTGCCTTTTCCATGACCAGCCGTACATCTAGTACCTCGAGAAGTGGGTCACTGGCAAGAAAGACTAAATTGTGACTCAGTACAAGGAAGATGAGAAGAGGAAGATTAGGGATGATACCAAGTTGAAATCACTTTTTAAGGTCAACCAAAGCTTCGATTGTCCAGGCTTTGATGGCCTCTATCATTTCTGCCAGTTGGCGGCAGGAGGGAGCATTGATGCTGCCGACATCATAATAACCGGCATTTCGGATGTGGCAATAAATTGGGCAGGAGGATACCACCACGCCAAGAAAACAGAAGCCAGTGGGTTTTGCTATGTCAACGATATCGTCATTTGCATCCTTGAGCTACTCAAAGTTTACCCCAGAGTCCTCTATTTGGACATTGACGTTCATCATGGCGATGGAGTTTAATAAGCCTTCTACAATACAAATCGGGTTATGACTGTCTCTTTCCATTAATTCGACGAAGACTTCTTCCCTGGAACTGGAGCCCTTAATTCAGTGGGCTAAGGTATTGGCAAATATTTTTCTGTTAACGTCCCACTGAAGAAAGGAATTGACGATACTTCATATTTTTAGCTTTTCAAAAAGGTGATGGATACAGTGATGGGATCCTATCGACCCGATGCCTGTGTGATGCAATGTGGAGCCGATTCCATCTCCAAAGACAGACTGGGGCATTTAAACTTATCAATAAAAGGGCATGCTGCCTGTGTTGACTATATGCTCAAATATGGTGTTCCCACAGTTATTCTGGGAGGAGGCGGATACACGATATAAAATGTCTCAAGATGTTGGGCATACTAGACTTCAGTGATCTTGGGTATTGATATTGAAAACCGCATTCCTTAAAAAGACCCATTCTTCAGCTCATACGAGCACGATGACCATAAGCTTCTCTTCGATATTGAAAAAAGATCCAATGACAACACTCAAGAATATTTAGATGGAATCGTGAGGACAATTACAGAGAATATTCGCTAGTCATAAATTAGGCCCTCTGTGGCTTTCCACTCAGTCCCCAAAAAATACTTGCCTGAGGAGTAGCTTGATTGGAAGACCATCGACGAGGATGAGGACAGTATGGAGGATTCACTATGCGAATAAGTTTTCCGCCGTCTCGAATGAATGATTGATTCATCATCAGCTAAATCATATATAAATAAATGTTTAATCGATCAGTTTGCAGTGGGATTGCAACGACCATATACACCGTTTGTAAGACTGTAGCCCACTGAGCATTTCGTGCAGTAGGGGAATAGTGGGTTCTTGAAATTGGTTGCACAGTTTGTCTTGAAAAATCCAATGCAATTAGGATCTAGCAAATAGTTGAGAGCGTAGCAGCATATTCCTCCAGGATTGAGCTCATAGCCCTATGCGCATGTTAGGCAGGCTCCACTAAATTTGTCGAAGTCCCCACAGCTCTTACTCACATCAGCGCATTGCCCATTTGATAGAGAATATTGTCTCCCCACGCAGTTGCTATCATAAAGGCATCTTCCATCAGGTGTCAACTTGGTCATATCTCTGCAAGAAAGGCAGCGTCCGTCTGAAGGATCATATGTGTCGCATTCTTTAGCTACATTAAAGCAGTTTCCATTGCTGAAATATGTTCGGTAGGTGGTGCAGTAGGAAGAGATAAGCACACAGCCACCTGAGGGATTCAAGTAATAAGTATTGTCCAAACATGTTGTACAAGCCCCAGTTCTTTGATCGAATGTACCACAAAGTGGATTTATCTCAACACATGTACCTTCACGGTTGTAATAATTATCAGGGCAAATAGAGCTTGCAGCAGCATAGTTTTGATTGGGGACACTTTGCAAACACTTCCCGTCATTTTGCAAATAGTATTGATTGGGAGCACCTATACACGTTAAACAGCGGCCATTAATAGGGTCAAAAGTAGCGCAAAGCTGGCTCACATCTAAGCACTGGCCAGTCCCTGAGTATTGCCTCGATCCACAAATGATCTTTTAGCAGGTTTTCTTGAGGAGGTAACCAGGCTGGCAAACCATGCAAGTATTATTGTCATGGTAAAAGATGCAGTTTTCATCAATAGGCTAGCAAAATCCATTCACTGATTTATACCCTAACTGACAATTCACACTCTTGACCACAATTTTATTGCACTTGTTTTATTTGAGCTCAAAGCCGAACTTACAGCTGGAGCATAATCCAGTGCTCGTTTCTTGGTTGGCGCAATTATCCACATAGTTGAAGCAATTGGTGCCGAACAAATATTGGTTGGATGAGCATACCTTAGAAGCCACGGTGCATTCTTGAGTTCCATTGTTGTAGTTTTGAAGGTTAAAGCCAGGTTGGCAAGAATTACATTTTCCTCCAGTGAGTTCGAAGTCTTTGCAGTTGGCTAGAGCATCGTAGCAGTTTCCGAGGTTAAAGTATTGCCCTTCAGGACACGCTGTATTGATGTTGCACACTCCTATAGAATCAACAACCCAAGGCGGCTGACAGTATTAGCAAATCCCGAACCGCTCATTGTAAGCAATACAAGGGAAGCCTTGAGTTGGCAAAATATTGCTGCACCCAGTAAAGACTCCGTTATAATCAGTAAAATCATTGGTATAAGGGCATTGAAACTTATCTGTCTCATATTGAACGTTGAGTAAGACTCCACTTGATATCATCGAAGGGGTCTGTGTGATTGATAAGTAGTAGTATTGCTTTCCTTTTGTCTAGTAGTTGATGGTCAAACGAGATGCCTACTGATTATTGGAAACTGGGATTCCTCCACTAACTGTGAGAGACTCAAATGGACCATATAGATAAGGCACAGCTTGGCCTGCAAACCCAGTGGGAACTGTTATGTTAATCGAGCGTTTTCCAGGCAAGGTATGGTAGATGATGAAGATGCGATTGTAGCGAGCCACATCAACATACTTTCCAACCGATTGGTTATTAACGCTAAGGCTAATAGTGTATTGAAACTGTGGACTGGTCACATAAAGTGGAGAGATCACCACACGCCAGCTTCCAGGAACACTTAGAGGACTGCTTTTGTATTATGCGCCATCTGTCAGGACAACAAACTCATCGGGTGAGTTTGGAGGATATGAGAGAGGTCTCCAGAGCTCAATATTGAAAGGGACAGCTGCTCCCTGAATGTCAACTAATGCAGTGACGATTGATCCCTGAGGAAGGAAAGGAAGAAAGTATGAGGAGCGGGTGTTGAAGTCGTCTGAGCTTTTGTAGTAGACGTTGGGAGTTGTGAGCCAAAGCAGGCATGAAAGGGCGAGCAGTGTGATGATGGGAGAATGCTTCTAAACTATCCTCATAAGCTATTTATTTATACTATTTATTTACTGCGGGACCAATTATATATTACTGGTTCTCAACAGTACCAATATATGCACATTCTACCAACAGTTCGTCATATTCCATACAATAACTCATATTCACGATGAAGGGGTGCTTTATTCAAGCAATCAATAGGGATAATCCCAAACATGCAATCATGCTTTTTTCTTGCCGAAGTTGGGTTGAGGTTGGGAGGTACTTGTGTTGGCTTGTTGGCTTTATCCGTAGAAGTCTAGGCCTGAGAACTATTTCTCAAACTTGCTGAGGAGAAGCATATCTGTGGATATGAGGGAGTTTATTGGCTCTAAATGAGGGGATGGCTACATTATTTGGTGAAGGTTTCATCAAAGTTAGTCACGTCAATCTCGTTCCCTACCACTGGGATGAAATCAGGCTGGATTTGCTTGCTCATCAGCTTGGCCCAATCCATATCTGCGAACCAAGGGTGATTTTTAATCTCATTCTCTTCTTTTGCTCCCAGCCTCTTTGTTGGGTCTTTCTTTAGCAAAGAGTAGATCATATTTTTGCACTGATCTGAGGCATCGGTTTTGCTATTATCGAAAAATAGCTCGCGGTTAACAATATCCTGGAACATCTTTTCGTGGTCACGGTTGTAGAAAGGAGGAGACCCATAGACCATTTCGTAGATAAGGATGCCAAAGGCCCACCAATCGGTCATAAATGTTTGACCTTTTCTTGTTATTGTCTAAGGGCCTAAGTTAACAATAACTTACTAACGTAGTCAGGAGTTCCAACAAGCGAGAATGTCTTCTCCCCTGGCTTCAGTTGTTTGGCCAGTCCGTAGTCGGAAACTTTCAAATAGCCATCAGTTTCGAATAAAATATTTTACGGCTTTAAATCTCTATAAATAAATCCGAGTTAATGCAGATAATTAACTGCAAGAAAGACTTGGGCAGCATAGAATTTGGCCCTTTTTTATGTAAATTTTTTACACTTGCGAAGATGGGTAAACATCTATCCTCCTCGAATGAAATCCATGACAAAGAATATTTTCTATTTCGTCTGGAAGGCGAATTCTAAGCTGACTAAGAAGGGATGCTTTGCTGAGTGATGAGAAGATTACACTTTTAAAGTAAATAGCGTTAAGTTTTGGTCTTAGTGAGATGCTACTTTTCAATCAAGTCCTCCTTGCGCATGCTCTTAATCGCGTAGTATTTGCTATTCTTTTTATTCTGGCAGAGCATGACCTTTCCAAAGGCCCCTCTCCCAAGCACTTTCAGCAACTCGAATTATTCGAACGTGTCGATTTTATCTGCATTGCTTTCGTTTTTAAAGATAAGCTTGCTCTCAGCCTTCACCTGCTCGTTCTGTTTCATGGACTTGGAGTCAAGGTAGAGTGGTTCAATCGAATGCTTTTTCTTCTTGTTGTCGTCCACGTCGATTTTAGTTGTCGTGTACTGCTCCAAAGAGAGATCGTCATAGTAGTATAGAGCCATCTTCTTGTTGTGATAGTTGCAGTAGCACTCGACAAGGGTTTCTACGATTTTGAGTTTCAAGTTAGGAGAAGAAAATCTATAGTCATGCTACTTGATCACATGCACAACAAATTCGCTTCCGAATCTGCTCACTGTCATGGAGATAATATTGGAGTAGGGTATTTTGCGTTTGACCCGACTGAACAACCCCAGAAAGGTGTCAGAGGGAAGCAAGTTGTACAGATTTTTATTGGTGAGAGCGATGATCCTCTCCTGCTTCTTGTTAGCATGGTTCACCTTCACCAGCTTAGCCGATAGGATTATTGCTTCTGCTTTACTCATTAATTACCTCCTGGCTACAGATCCTTCACGAACTTCTTGTCCTCCGCCAGCCTCTGCGCGTCTAGTTGATTATGCATCATCTATTTAATATATTTTTAATATTATGCCACTAATAAATAATCCAAGCCTGGTTATATTTAATCTATCTGGGATGTGCATGATTACGATAATTTTTAATTAAATTAGTTGGATAATATTTGTATGTACGGATTTACAACTTCACAAAGCATCGAAATCGTTGTCTTGATCGTCTCCGTCATCATGTACTACTGCGTCAACTATTACTCTCAGCAAAATGCTTGGTCCTTTGTGTTCGCAGTGGCCCTCCTCTGCCTCATCGTGGGTAATCATCAGTTGATATAGATATGCTCTTCATGAAGGATTCTACTTTTGACTATGAGCCTCACTATGAGAACTGGCAAAGAAAACAATAGAGTGATGTTTGACACCTAATTATTAGTATCTTATTGACAAAACACATATTTATACATACATCCTTTAACATTAACACTCATTTCAGCAATCATCCCAACCCCCAAATGTAGGCTCATCAGCCCCAAACCAAAATACATTGAGTATTTTTGCAGTTTTTCATTTTTTTATGAAGAGAAAAGGCAAACAGATAGTAATGCTCTAATCAAAAATTTTTCCTAATCCAACTTAGATAGAACAAAATAGTAAATTAAAGTCAATACTGTTGGTTCGGGCATCTTTTATTATCAGACAAATACTAGATAGAAAATTTTGATAGTTATGTATCTTGAATACTATGATAGTAGATTAATGAGCTTAATGTGTAAAATACATAAGGAAGGTATTTGAGTGTTTTGCTCTTGCTGGAGAGAGTATTAAATTTTTAACAAAGAATTAACGCCTTGATAATTCTTTATTAATTTTGAAAATCAACTTAATCAAGTATTGTAATAATTACAAAAAATCTTTCACAGATGTAAGTCTAAAAGCCACATATTGATCAAAACGCCTTATCAAGGCAGCTTGCTGTCTATGGCCACTAAGCGCAGGGAAAATTAATGTCCATGCGAGTATTCCTCTATGGAGTTACTGGAGTAATCAATCATCTATTTAGTTGGGTGTCGAAGTTGCCAAGAATCTGATCCTTGCTGGCCCCAAACAAGTGACCATCTATGATCCAAATATTGTCACTATAGAAGATGTTGGACGCAACTTCTATTGCCGGCACGAGGACGTTGGAAAGAAGTCTAGAGCTGAAGCATCCCTCACTCAGCTAAAAGACCTCAACCCCAACGTGAATGTGAGCATAGCAACTGATACTTCAGTCGAATACATGTAGAGATTAAGCTATTAAGATCCTCCAACTATGAATGTGCTGTTGTGATTGATCACTACGACAAGGATTATCTCATCCAACTCAACAAGGCCTTCCACAGCAAAGGACTTGGATTTATCCTGGCAGGAAATTTAGGTCTTTATGGATATACTTTTGTCGATTTTGGAGATTCTCACAGAATTTTCGATGCTACAGGTGAATAAACCAAGACCATTCACATTGCTGGAATTACCCAAGAAGAAAAAGGACTAGTCTGCTTACACGAAGAGAAGAAGCACGGACTTAACGATGGTGACACTGTTACTTTCAGATAAGTCAAGGGGATGACTGAAATTAACGGCCAGTCATTCAAGATCGAAATCAAATCTCCACATAGCTTTACTATCGGAGACACAAGATCATTCAGTCCTTATGTTTCGGGCGGAATCTGCAACGAGATTAAAGTCCCATACGAAATCAAGTTCTTTGACCTCGAGAAAAGTCTTAGATATCCCTATCCTCCTGATTCAAAAGAGATGCCCATTGCAAGTTGGGATAAGTTTGGAGTTCCATAACAACTACATATCGCTATCAACGCATTATACAGATTCCACAACAAACACCATAGGATTCCAAGGGCATTAAACAAGTAGGACGCAGCTGAACTTCAAGCCCTTGTCAAGGAACATCTTGGCCACAAGATGTAGATTGAAGGAGAAGACTTCAAAGTTGAATCAGTTGACGAGAAGCTGATCGAAAACATTGCCCTCTACGCATAAGCTCAAATTTCTCCAGTAAGCTCATTCTGGGGAGGCATCATTACCCAATAAATTGTCAAGCTAACAGGCAAATATACTCCTTTAAGGCAGTGGCTTCATCACTAATTCTTCGAAGTCCTCCCTGAAGGAAACCCAACACGAACATTTTCCAATGACCGTTACCAAGACTATCACATTCTTTTCGGAGACTAATTCGTTCAAAAGGCAGCATCATCAAGCTCATTCGTGATTGGTGCTGGAGCCCTCGGATGCTAGTTCATCAAGATGTTTGCCTTAATGGGTCTCAGCAGCAAGGCTGGCAAAGTCTCCGTCACTGACGACGATAACATTGAGATCAGCAACCTCAACAGACAGTTCCTCTTCAGGAGGCAGCACGTTGGACATAACAAGAGCTAGACAGCCTGCTCAGTTGGTAAAAGCATCAACCACTCTGTCAATTTCTAAGCACTGAAGCTCAGAGTGAGCCCATAGAACGAATCCATCTTCAACGATACTTTCTGGACAAACTTGACCTTCGTTGTAAATGCAGTCGATAATGTAAAAGCAAGACAATATGTTGATGGTCAATGTGTTTGGTTTTAAAAGCCTTTATTCGAAAGTGGAACACTAGGAACTAAATGCCACTCCCAGATAATTATTCCTCACTCAACTATCAGCTACACTGATATTCAGGATCCCCCTGAGGAAAGCATTCCTTTGTGCACACTGAAGAACTTCCCCTATCAGATCGAGCACACCATTCAATGGGCTCGTGACTACTTCGAAGGAATCTATGCTGAAGCATCTGGATAGCTTGTCAGCTTCTTCGATAACCGTGCATCCTTCCTGGCTGAGCTACAAAAACAACATCGCCAAAATCCCACCACCCTCAGAGGCAAGCTTGAGTCAATTCGAAAGCTCTATCATGCAAATTCTAAAAAATCATACTTCGTTTGCCTCTAGTTGGCTGTATAGATTTTCCAGGATGTTTTCAACCACCAGATCAAGCAGTTGTTGTCTGCATTCCCAGCGAACCATATCATTGAGGACACAGGCAAGCCATTTTGGAGTGGACTGAAGCGAGTTCCAGATGCACTGGAGCTCAACTTAAACGATCCTCTTCACTCAGAGTTCATACAAGCCGCAGCTAATATCTATGCTGCCATCTTCAATATCCCCTTGGAGACCGACAAGGCGAAAGTTATTGAAATTGCTCGCCATATCAAGCCCGCTCCCTTTGTTCCAAAGGCAAACGTCAAGATCGAAACCGAAGAAAAGAAAAACGCAAACGAGCAACCAGCCGCCATTATCAACGAGGATGACGAAAAGGAAATTGAGCTTCTTGTGGAAGAACTCAATAAATACTCATTGCAACCATAGGCCAAACCATCAGTTGTCTAGTTCGAAAAGGATGACCCCAAAAACTTCCATATTGAATTCATGGCTGGCGTTTCAAACCTCAGAGTAACTCTTATTTAATATAGGCTCGAAACTACAAAATCTAAGAGGTGGATAACTTCAAAGTCAAACTCATTGCAGGAAAAATTATCCCTGCCATTGCCACTACCACTGCTATGGTTGTAGGTGCAGTAGGAATCGAAATCATCAAATATTTGTTGGGAAAGAAAGCAGAGGTATTCAAAAACGTCACCGTCAATCTGGCCCTTCCTCTTTGGGTATTCAATGATCCCATGGAAGCCATAGTCAATACCGACAAAGAGTTTGATCCAATTATGTGTGGACCCATTAAGGTTGTTCCTGGAAGTAATTGTTTGTTTATGTAGAGTTCACAAAGTGGGAGAAGATCAACGTGAAGGGCCCACTCACACTTGAGCAATTGAAAGACCATTTCGAGAAGACATACAACATATAGGTGTCAATGATCACATATGGAACCTCCACAGTCTATTCATCATTCGACAAGGGATCTAAGGACAGATTGAAATTGAGTGTACCCCAAGCGATCCTTGCCTTGAAAAACAACAAAATTGCTGAATACAAGAGATTCCTTGCTCTTGGAGTGAGCGGAAATGACTCAAATGGAGTGGACTGCCTCCTGCCTGACGTCAGGTACGAAATCTGATCTACGATAAACGCTTTAATCTGAATTTAAACATGTTGTTAATAGTAGATTAATTACATAGTATAAGAATTTATTAATAGCAAGATACAGTTAAATCAAATTTGTAGTTCATTCCACATCCATCTATTTGCTTTCCTTCTGCAGGATTTAAAGCACCTGCTTTATTGAAATTCTCTTAGCCTCATCAATCGTCAACATGTTACGCAGCAGTTGCTTCACCCACTATGATACTTCGATGTTGGGTGGAAAATCAAATGGCTTTTTCATTCGCTAAATCAATACCATTATGTTGTCTGTTTTTTGCCATGGATAGAGATTGTAAAGCATCTTATAGAAGACCACGCCGAGACTCCAAACATCGCATTTTATTGTATAGGGATCGCCCATGATAATTTGAGGGGACATATAGATTGGAGTACCTACTGAGGTTTGTGTTGTTGGATTATATTTTGTTTATTCGTCTCCGACCATTTTGGCAAAACCAAAGTCCGAAAGTTTCAGTAAACCTGAGATAAGAAGCAATCTTACCTTAATCGTTGATCAAAATATTTTCGGTCTTGAGGTCTCTGTGGTAGATATTTTTGCTTTAGAGGTAAGCGCATCCCCTAGCGAGCTGTAGGAAGAGAGGGATGGCTTTTTTCTCAGCGATGTGTCCGTGCATGATGAGATGGGTTTCGAGATTGCTTGATGGTGAAGAAAGTACCCGCCTGAGCAGAATTAAAGAAAGAAATAGATGTTATTGGCTGTTTAGGAAAAGTCTATGAACTCGACGATGTTGGAGTGGTGGATCAACTTCCAAGTCTTTACTTCATTCTTCAGGGCATTAATGAAGTACTCCTTGGTCAAAGACTTATTCTTCGACAAGTTAATCTTGTCAATCAAATTTTTCTTCTCGATCATCTTGCAGGCGAGAACTTTGCCATTTTTAGTATCCACTGCAAGGTAAGTCTTGGCGAAACTGCCCTCTCCCAACTTCTTATCCTTAATCGAATAATGCCCGTCCACCACCTTAAGTGTATGTAACTCTTCCATTTCCCTTTTTTTAATCTCTTATCTTAATTTTATACCAAAAATATTTTAAGTAAATGAACTAAAAATCTAACTAATTAACTCTGGCCGTATTAATTAAATCAAAACAAACAGTCAATTATAGAATATTTGGCATGGTCCATCATGATCAACCAAACTTGGGGAATCCGATGTTGTTGAAGTTGCCTATATTTGGTAGATTAACGTTTGGCAAGTTCACGCCCCAAATATTTTGTCCTTGATTGCCACTGCCAGTTTTTTAGTACTTAGCCACTGCTTGCTATGAGGGGACAATGATCCAAGCTTGGTTGAGCCCTCCATGGTCATCCCACTGTAAAATTTTGGTCCCGTTATGCATATTCCCCTCACAGATATCTAGAACTTTGCCAGCGTGAGTCTTAATCTTGTAGGCCTTCTTTGCCCACTCTCCTTGCGTAACTTGAACCAAGTCGAAGAAACTGCTAGTGTGCTGCCCTGCGTCACTCCTTACTTCAGCCCCATTTTCCTTTTTGTCTTGGAACACACAAACTCCTTCATTGTAAGAGGTCACTACCAACGCAAACTTATTATTGTTTTGGAAAATATTGAACTTCTGAGATGAGTCGCCAACATAGTCACTGATCTTTACTCCGTGATCAGCAGTGTTAGCGATAGTTAGGGCCTTTGAGGTGTTTTGAGCTGAGAGGATTTTATAAGCTGTATTGGTGGGAGCGAAATGAGGAGGCACTTCTTGGAAGGCACTCAGATTATTAGCGACAGGGTTGCTAATCTGGGTGCCTTGATCATCTGCTGGGACAATGAGCCAAATTTGATTGGTGTTTCCATGGAAGTTCCATTGGATGATGGGAGTTCCAGCTTGCGTGCGTCCTTCGAACAGATCAAGAGACTTACTGCTAAAGGTTTTAATGTAGAATCCTATTCCTGAAAGCCCGCCCTGCTTGACTGGTATGATTTAGAAGTAGCTACTTTTATGTTGGTTGGTGTCGGCTTGGATTGGAATCCCGTCCTGAGGACCATCATTTTGAACCCACAATCCAGCGTTTCCTTAGGCAGCCACCAAAGCGTATTTGCCGTTGTTATCGTAGATGTTAAATTTCTGATTGTTGGCTCCTTTGTAATTATCCAGAACTAGTGGTCTTGCCCCAGATTGTTGGACTGCAAGGCACTTGGACTGGTCCATACCCGATAGTATTTTGTAGAATCCGCTTTCTGAGGGATTGAACGGTGTTTTGCCAATCATCTATCAAATTATTAGTAAATTAAATATATCTTAGCTCATTAATAGAGATGAATGAATATTTTTGATCCATCATCCTATTATTGATTATATTAAGCATTCGATAAATGTCACTATCCTATTTCTCAAAACTAACCCCAGCGCAAATTAGCGAGTACTTCATCCATCTTATGCAGCTTATCGATCGATCAAAAGGACCAACTACTTCTCCTGCTTCAGAAGCACGTCCTTAAGTCGACATCTCCATTTTACATTCGCTAATCTCCCTCAAAGAAGGTCAAAATACCTCGCCAGCTTTCGTATAAAAGCTTTGTTCGTCTTCATATGCCAAATATAATTCGTAAATACAAAAATCGGCTTCGAGGTGGGTCGATAACATAAGAACAAAATAGTCGAAATAGGGAGGGCAGAATGGAATTCAAATAAGGGATTGGATCAGTGATAAGGCGCAAACTGAAAAGTATAATTTTAGCAATATAGATTTCGAAAAGCATCACTATTAAGTCATCAATCCATAAAACAAATAAGCACTAAAATGCGCCATTTGCCTTTAAATGTTCGTTTGCCCCATCCTAACTAACTGTGGACATACTTTTTGCCTTCAGTGCCTTGATTAATGCCTTCTTTTCTCAAACAACTGTCCGAGCTGCCGCGAAAATATACGAGGCTCAGAATTAATCAAATGCACGATTTTGAATACCATAATAGAGGATTGTTTGACGAACACAGAAAATGAGGGACATTTGGCCTATCAGCACCGTTTGGACCTTTTTGGGAGCTGGAAGGCTAAAAGATTTATCAAAGCCGATGATGTCAAGGTAGGGGTAATTTTAGACGTTAGGGATACATAAAATATATGGTATCAAGGAACAGTTATTAATATTGAGTATAATTAACAGAAGAATACTCCAACTTCGTTGCTGATCCACTTCAATCGATGGAATAAGGTCTATGATGAATTGATTGAACTCAGTAGCCATCGTTTGGCTCCCCTTTAATTCTTCACAAGTCGTGTCGACATTCCAAGATACAATCTTTCATTAGAGGATGATAATTTACGTGGCTTGGTGGTTACAGGCCCTCCTGTACAAATAAATCAGCCTTCTGATCAAAATTTGATTGAGGCTGTTGAGAGTGAAAGTGAGCCAATCGTATAGCCTATCATTCCAACCGATAATATAAATAATGAGGATTTTTCGCTGCTGGGGAGGAGAGTATAGCAAATCTTGCAAGGGTGGGATATCATAATTCGAATGTCAAACAACAGACAATAGATATAGCCAAATATATCATAAGAAGAAGT
>JACCDV011077759.1_pt1 | contig 28274 bp, 14 predicted proteins | sample 7446131 | NCBI WGS metagenome assembly JACCDV01 (sample SAMN15323448, study PRJNA562643) | freshwater metagenome | isolation source: river surface water | place: USA:Blue River Watershed | collected 2017-08-17 | reverse complement strand
TTAAGCACAAAGAGCAGTTACAAATCGTCACGGAAACGGTCGCGGCGCGGCGGCTGCCCCCCCAATTTCAGCCGCCGCACCAATGTTTGCGGAAATCGGTTATAATTTTGTCGCCTAGGCACCACCAGATACTCAAAACTGGAAATTACAGCTCTAAAGTACATATTCTCATCGATTGACAAAATCAATAATGCGTATATATTATTTTTATGAATGAAGACTCTGCAGAAATCGATAAGAGCGAAAGCGGGAAACCATTTGCTGAGAGTTTAGATGCAGAGCAGGTAGATACGCTTGCAGCAGCCTCTGGCAGAGACGCCCTGATTACAACTGTCCAGAAACAAGATATCACGCTGCAACTTCCGGGAGGTCCAGTTTCTCTTACCCAGATAAAGGAGGCTCTGCGGCAGCGCGGACTCACAGAAGAAGAAGTCTTGTTCTTCGCGTGCGATATCATCGCTCAAGCAGGCAGGGCAGATACAGCAAAACTCATCCTCGATGCCCGCGAGATCGCTTGTACACCGAGTGCGTTTAGCGACACACAAAAAGCAGAAGTCTTGGAAGGAGCTGCAAAAGATTTTGGTCTTCATGGCTGGATTGATAATCAGGAAGGCAAGACGTGTCAGAATATCACGCGCGACGATATTCTCCTCTGGTGGGACTCATTCATGCAGATGGCTGCGGTGCGTGGGCACGTACCAGGCGGCATCGATGCTCAGAGCCGCACACTTAACTTGTGGAAGGCCACCGCTAAACTCAGGGGTAAGATCGAAGCGAATCCTGCACGATACAAGTTTCTTCCCGGGGACTTGGCAAATAATCCGCAATTGGTCGGACAAATACTCAGGAATGTGGAAGACCCGATAGCATTCATTGAATTGATGACGGGCGAGGCGATTGAGGATATGACGGAGGAGTTCCTGAATGGTTTCTCGACAACCGATCACAAAGGGATTGAAGGAGCGGTGCACGCCGTGATGTTGGCATTGCAGAGATCACAACGGTAATCAGGGGATTGATCAAGAATGTCCCACCATTGTTCAGGATTAATATCCTCATCTGCGTAAACGCGCCTGTCTCCTTTCTTCCACTCGTTCCATCAGTCTCGCCAGGCGCTCCGAGCGCCGTGCTTCTGTGCGGAGGCGGTTTTGCTCAGCCCAGGAAGAGGTCGTTGGAGTTCTTGTTGGAACCTGCCGCGGCGGCTCATTTACGGGCGGGGTTTCCACCGTCCCATTTCGAAGATCCGCGGTATAGATTGGCTCTGGAGCTGGTCCGAGAGTTGGAATACTTTTGAATTTCCCCGTCCCGAATTTTCCGAAATCCGTCACGAAAAAAAGAGTGTTGATGTTTTTCGACATATCTTTATGGAACTCCAGCCCCACGCCCACATGCGTGTAGTCGCCAAGGATTGTTTTCCGGTGGCCGTCATCCGGCGGCACTTCCGCCATCATGCCTGCATGAAGGAGATCGATGGATTTTTTCACCATGTCGTGAATTTCTTCGATCGGGCCGCGATAGTGGAATCCCACGTTTTCCCCCCCGGCTTCGATACCGTCGATCTGATGATCGCGTATGCGATCGGCAAAGTGCCTGCCATCGGAGCTATCATGCGCAAGGTACGAAGAGTGGCGGGTGGCTTCCGTTGAATCATCAAAATGGACCGCGGTGTCCTGCGCGTGGGTTTCGGAAAGTTCGTTCATCTTTTGATCAAGTCCCAGGGGCGGCAATCCGAATCCCTGGCGGCTCTGATTGATGAGTTGAAGCGTATAGGTTTGCCAATACTCCCTGTCCGGCACGCGATAGGCGTGCGTTTGGAGCGGGAAGAGGAGGATGAACAGGACAAAAACGGTCCGTCGCATCATTGCGACGACAGTGTACCTTCTTCTTCAAAAATATCCTGCAGGTTTCTCGATGTTTTGGGATTCTCGACCGAAATATCTTCTTCATCCGATTTCGGACTCATGGAGCGATAGAGAACTTCCGCAACCTCTCCCCGGGTGAATCCCTGTTCGGGATAAAGCACGTTTTCGAATGGAAGAAACTGCCAATCCGAAAGCGTCATCGCGGGTTCCTCGTACCATATGCCGGGAGGAACATCCCGGAACGATACCGGCGTACTTCCTGGCTTTCTTTCGATTCCAAGAATGCGCGCTACGAGGGTAATGCCCTCTGCGCGCGTAACATCCTGTCCAGGACGGAAGCTCCCATCCTCGTATCCTTTTATCCAGCCTTCCCGCTTGGCGAGGCATACATACGGTGCGTGCCATTGATTGAATACGTCGGTGAAGCACTGATTGAACTCTCTTCCGATGGGGGAAATGCCAACCACATTGAGGAGCATTTTTACGATCTCCGCGCGGCTCACGGAATCACCCGATCGAAACGAGCCATCCTCGTATCCTTGCAGAAATCCTTGTTCTTTCATTGTGCTGATCGCAACCGCATACTCATCGTCCGGTTTTACATCGATGAACGGTCCTTCGTGTTCCGGCGCGGCAGCATGACCGAAGAGGGACCGCGGAGACGTAACAAGATGTTTCAGGGATTCCCGAAACGCGATTTCCTCCTCCTGGCTCGAATACCGGCTGAAATTCGTGACGAGGAATATCGCATTCAACTCCGCTTCCGCTTCATCGAAGAGCGAAAGGCCGATGCCGATGTGCGTGTAGGGACCGAGGATATTTTCCCTGTGGGAATCATTCGGGGGCACCTCGGCCATCATTCCCTCATGAATCAGGCGCAGGCCGTATCCCGCGGATTCGGGAAGAGTTCCGAACGGAGCACGCGTCCAGTACCCCGCGTTCTCCGCGTATCCCCATCCCGTTTGAACCCCTGCATCGCTATAACGCTGTGCCAGATTTCTGCCATCGGAACTCGTGTGCGCAAGATACGAAGCCTCGCGCGTGTCGATCGTGGAAGGATCGAAATGGGACGCGGTATCATCCACATGACTCTGTGCGACGCTGGAAACAGCATCGCTGAAACTGAGCGGAGGGAGATTCTCTCCTTTTCTGCTGTCATTAATGCTCTGCAGGACCTGATTTGTGAGTTCGTCGTTTGCTTCCGTGGGGAGCCGAGTGGCGGACGCCAGGGTGGGAAGCGTAAGGAGGAAACTCGCGATGATAATCGAAACACGCCTCGTCACAAGAGTGGGGTATAGCCTTTATACTACCTCCGATGGCAGACAAGACGCGAGTCCAGGGCTTCGTGGAAGAAATCTGGTGTTGGTACCGCGAGCACAAGCGGTCACTCCCATGGCGGGATCTTTTGCTCAAGAACGAAGATGAGCGTGCTTATAGGATTCTTGTATCCGAAGTCATGCTTCAGCAGACGCAGGTTTCGCGCGTCACGATCATCTACAAGCGTTTCCTGGAACAGTTTCCAACGCTCAAAGATCTTGCGCACACTTCGAACCGTGAGGTCATCCTGGCGTGGCGGGGGATGGGCTACAACTCCCGCGCACTTCGCCTGCGCGATGCCGCCCGGATCATTTTGCAACGCTACCGCGGGAAATTTCCGAAAGACATGGAGGAGCTTATGTCCATTCCCGGCATCGGCCGGTACACGGCGGCGGCGATCCGGAACTTTGCATTCCATTTACCGACTCCCTGCATTGAAACGAATATCCGGAGAGTTCTCCATACCGCATTCTTCGGACCACCGAAGGTGGATGGCACTTGGAGGAAGGATGATCGACAGCTCCTCAAACTGGCCGAGGAAGTTCTGAGTGAGGCATTGATGTTTTCTTCGAGTGAGCCCCGCAAGAGCGGGGCGAATCGAGAAGCGGGCAAGGACTTGTCGACTCAGCCTGTCCTGAGCTTGTCGAAGGGCTCGAAGAGAACGGCCGACTGGCACGCCGCGTTGATGGATTACGGCTCGCTTGCGATCCCCAGGATAAAGCCGAAGAAGAAACTCATCCGCAAAGAGCCGGGACGACTCGTGGGTTCTACCTTTGTTCCAAACAGAATCTTCCGGGGAAAAATCGTCGAAGAACTCCGCGATAACGAGTGGGGATTATCTCTTTTGGAACTTGGGAGGCGAGTGTGCATCGATTGGGAGCCGAAGGAGCATCAAAAATGGCTGAGGGAACTTTTGGAAAAATTGGAGAAGGACAACTTAATCCAGAAGAGAAAGGAGAAGTTTGTTTTGTGTCCGTGATTGGTATGTGAATACGTCATGCTGAGCGAAATCCGAGCATCCGATCAGGATGCGAAGGATGCAGTCGTAGCACGTCGCTGGTGAACATTGATCAGCACGCGCGAAGTGCTTCGACTCCAGGCTTTGTATCCTCGCCGGATACAAAGCCTTCCGCTCAGCATGACGTGCACTGCGCTATGATAGATCCCATGGAAAAGCAGATGATCGAAATCAACGGTATCCCCACGATGGTTACGTTCTCCGGCAGCGGATGCGATCTCCTTTGTCTCCATGGGTGGGGTGCGAACTATGCGTCGTTCAGCGAACTTCGAGCCGCACTTCGCGATGATCCCTTCCGCATCATCGCTCCCGATTTCCCCGGATTCGGCGAAAGCGGGAATCCAAAGGAAGCGTGGTCCGTCGATGATTTTGCGAATTTTGTGGAGGAGCTCGTCGAGAAGCTCGGCTTGCAGGATGTTTTTCTCCTGGGGCATTCGCACGGGGGGCGCGTTGCGATCAAACTGGCCTCCCGCAATCGGTCATGGATCTCGCGACTCTACCTCTGCGCTCCGGCGGGGATCCGGCGATCAAAACATTGGAAACGGACAATCGGCATTGTCATAGCGTCTTTGGGAAAGAAATTCTGTTCGCTCCCCGGACTTCGCGCGATCCAGCCCCTGCTCAAAAGGCTCCTCTACAAGCTCCTCATGGTCCACGATTACGAACGGGCGGAGGGAGTGCTTCGGGAAACCATGGTCAAAGTGATCAATGAGGATCTCACGCCCCTTCTGGAGTGGATAAAGGTGCCGACGACTCTCTTTTGGGGGGAGGACGATACGATGACGCCCCTTGCGGACAGCGAAATTATGAACAAAAAAATTGTTCAATCCAGGCTCTACACCTTCAAAGGGGTACGTCACCGTGTCCATAGGGACAAAGCAATGGAGATTGCCGAGGTTATTCGCAGGGATTTACACCTCTAAAGGTGGTTATTTCCCCCTACGGAAGATAGGGCGAACCGTATACAATGCCCCGGCTTTATGCAGATTCTTCTCTGCATCCTCATTCTCCTCGCGGGGCTTTCTCCCATCCTCACCTTCGCCAGACTCTTCCAAATGAAAGAGTGGCGATGGGATCGTCTTCGTGAGCATTTGCGGCGCGAGGGGTGGTTTCGGCAGCTGTTTGGAATCGTGCGCCCGATCATCATCGGCGCGGGAATTTTGATTTTTCTTCTCCTCAAGTTTTTCCCGGAAAATATCGCCGTATGGTCGTGGGTGGCGCTTTGGGGATCACTGTCGCTTCTCGGTTGGTTTACACTTTTTCGCTTTGTCGTTGGAAAACAGGCACGGCCGGCATGGACGGCGAAAGCCATGATGATCTGTTGCATCGCTCTCGTACTCTTTTTGATTCCCGCCTGGATTTTCACGTTGTCCCAAGAGTCATCGATCATGCTGATTCTTGCGGCCATCCTGCCGCTCGTTTCTTTCGTCTGGGTATTTCTTGCATGGCTTCTCCTTCTTCCACTGGATCGTTTTTTAAAGAATCGAATTCTGAAGAAGGCCCGCACGATTCGAAAAAATCTGCCGAACCTCGCGGTTATCGGCATTACGGGGAGCGTGGGAAAGACGACAACAAAGGAACTCCTCGCACATATTCTTTCTGATCGAAGCATTCTTATAACTCCCGTCCACGTGAATACGGAGATGGGTGTTGCGGATCTCATGCGCAAAAAACTCACCGATGCGGTGCAAATATTCATCGTGGAAATGGGCGCGTACTGCAGGGGAGAGATCAAGCTCCTCTGTTCCCTCGTGCGGCCGCACATCGGTATCATCACCTACATCGGAAAGCAGCACCTCGGACTCTTCGGATCGCAGGAAGATTTATGCAGGGCGAAGGGCGAGCTCTTCGAGGCGCTCCCCCCCGAAGGTCATGCGTTCCTCAATGCGGACGTAAAGTTCTGCGAAGATCTTATGAAGCGCGCGTCCTGCCCCGTTCACACGGTCGGTACCGGCGGTCATGCGACGTACGAAGCATTTGAAATCGTGGAGGAGGCTGGAGGAATTTCCTTCATGGTCCGGGGAGTTCGGTTTTCGGTGCCGATTCTTGGCACGCACCAGGTCACGAACGTTCTCCTTGCCGCCGCTGCCGCGGAAACACTCGGCGTACCGCTTACGGAGAGCGCCAAGAGGCTCCAGACATTCAAAGGACCGGCTCAAACATTCGAGCGAAAGCAGGGGGCTTCCGGGCAGATCGTTCTGGACGATACGTACAACGCAAGCCCCGAGAGTTTTCGCGCTGCGATCGAATGGGCACGTGCACACACGGCGGAAAAGAAGCTGCTCCTCACCTCGGGGCTCCTGGAGCTTGGATCCGAGGAAAAGGATATTCATCAGGAATTGGGCCTTCTTTCCCGGGAAGTTTTCGACGAAGTCATATTCTTGAGTAAAAAATGTGTTCGATATTTTGAGCAAGGATATGGGAAAACCGTGCATCTGTACCCTAAAAAGAAATTCGCTCTCAAGATCGAAAAAGATATGTTGATCGTGTGCGTGGGGAGGATGCCGGAGACAATCGTGGAGAAACTACTCCTGTAGAGGTATTACGCTATTCTTCTCTCCACGATGTCCTCCGTTCGTTTCCCCATTCACCATACGTTCGGTCCGCTTGTCACGCAGGAGCAGTGGAAGCTGGCTTTCCTTCTTCAGTTTTTTCCGCAGAAGTGGAAGCGAGGTCTGGAGATCGAGGAGTTGCGATCGAGCCTGAGTCACCACTTTGGCATGAGCGCGTCGCTCTTCGGGAGCGGGCGCGAAGCGCTGCTTGCCGCCCTGAAATCTCTGGATATGCGAAGCGGGGACGAAGTGATCGTTCAAGGCTACACCTGTGTCGTTGTTCCGAACGCTGTTCACGCGGCGGGAGCGACGGTCGTCTACGCGGATATCGATCCGGAGAGCCTCAACCTTGATCTCAAAAAAATTCAAACCAAAATCACGCCGCGAACGCGCGCCATCATCTGCCAGCATACGTTCGGCATTCCGGCCGATACCGAACGTCTTCGGGCGATCTGCGATAAGCGCAACTTGATGCTGATCGAGGACATGGCGCATGTTCTGCCGGAAACGCTCACGGAGGGAATGGGGACGAGGGGGGATGTGATCATCCTCAGCTTCGGCCGCGACAAGGCGATCTCCGGAGTCACAGGTGGAGCGGTACTGACGAAATATGGAGCGATCGGGCAGAAGATCGATGCGTTTGAAAAAGAGGCCCGTCACTATTCATCGTGGCGAATCCTGAATCTGATCGGATATCCCGTGCGCTATCATTTTGCACGGGCGATCTGGAATCTTCCATTCGGGGCAACGCTTGCAAAAGGCTATCTTCGATGGAGCCGCATGATGAGATTGCTGCCACCGGTGTATGCATCGGGAGAGAAGGAAGGAAAAACATCGATTCAATTTCATCGAATACCGAATGCGTGTGCGACACTCGTTCTGGAACAGTTTCAATCGCTCTCCTCCCTCAATCAGAATCGCCGCTCACTCGCAAAAATCTACGCCGATGCCGCGAAGAAAAAGGAATGGAGCATGCCGCATGCGGCGCTCAACGCTTCCACGCTCCAAAAATTTCCCGTCTACGCGCGCGATGCCAAAAAACTTCGAGCGGAACTCAAGCGGGAACAGGTGTATCTGGATGATGGATGGTGCAGCGGAGTCGTGAACCCGTCTTCCGTGAATCAGGAATCAGCGGGATATATGCGGGGGACATGTCCAATTGCGGAAGATGTTTCCCGGCACATCGTCACGCTTCCCGTGCATCCAACGATGTCGCGGGAGCAGGCGGGGTATCTGGTCCATGCGCTTTTCTCCCATGGGTTTTAAGACGATCCCTTTTTGCTGCTTTCTCCTTCTTCCTTTTCTCCCATTCGCCGACAATCAAAGGAAACAATTTTCTTCCAACACTCTGTGAGTTCCGGCTTGGAAGTCCACTTTTTGTTATTTTTTCCTGCAGAGTTATGATGCCGGCAGCCGCAAGTTCCTGAATAAATTCTCTTGGAACACCGGTTTCATGGGCGGCACCGCCGACGGTGCAGAATTCGGAGGGCAGCGGTTCTTTATTCTGAACTGTGATATCTCCCCCCCCATCACAAAAAATCTCAAGTTCTGGAAAGTGATTACGCAGAGATGTTAAGCCATCCTGTTCGGTTAAGCGGACAGTCTCCCTATTTTGACGAGTGGCAATGCCCGTTTCTTCCAATGTATATTCGTAATCAACTCTAATGCCGTATCGCAGTGCCAATACTTCCCGCTGTCTTATCGGCAATTTATTGTGTGCAGCAAGGAGAGGCCCAGAGAATTCATTTCTTTGAGCGACCGCAACCGGATCTTGTTCCGAATCGTCATCAATCACATCAATTCCTTCAATGTCGTGCATGGCGGGCTGGTTGCTTTGTCTGTTCTCCATTCTTGCCAAAGCATTTTCGATTGCCTGATGTATCCAGAATGAGAAATAGTGTAGGGGATTTTCTCGTGCATCAGTCACTTTTTCAACGGCTCTCATGAGCCCAAGGGATCCTTCCTGAAACAGCTCTGAGCGGCTGAGGCCGCGCCCCCGAAACCGGGCAACGGCAGTGCGCAAAGTGGGAATGAAAAATTCAGCCACATTCTTCTTCACTTCGGCGTACCGTGCTCTATGCCACTCTGCGTCTCCGATTCGTCGCCGAATCTTCCCATCACTTTCCACCAGATCTTCGCGAAGGACGCCGATTTCATCCTCTAAATTTATTCCATCCGCCGGCTCAGATTCTGCAGCAAGAATATACGCAAGGGTTTCGTCGACTTCGTTCATCAGGGCTTCCGGCCATTCTGTGCGCAGCCGCGATCTTTCTATTCGTTTAGCCGCGCCATGGAGACAGCGAGTCATTCTCCGTCGAATCATTCTCTGTTCCCTGCGTGTTTTCCCTGCTTCCTCAATTGCAGTCCGGTAGCGTTCGTATTGAGCTAATTTCTCCAGGGTTTCGGATACTACCTTGCGAATGTATGCTGTCACTTTCTTGATTAATGCTTTATCCCAGACACTCACTTCTACGACATAATCAAATCTTCTCTCGTTACTGACTGCTTCCTGCAATAATTCGACGGACTTTCGGAGTATATGAACGGAGGAAAAAAGGCTTCTGCGATATCGTCGCCGGGCACAAGTCAATTTTTCAATCGCCGCGGATTCTGTTGATCTGTCTGGCCGATGGTATCCCTCCATTTTTTTTAAATAATCATCATCATCCGGCTCCTCGATGGCAGCCCGAAACAGATAATACGCATCGGAATCAGGGAGTGGGGGAAATTCTTTGCCGGCAGCATCACCATCGCCATAAGCCGCGGGAGAGAGCACTGGCTCCTGATACGTATCGACATTGATCCCAGCAGTTGCCACGGCTGTAAAATGGAACTGTTGCGGGTTGATGTCAATGATATAAAGCCAGGAATAGAACTATTTTGCGGGAAGGTGATTCAGTGCTTTCTTGGCACCAAGATCATTCTATTTCAGAATTCTCAAAATCAAACATGAATCGGTTATCCGACGAAGCAATTTCGCGCAGTTTCTGCATCGCGCGAGCTTCGATCTGCCGGACCCGTTCTTTACTCACGCCAAGTTCGTCTCCGACTTCCTTCAGCGTCATCGGCTCGCGCCCCGTCCCGATTCCGAATCGCGAACTGATGATCTGCTGTTCGCGTTCATCCAGTCGTGCCATGATGTCGGCGACTTGTCCCTCGCGCTTGAGCTGAGCATCTAATTGTGAGGTCGGATTGCTGCGGTGGTTGGGGCTTGCATCGAGCACTTCGTCCTGGCCGGTTCGGAACCGATCCGCTTGCTTGATCTCGTTCGAGTAAGCTCGAATGTAATTCTTCTTGATCGCCCACGTAGCGTAGGTGCTGAATTTAAAGCCGCGGGTGTAATCGAATTTCTCGATGGCCTTCATTAATGAGAGATTGCCTTCACTCACCTTGTCGAACAGGTCACCGGTACTTCCGACGTACTTCTTCGCGACCGCCACGACCAACCGCAAGTTGGCACGAATGAGGTGGCTCCTTGTTTCCGTGGCATCGCTGTACAGCGACTCGATCTCATTCATGATCTGCGCCTGGGGGCGGGCAGGGTCAAGGCTTTCGCGTGACTCCGCTGCTTTGTATTTTAAGTAGTTGTACTTGCGAAACAGATGCGTTTCCTGCTCTGGCGTCAGCAGCGGCACGTCATACAAACTTGCGATGTAAGCGGGCAAGTCCGATGGTCTGCGGGGCATTCGCTGTCCGTTTGGTGCGGTCGGTGTCGGTGCCAGAATCCGCTTGTCGGCATCTTTCTTCCTGAAATCGGGCGAAGCCATGTAATCCAGCGGCAACTCGGAGATTCGCGCGGCACGCGCTTGATTCACGATTCGAGTGGCAGCTTTCATGTCGACGCCGTACTGATGCGCGAGCGATGCTAGCGATTTGCCCTGACGAAACTCCCTGTACAATCGTTGCTCGGCCCGTTCGCTTAACGTGCCTGTGATCGCGCCGTCCTGTTCTGCTGATTGTTTTAGCAGCAGGCGAATCGACTCCAAGCTACGTTGCGTATCTTGCGCAAGTCTTGCTATAACTTCCGAGGTCCCAACACCGTCGTTCAACATCTCGTCGGCGCGGCGCACGATTTGCGCCTGCTCCTCTTCGGTTATTCGGCTGAAACGACTGCCGCGTTCAACAACCTTCGGATGAGCAGTCTCAAAGCGATCCAACGAGCTTTGCAGGAAGCCAACCCGCTTCCGGCCGTCAAAGGTGAAGGCGCGTGCAATCAGTCCACGTTCCCGCCATCGACTGATCGTTTTGGGAGATACATTCCATCGCTGAGCCACCTTATCAACCGTCAAAACAGGTTCCGTGACAATTTCGACTGGTGTTGCCGAGGATGCGGAGATCCCGCCGATCAACTGCAATAGATCTTGACGAATCTCTTCACCAACAGCTGTTGGGCCATGTTCATTTCCTGATTCGAGCCCTAGTACACGCGCCGCAATTTGGCGGAGATTGTATGATCTTTCAGAATCGATTAAGCTGAGTAACTCTTCAGCCCGTACTGAACACTCCAGATGGAACTTTTCATCTTTGATATCTACGATTGTACGAAGTAGCGTGGCGAAACCCTCAATGAGCATTGTTGGTGATGTCTGTGATTCCGTTTCTGCAACGTCACGCATGCTTTTTCTCCCATTTCCATTCTGTTTTACAAAATCTCCAGATTTTTGATCTGATGCATCTCCATCTTCATCAGATTCTTCGTCAATTGGTAACCTTGCAGTGGATAAGAATGTTTCCTGCATTGTCGCATAAATTACTTTATTCAATGAATCTGTCAAGGATTGTGTGAGGAACCATTCATCGGTAAATCTTTGCGCTGCTGCTATCGTAAAGCAATGCAAATCGTGGCCTCACCGAATGAATTTGAGTGGGAACCGTTTCTCACTTCACAGGCATTTTCCCCCTTCCTCCAATCGTATTCCATGGGGGAGGCGTATAAAGCTCTGGGCGAGGAGCCGATTCGTCTTGAGGTGAGAGATGGTGATCAGATCATTGGCATCTGCCAGGCGATTCTCGTTCCCGCGCGCCGCGGGAGACATCTTGCTGTCATGTACGGTCCAATCCTGAGTGATGCATCGGATGCAGGCCGAATGCTCCGCTTGATCGTGGATGAGTTGAAAAAAATAGCGATCGAAAAAGATTGTTCGTTCATCCGCGTCAGTCCTTTCTGGCGGAACAATAATTCGAACGTAGAAGCGCTCAAAGATCTTGGATTTCGACCGGCGCCGCTTCACCTCCTTGCGGAGCATATTTGGTACCTTGATCTCCAGGGAAAGACGGAAGAGGGGATTTTTATGGGAATGAGAAAGACGACACGCAACCTCATCCGTCGTGCGGAAAAGGAGGGAGTCACCGTCGTTGCATCCGATGATCCCGTGCGTGATCTTCCAATGTTTTTTACGCTCTACGAGGAAACGCGCAAGCGTCACCACTTTGTACCCTATTCAAAGAGTTTTATCCGTGCGCAGGTGGAGGAATTTTCAAAAACGAATCAATGCAGGCTTTACATTGCGCGTTACAACAACGAGCCCGTCGCTTCGTCAGTACACATGGTCTACGGAAATGAGACGAGCTACCACCATGGCGCGAGCACGACGAAGTATCCAAACTGCTACGCTTCCTATCTTCTTCAGTGGACAGCGATCAAAGATGCATTGAAGCGCGGAGATCGCATCTATAACTTTTGGGGAATTTCTCCCGAAGGCGCCACAAGACATCCCTTTGCGGGAGTGCGGACATTCAAGACTGGATTCGGCGGGGAACTTTTGGAACTTGCGCACTGCATGGATCTTCCTCTGTCTCCCAAATATGCGATCACCTTTGGAATCGAAACTCTTCGAAAGTGGAAGAGGGGATTTTGATCAGCTTGAGAGGAGTACATTCTCTGCGGAATGAATTCCGCAGAGTGATGCGCTAAAGTGCATCGCTTACTTCTCGGTAAGCAGCAGGCTTTAGCCTGCTCCCGCCGGAATTTATTCCGGCGGGATAGTATTCAAAGGACACGTGAGGATTTTTGCGCTCCCGCGCAGACTCTCATCGAACTCCACGGCGGTGATGATGACCTGATGGTCGCTCAACGTTTCTAAGATCGCTCCCCGGTGTTTTTCATCAAGCTCTGAAAACACGTCATCGAGGAGGAGGATAGGTTTTTCGCTCTTTCGAAGCTCCAGGAAGGAAGCCTGCAGCAAGAGGAGCGCAAGGAGCGCCGCGCGCTGCTGCCCGCGGGAAGCAAAGGTCGCGATGTCGCGTCCATCCATAAGCAGGGTCCAATCATCCCGATGAGGACCGACCGTCGTCCCCTGTGTCAAAATATCACGTTCGCGGTACTGGAGGAGTTCGCGGAGCATTTCGTCTTTCAGCTGCGCTTCATTCGTTGCTCCGGTCTTTCGAACGTACTGGAAGATCGCACTCACCGGTTTTTCGCCGAGGGATCGTAGTTCCCGCAGGATCGTCATTTGCAGAGTTTCAAAAAGCTGCAGGCGATCGACGGTGATCACTGTTCCAAGGAGTGCAATCTTTTCATCCCAGGGATCGAGGGCGGAAGAACCCTGCTGCTGTTCCCTAATCTGCTTTAAAAGCGTGTTTCGCTGTTTGAGCGCGCGTTCGTATTCCGCCATCGCCTGCAGATACATGGGGGAAACCTGGCAGAGGAGAATGTCGATGAGCCGCCTGCGACTCGAAGGGGAGCCGCTCCAGAGGAGGAGATCATCGGGCGTAAAGGTAACGAGCGGCAACGTGCCGATATAGCGATTCGCGGGCGTGCGGACGTCGTTGATGAACGCTGCCCTCGCTTTCTTCGGCTCCACCTGTGACACGACTTCCAGGGAATTCATCACTCCAAGATCACTTCTGCAGGCACCTCGGATCCGGTAGTGCGATTTTTCCCATTGAATCAGATCATTCTCCTCTGCTTTCCTCGAGGACTTGAGGAGTGAAAGAACGGAAATCGCTTCCAGAATGTTGGTCTTGCCCGTGGCATTCTCTCCCATCAACACGGTGATGTTTCCGGAATTCTCCAAAGAGAGCTCCAGATTTTCGTAGCTCCGGAACTGCTCGAGAGAAAGAGAAAGGAGACGCACACCGAAAGTATACGTCAATATCTATGACGTCATGCTGAGCGAAATCCTGAGCGCCGCCTCAGCGGGGCGAAGGATGGAGTCGAAGCGCCTCGCAAGGCCAACCTGTGTAACCATCCCCCTCCATGCGGACATTTTGGGTCTATATGCTTCGATGCGGAGATGGGAGTTACTATGTCGGGGTAACAGGTAATCTCGAGGAACGCATAGCGATGCATAAAGAAGGTTTGGACAAAAATTCCTATACCTATCAGCATAGACCGGTTGAACTTGTCTATGCGGAAGAGTGCGACACTATCAATGATGCCATTCGCCGAGAAAAACAATTACAAGGATGGAGCAGGAAAAAGAAGGAAGCTTTAATCAAAGGAGATTGGAAGAAGATTCATGTTCTTGCGAGAAACAAGAAAAACCGGGAAAAGAGCTCAGGCGTGTAAATTGAAACGGTTGATGCAATTGCGACGTGCTTCGACTCCGTTCGTCCCGCACGTGCGGGACTCACTCCGCTCAGCATGACGTAAGTGAGAGCTCGAGAACCAACGCGATATGTCAAAGGATCTTCCCTTCCGCCCATTCGATCGCCTCCCGCACGACTTTTCTGTAGTCTGTTCTCTTTAGGTAACGCTTCAGATTTTTTGGGCTAACCCATCGGTAATCATCGAGTTCGTCGTTATCCACTTGCACCCGAACATCCTTCGGAGCCGCGACTGCTAAGAATTCAAGCATCTGTCCGTTGTAGAGAGGTTTCTCTCTTTTCATAAACGCAGCCGGATACGTGTATTCATAGAAAAAGGGAGTTTTGAGAATTTTTCCGGACGGTTTAATTCCGGTTTCCTCCTCAAGTTCCCGTTTCCCTCCTTCAATCACCGTTTCTCCCGGTTCCACTCCACCCTGCGGAATCTGCCAGGAATCGCGTCTGCGGGGCTTGTGGACGATGAGGACCAATGTTTCCCCACGGCCGCCACGGCGGAGCACGATCATGGAGGCGCAGAGGCGATGGGTACGACCTCCCATGCGTTTGGTGTGGCGTTTCTTTGCCGGAATAGGCGCATTTTTCATTTGAAGAGAGTGTACCGAGTTGCTCCACGTACGTCATGCGGAGCCATGTTCCTGTCCCTATTCCCCAATCCTTGCATCTGTTACCCTTCTCTTCGTGTCAAAAGATACCTATTCCAAACTGATTGAGCTGCTTGATCAGAGCGGCGCACAGTATCGGCTGATTGATCACTCACCGGAGGGACGAACAGAAATCGTCAGCCGGATGCGCGGAAATGAACTCTCCCAGGCGGCAAACTGCATAGTGATCATGGTGAAGATCGGTAAAAAGATTACGAAGTACGTTCTTGCTGTGTACCCCGCAGACTCAAAAGTGGATCTGGAAGCGGTGAAAGCGCTGTTCAACGGAACATATGTGTCGTTTGCCTCTCCAGATATTGCCGAGAGGCTTGCGGGCAGCGTTTTAGGTACCGTGCTTCCATTTTCATTCCATGATGATTTGGAGCTGATCGTCGATCCTTCGCTCCTTACCAATGAAGAGATGTTCTTCAATGCGGCCCGCTTAGATCGCTCTATGGCTTTGCGAACCAGTGATTACATCAAAATAGCTCAACCTCGTCTCGAACCGATTGTACAGGGTGCAAAACGCGAGTCGCATGTTCGCAAGGCGGCGGAAGTGGATGATCTCTACCGCATGCGCCATTCCCTGGCGCATGTTCTGGCACAGGCGGTGCTTCGGCTCTATCCGGAGGCCAAAATCAGCATTGGTCCGCCGATCGATACCGGGTGCTATTACGACTTTCTCTTCAAAGAACCGATTTCTGATGCGGATTTCGATGGAATCGAAAAAGAGATGAGAAAGATCATCAATCAAGGACAAACGTTCGAAGTCGAAACGCTCCCGGTGGATGATGCGATCAAATTCTGGAAGAAGAAAAAGCAGCAATTCAAGGTGGAACTCATCGAAGACCTGAAGAAAGGAGGGGAGAAGGAGGTGACAAATTATCGAAACGTCGATGCCAAAGGAGAGGAAACATTCGTGGATCTCTGCAAAGGGGGGCATGTGGAAAACCTGAAAGAAATACCCGCAGATGCTTTTAAAATCATGTCTTTGGCGGGCGCATATTTCCGTGGAGATGAAAAGAGGGAGCAGCTGACGCGCATCTATGTGGCTGCATTCGCAAAAAAAGAAGAATTAAAAGCGCATTTACTTATGCTCGAGGAGGCGAAAAAGTACGATCACCGAAAGTTGGGGAAAGAGCTCGATCTTTTTTTGTTTAGCGAGAAGGTCGGTCCGGGGCTCCCTCTCTGGACCCCGAAGGGCACGATCATTGTGGATGAACTTGAAAAGCTTGCGCGAGAAAAGGAGGCGGCACGGGGCTATCTCCGTGTTCGGACTCCCCATATTGCAAAAGGTGGCCTTTACGAACGTACGGGCCATCTGAAGCACTACCGCGATGTCATGTTCCCTGCCATGAAACTGGATGATGACGAGGAATACTTTTTAAAACCTATGAACTGTCCGCATCACCACGAAATTTTTGCTTCCTCTCCCCGGAGCTATCGCGATCTCCCTCTGCGTCTTGCGGAGTATGGCCACTGTTACCGGTTTGAAGATTCGGGCGCGCTTTTCGGGCTCATGCGAGTGCGATCGCTTTCAATGAATGATGCGCACATCTATTGCACCGAAGAGCAGTTCGAGACGGAGTTTCTGTCGGTGATGGATTTATACAAGGAATATTTTCATCTCTTTAATATCCAAAAATATGTGATGCGTCTTTCTCTTCATGATCCTCTGGAGCTCGGTAAGAAATACGTGAACGAGCCTGCTCTTTGGCAAAAAACCGAGGATATGGTTCGTCGGACGATGAAGAAGGCAGGGTGCGATTTCGTGGAAGCTCCCAACGAAGCGGCATTCTACGGCCCGAAGATTGATGTGGAAGTATGGAGTGCGATAGGTCGGGAATTCACTCTGGCGACGAATCAGGTGGATTTTGATGTTCCGGGCAAAGTAGGCCTACAGTACATTGATCGGGACGGATCGGAGAAAATTCCACTCTGCATCCACAGGGCTCCGCTTAGCACTCATGAGCGTTTTATCGGATTCCTCATCGAGCACTTTAAAGGGCTCTTCCCACTCTGGCTTTCTCCCGTTCAAATCGGGGTGCTGCCGGTTGCAAACGTGCATGAAGAGTATGCAGAGCTTGTGACGCGCAATTTGCGTGAAAAGGGTATTCGTGTACAAATTTTTTATTCAGAAGAGAGCCTTGGAAAACGCATCAGAGAGGGCGAAAAGAGCAAAATACCGTATCTTCTCGTTTTGGGAGACGAGGAAAAGGAGCACCAGAGCGTTTCGGTTCGGAACATCGTGAGCAAGAACCAGACTTCCCACTCTCTCGCAGATTTCCAGAAAAAAATTATCCACGACATCGAAGTGCGTACGCTCGAGCTTTCGATCGGATAACATCGACAAAACCCTGGCAGAAAACTTCCACTGTATTTGACGTAATTGTCAAAAATATTTGTGCAAATAATTTGAACAATGGAAATTAAAATTTACATGCTTCAATTTGCCACCAAAGCTTAAAAATATGACCTAAACAGGTATTTGATACATAATTACATTATTGACAATATGGGAATATTAGATCAATATCTATCCCTTTATTTCACCACACCTCATTTTCATGGGTAAAAATCTTTGTGCACGACTTCGCAGAATATTCGCCTCGTTCGCGCTCACCATGGTTCTTTGGCAGAACGTGCCGCCCATGCTTCGCGCCTACACCCCGCTTGCGATTCCCGTGCAGGCTCAGGCGAGTGGTGATCAGGAATTGGATCCGAATAACAATGAAATCTATACGGTGGCCACCGGGAGCCCGGAGCTTGGCATTGTAGCGTTTGTGAACGCTCGCATTGCACTTCATCGATTCCCGTACCAACAGATTACGGTCACTCCTCCCCGAGGCGCGATATTAATGGGAACATCGACGAACTGGATTTACCGCGATTCTCTGTATCCCATTCAAAGGGATACGGCGACTCTGCAGGCTGTATGCGACTTGGCGGGTTACCGAGAGGTAGCGAGTGCGGATTGTGTGGGGAATCAGGGGGGTCACATTTGTAATTTTACAACTCCAGGTGATGGCGAGACTATGTGGACTTTTAATGGAAATAACTTTGTATCTCAGCCTGCAACTCCGCAGTTTCAAAAAGCATGGCTTTCCTCGTTGAGTTGTCGTGGAAGATTGCCTCAGTGTCGTAACGGTTTAGACGATGATCAGGATGGCAAGGCAGACTTTGCCGGTCGCGATCTCAATCACGATGGTGACTTGAACGATCTTGGCGATCTTCCTCGGGATCCAAACTGCGCAACGCAAAACGATGACAATGAAGGTTCGGGAGGAGCAGAAGCGATCTGTAATGACACCGTTGATAATGATGTTGATGGTCAAACCGACTGTGCTGATAGTGATTGTGCCGGTAATGCAGCATGTGTTGCCTGTGGTAATGGTCTTGATGATGACCATGATGGCACCATTGATCACTCAAGCGTGCCGCAGGGAGGCGCAGGTAGCGGCGTTGGTGATGAACTGCTTAATTCGAATAACAACCAGACCATGACGATAGGTCCGGATTATCCGGATAATGGGACGCGCAACACGATCAATATCGCTTTGCGACGTGTAGGGATTACACCCATTCCGGAAAATAACAATGCCGATAATGCCATTCAGAACGATCCGGCAACTAATGCAAAAATTTGTCAGGTTTTTGGGTTCCGCGAGGTCGCAAGCGTTGAGAATCGTGAATTAGGAGCTGTGGGAGGACGCACAAATTTTTCTAGTCCGGATAATAATCATTTGTGGCGATGGAACGGTTCGCAGTTTATTTCTGAAACTGCGGGCCCCGCGGGCTCGAAGACATGGATATCCGGCATTACCTGCCGCGGCAGATTGCCGCAATGCAGCAATGGCATCAACGATGACAACGACACGTTTACCGATGGAGCGGATTCAAATTGCGTTTCTCCGAATGATGATAACGAAAATATGGGTGGAACAGGAACTGCTCACCCCAATACGAATCCAGACCTCGGTTGCTCCGGCCCAACTGACAATGATGAGCGCAATCCCAACGGTCCCGAATGTGATAACGGAAGAGACGACGGAGACCCGGAGGATACGATCGCAGATTACGTTCTGCCCGCCTTTCGGACGAATCTCGTTGGTGATCCGCATTGTTTCAGTCCTCAGGATCCCCGCGAGACTCCGGACACGGAACTCATTTGTAACGATAACGCCGATAACGACCTCGATGGTCCCAGGGACTGTGCCGATAGCGATTGTTCCAGTAGTCCAAACTGTCAGCCGGAAGTTATTTGTAACGATAACGTCGATAACGACTTCGATGGTCCCAAAGACTGCGCCGATAGCGATTGCGCGAATAATCCCGCGTGTTCGGTCACAAATAGCCTCATTCTTACGAAGGAGGTTGTCGGTGGAAAGCAATTGGTGACTCGCGGAGAACAGATCGAGTACAAAATTACGCTGAAGAATGATTTTCTCACTCAGAATACAAATGTCTTCGTTTACGATGGATATGGAAACCAGTTACCGATTGAGCGCGATACCAGTAAGCCACTTCCGACGGGCTGTATCCAGGAGGGTTTTGCCATTAACTGCGGTCCCTACGTCTTTGCGGCGCAGGAGCAGCGTGTATTTATTCTCCCGTTTATCGTGCGACAAGATGCTCTGTGCAGCCGAACTTTTTCGAACGTTGCCACGGCCAGCAGCCACCTCTACGGACATCAGCAAACACCTCCTGTTTCGCTCACTGTACAGTGCGCATGTGGCAACGGAATCGTTGAAGCGCCGAATGAACAATGCGATGATCAAAATCAGAGCAATGCCGATGCCTGCAGTAACACCTGCCAGCGCACAACGTGCGGCGACTCTATCCGCCAGATTCCGAATGGACAGGGCGTAAACGAAACCTGCGACGAAGGCTCTGTGAACGGGCAGGCCGGTCACTGTAATGCCACGTGCACAGGGATAGTTCCTAACACTCCTCAATGCAGTGATGCCATCGATAACGACGGCGATAATCGCAATAACTGTACAGACCCCGGCTGCCATACGGATGACAACGCAGCCAATCCTACCTGCGATCCGAATGACAATACCGAAGTGAACACTCCCCGTTGTGGCAATGGAGTTGCAGATCAGGCATCCGAACAGTGCGATGACGGCAACACGAATACCTCCGATACCTGCAGTAACACCTGCCAGCGCACAACCTGCGGAGACAATATCCGCCAGACGCCAAACGGCAACGGTCTGAATGAATCCTGCGATGAGGGCGCGCAGAACGACCAGGTCGGTCACTGCAATGCGACGTGTACCGGAACGGTTCCTTCGCCAACCGCGGATCTTTCCATTACGAAGTCAGGTCCTCCCTCCGTGGTACGGGGCAATGTTCTCCAGTATACGGTGACAGTTACCAATGCTCCGTCTTCCTCTCAGACTGCGCAGAACATTGTCGTTATTGATCCCGTACCAGCTGGCACAACATTCGACGCTTCACAGAGTAATGTTGCATGTTCGCCGCTTCAGGCTGTCCATGGAATCTTTGTCACATCGCAGTCCTACAATGCGAATTTCGGAGGTCTTGCAGGCGCAGATACTGTCTGCCAAACCCACGCAAATAATGCGGGTCTTCCCGGAACATGGAAGGCTGTCCTCTCGGATTCGACGCAATCCGCGCGAAACCGTATTACGCTTTCCGCGCCGCTCTTCACGGTGGGTGGATCGTATATTGCGGGCAATGGAAATGATCTCTGGGATGGAAACATAGCGAATCTGATCAATCATTCGGAATTCGGAAACAACGTTTTGACTCAAATCGTGTGGAGCGGTACCGATGCAAATGGAGCATCAGACACAGGGACAAGTTCTTACTGCGGAAATTGGACGAATACATCCACTACTTCCGGTGTGGATGCCGGTCGTACCGATAGCACTGATGAACGCTGGATCAGCATCTATGGTTCCGCTCAGTCGAGCAATGCATGCTCTGTAGCCGCCCGATTGTACTGTGTCAGTACGCAGCCGGTCGTTCTTCCTACAAGTACGAACAGAGCCGTGCAGTGCACGGTTCCTCCTCTTGCTCCCGGTTCATCAGCTCCTCTCACCATTGCATTCAATGTTCCCCAAACGACAACCTGCGGAGGAAGTTCCGCTGTTTCGAACACGGCGTATGTTTCTTCCAGCCTGATCGATTCCAGCACATCGAACAATACGGTGATTGCGAACAATGTTGCCATTCAATGTCCTCAGGAGCAGTGTGGAAACGGTACCATCGAAGGAATAGAACAATGCGATGACAACAACACGAGCAGCAACGATACGTGCAGTTCCACCTGCCAGCGCACGACCTGCGGCGATTCCATTCGTCAAACGCCAAATGGTCTTGGACTCAACGAAACATGCGATGAAGGAACCCTGAACGGCACACCGAATCACTGCAATGCATCCTGCACCGGCATCACGTCGCCCTCCTGCGGCAATGGAGCGGTGGAAGGATTGGAACAGTGTGATGATGGAAATACGAGCAATGCCGATGCCTGCAATACTTCCTGTGCCCGCACAACCTGCGGCGACAGCATCCGCCAGACTCCGAACGGTCAGAATGTGAATGAAACCTGCGACGAGGGATCCTTGAACGGCCAGGCGGGTCGCTGCAACTTAACCTGCACGGGAACGGTTCCTGCTCAGGTGGATCTTTCGATTTTGAAGCAAGCCTCTGCGTCCTCGGTCAATCGTGGCGGAAGAATCACGTACACGATCAGCATCCATAACCTGAGCTCAACAACGGCGACGAATGTCGTGGTCACGGACCCGATCGTGAGCAGCGAGCTCACGTTTAACGACGCGCTGTCGACCTCAAATTGTGACAGGGTCGACACCTCGGATCCGTTCGATGCTGTTGTATGCAACGGAAGTATTACGGTTGGACCGAATACCAATGTGACGAACACTCCGCGCATACTCACTCTCGTCTTCGATGTGAGCCCCACTGCATCCTGCAGTTCTTCCTACGCAAACAGAGCAACGGTGGTTTCCCTCGAAAACGACAGCAATACGTCAAACAATGGTTTCACGGCTCCTGCGGTTTCCCTCTCCTGTGTTTGTGGAAACGGCCTCTTGGATCCTCCTGAACAATGCGACGATCAGAACCAGAGCAATGCCGATGCCTGCTCCAACGCCTGTCAGCGCACGACCTGCGGAGATTCCATCCGCCAGACCCCGAACGGTCAGGGATTGAATGAAGTGTGTGATGAGGGATCACTCAACGGTACTGCGAATCACTGCAATGCAACCTGCACCGGAACGACTGCATCGGTGTGCGGCAACGGAGCACTGGAAGGAGCCGAGCAATGCGACGATGGCAACCTCTCAAGCACTGATGCCTGCAGCTCAACCTGCCAGCGCACGATCTGCGGCGATTTCATTCGCCAGACTCCGAACGGTCAGGGAGTGAATGAAGCGTGTGATGAAGGAGTGCAGAATGGTCAGCCGAATCATTGCAACTTAACCTGCACGGGAACCACGGCCGCAGTGTGCGGCAACGGCACGGTGGAAGGAACGGAGCAGTGCGACGATGGCAACACGAGCAATTCTGATGCATGCAATACTTCCTGCGCCCGCACGACCTGCGGCGATTCCATCCGCCAGACCCCGAACGGTCAGGGTGTGAACGAGACGTGTGATGAAGGATCCTTGAACGGCCAGGCCGGTCGCTGCAACTTAACCTGCACGGGAACAACTCCGGCAGTGTGCGGAAATGGCGTCATAGAGGCGGGTGAACAGTGCGATGACAGCAATACGTTCAATACGGATGCCTGCAGCTCCACCTGCCAGCGTACGACCTGCGGCGATAATGTCCGCCAGATTCCGAATGGTCTTGGCGTAAACGAAACGTGCGACGAAGGCGCGCAGAACGGTACCGCGAACCACTGCAATGCAACCTGTACCGGAACGACGCCCGCATTCTGCGGCAACGCGGCAACCGAAGCGGGGGAGCAGTGCGATGATGGAAACCAGAGCAGTACCGATGCGTGTTCCGTCCTCTGTATCCGCACGACCTGCGGCGACAGTATCCGCCAGACTCCGAATGGACTCGGAGTGAACGAAACATGCGACGAAGGCAATGCGAACGGTCAGCCTAATCGCTGCAACACAACCTGCACCGGAACGACAGCTGCAATCTGCGGCAACAATTTCGTGGAAGCAGGGGAACAGTGCGATGATGGAAATACCAATGGAAACGACACATGCTCCACGGGCTGCCAGCGCACGACCTGCGGCGACAATATTCGCCAGCAGCCGAACGGATCCGGCATCAACGAATCCTGCGACGAAGGCACGCTGAACGGCCAGCCGAATCGCTGCAATGCAACGTGCAGTGGCATCACTGCTCCGACCTGCGGCAACGGTTTTGTGGAAGGCACCGAACAGTGTGATGACGGCAATGCCGTGAACACGGATGCCTGCACCAATGCCTGCGCGCGCACGACCTGCGGCGATGGAATCGTTCAGCAGCCAAATAGCTCCGGAACGGTGGAAGCCTGCGATCAGGGTCCGCTCAACGGACAACCGGGGCTCTGCAATACCTCCTGCAACGGCCTGACCCCGGTTCCACAGTGCCGCGACGGCCTGGATAATGCCGACCCCGAAGATTTCCTCGTCGACTGCGCGGATCCCGGCTGCCACACCGATAACAATGCATCGAACCCCGGCTCCTGCGATCAGAATGATAATGATGAAGGAAACAATGTGTTCTGTGGAAATGGAATACGCGAGGGATCGGAGCAGTGCGATGATGGAGACAATGTGAGCGGCGATGGATGCACCGCGCTCTGCCGCACGGAAATCTGCGGCAACGGAGTGATCGATGCGAACGAGCAATGTGATGATGGAAACTTCAACAGTTCCGACGGATGCTCCACGACCTGCAACCGCACGTTCTGCGGCGATGATGTCACGCAGCATCCGAATGGGTTCGGTTTGAACGAGACCTGTGACGACGGTCCCCAGAACGGATTGCCGAACCACTGCAATGCGGCCTGCACGGGCCTTACCTCCGCGGGTTGCGGCAATGGCACGGTGGAAGCGGGTGAATCCTGCGATGACGGAAACACGAGCAATACCGATGCCTGCACCACCTCCTGCACGCGCTCTGCCTGTGGCGATAACGTCATACAGCAGCCGAACGGCAGCGGCGTGAACGAAGTGTGCGATAACGGCGTACAGAACGGCCAGGCCGGATTCTGCAACTTTACCTGCACGGGCCAGGTGCCCGTCGCGCAATGCCGCAACGGCCAGGATGATGATAACGATACCTTCATCGACTGCCGCGATCCGGGATGCCACACGGACGGCAATGCCACGAACAATGCTTCCTGCGATCCCAATGACAACAACGAAAGTCACCTTCCTCAATGCGGGAACGGCATCATGGAGAGCATTGAGCAATGCGACGATGGCAACGTGGTTGGCGGCGACGGATGCTCCAGGCTCTGCGCAATCGAGCGCTGCGGCAACGGCGTCGTTGACACCGGTGAAATCTGCGATGAAGGCGCTCAGAACGGCACCGCGAATCACTGCAATGCAACCTGCAACGGAAATACTCCTGCAGTATGCGGCAACAGCATCGTGGAAACAGGGGAGCAGTGTGACGAAGGCGCGCTGAACGGTCAGCAGGGACACTGCAACACGACCTGCAACGGAACGGTTGCCACCCTGGCGGATCTCTTGCTCATAAAAAACGCCAGCACGATGCAAACGGATGTGAATAACGTCTTTACGTACAGGCTTGATCTTACGAATACGAGCGGCACGGTGAGCGCGCAGAACGTCACGATTGAAGATTCTCTTCCGATCGGCGTGAGCCGCGTCAGTTCTCCGGGCTGCACCCAGGCCGGACAGGTAATTTCCTGTCCCATCGGGACGCTCGGTCCAAACACATCGGTGAGCCGCACCATCACGGTCCGCGTGGATAACGACCGCAACCTCTGCGGCGGAAACCTCCACAACACCGCGATTGTGACAAGCACGAACGACGGCAATGTCAGCAACAACACCTCGTCGGTCCAGACGCAGGTCGTCTGCGCGCCGATCCAGGCTGATCTTTCCATCTCGAAGAGTAATCCAGGAAATGTCCTAAAGGATTCCCTCGTGACGTACCTCCTTACGGTGCAGAACGCAGGACCGAGCACTGCGACGAACGTGCTCGTCCGCGATCTTCCTTCCAGTTTGCTTGCGTACCAGTCTTTCACGGCAAGCAATGGCACCGTGCAATGCGCTCCGAATTCCCAGCTGGTGGACTGTGTGATCCCAAGTCTCGCGCCGAACGTTCCAACGACGATCTCGCTCACGTTCCGTGTGACGAATAACAGCGCGTTCTGCGGTTCCGACATTTTCAACCTGGCGAATATCACGGGAACCGAACAGGATCCAAACGGTTTGAACAACCAGAGCCAGACTGTGACGGGAACAATTACCTGTCCGCCTTCAAACGTGGATATCTCGGTTCAAAAGAGTGCTCCCTCCACCGTTGTGAAGGGAAACACGCTTACTTACACCGTGATTGCCACGAACTTGAGTTCTTCCGTCACTGCAACACAGGTCGTTCTCAATGATCCGATTCCAAATCAGCACCTTTCATTCAAGCCTTCGAGCTCGACATCCGGATGCGTCTTTGATCCCACGACAGCTCATCCAAACGGCGCAGTACTCTGTAACGGCTCCGTTTCTCTCGCTCCAGGACAGCCAAAGACGTTCGTCCTCGTCTTCGATGTTCTCTCCAGCATGCCTTGCGGCTCGAACTTCACGAACACCGCAACGGTGACGTCGCTTGAAAACGACAGCAACCTTGCGAATAACTCGAGCACATCGCAGTCCACCAGAGTGGATTGTCCGATTGCCCAATCGAACCTCAGGCTCACGAAATCGACCCTGAATCCTTCCGTGAACTTCGGCGATACGATCCTCTATCAGATTGATATCTTCAATGCTGGTCCGGATACCGCGAGCAGCGTACAGATGACTGATCAGCTTCCGGCGAACACGACGTTCGTTTCCGCTCCGGGATGCACCCAAGCGGGAAGCTCCGTCAGCTGCACCGTCGGTTCCATTCCGAGTGGTGGCAACAGGACATTCTTTGTCACGGTCCGGGCCGATAACCCGAACTTGTGTCCGGTCCCAGGCAGCATCGTGACTGTGGTGAACACGGCAGCGACGCAGCACCTTGGAACGGAGATCGATAACGATCCTTCCGATAACACGCGGAGTGCAAGTTCCACGGTTCAGTGTCCGCAGCCGACGAACGTGGATGTCAGCGTCACGAAAACTACTTCCACAAATCAGGCGAACCTTAATGATGTCTTTGTCTACACGGTGGAAGTCCGAAACCTGAGTACGACGACGAATGCGCAGAACGTTTCGCTCACGGATGTGATGCCAACCGGCCTCACGATCCAATCCGCAACGGGCTGCAACGTGAACGGTCAGCAGGTCACCTGCTCCGTTGGAACCCTGGCGCCCAATGCGTTCATTACCCGTTCGTTCGTTGTCCGTGTGAATAATGATCAGAGCCTGTGCACCACGACGCTCATCAACAATGCTTCGGTCACAAGTTCAAATGACACGATAACCGGAAACAACCAGGCCTCAAGCCCCGTTTCCATCAATTGTCCTGCCGTGGATGCGGATGTCTCGATCGCGAAATCCGCCTCCATGACGGTCGTTCAACCGAACGATGTCTTCACCTACTTCCTCGATCTCCAGAACGCAGGACCGGCCAATGCAACAAACGTGACGGCGACCGATACGCTTCCTTCTTCGCTCATCTTTGTTTCCGCTTCTGCGGGATGCACGCATAACTCGTTCTCGAACACGGTCACCTGCAACGCGGGAACTTTGACGACGGTCACTCCGACGAACGCACGATCGTTCTTCATCAACGTGCGAGTCCCAAGCGATATCGCACAGACGAATCCGCAATTCTGCACGAGCGGTCTCTCCAACACCGCATCCGTCTTGGCTTCTCAGTCTGATCCTGCAAGTTCCAATAACAGCCGCACGATCTTCACGCAGCTTAACTGTCCTGCGACCACTGCGGATATCTCGCTCTCGAAGAGCGTGAACAAGTCCCAGGCAAATAAGGGCGAAGCGCTCTCCTACACGCTCAATGTCCAGAACCCGAGCACGACGACCACTGCACAGAACGTTTTGATCACCGATAGCCTTCCTTCCGGGGTGACCTTTGTGTCCGCTCCCGGATGTTCCGTGAACGGTCAGCAGGTGACATGCGTCATCGGAAACCTGGCTCCCGGTATTCCTGTTTCCCGCGCGATCAACGTTACCGTGCAGAACAGCCAGAACGTTTGTGGTACGTCACTTTTGAATAGTGCGATGGTGACAAGCAGCAATGATTCGAATGCGGGGAATAATTCATCCTCCGCTTCTACTTCGATTATCTGTCCTCCGATTGATATCGTGACGAGCAAGGTGGGTCCCACCGTGGTGAACCCCGGTCAGACATTCACCTATCAGGTCACTGCGACGAACAACGGCTCGGTGACTGCGACGGAAGTCGTTCTCACGGATCCGATCCCTACCTCGTACCTTACCTTTAATGCCGGAGCTTCAACCGCGGGATGTATCTTCAACAGTGGTGCCAATCCGCCGAATGGAACGGTGAATTGCAACGGCTCTGTGACCCTCGCTCCGGGTCAGCCGAAGACGTATACGCTTTCCTTTACGGTTTCTCCGACTGCTCCGTGCAACGCGACGTTCCAGAACACCGCGACAGTCACGGCACTCGAGACGGATAGCAACCTGGCGAATAACTCGGGCACCTCTCAAACAGCGACGGTCGACTGTCCTGTCACGACTGCGGATCTCTCCCTTACAAAGAGCGCTCCTTCAAGCGTGACCTCAGGCGATACCTTCACGTACACGCTCAATCTCCAGAATACCTCGACGACGGTTTCCGCTCAGAACGTCGTGATCACGGATACGGTTCCTGCGGGACTCACGATTCTTGCCGCATCGAACTGCAACGTGAACGGCCAGGTCGTGACCTGCAACATGGGAACCGTGGCGCCAAGCACGCCTCTTACGCGATCGATCATCGTTCAGGTTCAGAACAACGGAGCGCTCTGTGCCGCGGCCCTCACGAACACCGCGACGGTATCGAGCACGAATGATTCCAATAATGCTAACAACACCTCGATCGCAACAACAGTTGTTACCTGTCCGGCTCCCGACCTCTCACTCACGAAGACCTCTTCGTCTCCGACTGTGAACATCGGCGACACCTTCACCTACACGCTCACGGCGCAGAACACCTCCTCCACGGTCTCCGCTCAGAACGCGGTGATCACGGACAC
>JACCDV010479304.1_pt1 | contig 28277 bp, 51 predicted proteins | sample 7446131 | NCBI WGS metagenome assembly JACCDV01 (sample SAMN15323448, study PRJNA562643) | freshwater metagenome | isolation source: river surface water | place: USA:Blue River Watershed | collected 2017-08-17 | reverse complement strand
CAAGGTGTCGGTGGTGCAGGTACGGCAGGACAGGGTAACGCTGGTGGAGCAGGTGGCCTTGGTAGCGGTTCGTCTTTTGGCTCTGGTGGCGGTGGTGGCGCTGGAGCAGTTGGACAGTCAGCTCAAACCGTTTCTCCATTCAAGGGTGGAGATGGTGGTGCTGGCTTACAGTGGGTAAACGGAACATTTTACGCTGGCGGTGGTGGAGCAGGTGCAGACGCATTTAGAAGCTTTGCTCCCGGAGTGGGAGGTGTCGGCGGTGGCGGAAACGGAGCCGGAAGCTCACCTAGAGATGGTTCTCCCGGACTAGCTAACACTGGTGGCGGCGGCGGTGGCGGTTCCAACTTGGGCGGAAGCGACCGAGGCGACGGTGCTAATGGTGGATCGGGAGTTGTTGTCCTTCGTTATCCAAACACCTTCCAGATTACAGGTGGTACTGGACTAACCTCTACGACCGTTATCTCAGGCACTAACCGAATTACTACCTTTACTGCGGGTACAGGCAGTATACAGTTTGCCCCAGCGCAACAAGCCTTCGTTCTTCTTGAGTCTGTCGTTCTAACAGGTTCACAGGCATCCGTAGAATTTGTGAATCTTGTCAGTAAGTATGCGGCTCAGTACGAACATTTGCAGGTGCGAATGACGCTGAGAACCGCAACAACCACTGGCGACTTCCTAATGGTGAACATAAACAACGCTAGCCTTACTCACAGGCACTTCCTAACTGGAAATGGAAGCGTAGTTCAATCTGGAGCAAGCGGATCTGTTTTTGACTTTGGTTCAATCCCAAACAGCGGATCAACAAGCGGGGCTTATTCTGCGGCTGTTATAGATTACCTAGATGCTTTTAGTACATCTAAGACTAAGACAATTAGAGTTTTTACAGGCAACACTGTCGCTAATACAGTTAGCCTTGCGAGCGGATTGCAAAATTCAACGACGCAAACAGACAGCATAAGAATGACTTTGTTCAATTCCACTAGTTTTGCATCTGGCTCCCGCTTTTCTATCTACGGTATTCGAGGTTCGTAATGTCCTACATAGCTTTAGCAACAACAACACTAACTACCGCAGCCTCTAGCGTGACCTTTAGCTCTATCCCTACAAGCGTGAATGGAGTAGCGCTTAGGGATTTGATTTTGGTTATCAACGCAGCGGTCACAGCTGAAGGTGTTCCAAGAGCAAGAGTCAATGGCGATGCTGCAAGCAACTATTCAAGGGTTGAAATGTTTGCTGGAAATGTTGGTATCTTTTCTTCAACTGCAACTCAGGGTTTCTTCGATTTAGGTCGAAGTGGGACTGGCTCAAGCGGAACTCGCTTTATGTGTGTCACTCAGTTTATGGACTACTCGGCAACCGACAAACACAAAACAGTTCTTAGCCGTAACAATGACGATGACACCAGAGCTTTATCAGCACTTGCTCAGAGGTGGGCAAACACCGCTGCCATCACTTCTATCACTTGTATTCTGTCGGCAAACAGCTATGCAACTGGCTCCACATTTTCTCTCTACGGAATTGCAGGTTAGTAATGGCTTATGTACTTATCGCACACCAAGAGCTAACTAGCTCACAGGCTTCAATTGTTTTCAACTCGATACCGCAAACCTTCACCGATCTGGTGCTGGTTACTTCTACCGACTCAAACGCCAGCTCGGAGCAAGTAACTCTGATAAGTTTCAATGATTCGACTACTGGCTTCACATCACGCCGATTGCTTGGCACTGGCAGTGGCGTTCAAAGTGATTCCTTTACGACTGGAGTCTTTTCTGGCACACAAGGAGTGAATACTCCAAGCACTTTATTTGAAAGTACGACTTGCTACATTCCAAACTATGCGTCGAATGTTGCCAAAAGCTTTTCAACGGATCATGTAACAGAAGCTAATGCGACAACTGCTTATCAGGCGCTTATATCTGGACTATGGAATAACACAGCCCCAATAACTAAGATAACACTGACTGTTTTTGGCTCAGCGAGCTATCTTGCAGGCTCGTCTGCTTCTTTGTATGGCATCACAAGTGGTTCAAGCGGCGGCGTTGTCGTATCCTAAAACTAACTGACAGGAAGAAAAAATGAGTGAAGTTATTACCAAGCTAGTGATTGACTGCGAAACAGGCGAAGCGCTAGTAGTACCTCTAACCGAAGAAGAACTGGCTCAGCGTGAGTTAGATCGCATCGCTGCCGAGGAAGCTCAGGCACAACGTGAGGCCGAAGAACTGGCAAAAGCTCAGGCAAAGGCATCGGCACAAGCTAAACTAGCAGCGCTAGGTCTTACAGAAGATGAAATCTCAGCGTTAGGAATCTAAATGGCACACTACGCATTTTTAGACGACAACAACATCGTCACCGAGGTAATCGTTGGCGTACACGAAACTGAGCTAATCGAGGGCAAGCACCCTGAAGTCTGGTACGGCGAGTTCCGTAATCAGCGTTGCGTACGCACCTCATACAACGGCAACATTCGCAAGAACTACGCTGGCATCGGTTACAGGTATGACGAGGACATGGATGCCTTCATCCCGCCTCAGCCTTTTGCATCTTGGTTGCTTGACGAGGAAACTTGTCTATGGGTAGCCCCAGTGCCTTACCCGAATGACAATCTGATTTACTCATGGGATGAGGAAGCTGGCGACTGGGTAGCAGTAGAGTTCCCACTGGAGGCATAATTGCCAATTCCATTAGGGTTTCTATCTGCCGCAGCACTCAGCGGGATAAGCGTTGAATACCTAGTCATCGCTGGTGGTGGTGGTGCACCCGGCAATAACCCCGGCGGTGGTGGTGCAGGTGGTTATAGGTCATCTGTTATTGGCGAGCTATCTGGTCGTAACACCCCCGCCGAGCCTGTATTTTCTGCCGCTTTAGGTGTGAACTATTCAGTTACAGTCGGTGGCGGTGGTGGCCAGAACTCCAATGGATCATCTTCCACTTTCGCAACTATCACGTCGTCTGGTGGAGGTAACGGTAACGGAACTTCAGGTGGCTCGGGTGGTGGTGGCCCCGCTGGTTCTGGTGGTGGTAGTGGACTGAATAGTGAAGGTAGCAACGGTGGTGGGGGCTTCGCTCAGTTCGGTGCTGGTGGTGGTGGAGGTGGTGCTGGTCAAGCTGGCTCTAACTCAATCTACATAAACATCCCGGGCGTCGGAGATCAGGTCTTTGCAGGTAACGGTGGTAATGGTCTCACATCTGCAATTACTGGAACATCGGTTACATACGCTGGCGGTGGTGGAGGTTCAACCACAGGCTCGACAAACATTTTCTTCGCAGGTGAAGGTGGAGCTGGTGGCGGTGGCGGTGGCTATGACAACAACACAAGCTCTAGCCCGGGTGGCACAAATACTGGTGGCGGTGGCGGTGGTCAGAATTCCGGTGGTTCTGGCGTTGTTATTCTTCGATACCCTGCTACTCGTACTCTTACATTGGGCGCTGGACTAACAGGTTCGACGACAACCGTTGGACAGAACAGGGTCACAGTCATAACTGGCGGAACTGGCAACGTTAGCTTCTCATAAGTCCGGGTGCGCTAGTCCTATAAAATAGTCGCATGGCAGACGAAACAAACGCAGTTCGCATTACAAACGCTCAGGTTTACGCTGAGCTACTCGAAGTCAAGGCTATTCAGATCGAGGCTGTAACCGAGCTACGAGGCATGAAGAACCTGCCAGACAAGGTTTCGGCTATTGAGCAGGAGCTTGCCCGTCTAAAGGTCATCGCAGGGCTCGCCTATGGTGTGTTTGCGGCTATCTTGGCGGGCATTATCGCTGCAATTATGAGGATTGTATGAAGCTGCCATTTCACCACTCAAAGATCACCGGACGGTTCGGTACTCTATCTGAGTTCCGTAGAGCTCGGGGAATGCAGCCGCACTCCGGCCTAGACTTCGCTATGCCAGAAGGCACACCTATCCCTGCCCTAGCCAATGGCACAATCGTGCTACAGCAGTTCTCGCAGGTGCTCGGTAATGTTTCGGTCCTACGCATCATGGGCAAGGACAAGACGCTGTACTACATCGGTTACTGCCACCTCAAGGCTGAGGGCTTGGCTGTAGGTCAGCGTGTCAAAGAGGGCGACACAATCGGCTTCGTAGGCAACACTGGCAGTGCATCGTCTGGCCCACACCTACACATGACGGTCTCAAAGCAAATCAAGGGCGTATTCGGTCCGACAGATGTAAAGCAAGACCCTATTCAATTTGTGAAGGACAACAAGTGATCAAAGACATTATTCTCAGGGCTATCGGTCTATTCCTAGCGACCTTCTTCGCTGGCACCGGAGTCGGGTCTATCGCTACTAATGGCGACTGGATGCTCGGTTCAATCATCGGTGTCGGTACAGCCTTCGCAGCTGTCCTAACGATGCTGGGCGTGTCACTAACCTGGCAGGGCACTCTAAACGCCAACGACGTATCTAACGCCTTTCGTGCGGCTGTAGCTAAAGCAGCTGAGGGAAACGAGAACCTACAGAACGCTCTGAAGGTTGAGAAGGATGGCGAGTTCGACTTTGACGACGTCATCTTCGACGGTGACGACGACCTGTACGACCCAAAGGCAAAAGACACTGTGAAGGACTAATTTGACAAACAATACAACTATGTGCCTATAATGTAGTTGTTGTTCAATTCTCTCCTATTGGGGGGTCACCTTCTCTCTCTCGGTGGCCCCCCTTCTCTTTACCTGTCGGACGGTATAGTCCCGCCCCAAATCCCGTATGGCTCTCTCGTAGAGATGGCGTAGTCAGCGCACAACGCCTTTACCGGACAACGTGAACAGATCTCTATAGCAAGCTTGCGCTCAGCCCAGTTGTTGTACTGCCCGTGAATGTCCTCGGGGTAGAAGATGTGTGGCACTTGCTCGCACTCAACCCCACCGTTCTTGATGATTGCAGTCTGTAGCGCTATGTATTTCTTGCCATGAGTTTTCATAATGTCCGTCCTTGCGTGTATCGTAACGAACAACTACAGATTGGACAAATCATGGAATTGGCAGACGCAAAGAACTTCCCTCTAGCAAACTACCTAGGCAGCTTTACTGACGGTGGCGACGAGTGGCACGAGATTCGGTCACACGGCATTGGCGGTAGCGAGATTGGGACAATCATGGGGCTAAACCCCTGGGAGTCTGCCTACGCACTCTGGGCTAAAAAGACAGGCAAGATTGAGGACTCGTTCAAGGGCAACACTGCTACACGAGTTGGCAAGCTTCTTGAAGAGCCAATTCTAAAGATGTTCGGTGAGGATCACCCTGAGCTAGAACTGTTTGCTGCCGGAACATACGCAGCTAAGGACTGCGACTACCTACACGCAAACCCTGACGCTCTTGCTAGACACCGTCAGACAGGCGAGTGGTACGTGATTGAGGTCAAGACTGCTCGTTACCCTTGGGAGTACGTCCCAGAGCACTACGTGGCTCAGGTGCAGTGGTACATGGACGTTATGGGGATTGACAAGGCTTACTTAGTCGGTCTGGTTGGTATGGAGCCCGTAGAGTTCACAATCACTGCCGACAAATTTCAGCAACAGGCTCAGCGTGACGCTGCTCACCGCTTCTGGGAAAAGTGCAAGAAGGAAGAGCGCCCTGACTGGGATGGCTCTGACAGCACTTACCAGGCTGTACGACGCATGCACCCTGAGATTGAGGATCGTGAGGTAGAGCTCAACGAGTTTGCAATCAACTTCATGGCAGTACAACGCAAGGCTGATGAGGCTAACGCAGAACTCAACATTTGGAAGTCTGACCTGCTCGACTACATGGGCAAGGCCAAACATGCTGTCAGCACACTTGACGATGGCACAAAGGTTCGAGTAGCCTCTAGGCAGATTCGTGGTGGATACCCAACACTGATCATCAACAAGAAGGGGCTGTAGTGAACATTTTTCTAGGCGACGAAGTAACGCTGTACAAGGACTTAGAGCCAGCCGCTACTTACATCACAGGAAACGTCTCGGGCATCGTGCTCGGGGATGACAAGAAGATAAGCCGTGTATACATTCAAGGCATCGACAGTGCCTTCTTTATGTTTGACGGTTGGAAGTTCGTCGACAACGACGAGGAGATAGGAGACAACGATGAAATTTGATTTGAGTAAGTACGCAACGGTAGCCGAGCGTCTAGCGCAGGCGCACCTTGACTGGCCTGACATGCGTATCGTGACCGAAATAGTTGACATCTCAGGTGACATTGGCAAGACCCGTTGGGTTGTCAAGTCGAGCCTCTACCTGACAGCAGGTGACCAAGCCAACAACCTGCCTAAAGCTACTGGCTACGCCTTTGAGGTTGACGGGACTGGCGGGGCCAATGCTACTTCGGCGCTTGAGAACTGCGAGAGCTCGTCGATTGGTAGGTGTTTGATGGTGGCCGGATACGCCATGAACAAGGGCGACAACAAGCACTCACTGGCAAGCCGTGAAGAAATGCAGAAGGTAGAACGAGGCAACCGTGACTACTTGGCTGAAGCACGTAAGCTAAAAGATGTAGAGCCCCTACGCCTACTATGGGCAGAGGCTAAAGCAGCAAAGGCTACAGACGAAGTCCTAGCTCAGATCAAGGAGTTAGCTAGTGCAGTGGGAAATACTGGAAGCGAGCGCCCAGGAACTAAAGGAAGCGTATGAGTACGCCATCCTTCACCAGATGCGGGCTGAGCAGGCGCTTGACCTTGACGCTGCCTATCACTACAGGGATGAGGCTGACTACTTCAAAGCCGAGTTCACGCAGAGGATGGTGACGCTAATTGACGCCATTACAAATAGCTCAACAACTCGCAGAACTGACTCAGGAGAACAATCGGGGAGCTGATGCTCTATACGCAGTCGAGGTGGAACTTGCCGAGGCTGAGAACCGATTAGACCTGATTGAGCAACGTGCGTTCATCAAAGCGCAAGGGACAGTTGCAGACCGCACCGCATTAGCCCGCTTAGAAGCCGCTGACGCCCGTTTAGAGCGTGATTTAGCTAAGGCCAAGGCAAATCGTGTCAGGGTGAAAATCAAAGCCCTAGAAACGTCGATTATGGCTACAGCTACACAAGCTAAACTCATCCAGTCCGAAATGAAACTTTAGGAGATGTCATGGCCCTTACTCGCAAGCAGATTGAGAAACTAAGGGCTAGAGATCCGTACTGCGTTCACTGCGGGGATGACTTCTCGCTCGTGCCACATCACCGTCGCAATAGACAATCCGGTGGTTCAAAGCTGCTAGACCGCCTAGACAACCTCATGATGATTTGTGCTGAGTACAACGGGCTCATGGAGTCTGACGCAAACGTGGCTCAGCAAGCACGTGACCTGGGACACAAGTTGAACTCTTGGTCAGATTTTTCTACGCCGATGTTTGACAGGTTCTCGATGAACTGGTATGAATTAGATGAGCAGGGAGGAAAAACAGTTACCGACCCGCCGTCGTATCTAATTTAGGAGAGAGAATGCAACCTACATTCAGTGACCTTGTACTCAAGCTAGAGGCTGAGCGCAATGACATCAGTTACAGAAACCCAATACCAAAACCAATCGTCAAAATAGAGACCAAGGTCGTAAAGACCTTCCCTGAGCGTCTCAAGAAGATTTACTTTCATGCTGGAAGGTATGCAGCTGGCGACCGTGATCGCATGGCTGAGCAGGCTTGGGCCGAGTACGTCAGTGCAGAGGGCATCTAAAAATGAACCTAAGTGCAGAAGTATTTGTTGGCGACAACAGGGAGACCCTAAAGAAGCTACCAGACCAAAGTGTGCAGACGGTTGTTACCTCGCCGCCGTACTTTGGCTTGAGAGACTACGGAATGGACGACCAGATTGGTTTAGAGCAATCTCCGCAAGCTTTTGTCGAAGAGCTATGTAAGGTGTTCGATGAAATTTGGCGAGTACTCAAAGAGGATGGCACTGTTTGGGTAAATATCGGAGACAGCTATGCAGGTAGCGGTAAAGGACCAGCGGGTAATCTTGCCAAGGGAACGGCAGCTGGCGAAGCAAGACATTTACAAAACAAGCATTCAGGTATCGTGCCAGATGGATTGAAGTCAAAGGATTTGATAGGGATACCGTGGCGATTTGCTTTTGCGATGCAGGACCGTGGTTGGTATCTGCGCTCTGACATTATCTGGCACAAGCCAAACCCAATGCCTGAAAGCGTCACAGACAGACCGACGAAGTCACACGAGTACATCTTCCTGATGACAAAGAGCTCAAAGTATTACTACGACCACAAGGCAATTCTTGAACCTGTCAGTGAAGTCAGTCTCAAGAGAGCTGAGTATGGCTGGGACTCTGACCGCCCGTCTACCAAGAACAACAGCATGGGTGGCGGTGGGATTCACGTAGAGCAAATGGGCACACGCTTTGTGAATCCAGAGGGTCGCAACAAGAGGACAGTCTGGACAATCACGACCAAGGGATACGCAGAGGCTCACTTTGCAACATACCCACCAGACCTAATCCTTCCTTGCGTCCTAGCTGGCTCAAAGGAAGGGGACATTGTCCTTGACCCATTCAGCGGTTCTGGAACTACGGGCGAGGTAGCGTTGCAGAACAATCGCAACTACATCGGCCTTGAACTCAACCCTGAGTATGCAGCTATTTCAGAACGACGCTTGACACAAGCGATTGGGATGTTTGGCGATGTCATCATCAAGTAAAATAGACGTGGGCCAAGAGCGCAACACTCCTGACCCACTAACCGATAGATACAGTATCGGCAGAGGTAATTCTACTGCCGAAGATAGGCAGTAAGCAACATGAGCATTCAAGTAATGCAAGCCGTTTGGGAGCACTCTAAGTCCGACGGCAGGGCAAGGTTAGTCCTTCTAGCAATCGCAGACCATCAAGGCGAAATAGGCGCATGGCCTTCAATCAGCACACTCGCTCGTATGGTCAACGCATCTGAGCGATCAGTGCAGCGTGACATTCAGTATTTGCAAGAAATTGGGGAGCTAACCGTAGAAGTGCAGAACGCTCCTACAAAGAATCAGTACAAGTCAAATCTCTACTGGGTGAACCTGCCAGGGGTGACAGCAGGGGTGACAAATGCGCCGTCAGGGGTGACAGAAATTAGCGCAGGGGTGACAGCAGGTGGCGTACTAACCCTTATAGAACCCTTAAGAGAAACTAATAACTTAAATGCGCATTTTGAAGAATTTTGGAATGCCTATCCCAAGAAGTTGGATAAAGCTAAAGCCTTCAGAGCATTCAAGTCGGCAATGAAGCGAGCTAAGTTCGAGGACATCCTTGCTGGGGTTATCGCCTACCGCAACGACCCTCAACGCAATCCCGAGTTCACGAAGTATCCGGCATCATGGCTAAACGCTGACTCTTGGGAGAACACCATCGCACCCTCACCAGACTCCGAAGCTGCCGAGCGAGCTCGTATACGCCGAGAGAAGGAACGTGAGGCTACGCAGAAGTTCTTGGAGGAACAGCGCAAACAGGAAGAGCAAATGAAGCCTGCTCCTAAATGCGAGCACGGCAAGATGCTTGCCCTATGCCTACCTTGCACAAAGAACCTGAATGTCTAAGCCGTTCGACAAGGAGCTGTACGAAGCTAACGACCCTGCCAAGGAGTTTGTAATTGCTTACTTCACCGAAAGGTACGGCTTCCTTGTCTACGTCAACCCAGATCAGTACGGGATTGACCTAATCGTTGAGAACGAGCGAGGCACATTTGAGCTAGAGGTCGAGGTGAAGCACAACTGGAAGGGAAAGCGATTCCCGTATCAGACCGTGCACTTCCCAGCCCGTAAGCTCAAGTTCGCCAAGAACCCAGACAACGTGCACTTCATCATGCTAAACGACGACTGGACCTATGCGCTCTTGATTGACGGCCCTACATTCGCAAAGAGCGAGGTAATAACCAAAGACACGTTCCTTACAAAAAACGAACGTTTTGTTTCAGTTCTTGCAAGTAACGCAACACTTTTGCGCATGTCATGATAATTTGTCAGCGTGTGGGAACGGGAAACGTGCCACCGTTGCGGCTTCTCGTGGGACGTAACGAAGAAGCGCAGTCGCTCAGTAGTGTTCTGCGAGTCTTGTCGTACCCGAAGGGCCACCACCGTAACCAAAGGCGAGTTCAAGTGTTTGCCTTGGCACGGAAGATTTGCAGCTGACATGTCGACACCGCTCGATGAACTTGGTAACATAGTTTTGCCAGGAGAGCGTAGTTGTGGCAACAAAGACTGCGTCAACCCAGCACACATCAACTGAAAGGTAACCTACTATGGCGCTCAGCCTAACCTTCACCGGATTCGTCGAGGAAGTAAAAAGCTTCTCTTGGGGATCAGTGGTGACCGTCTCACACTCCAACCGTCAGAAGAACGACGCAGGCCAGTGGGAGACAACCTCCCGTGACTACATCGACATCTCAGTAGAGCCAGGCTCAGAGTTCGACTGGCTACTATCCGCCCAGAAGGGCCTACGCATTGCTGCAACTGGCAACGCCAAAATCAGCACCTATGACAAGAAGGATGGCTCAACAGGCATCCGCATCAAGCTTTGGCCTAAAGAGATTGACACTGTCGAGTCTCGTGCAGTAGACAGCTCAGACGCTCCGTTTTGATTGAATTAGAGGTCTACGGTGACCCTGCCCCGCAAGGATCTAAGAAGGTCGTGCGAGGTAGGCTCATCGAGGCTTCTAAGAAGCTCAAGCCCTGGCGTAAGGCGATAGAACTCGCCTGTCAACCTTATGCAAATGAGAACATCTATCTCGGACCAGTTCGGCTCGAGGTAGATTTCTTTTTACCCCGCCCACCATCTATCAAGATGAGTAAGCGCCCATTCCCAATCGTCCCACCTGACTGCGACAAACTCGTAAGAGCCGTAGGCGACGGCATCGGTCAGTCAGGGTTTATCTGGGGCGATGACAGCCAGATTGTCGAGATTATGGCTCGCAAGTTCTATGCAGATGACCGCCCTACAGGGGCGACGATAAGAATTATTCGTTTATAACGATTTGATAAACATGCTTGACCTGTCAAATTCGGTCAGCTATCTTCTTAGGTGTCAACCAAAGGAGAGACATGAGTGAAATAACAACGGGAGTCCGGTCGTCCATCGACCACACCCTAGATCTGCTAGAGATGGCATCCTTCAACGAGGGCTTCGAGACTGCGGTAAACGCACTTGACGAACTATCAAACCAACTACACAACAACGACGACACACAAGGCGCAGAGGTTTTACGCTGGGCCGCCAAGGAACTAAGGGGAGAAAATTGCTAAAGACACTTGACAAGATTTACTTCTGGCTCAAGGACCGTTCACTCGGTTATGACTCAGGTTACAACGATGGCTTCAGGGCAGCTATGGAAGTCACACACGCACAGACACTCGCCAGGCTCAAGGAAAAGAACCCAGAGCTTAGCAACAAGCCATTCCAGCTCGGTTACGACCACGCTGTTGAGGTAGTGAAAGGCAACATCCAGTGATGAAGATAACCGTCTGGGAGCTACCTAACTGCTCTCAGTGCATGATGACCAAGCGTGAGTTTGATAAGCGTGGCATCATCTACACCGCTCGCAAGCTAACCCCAAAGGCAGCCGACAAGTTCCTAGCCATGGGCTTTACCTCTGCACCCATTATCGAGACCGATGCAAAACGTTGGTCAGGTTTTCGGTTGGAGAAGATCAAGAGCCTTGAGACACACCTCAAGACCGAGCGCATGCGGGGACTCAACGTGCCACTTGAGCCAATGAAGCAGGTAGCAGATGAGGTAGAAGATGAGTGATTGGCTAGACGAGTTTCGTTTTGCAGGTGCAGGACTAAATGAAGATGAAAAAAGCCTCATGCGGTTTGCCATGACTAAAGAGCGTCAGCGTATTATCAAAATGCTAGAAGAAGCAGAATGTCAGGGCGAAAATGACTGGTGCGGAACTATTGAAGAAATAATCAGGCTAATCAAAGGACAGCAGAAGTGATTGAGTTTCTTGCCAACATTGCACTAGTCGCAATCATTGTCCTAGCGCTGTCGCTATGCGTCATCATGCCACTAATCGTTTTCGCCGCAATCAAAGACCTAAAGAACAGAGGAGCAAAATGAACACCGACCTACAAGACATCATTGCCGAGAGCACTAAGCGAGCCTTCAACGCAGGCTACAACGCAGGGCTTGAAGCAGGCAAGGCACACGTGCTAAACGCAGTCAAGTTCGTGCAGTTTGAGTACAAAGGCTTAGAGGTAGCCGCCATCTCAGACCTAGAGGAAGAGCTTGCGGATCGTGCGACTCTGGAACAGGGGTACAAGAGTGAGCTCAACTAGAATCACCACAGATTTCCTACAGGCTGCCGGACTGCTTGAGTCAGACCTAGTTTGGTCTAGCGACTTCGACGCTATCCGCCTGGATCTAGCCGCCTTCCTACGGGCTAAGTCAGCACTTGGTGGCGCAAACCACCCCTCACTAATAAGCTTGGTGCAACACCTATTAGCTGATGAGAACGATTTGAGTGTGTAATGCTAGAAGATTTGAGGCCAACGAACTTTCGTGGTTCGTGCAAGGTAGGTGCAATCATGGACACCTTGAGCGAGACAGATCGGGAGATTCTTACTGCCGCCATCTTTGACACTGCTAACTGGCCTATCAGGACATTGTCACGAGCGCTCGGTGAGAAGGGCTTGCAGATAAGTGACACGCCTCTGACAGCTCACCGCTTCAAGAATTGTGCGTGTTTCCGTGCTTGAGGGACTACAGCCAGCCGAGAAGGTCCCAGCCACAAACAACTTTCGCCCAGGCATCGAGTTTGATGGGACTGAGGGGACAGCCGTAACCCCTGGCTACACCGACGCCCCTAACTTTGATGAGTTCTTGCTTGACGCAGGATTCAACCCTGACGAGATTGAGATTGTCGGCACACCTCGTACCTCACGTTGGCAGAGATACGACGGTGACTGGCTCACGTCCTACCGATTCAGCTTCCGCAAGAAGGGACATTCGGTTGACCTGCCTAAGCTGTTTGCAGACGTCAAGAAGGCGCACAAGCCAGTCAAGCGACCCGTGCCTAACGAGCGAGCCCTTATCCTTGCCCCAGCCGACTTCCAGATTGGCAAGACCGGAAGCAGGGGAGGCACTGCCGAGCTAATCGAGCGTGTACTCACCAGCTATGACCGTGCAGAAGAGCTCATGAAGAAGAACAAGTATGAGCGCATTTACATCTTGGACATGGGCGACCTCATCGAGTCAATCAGCAACACGGCTGATCAACAGCAAATAGCAACAAACGATTTGTCGGTCCCAGACCAAGTCAGCCTCGGCATCGACCTTATGTGGGAGATAGTAAAGCGAGCCAACAAGTACGCACCAGTCACCTACGGCTCTATCGCCTCTAACCACTGTCAGGTGCGCTCTCACCGTCAAGCTATTGGACGCCCAGGCAACGACGACTGGGGCATCATGGTCCTGAAGCAGCTACGACGTCTCGCCACAGAAACAGGCATCGACGTACAGTTCCTTATCCCGCAACCAGAGGATGAGGGCTTCGCTTTCCAGTACGGCATCCACACTGTAGGCGTAGTGCACGGACATCAGGTCAAGCGTCCATCAGGCATCCCGCAGTGGTGGAGCCAGCAACAGTTTGGATCACAGTGGGCTGAGTCAGTATCACTGATGCTGTCGGGTCACTTCCATCATCTTCAGGTTCAAGAGCTTGGGCAGTACCGAGTCAACGGTGAAGTCGTCGGGTCTAAGTACTGGGTGCAGATGCCAACCAGCGACGCAGGGTCAGACTGGTATCGCCGCACCTCTGGTCAGGACAGCGCCACGGGTATCGGAGCCATCGAGCTATCACCGAACCAACCGTTTATAGGGGGGGTACTACGTCTATGAACAGCGTAGAAAATCAAACATTTATTGCAGGGGGGCATGTGTATAAGGAAGCTTGGGAAAACTGATGCCTGTTTACCTCTACGAATGCGAGTGCAAGAACAGCACTGAGATAAATCACGGGATGAACGACAAGCCCGACATCCTATGCAATCAGTGTGGCAAGAGCATGAGGAAAAGCCTAAAATTCGGTTCGGTCTCTTTTAGCGGTTCTGGCTTCTACTCCACAGACAAATGAGCAAATACGCCTTCTCTCAGCCCTGCCTAGTGTGCGGCAAGCTCTCACGCAATGGGACTAAGTGCGAAATACATCAGGCCGAGCAGAACCTCAAGCACGACCTAAGGCGCAGAGAACGCAAGCGCCAGACTCAGCAATACTCGGGCAACTATCGAGCTCGAGCAAGAGCGGTAAGACAAAACGCAATCTCATGCCACATTTGCAAAGAGGGGTACAGACAGTTCGACCCCTGGGAAGCAGATCACGTCATACCTTCTGACCCAAACTCTCCGCTACTTCCGGCACATCGAAGCTGCAACGCAGAACGTGGAAATAAGCAAATCTAAAAAATTCGGTTGGAGACCTTAAGGGACAAATTCCGACTCAGGCAAAAACAAAAAATTCGGTTGGACGCCTTAAGGGAGATTCTGACAGCTAGACACTCACTTTTTGACTGTTCGAACGTTTGTTCGTCAAGCCCCCCTAGACACAGCCGAGATCATCGAACGTTTGTTCGAAAGCCTGCCGTTATCAAATTGTTATAAACAAAGCTTGATTTTCTGACAGAGATGCACTAAGAGCGCCAAACAAAAAAGCGAACAAATGTTCGTTTATAACGTTTTGATAACAAACGCCGCCACGGGGTTGACATGTGCAAAATCATCCCCCAATCTGTACATGTGCCAAGCGCACAGAGAGAGAGAAAACGATGAAGTACTCAGAACTACAGCCAAATGTTGAATACGCTCAAATCGTAGGCAACCGCAGCCAGAACAAAATAAGGTTTACCGCCGAGGACCTAGCCAAAGGCCCTAGCAAGCGCTACGGGGAGCAGGGCCAGATAACCGCTCAAGTCTGGAAGATGGATTGGGACAGAAAGTGGAGCTGGAAATCTGACTCTGTGCCACTTTCCCAAATCAAGATGACTTGGACAGAATACGAGGCCCAGCTTGTCGAGTACAATAAGCTAAGAGCAGAGCAGGCCGAGAGGCAGCGCATCGCTTGGCAGAAGGCCGAGGAGGACACCAAGGCGTTACAAGAGTTTCTCAAAGTCAACAGAGAGCAGCTCGAGGACATCTTGGGCAAGAGGAATCTCTACACCTACAAGCCGACTCTACAGCTCGAGCTAAACATCGAAACACTTACTCGCCTGCTGGACCGTGCCAAGGCGGTACAGGCATGATTGAAAAGCTGTCGGGCGCTCTAATCGTTGGGATTATCACCGCATACCTAATCGCCCCCCAAGTTGTCGCAGGCGCAATCTGGGAGACCGCACTAGCCTTTGTTACCTACTGGAACTAGAGAGAAGAGAGAGATGAAACTGATAGAAACATTTAGCGACTTCAACGTTTACGAACACAAAAGCGGAAAAGGCGTTTTGATTGTCACAAAGGCCAAAAGAGGCAATAACGGCGCAATCTTTGACAATGTCGAACAAGCCCAAGCCAAAGCACTGGCGCTACTTTGGGGCGGTGGCGTTGACTTGACTCACCGTTTCAAAATTCCCGCAACAATCGCAAACTGAAAGAGAGAAGAGAGAAAAATGAACAACACACAAGAAGCACTGTTTGGAGCTCAAGTCTTTGGCTTTGAATTTGAAGTTTACGAAACGCCGAGAGGCTATCTCTTGGCATGGAGCGACTACGTTGCCAACAGCTTTACCGAAGGTTATGAAACTTTGCCCGAGGTGTTTTGGATGCTCGAGAAAATCGCAAAAGAAGCCAACAAGTAACCAAGAGAGAAGAGAGAGAACAAAATGGCACTAACACCAGATAACGAGATAAAAGAGCGACTACTCGCAGAGATTGAGCAACTGACATCCTCGGCATGCCCCGAGAGCCTACTAGCTGAGATGGCGGATTCTGAAGTTCCGATTTATTACAGCGACATTATTGAAGAGTGGCGCACATTGCCAAGCGAGTACTCCGACAACTGGGACGTGCATGGCTATCAAGCTGGGGCGATCACCAGCCTGATGGCCTATGACCTTGCGACGTATTATCAAGAGCGCTTTGATTTGGCATGGAGTGAAATCAAGGAAGAGCTGGAAGAGGGTGAAGAGTAATGCCGATTACCTTTTGCGACTCATGCCAAGAAATCCTGCCCATTACCTACAATCCCAGAACAGACAACTATCACTGTATAGATTGCGCTGAACCCTACTACCCCGAAAGCGTGTACCAAAGATGAACCCCTGCCCGAATCATCAAGGCAACTTTGATTGCACCCCGTTTTGTAATCTCTGCGAGGGAGAGCAAGAGCTAGAAATCTCTTTCCCTGTCGCTTTTGAATACCAGTGCTGGAAGTGCGACAAGTGGCACGAGAGCACGAGCGACAGCATCGAGGACCTGAGCGAGTTCGTAGCCATAACAGATGCAAGGCTCAGATTCTTGGCGGTGAACTGATGCTTTACGAGACGGTAAAAGAATGCCTAGATTACGAACTGATTTATTACCCCGAAGAGTACGCATGGGCTGTGGAGGATTGGGACACCGAAGCCACCGCCCGACGTGTTTGGCGATACTTGAAAGAGCGCAACACTTTGGCATGGTTGCGAGGCAAAGAGGAGTGGAGACAAACCGAAGCGCTACACCTAGCCGTAACTGATTGGCTGAGCATGTACGAGCCGACGGTGAACCATGGCTAAGCATGAACGCAAAGAGAAAACCAAAACCGCAAAGATAATCACCGCCCTATTGGTAGCCGTGTCACTGGTCACCCTAGGCCCTGCCTTGATTGGCTTTGGCTTAGCCCTTGGCATCATCATCGCTTGGGTAGGGAGAGGACTGGGCAAGACATAACAGAACACGACATACCCCCCACAGAACCCCGAGGCTAATCACCTTGGGGTTTTGTCATACCCTGAGCACCTACCCACAGCACACCCCACGCAGACGCCCCTAGAAGGCGCTAGAAGGGCTCTGCCCCCTGTTGCCCGTGTTCTACACCCTGCGATTATCTCAAGCCCTTAGAAGGGCACTCAGAGGCCAGCCAAGAGCAGCCAAAGAAAATCAAACATTCTTCAGCCCTGCTAGGTGTCAATCTCACGCCATAGAAAACGCCAGATGACAGATAACCCCTGAGCGATTCCCCAAGCCCTTAGAACGCCACACACGCCCTGCCGCCCTAGAGCGCCACGCCAGAGGCCAAGACCCCCACACCATCGCCACGCAATCACAGCGACACGCCTAGGCAGCACACGCCCAGCACATCACGCAACCACAACATCTAGTGCAGATCTCGCTCACGAACCACAAGCCCTAGTGGTAGGGGGACACCCTCGGGGGGTGGGGTGATTCCTATAACAGCCGCCGACCCGACACCCCTCTCGCTCCCCTTGCGTATTTTTCTGCATAAAAAACAAAAAGCCTGATAGCCTTCTGACATGGGTAGACCAGCAACCTCAATCGAGCAGAAGCGCCTAACGGGTAACCCAGGCCAGCGCAAACTGCCAGACATCGCCACAACTGTGCCTTTGACGGGCGGATACCGTGAACCTCACCAGCCTTTGCAGTGGGCAGGCCAGATGTTGTGGGATCGCACCTATTCGTTGGGCAAGAGCTGGATAGCGGAGAGCGACGTAGAGCTACTGCTCATCGCCTGCAAGCAGCTTGACCGACAGACTGAGCTCGAGAGCATCTGGCAAGAGAACAAGACAGACTTCCACGTGATGCGCCAACTCCTAGAACTTGAGAAGGAAATAGTTAGCAACCTAGGCAAGTTAGGTATGACTGTTGACTCAAGGGCTCGTCTCGGGCTCGCAGAGATAAAAGCAAAGTCGGCTTACGAAAGTTTGATGGCAGAGAGACAATAAATGTGGCCTCCTGCATGGCTTACACCCGTCCCTGAAGAATCTCGTGACCGAGGCGACGGTGATTTCCTCATTCGCTTCGCAGATGCGTTTGCGACAATCACTAAAGACTCAGTTGCCGGACGCTCAGGTACGAAGCTTGTACTCAGAGAGTGGCAGAAGGAGCTACTAAGGCACGTATTCGCTCGTGACGAGGACGGCGGGCTATCACACCGCATCTCACTGATAGGCATGCCCCGTAAATCAGGAAAATCGGCGCTCGGTTCCATCATTGCTGCCTTCGGCCTGCTAGACGTCAAGACCCAAGGTGCAGAAATCTATTCGGTTGCTGCCGACAAGATGCAGGCACGTATCGTCTTTGAAGATACAAAGCGCATGATTGCCGCATCCGAACTAGCCGAGCACGTCAAGATCTACCGAGACACCATCCTCGTCCCAGCAACCAACAACGTTTACCGTGTTCTATCAGCCGATGCGCCCCGACATGAAGGTTTGAGCCCGACGCTCGTGCTTTTCGATGAGCTCCATGCCCAGCCCTCACGTGATCTCTGGGACGTTATGTCGCTCGCTCAGGGTGCTCGAGGCAAATCAGCCACGATGGTCGCCATTACAACCGCTGGTGTCAAGACAGAAGCACGAACAGGCAAGGACACAATCGCCTACGAGTCCTACCAGTACGGTCAAAAGATTGTCAGGGGCGAAGTAAAAGACCCAACCTTCTTCATGGCATGGTGGGAAGCGCCCCAAGAGGCCGATCACCGCCTCGAAGAGACCTGGAAGGTCGCAAATCCTGGTTATGGCGACATTTGTGCAGCTTCAGACTTCGAATCAGCCGTTTTGCGCACCCCAGAGTCCGAATTTCGCACAAAACGCTGTAATCAGTGGGTTTCATCGCAATCTGCATGGCTTCCAGCGGGTGCATGGGACAAATTAGGCGCAGAAGTCGAGATTCAGACCGATGAGGACTATGTTTTGGGCTTTGACGGCTCTTATGCCTCGGATTCCACCGCTTTAGTCGTCTGTACCATCCCGCAAGGCCAGGAATTGCCTAAAGTCAAGCTCGTACGCACGTGGGAGAAGAACTTTGGCGTGGATGACGACTCATGGCGTGTCCCGATGGACGAAGTCAAGCAGACAATTATCGACTACGTGCAGGAATACCCCAGAGTCCGTGAAATCGCTTGTGACCCTTACCGATGGGCTGCAATGATGCAAGAACTTGACGAAATGGGCCTCCCAATCGTCGAATACAAGACAAACCTGCTCAATTTGATGATTCCAGCCACTCAGAAGGTGTTTGACGCTGTTGTAGAGGCTAAATTAGTCCATGACGGCAACCCGGCGCTCTCTCGGCACATCGAGAACTGCGTAATCAAGACTGATCACCGAGGCCAACGTGTGACCAAGGAGCATTCCAACTCCAAAAAGAAGATTGACAACGCTATCGCTTTCATTATCGCTTACGACAGGGCAACCGTAGGTAGAATGGAAGAGGTAGTGCCACAAGTTTTTGTATAGGCGGTTATTTTGGGTTTCTTTGACAAACTTCTAGGTCGTGAGGAGCGAGCTGTTAGCTTCCAGACAGTCTGGGGCTCCGGCGACTTCCTAGACATCGGCACTAACGCTGGCACACACGTCGACAGCACAACTGCCCTACAAATCAACGCAGTCTTTTCAGCCGTGTCCCTTATTTCGGACACAATCTCCACTCTGCCTGTAGATTCCTTCATTCGCAGAGATGGAGCAAGGTATCCGTTCCGTCCACGCCCACAATGGGTAACAAAGCCAGATGTCGATACCACGAAGGAAGCCTTCTATGGTTCCGTCATCGTGTCACTACTTCTCGACGGTAACGGATTTATTCGTGTCTACTCAAACCCACAGGGCGAGGTCGTCAACCTAGTTGTCCTCAACCCTATGGACGTAGACATCCGCAGAAACGGCCTAGGACGTGTCCAGTTCATCGTCAGAGGCGAGGAGAGGCCACTTAGCGCCGAAGAGGTCATCTTTATCCCAGACCTCGTTCGTCCAGGCTCTATCCGTGGCGTAAGCCGTGTAGAGGCACTCAAGGAGAACTTTGGTCTAGCAACAGCGCTAGAAAACTACGCAGCTAAATTCTTCGGTTCGGGTACTCAGACCAGTGGTGTCCTAGAAGTGCCAGGAAACCTAACTGCCGAGCAAGCCAAGGCTCTACAGGACGCATTTGACAGCCGTCACCGTGGATGGCAGCGAGCACACAAGACCGCCGTACTATCCGGTGGAGCTCAGTACAAGCCAACCAACGTGCCTAACGATCAGGCTCAGTTCCTAGACTCACGCCGTATGGCTGTAGAGGACGTGGCCCGTGCGTTCAACGTGCCTCCTCACCTACTCGGTCTACCAGGAACCACAAGCTACGCATCAGTCGAGCAGAACAACCTCGCTTGGGTTACGCACTGCCTCCGTCCAATCGTGCAGAAGATTGAGGGCGCACTCAGCCCGCTAATGGCTCGCTACCAAGGCGGAGAGACTGCGTTCATCAAGTTCAACCTTGACGGCCTACTACGTGCAGACATCAACTCCCGCATGACCGCTTACAGCACTGGTCTTCAATCAGGCTTCCTCTCAATCAACGACGTACGACGCCTTGAGGACCTACCGCCAGTCAACGACGCTTCGGCTGACAATGTGCGTGTGCCACTAGCTAACGTCAACATCGCTGCCGCTGACCTCTCAGCTCAGATGGAGCGTGTCGACATGGCTCAGCGCTTGATTCAGGTCGGATTCGACCCAGCCGACGTCATGAGAAACCTAGGACTGCCTGCTATCGAGCACACTGGCAAGGATTCGGTCCAGCTACAGCCGGAGGCTCCTGTTGATCAGTAATGGTTGGACGAGCGTAGGACTGACTGCGACGCCTATCGACGGTGTTCACAATCAGCCGTCTCGCATTACCATTCACAACAACGACAACTCCACGAACATCTATCTAGGCGGTGCTGGCGTAACCATCACTTCTGGACTGTTGCTGCTAAAAGAGCAGAGCTACCAGTTCACACTAAACCCACTAGAGCAACTCTATGCAGTCAGTGATAAGACTGGGCATGTGATTAGCTGGATGAGGCAACCAATCTAATGCCATACTACGTAACTGACAATCATGCAGACTGCGCTAACTGGGCAGTAATCAAAGAAGATGGCGAGCTAGTTGCCTGCCACAACACTAAGGAGTCAGCCGTGGATCAGATGGTTGCAATCTCTTTGGCTGAAGAGCTAGAGCCAGGCGGTGAGCGTTCGGTCAGAGCTATGCCAGGAACCTTGAAGGTTGGCGATTACGTTTCTTGGGACTCATCCGGTGGCAGAGCCCGTGGCGAAATCGAAGAAATAGTCGAAGATGGTCGCATCAACGTCCCTAACAGCTCAGTTTCGGTCAACGGCACTCCCGCCGACCCAGCTGCACTTATTCAGGTGTATGAGCGCTACAACGACGGCTGGAGAGACACCGACGTCTATGTTGCACACAAGTTTTCAACCTTGACCCAGATTGACCCGTTGCCTGAGCCGACGGATGAACCAGAGGACGAGGATGACGATGAAGATTACGAGGAAAACTCGCTAGAAGTCCGTGAAGTAAACCTAACTCCACCAGCCTACATGCGAGCCGCTGCACGACAGGGCTTGCGCTACTACGAAGAGGGATTGGCTGGCGATGGGTTGGTTGAGAGAACTGTCCGTGAAGCTCGAGCAATGGCGGCAGGCAATGTCACCGCTGATAAGTGGGTTCGGATTCGGGCTTGGATTGCTCGTCACCTTGTGGATTTGGATTCGCCCGCCGCTAGACCTGATTCCCCTGATTATCCTAGTCCTGGTGTAGTTGCACACCTACTCTGGGGCTCAGGCCCATCAAAGCGAGCAGCGCAACGTGCTTTGACCTATGCTGAGGGTGTAGTTAGTAGAATTGAAGCTGAGAACGAAGGCCGAGCGAAAGGCGAAGCATTGTCCAAGATAGAGACTCGCACTAATCAAACTAAGTTTGAGGTGCGGGAAGAATCAGAAGGCATGCGCTTTACTGGTTACGCAGCTGTATGGAACAGTCCATCAGAACCGCTACCATTCACCGAGCGCATTGCACCAGGAGCCTTCCGTAAGTCGCTCCGTGCCCGCAACGACATCAAGTTCCTCTGGAACCACGATGCAGGCGAAATCCTAGGCTCGACAAGAGCAGGCACTATGACTCTGCGTGAGGACGCACATGGCCTACGTGTTGATGGCATCCTTCCTAACACTTCCCGTGGTCGTGACGTAGCAGAGCTACTACGCCGTGGTGACGTTGACAGCATGAGCTTTGGCTTTTCGGTTCCAGCGGGCGGAGACTCTTGGAGCTCAGACGGTAGCGAAAGAACTCTAAACTCGGTTCGCTTGCACGAGGTCAGCCTCGTTGCTTGGCCTGCATACACTGGCACTACTGGCAGCACTTCGGTTCGCACCTTTGAGGTATGCGCTAAGCGCTCAGGTGTAGATGCCGACGCACTGGCAGACGCCATCATCAAGCTTGAAATCGGCTCGGACCTAACCGAGTCGGAAAGCACTCTACTCAACTCGGTTATCGACGCCCTCACCCCGAAGGACAAGATTAGTGAGCCAGAGGTTGAGCTAGAGCCAGAGCCAACTGAGGATAACTCAGAGGCTATGCTAGAACTCAAGAAGAAGAAACTACAACTACTAATGGACAGGATCTAAAGTGGCAACTAAGGACGAAATCAAGAAGGCAATCCTAGAGGTCGCCGGAAACCCTGAATCGGGTGTTATTCACGAGTACGCAGACAAGTTTGCAGACGCAATCGTTGGCCTTGACGCTCCGAAGCGCTCAGCTTCATTTGACGGGCCAGCCAAGGAAACCCGTGAAACCAAGCCGGAGGAAAAGCGCTAAGCACCCCGCCAAGCTACGGGTTTACCCCTCGGTTCTATCTTTCTAGCCGAGGGGTTTTCCTTTACCTGTCCAAAGGGCTGTAAACTTTTTACATCGGATGTGAGTCAGCTCTGCCGTGTTTCAGTTGAGCGTCAACGCCGCTGGTATCCCTAATTAGAAATTACTAAGGAGACTAAATGTCTGAGTTCATCAAGGCTCAGCAGGAACTCCGTGCTAACTTGACTGAGCAGATTCGTGATGTTATCGAATCCGCAGAGGCCGAGAAGCGTGGACTTGACGCTGCTGAACTACAAAAGATTGACCGCATCGAGGCTGACATCCGCTCAGCTGACGAGGCAATCGCAGTTGCACAGCGCAACGAAGAGCGCAAGGTAGAGGCTTCGGCTGCTGCTAAGGGCTTCGTTCCTGCTGTATCAGAGCGTTCCGCTGCTGACATCCTTCGCAACATTGCGGAGACCCGTGGATCCCACACCTTCGAGCGTCGCACCCTAGTCAACAGCGACAACACCGTACCAAAGTCATTCTTCGACCAGGTATTCGATGTTGCACGTCTAGTTGGCCCAATGCTAGACGTTGGACAGCGCATCAACACCGCTTCTGGTGAGGACCTAACCATCCCAACCTTGACCGCATACAGCACCGCAACCCTAAAGGCTGCTGGTTCTGCTATCGACGAGTCAGAGCCTACCTACTCAAGCATCACTCTTGGCGCTTACAAGTACGGTTTGCTCATCCCAGTAGCTAACGAGCTAATCACCGACGCTGGCTTCGACATCTCTGCTCACCTTGCTGAGCAGGCAGGTAACGGCCTAGGCTTCGCTGTCAACAACGCTCTAACCAACGGAACTGGAAGCAACCAGCCAAACGGTGTAAAGACCGCAGCTGGCTCCGGTATCACTGGTGGAACTGGTGTTGCAGGTGGCTTCACCGCTGACAACCTGATCGACCTTCAGTACACCCTAGATGGTGCTGCTCGTCGTCTACCAGGTGTTGCTTACATGGCTGCAGGTGCAACCATCGGTGCAATGCGCAAGCTAAAGGACAACGCTGGACAGTACTTGTACCAGGTCAACGTTGGACAGCCTGACACCTTCGCTGGTTACTCAGTTATCGAGAACCCAGCACTACCTACCAACGGCACTGGTGTTGTTGGCTCGGTACTATTCGGCCACATGCCTTCTTACAAGGTCCGTGTTGCTGGCGGTATTCAGGTAGCTACCTCAACTGACTACGCATTCAACCAGGACGTAACCACGTTCCGTGTCATGATGCGTGTCGATGGTGACTTGACTCACGCAAGCCACATCAAGTACTTCAAGGGCGGCGCAAGCTAGTCTTTGAAATAGACCAGAACCCCTCTGCTTGTAGGTTGGCAGAGGGGTTCTGCTTTGCTATGGTTATTACATGACAACCTACGAAATACTGAATGGCGCAGTATCCTTCGCCAGCAACTCTCCTGGAATGCCAACTGGCTACGGTCAGCAAGGCAAGCTCCTCCTAAGCCGCATGGTTCGGCATGGACTGAAAGTAGCAGCACTCTCTAACTACGGTGTTGAGGGGGCTAATACAAGCATGAAGCTACAAGACGTCGAGATTCCTGTCTACGCTCGTGGCCTATCTCAGTACTCCACCGACGTCATGCCTATCTGGGCTAAGGATCACGCAGACAAGTATCCTGACCTCAAGCACGTGCTGTTCACCCTGTACGACGTCTGGGTATACAACGAGATGAAGTACGACGGCCCTATCGTGTCGTGGGTTCCACTAGACCACATCACCTTGCCACCAGGCGTACAACAGTTCGTGATGAAAGACAACGTGACGCCAATCACCATGGCTCCGCATGGCAAAGAGCAGCTAGACGCTATGGGCATCGAGAACGTCTACATTCCTCATGGCGTTGACACGACCGTTTACAAGCCAACCCACACAATGCCGGACGGACAGGACGTCCGTGAGTTCATGGGCATCCCGAAAGATGCGTTCCTAGTCGGCATGGTAGCCGCTAACAAGGCCAATGGGCAGATTCACCGCAAGGCTTACGCAGAGAACCTCCTAGCGTTCGCCCTGCACCTGAAGAAGCACCCAGACAGCTATCTCTACATTCACACCGAGCCATCCAGAGGCTACGGCGGATTTGACCTTTCGGTTCTACTCAAGATGGTGGGCATCCCGAAAGAGAACGTACTTTTGCCTGACCGCTTTATGCTCATGACGGGCTACCCAGAAAAGGCCATGGCTGCCTTCTACACGGCCTTTGACGTACTTCTGAGCACTTCATACGGCGAGGGCTTCGGAATCCCTACAGTCGAGGCTCAGGCGTGTGGCACAAGGGTCATTACAAGCAACTTTGCCGCCTCCAAGGACCTAGCATCCGAGGATAGCTGGAAGATTGACGGTCAGCCATTCTGGGACGAGCCGCAGGCTTCGTTCTTCTCAATTCCATCGCTCAACAGCATTGCAAGAGCTCTTGCCGAGGCTTACCAGAACCGTGGGCACTCCGACAAGGCCAGAGAGTTTGCTTCGCAGTTTGACGTAGAGCGCATCTGGGACGAGAAGTGGATGCCATTCCTCAGAGACCTCTACAAGTGATCCCTGTAATCGGCTTTGCTACGCTGAGTCGTTTTGACCTAGCTCAGAGGCTACTGGACAGCATCGACTATCCGGTTGAACACCTGGTCATCGTCGACAACTCAGGCACTAAAGCTTTTGAGCCAAGCGTAAACAAGCACGTCAAGAACTTATGGTTATTGCAGGTTCCGCATGGGCTAGGAGCTAATGGAGCTTGGAACCTCATCGTAAAGTCCACGCCTCACGCTCCGTACTGGGTAATACCTAACGACGACTCTTGGTTCGCTCCAGGAGCCCTTGAGACGATTGCCAAGAACGTAGATACAAAAGCATTCAACTTCGTAAACGTAAACCCCAAGTGGAGTTGCGTAATACCAACCGAGGGTTCGGTCCTACAGGCTGGGCTCTGGGACGAAGTGTTCCACCCTGTTTACTACGACGATGATGACTACGAATGGCGCATGAAGGAGCTGGGTGTGCCATTCCACCACATCGACGCCACGGTACATCACGACAACAGCTCAACGCTCAACTCGGGGTTCCATGAACGCAATAGCGCTACTTTCACTCGCAATCATTCAGTATTTCAAAGCAAAGTCGCAACGAACCAGCTCACAGAACGAGGCTGGTCTTTACAAGTTAGAAGGGACAACAGATGGGACTAAAGATTTACACGGGAGGGACATTCGACCTGATTCACTCAGGCCATGTCAATTTTCTTCAGCGTTGTGCAGAGATCGGGAGTGTGACCGTTGCGCTGAATACCGATGAGTTCATAGCTGAGTACAAGGGCAAGCCACCAGTCATGAGCTACGACGAGCGCTTTGCCGTGTTGTCGGAGTTTAGGTGTGTTACCAACATCTTGCCCAACACGGGCGGAGCTGACAGCACTGAGGCTATTGAGGGGGTCAATCCTGACGTTATAGCTATCGGTTCGGACTGGGCTCGCAAGGATTACTACAAGCAGATGGGCTTTACTCAGGACTGGCTAGATGAGCGCAACATCTCGCTCATGTACATTCCTTACACAAAGGGCATTAGCACAACAGAACTGAAGCGCCGAATGCAGGTAAAATAAACGCATGGCAATCACTAATGGCTACGCCACACTACAAGACGTCAAGAATGCGCTACGCATCACCGACAACGTCGACGACGCAATTTTAGAGATGACTGTAGAGACAGCGTCACGCCAGATTGACAACGCCTGCGAGCGTGTGTTCTACCCAACTAGTAACGTAACCCGTTATTACGTGCCTAATGACTCCTACGTGTGTGAGATTGACGACCTAGTAACTCTTACTAGCCTGAAGTCCTCCACCAGCGGTGACGGCGTCTATGACCGTACTTGGAGCAACATTTACTACCAGCTAGAGCCTCTAAACGGCGTAGCAGGCGGTATCGCTACTCCTAGGACACACATTAGAGCTGTAGACGACTACTTGTTCCCTACCTACGCTGGTGAGGCGACTGTAGAGGTCACCGGAACATTCGGTTGGGCGTCAGTGCCTACTGCAATCAAGTTTGCCACCATTCTTTTGTCCTCAAGGCTCTACAAGCGCATGGACAGCCCTCTAGGTGTGGCTGGTATGGGCGACATCGGCGTTGTCCGTGTCAGCCGCATTGACCCAGACATCGACGCACTGATTCAGCCATTCAAGAAGCTGAGGATGGCATAGTGGCTGATCTTGTCACAATCCGCACACGCCTAGCTGCGAACCTAGCCACTGTTCCAGGGCTACGCACTAGCGCAGAGATTATTGACAACCCTTCTCCACCAGTCGCTCTAGTAAACCTAGAGGGCGTTGAATACGACGGCGCTATGAAGGGCGGGCTAACCACCTACAACTTCACAATCGTCCTTGTAGTAGGACGTGCTGCCGAGCGCACCATGCAAAGAAAACTTGATGGCTACCTCCAACCGACAGGCCAACAGTCTGTCAAGAGTGCGGTAGAATCAGATAGAACCCTAGCGGGTGAGGTTTATGACCTTCGGGTCGAAAGCGCTCAGTCGGTAGGTTCAATAACAATAAACGATCAAACATACTTGGCGGCTGAGTTTACAGTCACCGTCTTTGCATAAGGAGAATCATGGCTAAATTCGTAGTGACTGGAACCAAAGTCACCTTCAATGGCACTGATCTATCCAGTTCTTGCGCACGTGCAGAGCTGGTAATCAACGCCGCCGAGGTCGACGTAACCGACTTCGGTTCTAACGGCTGGACCGAGGTAATCGGTGGCCTAAAGTCCGGTCAGGTATCACTTGACTTCCACTCTGACTTTGGAGTAGGCGCTGTAAGCACCCTATTCGCTGACAAGGTCGGAACTATCGGTACTGTTGTACTGATTGCAGCTAACGGAACTGCTGCTTCAGCTGCCACACCTGCATACACCGCAACCGTGATGGTAAACTCCTTCACACCAGTAGCGGGTGCAGTGGGCGACCTCAGCACCTTCTCAGTAACGTTCCCTACCTCTGGGGCCGTAAGCTACGCAACCGCATAAGGAAACTAAATGAAACTCAACCTACAAGTAACTTTCGACGACGGCTCAACCAAAGACGTCACCTGCAACGCAGCTGACTTCGTAGCCTTCGAGGACAAGTACAACGTTTCAATCGGAGTTCTGGGTAACGACGCCAAGCTGAGCTACTTGCTCTTCCTGGCTTACAACGCAGAGCGCCGTTCGGGTGCAACCACCGAGTCGTTCGAGAATTGGCTCGGCAAGGTTGCGTCCATCGGAGACTCCGGTATAGACCCAAAATCAAAGGGCTAGGAGATCAGTCAGCTCACTGGTTCATTGCTGGACTAGCTGTAGAGACTGGTATCGCCCCTAGCCTGCTCATGCAAGAGTCGGAGCGTATGCTCTGGACGATGCAAAGATGGTTGATTGCTAGAAACATGCCTAAATAGAGAGCCGCCCCTCGGGGCGGTTTTTCTATTACGGGTAAACTTATAGAGACTGATTGGCGGTGACCTTG
>JACCDV010005798.1_pt1 | contig 28277 bp, 24 predicted proteins | sample 7446131 | NCBI WGS metagenome assembly JACCDV01 (sample SAMN15323448, study PRJNA562643) | freshwater metagenome | isolation source: river surface water | place: USA:Blue River Watershed | collected 2017-08-17 | reverse complement strand
GCCGTGGTCAGCGAGGTGGAGTCGGCCGCCGACCTCTCGCGCATGATGCAGGAGTTGCCCGCGGTCGAAGATCTGCTGGAGACCAGCGACGATGCGCCGATCATCCGCATGCTCAACGCGCTGCTGACGCAGGCGGCGCGCGATGGCGCCAGTGACATCCACATCGAGCCCTATGAGCGCCATTCCAGCGTGCGGTTTCGGGTCGACGGCACGCTGCGCGACGTGGTGCAGCCCAACCGCGCCTTGCACGCTGCGCTGATCTCGCGCCTGAAAATCATGGCCGAGCTCGACATTGCCGAAAAACGCCTGCCGCAGGATGGCCGCATCAGCCTGCGGCTGGGCTCGCGCGCGGTCGACGTGCGCGTCTCGACGCTGCCCAGCGCCCACGGCGAACGCGCCGTGCTGCGCCTGCTGGACAAGAGTGAAGCCCGGCTGACCCTGGAAGCCGTGGGCATGCAGGGCCGGGTGTTGCAGCAGATCGAGCAGTTGATCACCCAGCCGCATGGCATCTTGCTGGTGACAGGCCCCACCGGTTCCGGCAAGACCACCACGCTGTACGCGGCATTGCAGCGCCTGGACGCTGCCCGCAACAACATCATGACGGTGGAAGACCCGATCGAATACGAGCTGCCCGGCGTCGGCCAGACGCAGGTCAACGCCAGGATCGACCTGACTTTTGCCCGCGCCCTGCGCGCCATCCTTCGGCAGGACCCGGACGTGATCATGATCGGCGAAATCCGCGATTTCGAAACCGCGCAGATCGCCATCCAGGCTTCGCTGACCGGACACCTGGTGCTCGCAACCCTGCACACCAACGATGCCACCAGCGCCATCACACGACTGACCGACATGGGCGTGGAGCCCTTCCTGCTGAGCTCTTCGCTGCTGGGCGTGCTGGCCCAGCGGCTGGTGCGCAAAACCTGCACCGTTTGTGCTGGCGCGGGTTGCGAGGCCTGCGGACACACCGGCTACGCGGGGCGCACCGGCATCTTCGAATTGCTGGTGGCCAGCGACGACATCCGTGCGCAGATCCACAAGCGGGCGGCCGAGGCCGACATCCATGCCACGGCACGCGAGCAGGGCATGGTGCTGATGCGCGAGGACGGGGAGCGGCTGGTGCAGGCGGGCATCACCAGCGCAGAAGAACTGCTGCGGGTGACCCGGGATTGAGGGCATGTCCGTGTCCACGCCCCACAGACTCTGGCTGCTTTGCTGTGCGGCTGCAGGGCCCGCCTGGTGTGAAACCCCCTCCAGTGAAGCCGCGCAGACCCACAGCACCGAACTGGTCTGGAGCCTGGGGATGCAGTTGAAAGTGGATGATCTGTCGCGCCATGGCCCTGCCAGCTGGCGTCCGATGATCGGCTTGCGCTATGGCCGCTGGCGCAGCGGGGCTGTGGACGGCGCGAGCTGGCACCGCTTTGGACAGGTACGGACCGACAACACCCTGACTTACGACTGGCTCGATTCTGCCCACTGGCGAACCTCGCTGTCGGCGGGCATCGTGAACATGCAGCGCGACGCCACTTTCGATGCCTTCCTGCCGGGCCGCAAAAGCCTGCGCGGCAAGGCCAGCATCGACTACCTCGGCTGGTCGCACTGGAGCGCGGGCCTGGTGCTCACGCAAGACCTGCTCGGCCGTGGCGCAGGCACGTCCCTGAGCCCGTCCATCACTTACCGGCAGGCCCTGAGCGAGGACAGCACGATTTTGCTGTCGCAGGGTCTGAGCTTTGCACGCTCCGAACTTTGGCGCTACCAGCAGCCTGCCGACACCCCTTTGCCCATCGGTGCCCGCAGCCGTTGGTCGGCCAGCGCGGACACCAGCCTCACCCTGCGGCAGCGGTGGATGCCGCACTGGTCATGGTTTGCACAGCTGGGGCACAGCCGGGTCTTCAGGACAGGCGATCCTTTTGCCCACACCGGCAGCAGCTGGTCGGGACAGGCGGGTGTGGTCTACTTCGAGCGTTGAGGAAACTGCATGCCCGCCTACCGATTCGAAGCCCTGCAAAACGACGGCCAGACCCGCAAGGGCACGCTGGAAGCCGACAGCGCCAAAACAGCGCGCAGCCAGCTGCGCGCGCAAGGGCTGGTGCCGCTGCTGGTACAGGCCCTTGGCAGCGCAGCGTCTGCCAACGACGCTGCCCTGCCCTGGTGGCAACGCCCGATCGGACCGCCGCGCCGGGCTTTCAGCACGGCCAGGCGCGTGGTCTGGACCCGTCAGCTGGCCGGGCTGGTGGGCAGTGGGCTCACGGTCGAGCGCGCCCTGAGCGCATTGAGCGATGAGTCCGAGATCGAGCGCGAGCGCCATTTGCTGGCGGCGATCCGTGCCGAAGTCAATGCAGGCAGCAGCCTGGGCCGTGCGCTGGAACAGTTTCCACGGGAATTTCCCGCCATCGACCGCGCCGTGATCGCAGCCGGAGAGCAAACCGGCCAGCTGGGCAAGGTCCTGGAGCACCTGGCCGACGAGCTGGAGGCGCAGCAGAACCTGCGCGGCAAACTCTGGAGTGCGGCGCTGTATCCCGCCATCGTGACGCTGGTGGCCCTGGCCATCGTGATTTTTCTGGTGACCTCGGTGGTGCCCCAGGTGGCCGGCGTGTTTGCGGGCCAGCAACGGCAGCTGCCCTGGCTGACCGTGATGATGCTGGCGCTCAGTGATCTGGTGCGTCACTGGGGATGGCTGTTGGCGCTGCTGGCCCTGCTGGGCAGTCTGGCCCTGCGTGCTGCGCTGCGCCAGCCTGCGCTGCGTGTGCGCTGGGATGCCGCCTGGCTGCGTCTGCCCGTCATTGGGCGCCTTTCGCGCGGCTACAACAGCGCACGCTTTGCCTCCACACTGGCCATGCTGTGCAGTGCGGGCGTCCCTATCCTGAAAGCCCTGCAATCGGCGGCGGACACTTTGTCCAACCAGGCCCTGCGCCGCGATGCGCTGCAAGCGCTGGTGCAGGTGCGCGAGGGCGCGCCGCTGGGCATGGCCCTGGGCCAGCAAACGGGGTTTTCGGGTTTGCTGGCGATGTTTGCACGCCTGGGGGAACAGACCGGTCAATTGCCGCAGATGCTGCAGCGCGCCGCGCAGCAACTGTCTTCTGAAGTGCAGCGCCGCGCCATGGCCCTGGCCACGGTGCTTGAGCCCCTGCTGATTGTGGCCATGGGAGCCTTGGTCATGGTGATCGTGCTGGCGGTGCTGATGCCGATCATGGAGATGAATCAATGGGTGCGGTGATGCCTGACACCCTGCCTTGCGTGCCTTGTGGGAGCCCCTATGCCTGCCACCCTTGAAGGGCAACTGGTTGTTGCCATTTCCTCGCGCGCCCTGTTTGACTTCGAAGAAGAAAACCGCGTCTTCGAACAAGGCGATGACCGGGCCTACATGCAGCTGCAGCTCGATCGCCTGGAAGAACCGGCCCGCCCCGGGGTGGCGTTTTCTCTGGTGCGCAAGCTGCTGGCCTTCAACGACGCCGAGGCCCAGCGGGTGGAGGTGGTGATCCTCTCGCGCAACGACCCCGTCTCGGGCATGCGGGTGTTCCGCTCCGCCCAGCACTACGGTCTGCCGATCCAGCGCGGCAGCTTCACGCGCGGGCAGTCGCCCTGGCGTTACCTCAAGCCGCTCAACGCCAACCTGTTTCTGTCGGCCCACCTGCCCGATGTGCGTGCCGCGCTCGACGCGGGCGTGCCTGCCGCGCAGGTCTATCCGCACTCGGCCCGCGCCTCTGAAGAACACCCGCACGAGGTGCGCATTGCTTTTGACGGTGACGCGGTGCTGTTTTCCGACGAGGCCGAGCGCGTCTTCCAGGCCCAGGGCCTGTCGGCTTTTCAGCAACACGAGCGCGACAAGGCTGCGCAGCCGCTCTTGGCCGGTCCTTTCAAGCCGCTGCTGGCGGCGCTGCACCGGCTGCAGCAGGAAGGCACGCCCAATATGCGCATCCGCACCGCGCTGGTGACCGCGCGCAGCGCCCCCGCGCACGAGCGCGCGATCCGCACGTTGATGGACTGGAACATCGAAGTGGATGAAGCGATGTTTCTGGGCGGCCTGCCCAAGGGGGAGTTCCTGCGCGAGTTCGAGCCGGACTTCTTTTTTGACGACCAGACGGGCCACATCGAATCGGCGGCGCAGCATGTGCCTGCCGGGCATGTGGCGTCGGGTGTGGCCAACGCCTGAGCTTCAGCGGCGGCTTTCGCGGCGGGCGATCCAGACGGTGGACAGCAAAATCACCAGGGCGCCTGCCCAGGTGGAGGTGCTGGGCACATCGGCAAAAACCAGCCAGCCCAGCCATGAAGCCCAGACCAGGTCGAGAAAACGCAGGGACTGGGTGGCCGAAATGTCGGCGGTATGAAACGCCCGGGTCAGGCAATAGTGGCCCAGCGTGCCCAGCACACCGGTGACCCCGAAACCCGCCCACTGCCACAGACCGGGGGCTTGCCAGTGCGGCAGCGCCAGCGGCAGGCTCAGCACGGTCACCGTGAGCGCCTGCCACAGCACGATCACCCCGGGTTTTTCATAGCGGGTCAGCGCCTTGGTGATGAGAAACGAAGCTGCAAACACTGGGGAAGAAGCCAGCATCACCAGGTTGTACCAGCCCCCCTGCCCGGTCATCTTGGGCAACACCACCACCAGCACCCCGGCAAAACCGATCAGGGCAGCCACCCAGCGGTCACGGCGCATGGGCTCGCCCAGAAACCAGGCCGCGCCCAGCATGATGAAAATCGGTCCGGTAAAGCCAATGGCGGTCATGTCGGCCAGAGGGATGTTGGGCAAGGCGGTGAACCACAGCACCAGCCCCAGCGTGTGCACGCCACCGCGCCAGAACTGACCGGTGATGTTCACGGGCCGGTAGGCCTGCCAGCCGTGTCGCCACACCAGCGGCAGCATCACGATCAGGCCCATCAGGTAACGCAGGAACTGGGTCTGGTAGACGTCCAGCTGCTGGGACAGGGCCCGGGCGGTGGTGTTGAGCACCGAAAAGCACAGGCCGCCGCACACCATCCAGAGCATGCCGCGCACCGGCGCAGGCCAGCTGCGCAATTGACGCACCGCACGCAGGTGCCACAAGGCACCTTGTCGGGCGGGGGCATGAAAAAAGGGCCTGCGTGTCATGCAGGCCCTGTACAGAAAGTCGCAATCACGGCCCCATCTTCGAGGGCGCCGTGCAGGCTGTCAGTCGCCTGTGTGTCCTCAGGCGTTTTGCAGCGCAGCGATGCGCTCTTCGATCGGAGGGTGCGTCGAGAACAACTGGCCAATGCCACCGGCAATGCCCATGGCGGCCACGCTCTTGGGCAGCTCGGCGCTGTGCAGGCCACCCAGGCGCGCCAGCGCGTTGATCATCGGCTGCTTGCGGCCCATGAGCTGGGCAGCGCCCGCATCGGCACGGAATTCGCGCTGACGGCTGAACCAGGCCACGATGATGGCCGCCACAAAGCCCAGCACGATGTCGAGCACGATGGTCGTGACAAAGTAGCCAATGCCGGGGCCACGGTTTTCATCGTCACCCTTGCGCAGGAAACTGTCGACGGCATAACCGATGACCCGCGACAGGAACACCACAAAGGTGTTCATCACGCCCTGGATCAGCGTCATGGTGACCATGTCGCCGTTGGCGATGTGGGCCACTTCGTGCCCGATCACGGCCTCAACCTCTTCCTTGGTCATGTTGTGCAGCAGGCCAGTGGACACGGCGACCAGCGCCGAATCGCGGAAAGCGCCGGTGGCAAAAGCGTTCGGATCGCCTTCAAAAATGCCCACCTCGGGCATGCCGATGCCCGCCTTGTCGGCGAATTTGCGCACGGTGTCGACGATCCAGGCCTCATCGGCGTTGCTGGGCTGCTCGATGATCTGCACCCCGGCCGACCACTTGGCCATGGGCTTGCTGATCAGCAGCGAGATGATGGCGCCACCAAAGCCCATCACCAGGGCAAAGCCCAGCAGAGCGCCCAGGTTCAGGCCGTTGGCGGTCAGGAAGCGGTCCACGCCCAGCAGGCGCGAAACGATGCCCAGCACCAGCACAACGGCCAAGTTGGTCAGAACAAAAAGAAGAATGCGTTTCATGTTGTGTTGAATCCATCGTCCCCGAAAGCGGAGACTTGCGCGAATGTTAGGGGCGAAAGCCCCGAAATCAAGCCGCCCCGGCCAATTCCGGCTTGTCGTGTGGTTTTTGCGAGCCCGATCGGGGCCCACGCTTCGGGCGAAAGACCTCGGCATCCTCGTAAAAAGCCGGATCACGGTTGGCGGCCCACCAGCCTGGAACCCCCAGGACCGGCAGCGGACTGAAGGGCTTGGAGGCCAGTTTCTGCGGGCTCAAATCCTGCGAGAGCCAATCGTCGAGTTGCGCAGAGGGGAGCGATGCGGGCACGCGCCACAAATGCACCGTGATCGATTTGTAGGGGCACACCAGTTTTTCCAGTGCGGCATGGCCAAACACCCACAGGCGAATGCCCTGCCAGCGCTCTCGCTGGACCACCAGCGCGTCGTGCCAGCGGTGTTCGGTCAAGGCTTGCCAGACGCTGTCCGGCGCCTGGATCAGCAGGGCATTTTCGTCAAACACGGTGCAAGCGTCTCGCACCGGCCCGCGCCGGGACTGAACGCCATCGCGCGCGATCTCCTGGCCCTGCAGGCGATTGAGCTGCAGCTTGGTCTGCGGGAAGTGCATCCAGCACAGGGCATTGAAAAAGTCGTGCAGGCCTTCGCGCGTGGGCACCTGCGCGGTGTCGCGGATGAACGCCTCGTAGGCCATGCCCTCGGGCAGATCGGCCTGAGGCACAAAAGACACCGGCGCACGGGCAGCAGAGGTGAGCACCTGGGGCTGCGCTTGGCCCTGAGCAACCTGGCGGGCCAGGGGCTCGCCCAGCGCACGCCAGTCGGCCAACCAAGGGGCTGACCAGTCGATGTCGGCCACGCCCAGCACAGCAGGGTCCACGCCTGTGCAACGCGCACCGGCCGAGCGGCGCAGCGGGGTCAGGCCGTCACCAGACGCCACGGCAGTGCCTCGCCCGCACGCAGGGGCTTGAGTTCGGCATCGCCAAAGGCAAACGACTCGGCGGGCGTCCAGCTTTCGCGGCGCAGCGTGATGGTGCCGCTGTTGCGCGGCAGGCCATAAAAATCGGCGCCGTTGAAGCTGGCAAAGGCTTCGAGTTTGTCCAGGGCGCCTGCGGCGTCAAAGGCCTCGGCGTACATCTCGATGGCGGCGTGCGCGGTATAGCAACCGGCGCAACCCGTCGCATGCTCCTTGAGGTGGGCCGGGTGCGGCGCACTGTCGGTGCCGAGGAAGAATTTCGCATTGCCGCTGGTGGCGGCCTGCACCAGCGCCAGGCGGTGCGTTTCGCGCTTGAGGACCGGCAGGCAGTAGTAATGCGGGCGGATGCCGCCCGTGAAGATGGCGTTGCGGTTGTAGAGCAGGTGGTGCGCCGTGATGGTGGCCCCCAGCTGGTCGTCTGCTTCGGCCACGTACTGCGCGGCTTCTTTGGTCGTGATGTGCTCCATCACGATCTTCAGGCCCGGGAAGTCGCGGCGCAGGGGCGCCAGCTGCTGCTCGATGAACACCGCTTCGCGGTCGAACAGGTCGATGTCGGACGAGGTGACTTCGCCATGCACCAGCAGCAGCACGCCTTCGCGCTGCATGGCTTCGAGCACAGGGTAGATCTTGCGGATGTCGGTCACGCCCGCGTCGCTGTTGGTGGTGGCACCGGCCGGGTAGAGCTTGCAGGCGACCACGCCCGCCGCCTTGGCACACTTGATTTCATCAGGTGCCAGGTTGTCCGTCAGGTACAGCGTCATCAGCGGCTCAAACACCATGCCAGCGGGTACAGCCGCCTGGATGCGCGCCTTGTAGACCAAGGCCTGCTCGGCCGTCGTCACCGGCGGCTTGAGGTTGGGCATGATGATGGCGCGGCCAAACTGGGCGGCGGTGTGCGGCACCACGGTGCGCAGGGCAGCCCCGTCGCGCACATGCAGATGCCAGTCGTCGGGGCGGGTGAGGGTGAGTTCTTGGGTCATGGGGCGATTTTCCCATGACCGGCGGCCCATTGACCTGGCAAGCGGCGGTCAGGAAGGCTCCAGGACTGGATCTGGTGGAGCCAGGGCGATGTGCTTATCGACGGCAGATGCGTGTGGATTCGCGCACGATGATTTCGGCAGCAATCAGGCGGGTGGGGGGTGTTTTCCTGGCCAGCAGATCCATCATGGCTTGTGCAGCTGTTGTACCGACTTCATAAACGGACTGCCGCACCGAGGTGAGGGGTGGCAAAGTGAATGCCGAATGCGGCAAATCGTCAAAGCCCACCAGCGAGATGTCATCCGGCACACGTAAACCTGCGCGATGCAAGGCCAGTCGGGCGCCGTAGGCCATCTGGTCGTTGGCCGCGATCACGGCAGTGAAATTCACCCGCGACTCAAGCAACTGACTCATCGCCCTGAAACCACCCGACTCCTGAAAGTCACTGTAAACCACCAGTGCATCGTCCACACGCATGTCACGCCGCGTCAGTTCTGCGCGGTAGCCCGCCAGACGTTGTTCGGCGTCCGGATGGTCCAGAGGGCCGGAAATGAATGCCACATCCTGGTGACCCAATGCATGCAGATGCTTGACGGCCAGCCCCGCCCCCTCCAGATTGTCAAAGTCAATGCTGAACAGGTTGGTCGCCGAAAGCTGCCTACCCGTCACCACGATGGGCAGCTGTTTGGCCATTTCGACAAGTGTCTTGTCTGCAAGTTTGCCCGTCAGCACGATGATGCCGTCCACCTTGCGGTCCTGCAACAAACCCAGGCGCGCACGCTCTTCCTCCTGGTTCCAGTGGCCGCTCACAAACAAGGGGGCATAGTGGGCCTGGTGCAGCACATCTTCGATGCCTCGCAAGGCTTCACCATAAAACGGGCTGTCGATGTACTGTGTCAGTACACCAATGCTCATGGTGCGGCCTCCGGCCAGGCTGCGGGCTGTTGGGTCCGGGCGGAAGCCCAATTCATCAATGACTTGCCGAACGAGACGTTGCTTTTCTTCGCTCACCTTGGCGGTGCCGTTGAGAATGCGCGAGACCGTGCTGGGCGAAACCCCTGCACGTTGCGCCACCATTCCAAGGGTTGCACGGCCCTTCTGAACAGGGTGTACCGGGCGCTCCTTGCGAATGGACGCATCCCCAACGGGTTTCGGCGTTTTAGAACGGTTGGCCATAGGTCATGAAGACATTGAGTTCAGGCAAGAGTGTGGCTCACCCCATCATCGACTCCAGTAGATGGCATCGACCAGTATGGGCTCACGCGCGTTGGTATTGTCCTGCTTGCCCGTGTAGCTGTACCTGTCGGCCAGCACGAAGAAGTTGCTGACCCTGTTGAGCTGCAACTTGGACAGGGCAGGATTGGTCATCCCGTATGCCATGGCACCTCGAGCGGCAATGTTGGCAATCGGTATGGACACAGTATGCCATTGGCCATCGTTCTGGTAACCATACTCTCCGGGCGAAATGGGCAGATAGACGTCCCATGCACTTCCGTCCGTTGCACTGCCTGTCAGGAAACCAATTTCGATCTTTCCGGGATAAGTGGTTTTGACGCTGAAATTGAGTGTCCCGCCCTGGAAGGTGGACAGATCAACCTCACCACCACCGGCACTCAGCCCCCAGGTCATGCCCCAGCCCCATGAGAGGGGCGTGGGATTGATCTGAATGACCTTAGAACCATCTGCCGAGGATTGATCAATTTCACTGGCAGTTGCGGTTGTGCCGTTTTGCCATGCATTGAGCACGACACCACTGCCTGCGCGAGCCTCCCCCGAGGTCACCTGCTCGGCATAGACGGTGTAACGACCTGCGGTGATGGTGCCTTGGTTGTCCGCGGCCTGGTAGTAAACGGCATCCGCAGCAGCGCACGACCCCGACTCTGCGACCAGATTGCTGTTAAGGGACTGCGCCACGCAGCGTGCCTGCCGCTGCGCGTTGAACACGCCCCATTTGTCATCGCCTTGCTTCCAAGCCTCGTCAAAAGCAGAAAAATAGACGACGGTTTTCGGTCCATCTGCCTGCTGTTTCCACGCACGCAAACGGTCGAAATACATGGCCTGATTGACAGGATGCGCACGCATGGACTCTCCACCGGACGCAACGGCCTTCCAGCCCGTCTCGCCCACAATGACAGGCATGGCAGCGTAACCGTATTGATCCAGATGTGCGCGCACTGCACGATATTCGTATTTGGCGCGTTCGATGGCCGCATCCATCATGGCCTGTGCTCTCTGGGAAGCGGACACTGACGTTTGCCGCCAGTCCCACAAATTGGGGTTGTGCACGGTGTCGAGCAAGGGGTAGGTGTGCATCGATACAAAATCGATTTCCTTGAGCACAGCATCAGGATTTTTTTCGCCATTCTGCGCCGCAAAAAAGGCCCAGTTGTCGTCCGTTGTCACAGGCTGACTCACACGGCTTCGAACCGTCTTCAGGTAACTCGCCATGTTTTGGGTGGTTTGAGGATTCCATGTGTTCCAGGACACCAGGGTCTCGTTGCCAACACTGATGGCCTTGATGATGTCCGGATAAGCCGTAGCCAATGCCACCGCCCGGTTGATTTCTGCCTCGTTGGCAGCGCTGTTGTTGGCCGTGATCCACAACCCCAGCATGACTTTCATGTCCAGATTCAATTCGCGTATGGCCTGCAGTGTCTGCGCTGCCACCTTGTCTGAAGAATCAAACAAGCGCACCGCACCAAATCCGGCTTGTCTGAGCAGCTGCAGATCCTGTTTGATGTTGGCCAGGGGAATGGTTTCACTGCCCAGTCCGGCTTCGCTGGTCGAGGTACGGTAGGGTGAATACGCCACCGCCATGCGGCTGGTGAAATCGCTGTCCAGCGCTCGTATGCTGACACCAGGCGATGGCACGGTACCGCCACCGCCGCAAGCCGTCAGCACCATGGCCGCCAGCAGTGCCAGACCATACGAGCAGAGAACCGACCATCGATCAAATATTTGTTTCATCTTTGTTTGCCTGTTATGACTCATCAGAAGACGTAGACCATGCCCGCGCCAATCCAGTTGCCTGTGCGCGCGATCCTTGAATCCACCCCAGTGAATGCACTGTTGGAAGGCATGGACATGGGGGCCAGTCCCAAACGGTCGTACTGCACGAACCCGACCAGTGCATAGACTCGCCAGCCTGGGTTCAACTGCTTGCCCACACCGGCTGTCAACAAGGTCATGCCATTGCTTTGACCACGCTCCGACGGGTTGGACGTACTGGCCTTGCCCAGCCGCACAAGACCTCCCGAGTAAGTCCAGTCACCGTCTTTGTGCCGCACGCCCAAGGAAAAGTCTTGCGAGGTGGCTGCATAGCCGGGGTTTGAAACGCCACGCAATGTCCCGTTCCAATCCACGTTGAACATGTTGTTCCACAGATCCGAAGTGTTTCCGCCTGAAGCGGGTTGAGTGAGAACCGCGTAGGCACCGCTCCACCGGTTGAAACGAACCCCAGCCGACACTTGCCAGCGGGGATTGATGTCATAGCGGGCCATCGCCATGACAATCGCCTGCCCCGATCCACCCAGTTTGCGGTCATCCGACGGAAAAGGCGTCAGACCCGTGAACGGACTTTGTCCCCAGGCCGACGGGGTGCCGTTACGGGAATCCTGCACGACCCCATCGAGTGCCAGATCACCTTTGCGGTACTGCGCCCACACCTCGATGAAACGCGGTTTATTGATTTTGAAATCGGTATTGCCCCTGTCATAGGTGGCTTCCAGAACCAGATCGCCCGAGAGCAGGTCATAGGGTCGGCTGGTGTAACGAATGGCATTGGTCATCAGGCCATAACCCGCTCCGCTGCTGGCCCAGGGGTAGGCAATGCCAATATCGGTGCCATACGGATAATCGGCCACGCTCCATGCCCGTGTGGTCATGGCCCCCAGACGAATGCTGCCCCACTCCTCATGGCTGATGGCCACATTCTTCTCGAACCATGAAATGCCCTCGACATCGGGCTTGCCATCACGCCAGCGCTGACTGAGCAGGCCACTGAGCTTGAACCCCTCTCCCAGGTCGAAGTTGGCACCCAGCCACGGCTGGATCAGCGATACGCTGCTGTTTTGTGTGTTGTAGGGTTTCCCCGGCACCAATTCATCTGCCCAGACCCTTTGTTTGTCTTCGGTTGGGAAGCGCTGACAATCGCTGCATTGGTTGCTGCTGCGCGTGACATCAAGCTTGACGAAACCATTGAGGGTGAAAGGGCCGAACTCGATCGCTTGCGCTGCAACCGCCAGGAAAGGCGCTGACAGTCCGACAACGAGGCGAAGCAGGACTGCTCGGGTGTACAGATTCAATGTTTGGTTTTTCATGAAATTCCATCTAAATTGAAAGCGCTTTCAAATCCTACCTGCGCAAACACGCCAAATCAACCATATTGGCATCCGTGCTTACCCTTGATGACTCAATTTGAGGCCTGATTCATGGAAAACCCTAGATTTTTTTGAAAGCGCTTTCAATATCATTCGAGCCCATCTTCAACTGGAGTCGGCAAATGCACCGCACGGCCTGGCAATGTCTTACTTTCTGTCTGATGACAGCCTGCATCAGCCTTGTACATGCACAAGACATGGTGTCTGCAGGTGCAGGGCGGCTGCTGACCAACCCTAAATCAGGAGACCGTGCGGCCCCACAAGCACACGGACGTGAAGGTGTCATGCTCAGCCGGGCCACACCGACAAATCAGTGGTATTCAAGCCTGCTGTTCAGCAAGGAAGCCCAGGCGCTTTACGCCCAGCCTTTGACCGGTCGCGCCGCTGCACACGGCTTTGAGATGGCTTTGCCCATCAAGACCGTGGTGGCCACAGAGCGCAAAGACAATGAAATCCATTACCCGCACCGCGCCGCCCTGACGGTACGACCCATCGCCTTCGAACCCACCACGGGACGTCTGGCGCGGGCCAGTGACTGGGCCATCGATATCGCCATGGGGCAGGCCGGACAGCGCTTTGACCTGACCATGGCGCATGGCAGCCCCTATGTGTGGGGCCACATCAGTTCAGGTGACTTGCGCATTGACACGCTCTCGCCCAGTCTGCGTCTGCCCCACGACGATCCACGCGTGCTGCTCCTGGAGATGGAGGGGCAACGCTATGCAGTCTTTGGTCCTGCAGGCGTGCGCTACGAAGCCGTGTCACCCAAGCATTGGGTGGCCCGCATGCCGACAGACAAACGGCACTTCGTGCTGAGTGCCTTGCCCGACTCCAGTGCAGCCAGCCTGGCACTGATCACACGCCATGCCTATGTGCGCACCGCCGGCACGCAAGTGCAGTGGCAATACGATGCCAGTTCACAACAGTTGACAACACGCTACAGCGTGAGCACTCAGGTCCTGGAGGGTGACGAGCAGCGGCCACTGCAAGCCCTCTACCCTCACCATTGGCACCAGAATCCGGGCGTAGAGCCACAACTCGGTCCGGCTTACGCCACGGTGCGCGGCCCCCTCAAGCTGCTGGCCAGTGCCGAGTTCGAGACACGACTCCAGCACAAGGGTTTTGTGCCTTGGTGGCCCGCTGTTTCCTCGGAAATGCACAAGCCTGTCCTCGACGGGCTGATCGCCACCGACCTTCGCGATGCACGGCGCAACATGCTGCAGATCGGCAAAGGGCCTTACTGGCAAGGCAAGGGCCTGCTGCGCACGACCAAGCTGCTGGACGTGATTCAGGTGCAAGGCAGCAAAGAACAACAGCAGCGCCTGCTCGATCTGATCAAAGGCCGGATCGAGGAATGGTTCTCCGGCACTGACCGTCAACGTTACTTTCACCTCGATCGCACCTTGGGCACCGTGCTGAGCTATCCCGAAGAGTATTTTTCGGTCGAGCAAATGAACGACCACCACTTTCACTACGGCTACTGGATCCGAGCCATGGCTGAAATGGCCCTGCGTGACCCTCAATGGGCGAGTCCGGAACGCTGGGGCGGCATGGTGCCTTGGCTCATCAGGGACATTGCCACCGCGGAACGTGGGCGAGCCGACTTCCCTTTTCTGCGGCACTTTGATGTCTATGAAGGCCACTCCTGGGCCTCGGGCATTGCCTTGGGAGATCTGGGCAACAACCAGGAGTCCTCCTCCGAGGCGATCAACGCCTGGGTTGGCCTGATCCTCTGGGCTGAAATCCACGGCGACACAGCGCTTCGCGATCTGGGCGTCTATCTCTACAACACCGAAATAGAAGCCATCCGGCACTATTGGCTGGATGTGCATGGTCTGGTGTTCGCACCCGAATACCCGCATGTGGAAACCAGCATGCTGTTTGGAGGTGGCTACAAGCACAATACCTGGTGGACAGACGAGCCTCGGCAGATCAAGGGGATCAACCTGCTGCCCATCACCACAGCATCCACCTACCTTGGACTGGACCCCGAGCACACGCGTCGAAGCCTGGCCACCTTGCCCAAGGACACCGAAATTTTCGAATCGCGCGGCAAAAAAGCCAATCCACGGGACATCTGGCAAGACCTGTTCGCCAAGTATCTGGCGCTGACCGATCCGGCCAAGGGGCTGGCGCAATGGGAACGCTGGGGCTCGGTCGAACTCGGCGAATCACGCAGCCACACCCTGCACTTCCTGCTGAGCCTCAATGCACTGGGCACACCGGATTTCAGCATCCATGCCGACACCCCTTTGCATGCTGTCTTCCGGCGCAGCGACGGCACACGACACTACCTGGCTTTCAACGCCAACCTCGCCTCGCCCCGCGTTGTGCGATTCAGTGACGGCGTCACGCTCACCGCCCCTCCCGGAACCCTCGCGCAAACTGTGCGTTGATTTAAGGGTAAGTCCTAGCCTGCATCGCTTGCATCACGCATTCAAGACAAATACCATCGTGAAACCGCTTTCAGAAAGCGCTTTCAAATATTCACACTTGCCCATCCACAGGAGACATTCATGCGAAACACCTGCGTCCATCCGACTCTGACAGCAACAGCGATTGCAGCTTCTGCACTTCTGACGGCCTGTGGCGGCGGAAGCGCTTCGGCACCGGCTGACGCCACGCCGCCTACAGTAGCGATCACGGACAGCGTGAGTGCAGCTACCGCAACTGGTAATGTGACATTCACATTCCGCTTCAGCGAGGCGGTCACAGGTTTCAGTGCAGATGACATCACTGTCACGAACGGTAGCAAAGGCACTTTCGCCATGGACAGCAATGGTCTGACTGCTACTCTCGTGGTCAGTCCGACCGCCAATACCGCCGCGACCATGACAGTGGAAGTGGGGACCAACAAGTTCAGCGACCTGGCGGGCAACAGCAACACTGCAGCAGCCTCTGCATCCCAAGCCTTCAATACGGAAGTCGGCGCGCTTGCTTTCGCCAGTGGCTACACAGCCATAGATGCATCCACAGTTGGCTACGCTTATCAGGGGTTGAGCACTGAAGGCGGAGCATTCAACTGGACTGTAGCCAATGGCGGCACTTATGACTGGGGTGGCGGTGATTTCTGGTGGTCAGGGGTAGCAAGCACTGATGCAACACCCAACTTTTACTGGGGAGGCAAAGGCAAAGCTGACCAAGACTACATGGAAAGCTGGGTCAATGCACCCAGTAACGGTACTGTCACGCTGGCCGGTCAGACCAAGCTGCGTATTGCCGTCTGGGGCAATCCAGAACTTGTGGGCGCACCACGGTTTACCCCTGTGGTGCAGCTGGCGCCAAGCAATGGTTGCTATCCACGAGCTGAGGCAGCACCGTTGACCCCGGCAAATGCAGGCGAGGCCACATACAACGTGCCCCTGAGCGACTTTACCGTTGTGGAAAACTGCGGAACAACGATGACCACGGCGGCATTCTTCACCAACCCGATTGGCTCTGTCCGCGTTCGGATCTACAAAGCAAACTACTACAACCCAGATAACAACTACGCATCGGCAAACGGGATCAATCTTGGCCCGATTTCGTTCCAGCCGTGACGGATTGAGCACAGGATGCTGAAGCTGCTTGGAATGCGTGAGCGCAGCAGCTTCAGCGTCATCGCAAGTGACATTTAACGACCAGAGACAGGCTAACCGTTGGCAAATTGATGCCTGTAATACTGCCTGAAATGTGAATAATTTTATTTACTTTTGTATATCCGAACGTAATCCACTTCCATGCTGGCTGGCAGACGACTGTCGTCTACAGGCCCTCCAAGGGTTCCTCCCAGCGCGACATTCAGCAGCAGGTATTGCGGACGATCAAAGGGCCATTGGGCATAGCTGCCGCTGTAGAACTTGTAATACGTCTGGAAGTCGATGCCATTGACTCCGATGACGATGCGACTGGCGTCCCAGGTCATGTGGTAGGTGTTGAAGTCGGTACAGGCATTTGCCAGGGTGTGAACCGCACTGGGGCCAGCACCGCCGAAGTTTGTTCGCATGTGGAGGGTGCCCAGCACCTGTTGCTTGTCGACGGCTGAAAATCCTTTTTGCTCCATGATGTCGATTTCACCGTCATCGGGCCACAAGCCCCCCGTACCCAATGTCCAGATGGCGGGCCAGGTACCCAGGGTGCATGGCAATTTGGCTCGTATTTCAAAGCGGCCATAAGTCCAGCTGGCCTTGCCGCGGGTGATGAGTCGAGCAGAGGTGTAATTTTGTTCACCAAAGTCAGAGGCGCTGCTCAGTCGCTCGCGACGGGCAGTGATGATGAGCTTGCCACTGGCCACACGCGCATTCTCCAAGCGCTCACGGCTGTAGTACTGCAATTCGGCATTCCACCATCCTCGCTGGTTGTACTGCGTGTCGTAGTCCCATTTGGTGGGGTCTGGCAATCCATCTCGGTCAAATTCGTCATGCCAGACAAGCTGCCAGCCGGGCAAATTGGGAGGCATGGTTTCGCCTGTCGAGCCGTCGCCGGTGTTTCCAGGCGTCGCATTCGCTCCTGCATCACGTGAAGGTGTCAGCGCTTCAGAGCCCCCCCCACCACATGCTGCGGCTCCAAGACAGAGCAGCCATGCACACCAGCAACGCCATCCAGTGCAGATGGGCCATTCAGCAGGATGACTCAAAGGCTGACCCGCTTGCCTTGTGCGTCAAAAACGATCCCAGCATCTGTTGGCAGCAATCCCACCGCGTCCCCGGTGCGGACCAGAGGTCTGATGGCAGTGTCCTTCACTGCGATCAACCCACTGCGCGCAGGTGACCGGACATAAATGACCGACACATCGCCCAGATTCTCGATGAATTCGACCTGTCCCGGCAAGCCTGTTCCCGGCGGTCCGAGACGGAGCGATTCGGGGCGCCATCCGATACAAACGCCCTGAGCCAACATTGACGGCGGCAAATGGAGATCGGGTACATCAAGGCTCACTGCCCCATCGCCCACTCGGAGTTTCTGAGTCGCAGCATCCCAGCGGTAATCGAGCACGTTGATTTTTGGAGAACCCAGAAATTCAGCGACGAAACGGTTGGCTGGATGGCGATAGAGCTCCATCGGCTCCCCCACCTGCTCCATGCGGCCCTGGTTGAACACGGCGATGCGATTGCCCAGCGTCATCGCCTCGGTCTGGTCGTGCGTGACGTACACCATGGTGGTGCGCAACTGCTCGTGCAGCCGCGCCAGCTCGATGCGCATTTGCACCCGCAAGGCTGCATCGAGGTTGGAAAGCGGCTCATCGAACAGGAAGACTCTGGGCCGTCGCACAATCGCCCGGCCGATGGCCACACGCTGGCGTTGTCCGCCTGACAACTGCCTGGGGTAGCGGTCGAGCAAGGTGGTCAACTGCAATTTGTCGGCCACCTCGGCGACTGCGGCATTGCGTTCAGCCTTGCTCCGGCCAGACATGCGCAGCGCAAAGCCCATGTTTTCGGCCACCGTCATGTGAGGGTACAGGGCGTAGCTTTGGAACACCATGGCTGCCCCACGATCCGCCGATGGAATGTCGTTGACCCGCTGACCATCGAAGCAGAGTTCGCCCGTGCTGATGGTTTCAAGACCTGCCAGCATCCGCAGCATGGTGGATTTGCCACAGCCCGAGGGGCCGACAAAGACCATGAACTCACCCTCTTCAATGGTGAGATCAAGGCCTGGGATCACCTGGTGTTCACCGTAGCTTTTGCCAATCCCTTTGAGTTCAATGCGCGCCATGGCTCATGCTTTCAGAAAATGCTGGTACCACCGTGCGCTGCGTTTGGGAGTGCGTTTGAGTGTCGAGTAGTCCACATGCACCAGGCCAAAGCGTTTTTCATAGCCACTGGCCCATTCAAAGTTGTCCATCAGGCTCCAGGCGAAATAAGCATCGACCGGGACACCCTGCACCTGCGCGTCATGCGTCGCCTTGATGTGCTCTCGCAGATACGCCTCACGCCGTTCGTCATTGACTTCGCCGTTCAACATTTCGTCTTTGAAAGCTGCGCCGTTTTCGGTCACGCGCAGTCGCTTGACCGAGTAGTCTTTGTGCAGGCGACACAGCAGCTCGGTCAGACCCTGTGGATAGACTTCCCAGCCCATATCGGTCACTTCGTTGCCGGTACTGTGGACGTCCCAGGGATTGCCGGTAGACGAAAAATTTCGGGTGTAGTAGTTGACCCCAAGGAAGTCCAGCGGATGGGCGATGGTGGTCATATCCCCTGCTTCGATGACGGGGGTATCGGCACCCAGATGCGCCAGCACATCCTCCGGATAACAGCCCTTGAAGAGGGCGTCGAGGTACCAGCGGGCATTGAGCCCATCGTCCAGGATGGCCTTTTGCATGTCCGCAGGGCTGTCTGACGCTGGGTAGATGGGCGAAAGATTCAGCACGATCCCCAGTTCAGTTCGAATGCCTGCATCGCGCAAGGCCCGCACGGCCATACCGTGACTGAGCAGCAGATGGTGAGCCACCTGCATCGCCAGTTTTCGGGATTTGAGGCCTGGCGCAAACACGCCCAGCTCATGCCCGAGGATGGCAATCACCCAAGGTTCATTGTGAGTGCACAGACTGCTGGTCCGGTCGCCAAAACGGCGTGCCACTTCCAGCGCATAACGCACGAAATGTTCGCAAGTCTCGCGCCGAGCCCATCCCCCCTGCCGCTGCAGCGCAGCGGGCATGTCCCAGTGGTTCAGTGTGATGTGCACCTGAATCCCGCGCTTGTTCAGGCCCTGGATCAGGCGTTCATAGAAGGCAAAGCCCGCCTCATTCCAGGCCCCCAGTCCATCGGGTTGTACACGGGACCAACTGATCGAGAATCGGTAGGCGTTGACACCCAAATCAGCGATCAGATCCAGGTCCTCCTCGTAGCGATGGTAGTGGTCGCAGGCGATCTTGCCGTCACTGCCATCGGCAATGGCACCAGGCTGCTCGCAAAATTCATCCCAGACCGATGGCGCACGGCCGTCCTTGTCGTGAGCTCCCTCAATCTGGTAGGCCGAGGTGGCCACGCCCCAGATGAAGTCGCTTGGAAAATCCTGGCGCGCCAGGGCGGATTCTTGTCGGGCTTGCATGAGCATGGTTCAACTCTTGACTGCGCCTGCCGTCAGTCCGGCAATCAGGCGTTTGGACGAAAAAACAAAAATCACCAGCAGTGGCAGCACAGCCACCACAGCACCGGCCATCAGAGCACCCCACTCGGTGTCAACCGGGTTTTGCACGCTGCGCAAAGCCAGCGGAAAGGTGTAGCGGTCCACAGAGCGCATGACGACGAGCGGGCCGATAAAGTTGTTCCAGGAGGCAATGAAGGTGATGAGTCCCAGAGTGCCAAATGCCGGGCCAAGCAAGGGCACCACGATGCGCCAGTAGATACCCCACTCGCCACAGCCATCCATGCGGGCAGCCTCAAGCAGTTCGCGCGGGATCGCCGATTCGATGTACTGGCGCATCAGAAAAATGCCCATTGCGGGTGCCGCCGCAGGCAGGTACAGCGCTCTGGGCTGATCGATCCAGCCCAGAACATCCATGATCATGAAACTGGGGATCATGCCCAGAAACGCTGGAATGAGCATGGTGGCCATGACCAGACCGAACAACATCTGCTTGAAACGGAACGTGTAGGTCGCAAACGCAAACCCGGCCATGGAGCAAAACAACAGCGTCAAAGCCGTGCTCATGATCCCCACATACAAAGACCACCCCAGGTTTTTCCAGAATGGGATCTTGGCCATCAGGATGCCGATGTTGTCGAGAAAGTGGGGACCGAACCACCAGGGGGGCGGCACCCGAAAAATATCGCTGCGCAGGTGCGTGGAAAACACGAACATGAAGTAGAACGGCGCCAGCATGACCATGCCGCCCAGCAGCAGGAACAACCAGCCCATAGGGCCAAGGCTGGACGGGGTGTCGGAAGATGTGTGTGTCACCATCATGCATTGCCCTTGACGCGGAATGCGCGGTTGGTGAGCAGTGTGAGCACCAGAATGACCGCGAACAACAACCATGAAATGGCACTGGCGAGTCCAAAGTCATTGAACTCGAAGGCTGTGCGGTACATGTACATCGCTGTGGTCATTCCGGCGTACTCAATGCCGCCTTTGCCTCCGGTCAGGATGAAAGGCTCTTCGAACAACTGCAGCCCGCCAATCACGGTCAGCGTGACCCCAAAGTACATCATGGGCTTGAGTTGAGGCAATGTGATGTGCCAGAAAATGCGTGCGCCATGGGCACCGTCCATGCGGGCTGCTTCGTACAGATCTCGGGGAATGCTCTGCATGGCGGCAACATAAAGAATGGTGTTGAACCCCACATATCGCCAGAAAACCACCAGGGCCACCACTGGCTTGATGGTCTGAGGCTGCCCGAGCCAGTCAATGTTTTCAGCAGGCAGCACTTGCGCCAGCACATCCCACTGCGCCAGACTGCGTAGCATCACATTGATGGCACCATAATCTGTCGAAAACAGTGTGCTGAACATGATCGCAATGGCCACCGTGGAGGTGATGTAGGGCAGGAAATACACCCCCATGGCCGTGTTTCTCCACCGACCCAGTCGCTCGTTGATCAGATAAGCCAGCGGAATCGCTAACAGATGCTGCGGCAAGCCTGAAACTACAGCGAGCCACAGCGTGTTGCCCAACGAGGTCCATACCAGCGGATCATCCAGCGCAAAAACCAGGTTTTCCATGCCGACGAACTGCATGGATTGCACACCCTGAACCGGATCCCAGGCGTGAAAAACCAGGTACAGAGAAAATCCAATCGGAAAAAGACCGAACACCAGGAACAGCAATACAAAGGGCAGCACGAAAACATACGGTGCCCATTCCTGACTCCAGCGCATCCAGTTCATCGCTGCGCCCTTCTTTGAACAAGGCGGTGCGCATCGGCCAGCGCCTGGTCAACTGACTTGCCTTTGGTCAGTACCAGATCGAGTTCTGCGTTGACGATTTCTTCTGCAATCGGGTCGTTGCGAAACACTTTGGTCGGCACGATTTTCTGCGCCGTCTCCCGCCAATCGGCACGCGCCTTCTGGCCACCCAGGAATGCAACAGGCTGGTCGAAGTAGGCACCTGTCTGCGCCTCCTTGAGCGCCGGGAAAGCGTTGAACTTCTGAAAGGCGTTTTGCTGCTGTGACTTGTTCAGCGTCAGGTGCTCGATGAGGTCCCAGGCCATGGCCTTGTTGAGCGCTTTCTTGGGGATAGCGTAGAAAGTTCCCCCCCAGGAAGTGGCCAAACCTTCAGGCAACCGTGCGCTTCGCCATTTTCCGGCGGAATCCGGTGCCAGCCAGTTTTGCAAATGGCCACCCAACCAAGCCCCCATCATTTGTACAGCCACATTCCCCCGCTTGATGGCTTCACCCCATTCGTTAGACCAGGCATTGACCTTCGCATCCAGGCCATCCTGTCTGACCTGCCTGGCCAGTTCGAAGGCTCGTTTAAAGCGCGGTGATGTGCCCACCACCGATTGGCCCTGCGCGTTGTAATAAATGCCTTCGCCACCCGCCAGTCCAGAACGGATCACGATGTCCTTGATATCGCGTGCATGGGCCACCAGATGCACCCCTGTGCGTGCCTTGATCTGTTTGCCTGCTTCGAGCAGATCTTCCCAGCGGGCCGACAGCTGCTCGGGCTTGACCTGGGACTTCTGCAGAATGTCGTTCCGATAAAACAAGGCACCCGGCCCAATGTCTGTTGGTATGGCTGTTTGCCCGTAGCTCTCGTGTCGGCCCTGCTGCCAGGCAAAGCTCACAAAACGTTCTGCCAGTGTGTCTGCCTTGTAGGGTTCTGCAGCGAGGTTTTCAAGACCTCCACTTTGCGAAAATCGGCCCAAGTACCCGTATTCGATGGTCATCACATCGGGCAAGCCGGAAGAGGCGGCCAGGGCGGTTGTCATGGCGGTATGGTGGTCGGCGTATTCACGCCCAATCACCTTGACCTGCACTTGGGGATGCTTTTTTTGCCACTCAGGCAAGGCCGCTTTAATGACTTCGTCTACCGCAGGGTAGGCCGCTACCGTCAGCACGGTTTGAGCCCAGCTGTGAACTGACAATCCAAAGCCCAGCGCAACCCCACCAGTCAAGATGATTTTTTTCATAGCAAGCCATTATGAAAGCGCTTTCATTTTACTTTCAGTGTTTGCAAAAAGACTCGGTGTTATCCCTGAGCGGGGACAGGCAATGACGTCAGTCGCTCAACGGCCGGGTCAGGTAGACGCCTTCCCGGCCCACGATCGGCTCGCGTGTCGGCATGAACAGCGTGCAGTCATCGCAGGGGGCATGGATGGGCTCGTCGCCATCCATGGCGATCAATTCGCCTTGGGCAAAAGTTTCAAAACCAATGACGGGCCGGGTGAAGCGGAAGTCGGCATGGGCCACCACATGGGTGCGCAGCAACTCGAAGCGCCGAGGCACCACAGGCGCACGTGAGGGGCGTTCGATGAGTCCGAAGTGGCCCAGAAAGTCCAGCGTCACCTCAATGGCCAGATCGGCTGAACTTTGCTTGAAATGCTGGCCGCACTCGGCCACCAGCGCGGCACCCGCCGTGCTGTTGGCCTGGCCATGCAGACCGTGCTGAATCACAGGCATGCCTGAGCCCAGTCCCTGCGGCATCACCAGATGCACCGAAGGCGCTGCCATGGCGCTGGCCACGCGAGCGTTGCGCGCAAAGTCCGGGTAGACCCAGAACGGCACCACGTCCTGGCTGGTGGAGTGCAGATCGAGGATGTGGTCCGCCGCCGCCACCACCGGACGCATGGCACGGGCGCGTCGCAGCTCGACGCTGTCCTGCTCGCCATCGAGCCATTCTTGCGACCAGATGCGGTTGAAGTTGTGGGTGATCTGGCGGCTGTCAAAAGGCCGCTGCGGATTGAAGGTTTCGTAAGCCGCCACATTGGCAAAGCTGACGGTCAGCGTGCCGCGCAGCGGTCGAACCCCGGTGTCCAGCAGGTGGCAGGCCGCCACCATGCCGCAGAACTCGTTGCCATGCGTCAGGGCATTGACCAGCACATGCGGGCCAGGCACACCCGATTCAAAGCGGTGCACATGGTCCACGCCCACATTGCCCTGCCGGTAGGCCGACAGGTCGCGGGGCAGGACCTCGATCACAGGCAGGGGCTGGCTCATGGCAAGGAACTCAATGCGCCAGGATCTTGGACAGAAAGTCCTTGGTGCGGGGCTGGCGGTTCTCCGGATGGTTGAAGAACTCGTCCTTGGAGCAGTCTTCCAGGATACGGCCACCGACGTCGATGAAGATCACGCGGCTGGCCACCTTGCGGGCAAAACCCATCTCATGGGTCACGCACATCATGGTCATGCCCTCGTTGGCCAGCTGCACCATCACGTCCAGCACTTCGCCCACCATTTCGGGGTCGAGTGCGGAGGTCGGTTCGTCAAACAGCATGACCATCGGGTCCATCGACAGGGCACGGGCAATGGCCACACGCTGCTGCTGTCCGCCCGAGAGCTGACCCGGGAACTTGTCCTTGTGGGCCATCAGGCCCACGCGGTCGAGCATCTTGAGGCCGCGCGCCTTGGCATCGTCCATATTGCGCCCCAACACCTTGACCTGCGCGATTGTCAGGTTCTCGGTGACCGACAAGTGCGGGAACAGCTCGAAACTCTGAAACACCATGCCCACGCGCGAACGCAGTTTGGGCAAATCCGTGCGTGGGTCGTGCAGCGGCACGCCATCGACAGTGATCTCACCCTTCTGAAACGGTTCGAGCGCGTTGACGGTCTTGATCAGCGTGGATTTACCCGAGCCCGAAGGGCCGCACACCACGACCACATCGCCCTTGTTGACCGACACCGAACAATCGTTGAGGACTTGAACCGGGCCGTACCATTTGGAAACGTTTTTGATTTCAATCATTTTTTCTTTCCCTCAGCGCACGATGGCGATCCTGGCCTGCAGGCGCTTGACACCCCAGGACAGGGCAAAACAGATCACGAAATAGACCACGGCAGCCAGCAGGTAGGCCTCTTCGGTGCGGCCATAGATCTTGCCGGCGTTGGTGAATCCCTTGAGCAGGTCGTAAGCCCCGATGGCATAGACCAGCGAAGTGTCCTGAAACAGGATGATGGTCTGCGTGAGCAGCACCGGCAGCATGTTGCGAAACGCCTGCGGCAGCACGATCAGGCGCATGTTCTGCGCATAGGTCATGCCCAGTGCCTGCCCGGCAAAGACCTGGCCGCGCGGGATGGACTGGATACCGGCGCGCATGATCTCGCTGAAGTAGGCCGCCTCGAAAGCGATGAAGGTGATGATGGCTGACAGTTCGGCACCGATGGGCTTGCCGATCAGGAAGGGAATCAGCAGGTAGAACCACAGGATCACCATGACCAGCGGCACCGAACGCATGCCGTTGACATAGAAGGTGGCGGGCGCCGTCAGCGCTGCCTTGCCTGACAGGCGCATGAGCGCCAGCAGGGTGCCGAAGAAAATGCCGCCGATCGTCGCAACGATGGTCAGCTGCACACTGAAGACAAAACCACCGACAACGAATTTCTGCAGGATGTCCCAGTTGATGAAAGTGAGGTCGAGGCCCAGCATCAGTGACCTCCCCCGGTGCCGGCGGCAATGAAGCCGGGCACACGCATTTTCTTTTCGATGAAGGCGAACACGCGGTTGACAGCAAAGGCCGAGCCCGCATACAGCGCCGTCACGGCCAGGTAAATTTCGATGCCGCGCGAGGTTTCTTCCTGCGCCTGCATGGCGAACATGGTGAGCTCGGCAATCGACACCGCGAACGCGACCGACGAGTTCTTGAGCAAATTCATCGACTCGCTGGTGAGCGGCGGCAGGATGATGCGAAACGCCATCGGCAAGATCACATAGCGGTAGGACTGCCAGGTGGTGAAGCCCATGGCCATGGCGGCATAGCGCTGGCCACGCGGCAGCGCCTGAATACCAGCGCGAAACTGCTCGGCAATGCGCGCGGATGTGAAGAAACCCAGACCCAGCACGACCAGCACAAAGCCAGGCACCTGCTGGAACGCCGGAAAGATCTTTGGCACCACGAAGTACCACAGGAAGATCTGCACCAGCAGCGGGATGTTGCGAAACAGCTCGACCCAGGCATTGGCCAATCGCACCAGACCGGGACGGTCAGGCAAGGTGCGCAGTGTGCCGACCACAGCCCCCACCACCATCGCCACCAGCCAGGCACTGCCTGCCACCGCCAGCGTCCAGCGCCAGGCCTCCAGCATCCACTCCAGATAGGTGCGGCCGCTGCCGTCATCCTGCAGGAAAACCTGCCAATCCCATGTCATGGTTGTCGCTCCATGTTCATCCCTAAAAAAAAGAACCCCGACCGGGTTGCCCCGGTGGGGTCCGTATTCAATTCGACCAAATCACTTCTTGGCGTAGTCTTCAGCCGGTTTGTCGTTCAGGTTGGCCCAGGCGGCCTTGGTGGCATCGCTGGCCGGCAGACCCACACGGGTGTTCTTGGGTGGAATGGGCTGCACGAACCACTTGTCGTAGATCTTGGCCAGCTCACCGCTCTTGGCCAGGCCAGCCACGGTGTCATCGGCCAGCTTCTTGAAGGCCGGGTCGTCCTTGCGGATCATGATGGCGATCGGCTCGACGTTGAGCACTTCACCCACGATCTTGAAGTCAGCCGGGTTTTTGCTGGTGGCAATGTTGCCTGCCAGGATCTGGCCGTCCATCACGAACGCATCGGCACGACCGGATTCGAGCAGCAGGAAGCTGTCAGCATGGTCCTTGCCAAAGACTTCCTTGAAGTCCACACCATTGGCGCGCTCGTGCTTGCGCAGCAGCTGCACCGAGGTGGTGCCGGTGGTGGTGGCCACGTTCTTGCCATTGAGCTGGGCGATCGAGTTGATGCCAGAAGCGCCCTTGACCGCGATGCGCACTTCTTCCACATAGGTGGTCACCACAAAAGCCACATCCTTTTGACGGGCAGTATTGTTGGTGGTGGAGCCGCACTCGATGTCGACGGTACCGTTCTGCACCAGGGGAATGCGGTTCTGCGAAGTGACGGACTGGTATTTGACTTCCAGCTTCTTGCCGACCGCCTTTTCCAGATTACCGATGATGCGCTGGCAAACTTCCACGTGGTAGCCAGCGTACTTGCCATCGCCCAGGGTGTAGGACAGGGCACCGGACGAGTCACGCACGCCCATGGTGACCACCCCCGAGTCCTTGACCTTGGACAGGGTGTCGGCCTGGGCGAGCGTCACGGTCATGGCGACAGCGGCCAGGGCAAGCAGGTGTTTTTTCATCGTTTTCTCCTAAAGATGGATGATGCACAGGGCAGAAAAAGCTTTTGCAGGAATCATGCCCGAAAAGACTGACGAATATAGTCAGTTTTAAGTCAGGATCAGATCAGGGTGTACCCGCACCAGCAGGAAAATTTTCATAAACCCATGCCACCCTCTCAGATGTGCTGCTGGCGAGCCACAAGATAGTCCCACAGTTCGAGCGCATGGCGCTTGCTGCGCAGATGGGGTTTTTCGCGGTAAGCGCGCACTTCCATGCCCAGATCCAGCCGGGCCACACCTGGCGCTGCCACTTGCACCAGGGCACCGCTGGCCAGCTCTTTGCGCACCGCGCTGCTGGGCAAGAAGGCAAGGCCATGGCCTTCGGCGGCCATGACCTTCAGGCCCTCGGCCATGTCGGTCTCGTACACCCGATCAAGATGAATGGGAATATCGGCCTGCTTCAGAATGGCATCGGTCACGCCCCCCAGATAGGCGCCGGGCGCGTAGCCCAGATAGGGCAAAGGATGGCCGACACTGCCCGGGAAAGCAAAGATGGGCTGCCCATCCGGGCCGGGCTTGGCATAGGGCGCAACCGTCTCCTGCCCCAGCACCACCATGTCGTAACGGTCCGCATTGAGCTGGAGCGGTTGTGAGGCATGGTGGTAGGCGATCAGCACATCGCAACCGCCCTCCACCAGCCGCATGGCGGCGTCATGCACATTGAGCGCCATCAGGCGGCTCTTGACCGGTCCGAAATGTTCACGCAAATCGGCCACCCAGGCGGGGAAAAAAGTGAACGCCAGGGTGTGGGGCACGGCAAATTCGATGAAGTCCTGCCCTGCCGACACATGCCCACGGAGCATGGCGCGGGTGTTCTGCAGCGACTGCAGCAACTCCAGCGCCTGCGCGTACAGCGTCTCACCGGCAGGTGTGAGGGTGGTCGGATAGGAGCTGCGGTCCACCAGATCGGCACCGGCCCAGGCTTCGAGCGACTGGATGCGCCGCGAAAACGCAGGCTGTGTCACGTGGCGCAGCTGGGCCGATCGGCTGAAGCTGCGCGTCTCGGCCAGGCTGACGAAATCCTCAAGCCATTTGGTTTCCATGGCCTGATTATTCCCCGCTTTGCTGCAGCGCCCACATGCTGGCGTAGCGGCCCTGGAGGGCCAGCAGCTGGGCATGGGTGCCGCGCTCGATGATGCGGCCCGCATCCATCACCAGGATCTCGTGCGCGTCCACCACGGTCGAGAGTCGGTGTGCGATCACCAGCGTGGTCTTGTTCTGCGCCGCACTGGCCAGCTCGGCCTGGATGGCGCGTTCATTGGCCGAGTCCAGCGCCGAAGTCGCTTCGTCAAACACGAGGATGGGGGGATTTTTGAGCAAGGTGCGGGCAATCGCCACGCGCTGCTTTTCGCCGCCCGAAAGCTTGAGGCCGCGCTCGCCCACCATGGTGCCGTAGCCCTTGGGCGTGGAGGCGATGAAGTCGTGGATGCGTGCCGCACGGGCGGCGTCTTCGATCTCGGCCTGGCTTGCACCGGGCCGCCCATAGGCAATGTTGTAGGCCACGGTGTCGTTGAACAGCACGGTATCCTGCGGCACGATACCGATGGCGCGACGCACACTGGACTGCTGCACATCGCGGATGTCCTGCCCGGCAATCAGAATGCGCCCGCCGTCACCGCCGGGCCGCCCCAAGGTGGCGGCAGCCCCCTTGGGGGGCAGAGAGCCACACGCAGTGGGCGAACGTG
>JACCDV010188030.1_pt1 | contig 28302 bp, 24 predicted proteins | sample 7446131 | NCBI WGS metagenome assembly JACCDV01 (sample SAMN15323448, study PRJNA562643) | freshwater metagenome | isolation source: river surface water | place: USA:Blue River Watershed | collected 2017-08-17 | reverse complement strand
TGATGAACGGTCTTAACAGCAACAAGAAGAAAATCTCAGTGCCGCTTTACCTTGAGTTGCCAACCTCTAAAGTGTACGAACTCCAACTTTCTGAATACCTTCTAGAAGACGGCCTCATCCTTTTAGAGGACAAACAAGAAGGCACCATCCAAGACTTCACCATCAACGATACCTATGCATTCTATGGCAACAGCGGTGTGTTGCAGAACCGTTTTGTATTGCATTTCTACATGCCAGATGCTGCAATTACAGCGCAAGGCCCGAGCAACAGTTGGGTGGAGCAAGAAACGAGCTACACCGAAGGTGGAAATGTTCAAATTACAGCTGACTCAAAAGGTAAAGTGCAAATTAGTTTAGACCAAGCTGAAACTGATAAGGCAGAAGGCACAGTGCAAGCAACTGATGCCAACGGACGCGTGGTTTATTCTGGAGCACTTGAAGGTCAAGTTACTATGCTCGAACTAAACGTTCCGTCAGGTGTTTATTACCTCACAGTTCAGAGTGGAAACATGATCGAGAAGAAGAAAGTATTTATCCAAGACTAAGTACCAATGAAAAATCAAACACGCCACAACGCAAAGCCGCAGGTGAGGAAAACTTACCAAATGCCAACCATTGCGCGCATTGCCTTAGACACCGAAATTGCTTTGGTCATGGTATCCGTACCACCGAACCCATCCAATGCGCCACAAATGCCGGAAGGTTGGGTGCAGAAGATATTTAAGTTGTAGTATTTGAAGCCACAAGAAGGAACTGCTTTTTGGTTGGCATGGGTCAAGGAAGAACTGAATGCAAATCGTAAAGTAAAGCTCACAGCTCAGGGTTGGAGCATGTTTCCCACGCTTAATAGAGGCGTTCAATTGGAAATAGCCCAGATAGAAGTAGCAGAACTACAAATTGGAGCTCTCGTGGCACACGAGCGAAACGGTAAAGCAGTGCTGCACCGCTTGATTGCTTTAGAAAACAAAGAAGGCCGATGGATTTTTCAAACCCAAGGCGACTCCAGCACGCAGCCTGACCCCTTATTCGACCAATCCTCATATTTAGGGAAAGTACTTTCCATCAATGGAAACACTTCACACAAGGCACTACAGCCAAATTTCAAGGTATACCATCGGCGCAATGAGTTGTTAAAGGAAACTTTGTTGTTTTTGGCTACGCCCTATCGTGTGGCTCGGCGGTTAATGAAGGCGTTTTAAATTCAGCGCCATATACCTGCCTTTTCCGAAGCGTTTCTCTAAATAGCTTTTACTCGGAAATAGGTCGAAATAAGCCAAAACAAGGCTTTTCAAAAAGGAGGTTTTAAGTTGCAAGCGTTTAAAAATTCTGAAGCATTTGATAGAAAACGGTGCTTTGCCTCCAGCTAGTTGATACATATAAAAGGCATCGTAGATGTTATTGAGATCCAATTCTAAATTATTAGCACGGTCTAAAAATGCAACTAATTTTTCCAACAGGATTTTTTCTTTCTTCCGTAGTTTGCTGGCATCGATACCGGCAATTTTTAATTCCATTATTTGAGCACCTTTGAAATCATGCAGTGCTTCTAAATGTTTAATGGCATGAAAAGCCAAGAATAATTGCGCTTCGGCTTCATTCAAAACCCATAGGTGTCCGCCTTCAGGGAGTTCAATTTTAGCCTTATTTGCCAAATTTAACGGGAGCTCAATGCGGTGGTCTTTTGCAAAAGCTGTTGTGTGTACATCGAGCATTTTACCTCCTTTTGTCGCGCTGAGCGGAGCATGTGTAGGTAGCCATTTTTGATGGAACCTGGATTTGTAGTTATAGGGCATGACTCGATAGCCATTTTGCTGCAAAAGAACTTCTAATTGACTGAGGTCGCTTTCACGGATGAGGATGTCGATATCTGAAATTTGACGCTCTTTAAGAGAAACACCATAACGAAAATGGAGGTCCCAACCTTTAAGTAAGGCGTAGTCGAGATTTTGGGCCTCAAGTTGAGGTGTCAGTTCTAAAACATCTGCTCTTAAAAAAGTGCTGTGCAATAAAATGAGTTGTTGGTAGCTTTTGATTTTTTCAAAAACAAAAGGAGGGTAATGATGCTGGGCAAGTGTTGGGTAGTGGAGCAAATAGCCAGCGAGTTTGGTAGCAATGGCCCGTTCTAAGAAATAGTTCCAATTAAATGACGTTGGCAGTGCGCGCAAAATAGTCTCGAATTCGCTTTCAGAGACATTTGGTGCACTTAATTGCAGTAAGGCAAGTACTTCTGACCTAAGATGCACTTTGCTCATTAGCTTTGATAAAATCAATTATTGCGTCCGTCGGAACTACCCCGAGTTTGGCTATTGAAACCGTTTGGAGTAAATCTTCGGCAACATTGCTGTGGTGTAACACGTGTGTTGGATCGTAGCCGTGGTGAATTGTAAACGCCAAAAGATTGGCTAGCGCTAGCGCACCAGTTATGGGTTGATACGTGTTTTGAGTGCTATGAAATGGAAGGTAGATGACCTTCAGTGGGGCTGTTGCGGGTAGGGCGCGATAATACATTGGTGTATTGTACATGCGCCAAGAGCCATCTTTTTCTTTTTTGAGCAGCAAGCGGTCGTCGTTGATAACTTGCGCTCCGTTTCTTTCCCAAATGCCGGCCATGGTGCTTTTTCCTACGCCGCTGAAGCCTGCAAAAATTCGACCTTTTTGTCCGTCAAGTATCCCAGATGCATGCATGAGTAACAAAGGTTCTTCGGTGGTGAGTACATACCAAAGCAGTGGTGCCATAGGATAGGCCAGCGGATTGATCACGCTTTCATCCTCTAACATGCTTGCCATACTATAGATGGTCCAAGTGTGGTTTTGAGGATTGTATTGAGCTTGTTGTTGTAAGTGTCCGTTTTCGGGATGATACACCAAAAACCAACGATCGCCATGGTGCTCTATTATTTCCCAAAGTAATTGGCTGTTATTTGTTGCTTGATAGAGCGTTTGATGCACAGAAAAGGTTTTAAAGCCTTCTTCAAACACAAGTAAACGGTCGGTATTTGTATGGTCTTTTTTGAGAAAATCTTCAAAACCAGTTTCAAATACCAAAACTGATTTACTCTGATTTTGTAACCCGAAGTGATAGCCGGCAATACAAATACTACCTAAAGTTGTCATGTGGAGCAGGTGTAGTGGTGTAAATCAGGAAGAAATTTTTCGAGATCTGCATTTAACTGCTCGGTTGTGACCTCAAACTCGGTTAAGATTTTTTCTTGTAGTAAGTTTATTGTAATGGAGCTATCCAGTGCTTCCCAAATAAAAGCGCCCAATGCATTGAGTACCAAATATTGGTTGAAATCTGCTACGTTGTCTTTTAATGGAATGAGAAGAAGTTCTTCTCCAGTATTTTTGCAGACAAACATTGATTTTTGCTGCGCAATTTTGCCAATCAGGTCTTCCATGATCTAAATTTAACAAAAAAAATCCCACTCAACTGGTGGGATTTATTCTAAAAATATTTTTTCAACTTACTTCATGCGGGATTGTGAGTTGAACTTTTTGTAGTTCAGTAGGGCCTTGAAATAAACCTCAACACCACCGATGCCACCAGTTGCTTGGTTCAGTTTGGAAGTGTTGGCATCGAAAGACAAACCAAAGCGGAATTGCGAAACCTTCATGCCGAAAGTAGCAACAAGTGCGTCGTTGTGGCGGTAATATACGCCGTAGTTCACACAATTAGATTTGTTGATACCTGTAATTTTCGAACCTTCTTTAATTGTGTTTTCGAACGTTACACCTGCAGTAAGGCTGTTGGTGTTGCCCGTTCTGAAATAAACGAAGTTTGGTTGGATGCGAAAATCGGAGTTGCGTGTTGCTAGATCAGCACCCCCTTGAAGTACCATTTGCATGTACATTTTGTCGCCGCTAAAAGACCAAGCCATTTTTGGTTTGATAAGGTGATTGAGCGCATAACCAGCATAGAACGAAGAGCGGTTATTGATTTGGTGCTGAAAGAAAATTCCGGTACCGAGGTCCATGGTAGCGTAGCTGGCATTAATGCTGTTTTCTACGTTGGTATTCGGATTAAAAATAGAACCATCCCATTGGTTTTCCCAGGTTTGGCTAGAGCGGTCAGAACCTTGTTGTATAAAGCCTGGAGCTATACCAATACTGAGTTTGTTTTGACGATCTAGGGCTAAGGTGTAGTTCAAAGGCAAAGACACACTAAGAGTAGTGAGGTTTGCCGCGCCAGATTGGTCGCTGAGTATATTGAAACCAATACCAAAGTTGTTGCGATTGGCAATGCCATCTTCTTTGATTTTGAATTCGCCATTGATGAAATTACTGCGGATACCTACGCCCATGTCTGGGACAGTAAGCCACTGAGAGCGGTGATTGGCAAAGAAACTCATGTCTCCTTGGCCCGTTGCTACAGCACCTGGATTGTAAATGGTTTGAGACTGCGTCCAATTTGAAATGACGCGGTCGTGTTGGGCAGCAACACTAAATGTAGCTGCGATTGCGAAGGATAAGAATACGTTGCGTTTCATGTGCTTATCTAAAAAGGGTCACGTTGCCTTTGCGCGAGCCTGAACGGCCGTCAATGGTGCGGAAGTTTAAAATATAGGTATAAGTGGCAGGGTTCATGGCCTTGCCTTTGTAGGTGCCATCCCAACCTTCATTGACGTCAGTGGTGCGGAAAACCTGTTGTCCGTAGCGGTTAAAGACGCGCAAGTCGATTTCAGCGAGTGCGCCGCCTTCTTCAAAGCCATTGCTAAAATCGCTATCGGCATCTACGTTGGTGAGTACGCGAAAGAAGTCATTTTCGCCGTCGTCATTGGGAGAGAACGAATTGGGAAGCTCTACCTTAACGAGGTTGGCAAAATTAACCGTAACCAAAACAGTATCATAAGCAAAACAGCCGTTCAGACCGTATTGTACAACATAACTGGTGGTGTAAAATGGTGTAACAGTTAAGGAGTCGCCAGCAATACAAGCCGAACAACCTGGTATGCTGTCTGCAGCTACACCGCTAGGGTACCATGTGAGGTTGCCACCAAACGGAGCGCCTTCAGCATATAGGTAGGCTTCTTGAAACATGTCAATGGTGGTATCTGGAATAACGACATAAACACCTGCAAGTGTGTCTGAAATGGTACTGGTGATTGTTGGCATTGGCAAGACCGTTACAAATTGGGTAATGGTGCTTACAGCTCCTTGCGCATTTGTGGCGTTAAGGGTAATCGCAAAAGGACCTGTTGTACTTGCCGTATTGAAACAAATAGGGCCAGGGTTCTGACCAACAAAAGTAGCGGGGGTCGCATTTTGGAAAGTCCAGAGATAGGTTAGGTCGTCGCCCGTAGAGTTGTTCACAACAAAAATGCAGTCGCCTTCACAGAGACTGTTGTCGGAGTCTGAAATGGTGAAGTTAGCGGAAGGGGCCTGAGCATAGCTGAGCCATGCAAAACAGGAGGCAAAAAATAAAGTAAAAGCTTTCATACGCTTGTTAAAGATGTACAATCATACGAAAGTACGTAAAAAAGTTTCAATTAGTGCAAATCTTGGGCAGCTAACAAGAGAATCAGTTCTTTTGCTTCCTTAACGTCGTGAACTCTAAAAATGCGTGCGCCTTTAGTATAGGCAAGTGTTTGTAAGATGCTGGTGCCGTTTAATGCTTCGGCAGGGCTGCAATTTATTTTCTTGGTGATCATCGATTTTCTCGAAACACCAACTAGGAGAGGTGCACCCAATAAATGAAGGTGCTCCAATTTTTGTAGCAGTTCGTGGTTCTCATTCAAGCTTTTCCCAAAACCAAATCCTGGGTCAATTAAAATATCGGTGCAACCCAAAGCCTTGAGTGCGGCTTGTTTTTCTGAAAGAAAGGAAAGTGCGTCACTGACAATACCTTTGTTTTGAAGGTGCGAGTTTGCTGTATTTTGTTGATCTGCGCGGTTGTAGTTGAGGATATATGGAATTTGCTGAGCAGCCACCACAGGCCAAAGGCTTGGGTCGAATTGCCCCGCAGAAATATCGTTGATGATATCTGCGCCTTGTGCGATGCCATGTTGGGCCACTGCACCGTAGTAGGTGTCTAAGGAAATGAGCACAGAAGGAAACTCCTTTTTGAGGACGAATATGCTATCTTCCAAGCGCTCGATTTCTTCTTGTGCACTATTGATGCTTGCGTTCGGACGCGTTGAGCTCCCGCCCAGATCTAGGATGTCTGCGCCAGCATCGAGCATATTTTTGGCGCGCTCGAGGAGTTGTTCTTGTTTCAATACGCGACTCTGTTCAAAGAAGGAGTCTGGCGTTATGTTCAAAATTCCCATTATCTTTGGTTGGCTGAAGTCGTGGAGCACGCCTTTTATGTTTAAAAAGCGGCTCTTCTGAAATGCAGTACTTAGTTCCTTAGCTTGACTCATGACACAAACGCAAATACAATACACAAATGTAATGACTATTTGTCGAGAGATTTTCGAAAAAAAAACACTCGACTACGGACTCTCTTGGCGCATCTTGCGCCCAAGCTCTTTAACAGACCAACTGTTTATCAAAGCACAGCGCATCCGCACCATTCAAGAAACAGGCAAAAATTTGGTTGGCGAGAGCTTTGAAGATGCTTTTCAAGCCATCGTCAATTATTGCATCATGGCCATTATTCAAGTCCGAGAACCAGCTGGCTTGCAAGACAGCATGCAAGCGCAGGAGGCCATTGTGAAATACAAGCAAATAGCAGCTGAGGCGCAAGCCCTCATGGAACGCAAAAACCACGACTACGGCGAGGCATGGCGCGACATGCGCGTGAGCTCCCTTACTGACCTTATTCTTAGTAAAATCATGCGCATCAAGCAAATCGAAGACAACGCCGGTGCTACTCAGGTGTCTGAAGGGGTAGAAGGCAATTACTTTGATATGCTCAATTACAGTGTTTTTGCACTCATTCATCTAGAAAATTGTTAAGAGGCTGTTAAAGTGTAGCCATAATGCAACTAGGCGTTTAATTTTACTACAAAACCAAACACATGCAACCAATTGAACGCTATCTTCCTTGGAGTATCCGCATTATCATTGCAGGGCTCTTTCTGGTTTCTGCCTATGGCAAAATTTATCCAGACCCTTCCGCTTACGGTACAATTTCTATGTTTGAAATCAAGCAACTTTATCCGCTTGGTTTTTCAGTTGAGCTCGCCAAAATTTTTTCCAGAAGCCTTATTGGTGTAGAGTTCGCTTTGGGCTTGTTGCTGCTTTTTCCTTTTGACCTTAAAAAATGGGTCATTCCAGCACTTATTGCTATGCTAGGCATCTTTGTGGTTCATCTCTCTATTGAAATTTTCACCACTGGCAACAAAGGCAATTGCGGATGTTTTGGTGCCCTTTTACCCATGACCCCATTAGAAGCTATCATGAAAAACGTTTTGTCTATTGGCCTCTTGGCCTTGCTTTGGAAGCGCTATGGTGCTCAACTCCCAGAGCGTTCCAATATTTGGTTTTTAACAACCATATTAAGTGTCTGTATGTTGCTGATGTTCATCTTTATCCCAACATATAGGGCTGCCCGAATTGTAGAAAAAACCGCTGGCACTTCAGTTTCAGACACCACCGAAATGACGCAAGTTGACCCGACGGTAACTGGTTCTGAAAAAACTTCGACTTCATCGGAAATTGGCAAAGACACCACAAAGGTCGTGAAGCCAAAGGATCAGGGGCCTAAAATGAAAAAATCGGGCTACGAAAAGCACTTTGCAAACATCAATCAGGGTAAAAAGCTGCTTTGTTTCTTTGCACCAAGTTGCGACCACTGCCGCGCCACTGCCAAACAACTTACAGCGCTCAAAAATAGCACACCAGGTTTTCCTGAAATACAGATCCTATTCATGGATGAAGCCGCTGAAGAAATCCCTGACTTCTTTAAGTTTGCAGGGGCGTCTTATACCTACAAGGTATTGGATATCATCGAGTTTTGGACCGTATTGGGAGGTAACCGCGACGTACCTGGAGTAGCTTATTTGTGGAACGGCAACCTCGTGAAACTCTACCATGGTCCAGAAGGCGCAGAGGCTTTCAACAAAGAAGACTTGAAAACCCAATTGCAAAAGCAAAAGTTGCGCTGATAAAAGTCTTATTTTCGTTTCATGCGAAAAAAGATACTCGCGGCAAATTGGAAAATGAATTTGACGCAAACAGCAGTCGATACTTGGTTAGATACCTTTCAAAGACTTGACTGGCATTCCTTAAAAGCCGAAGTCAGGATATACCCGAGCGCCATCTTCCTCAAAGATTTCAAGCAAACGGACATTCATTATGGAGCCCAAAATGTGTATGCTGCATTGGATGGCGCGTATACCGGTGAACTCTCTATTGCCCAACTTCAAAGCATTGGGGTTCAATCAGTTCTTATTGGGCACTCTGAACGCCGCCAAGTTTTTGCAGAGAACAATGAAATGATTACTCAAAAGGTAAAGGCTTGTGCCGAGCAAGCGCTGCCGTTCATTTTGTGTTGTGGAGAATCAATAGAAACCCGAGCATCTTCAGCGCATATAGCTTTTGTTTTAGGTCAACTTACTGAACATTTAAGTCAGTTGAGCGCAGCACAACTCCAATTGCTAGTGGTAGCTTACGAACCCATTTGGGCAATAGGAACTGGCTCAAGTGCCAATATCGCTCAAATTACCGAAATGCATATGGCCATCCGCAACCATTTGGTGCACCTTTTTGGAGAAGCTGGCCAACTTGTACCAATCTTATATGGCGGCAGCGTCAATGCCGAGAACGCCGCGGAAATTTTCAGTTGTCCGGACGTAGACGGCGCATTAGTGGGTGGCGCAGCACTTAATCCACACACTTTTCATCAACTTTGGCAAGCACTTCACTCATGAACTACTACGAACTCCAACTCACGCTTGGCAATTTTGATACCTGGCACGACATCTTTGTGGCTTATTTAGCTGAACTCGATTACGAAAGTTTTGTAGAAGAAGCGCCTCAGCTCAAAGCTTATATTCAGGAGGTTAGCTATGATGGCGCTGTTCTCCAGACTTTGTTAGGTCAGCTGCAAGAGCAAGGTGCTCAAATACAAAGTTACGACCTTGCGCTACTTCCGCAGCAAAATTGGAATGCCACCTGGGAAGCGCAGTTTGAACCTGTATTTATCGGTGAGAACTTGCGCATTGTAGCGCCGTTTCATGCGCTAGCGCCCTTTGATGGTATTGAAATCACCATTTTACCCAAAATGAGTTTTGGTACAGGTCACCACCAAACTACCCATCTTATTTGCCAAAATATGCTATCCATGGACTTGGAAGGCAAAAGTGTTCTCGACATGGGTGCTGGAACAGGTGTTTTGGCCATCCTAGCAGAACGCTTGGGTGCAGCTCAAATTGTAGCCATCGAAATCGAAGAATGGTCTGCTGAAAACATCCTTGAAAATGTAGCCCTGAACAAAAGCCAGCGCATCACTGCTATTCACGGTGGGGCTGAAGCCATTCCGGAAGTGCAGTTTGATATCATTTTAGCGAACATCAACAAAAATGTACTTCTCGAGCAACTGCCTGATTACAGCAAGGCAATTGCCAGCGGCGGTCTGCTCTTACTCAGTGGATTTTTTGTAACCGATGCCCCTGATCTCGTTGCTGCGGCTGCGCAAGTTGGTTTCGAATGGGTCAGAACCGATGCCCGCGAAAACTGGGCCGTTGTGCTCTTAAATAAAATATAATGACAAAAAAACTTTTATTGTTCCTGGGCATACTTGCATGTATCCCTCAATTTGTAGCGCAAACCTTTCCGCTTGAACGCGATAAATTTGTCAAAGCCTGGCAGCAACTTGTCTTAGACGAAAGCGCCCAAGGTTATCTCAAAGACCAATTACCGCAATTGATCAAAGGCTCTACACTCAACGATACGCAATTTAAAAAACTGCAAGAAAACTGCAACCAACTGCAATCCAAAGAAGTCCCTGCTTATCCAGACCTTCTTGATTTCATGCAAGCCAGCATTGCCATTGTTCAAAACAAGGTGAGTCCAGATTTAGCCAACCCGTGGTACAAATATGTATTCGACTACGCAGCCTCACCCGACGACAAACTCACTACATTTTTGGATTTTTCAGTCGATTTTTTCAAATACGGTGCCTTATATAAGGAACGCAGTTTTACTTGGACAGCCCAGGGTGGCTCCCTCCGTTGGGTTGATGGCAAAAAGCTCATCATTGAAGCAACTAATGTCAATTTGAAGTGTATTAAATACGACGACAACAAACGTCCTGAAGACTCTATTGTAGTCTACAATACCTCCGGAAACTTTGACATGCTGACCAAGCGTTTCGACGGTAAAAATGGCACCCTTAACTGGGAGAAAGTCAAATTACCCAAAAACGAAACTTTTGCAAGCCTTCGTTCTTACAAAGCGGATCTTCAAACCGCTAAACTCAAAGCCGACTCCGTTGCACTTTCGACACCATATTTTACAACTCCAATTTTAGGAAAACTTACTGACCTCACCACCCTAGATTTAGCCGAGCAAGAATCAGCGCCTCAATTTACTTCCTATGAAAAACGACTGAAAATCAATGACCTCAGACCACAAATGGACTACGAAGGAAGTTTTACCCTAGAAGGCGCCGACTTCATCGGTAAGGGCGCAGCGGGCAAACCTGCCAAACTCATTTTCAAACGCGAGTCTAAGGTTGTTTTTGAAATCAGTTCAGCAGGTTTTGAGATGTCGCCGCTACAAATTTTGGCCCGAAATGCTACTGCAGTCTTGCGCTATAAAAATGGTGATTCCCTTAGTATTCAAGAATGCTTTTTTACTTTTGACGAGAAACAGCAACAGTTGCGCCTGGCCGCAGCTCAGCGCGGAACCGACTACTTTCCATTTGTGGATAGCTACTTTAAATTGTATTGTTATGCACCGGTCTTGACCTGGAAAAAAGGCACCTCTGATCCATACTTTACCTTTGATGTTGGCACCGCGCAAGAACGCAAAATGGCGCGCTTTGAATCCATGAATTACTTTGACAAAGCGCTCTATAGCCGTTTTGCAAGCGCTGGCACCAATGATCCATTCAGACAATTTTCGCTTTTGGTTGAAAAACAAGGCACCACCTTGTTTACCGAAGGCGAATTGGCCAATGCTATGAAAAAAACAATTGACCAAGTCAAGCCTCTTTTTGTTGATTTATTAGCAGCTGGCTTACTCATTTCAGATCCACTGCAAAAGAAAATACAAGTTAGTCCAAAACTATTGGCCTATGCAGCAGCGGTACAGGGAAGTGGAGACTACGACAACATTCTTGTGGTTTCAGATTTACGCAAACTCCAAGACCCGATTTACGCGAGCATCAGTCTAGACAAACAAGAGCTCATTTTTAGACAAGTCGAGCAAATTACCCTTTCTGAAGCCCAACAAGTGCGCATTTTCCCAGATACTTCGGTAGTATACATGTACCAAAATCGCGACATCGGTTTTTCGGGTACGCTTCAAGCGGGCAAATGCGAGATCCAAACCAAGTTCTCGAAGTTTGACTACGAAAATTTTCAAGTCAATTTGCTTACTACTGAACGTACAGCCTTTAGAGTGCGTCCGTTGCGCAAAGAAGATGGGCAAGAGTCTATACTTTTATTGAGTGCCATCAACGGCTTGCGCGGTACTTTGCGCATAGACGAACCCGACAACAAAGCGGGTAAGCCCAACGAAAGTACACAGTATCCTATCTTGAGTTCTATTGCGCCGTCGCATATTTACTACAGCGATTTATCTATCCTGAAAGGCGCCTATGATTCGACGCGGTTTTATTACCAACTCAACGCCTTTGAACTAGATAGCTTGGATAATTTTGCCGAAAAAGCCTTGAAATTGGAGGGCAATTTAATTTCAGCAGGTATCTTTCCCAAAATTCCTGAGCCTTTGCGCATCATGAACGACTACTCGTTGGGCTTTATCACGAGTGCCCCTGAGACGGGTTATCCATTTTATGAAACAAATTCGCGCTACAACAAGCAAATATATTTGTCGCACAATGGTTTACAAGGAGCGGGAAGCATTGACTTTCTGCACACAACAGCGATTTCCAAGAAACTTACTTTTCTACCTGACTCTACTATTGGCCTTGTGGCTTTTAACGCACCCGAACAAAGAACGGGCGTGCGTTACCCATTGGCAAAGTCAGAAAAAGCCTATATGAGTTTTGAGCCACGAAAAGAGCGCCTGCGCATTGCATCTTATGGCGACACCCCATTGCTCTTGTTCACTGAAGAAGTGCTTTTGGATGGTGCTTTAACGCTCGACAAGAAAGAAATGAGTGGGAAGGGCACTTTGTTTTACAAAGAGGCACAACTGTCAGCCAGTGATTTTAAATTTACAGATGTAGATATCTTCTCTGATAACGCAGCTTTTGCACTGCGCAATCGCTTTTCTCAATACGGCGAAAATCCGCTGGCTATTCAGTCCGATGAAATGAAGGCGCACATCAGTTTTAAAACCCGTATTGGCGATTTTACTTCCAATGGTACCAAACGCATCATGTTTCCTGCCAATGAATACTATTGTCAGATGGATAAATTTACCTGGTTCATCGACGGCGAATCCCTGGACTTCAAAAAGAACAAAGGCGGCGAAACTACCTTTGAAAGTGGTGCGGATCTCGCGCGCAATAATTTTTATTCTACAAACGAGAAACAAGATTCATTGCAGTTTAAATCATTGAGTGCAAAATACGACCTCAAGACTCAATTGATCCTCTGTGATGCAGTAGAGTACATTCAAGTTGGCGATGCCCGCATTTTCCCAGACTCCTCAAGAGTACGCATTCGTAAGGCGGCGCTTATGGATACCCTCAAAAATGCGCAGGTTTTGGCTAACTATATTACCAAATTCCACCGTTTTGAGCGAGCAGAATTGTTTATTGGTGGCCGTATGTCCTATAACGGGAAAGGTGTGTATCCATATTTCGATCGCGACAGCACAAGAAGCCTGATCAATATGACGTCTATTGCTTACGTACAAACAAAGTCCATCGCCAAAGGCGACATTTCTGATAAAGATGATTTCAAGCTGAGCCCAGAATTTGCCTATTTCGGAAAGGTGCAAATAGAAGCCACTCATCCTGGCTTGTTGTTGGATGGTTCCACCAAACTGTTTCATCCTTGTCTTTACGATAAATCCTGGATGACCTTCAAAGACACCATTTTGGCGAAGCAAATTCAAATTCCGATTGCTGAAAACCCAGTCGATGCCAAAGGAAATGCGCTGGCGCTTGGTTTCGTATGGCGTCATACCGAACGAGCGGACAGCCTACGCATATATCCAGCCTTCTTGTCTCAGCGCGTGAGTTTAGAGGATCCCATTCTTTTTCAAGCAGCCGGCTATTTGCAATATAACCAAACTACTAAGCGCTTTGAAGTGGCAAGCAAGGCCCGATTATTGGGCGAAGACAGCCTCAGTAATTTATTGGTTCTGGATACAGAAAACTGTAGTCTTCAGGGCTACGGCAACATTGTACTTGGGGTACCAACCAGTGAAATCGACATTGCCCTTCATGGCAAAATCAGTTACCAAAACGATACCAAAAAAACCAGAATTGTCGCCAACGCAAAAATCACTATGCCAATAGACAATACCGTTTGGAATGAAATGATTGCGCAGTTTAAGGCCTCAGAAACCGCTCCTGAATGGAACATCAAAAAACCAATCGACGGGCTAGCCAATAGCCTTGCGGCGTGGTCTAGTCAGGAAGCTGCACAAGAAGTCTTTAAGGATTTTGACGAAGAAAAGCTGAAGAAAATGCCCAATTCTTTGGAACAAAGCCTCATCATTAGCGGCATTGTATTGGAAAACTTCGGTAGCGATAAACCAAATGCCAAAAAACAAGATAAAGGCTTGCTAAGTACGGCACAAAATGTAGGTCTTATTTCCATCAGAGGTACCGCAATTACTCAGCCGCTGACCCTTACACAAGCTTATGTGCAAAGTTTCAGCGACGACAACTCCCCGGGTTTTTATTGGTCCATGGAAGCGTTTGATGGTACACGTTACGTATTCGATTATACACAAGACCGCAAAGATGGCACCTTAGCTATTTATTCTTCCAATGTAAAATTCATGCAAGCCATTGACAGCATCAAACCAGACAAGCGCAAGACACGAAATTTCAATTACCTAACGACCAACGAGCAGTCTGCTTCATTAATTTTAGCTAAATTAAGGGCTTATTTATTAAATAAATAAAATCAATGACCCTCTTATTTGTTCTATTTACAGCCTATTTCTTAGGAAGTATCCCAACTGCAGTATGGGTGGGGCGCTTCTTTAAAGGCATTGATATCCGTGAACACGGCAGCAAAAACGCAGGTGCCACCAACACGTTTCGAATTCTTGGTAAGCGCTTTGGCTGGATGGTTCTCCTGACCGACGTCGCCAAAGGAACAACCGCTGCTTGTTTGCCTTATTTTTTAGCGCAAACTGCTTTCAGTGGCTACAAAGATGAATTCTTGATCTTGCAACTAGTCGGTGGGTTTACAGCTGTGGTTGGCCATGTCTTTCCTATTTTCGCACAATTTAGGGGAGGGAAGGGCGTTGCCACCTCTTTAGGCATCGTCATCGGGATCAATCCGCCGGCAGCTGCAGTTTGCCTTACTTTGTTTCTGTTGGTCTTTCTCACTACGCGCTATGTTTCTTTGGGTGCCATCATTTCAGCACTTTGTTTTCCTTTGGTTTCCTATTTCTTTATCCATAACGATACCCGCATCATGATCATCTTTACGATCGTGCTTGGAACCCTCGTTATTTGGGCGCACCGCAAAAATATCGAGCGCTTGCTCAAGGGGACTGAAAACCGCATGAACCTTTTTACTAAAAATTCGTAAGCCTATAGGTTATTCTACTTATAGTGGGTAAAAAAAGGCTATTTTCTTTCTTCCTTTTGGTTTTGTTCCTGTGGCAAAACCAAATTGTTGTGGCGCAAAGTCAGTCAAGTGTTGAAAAGCGAGCTGACCAAGCCTTTGCCCAGCAAAACTACAGTGCCGCCCTCACTGATTACCGTCAATTACTGGCCAAAGACCAGCAGAACCCAAAGCTGAATTTTTGTTACGGGGTATGTATTTTTGAGGTTCAGCAGCATTTTGAAGCCGCAAAATATTTCGATGTCGCACTTGGTCTAAAACAAATCCCAGATCCACTTCTTTATTATTACCGCGCACGTATTTACCAAGAACAGTATTTCTTCAGTCAGGCCATTGTCGCATACGAAACCTACCAAAAACTCACCCTCAATGAAAAAAACAGGAAAGAGGTGAGTGCTCAAATTGCTGAATGCAAGCGCGCCCTAGATGAAATCACTACTTTTCAGCGCTTGCCTTTGCTATCTATCTCCACCACCCAAAGTAAAAAGTTTTATTTGACCTATCCTTTTGGCTCAGAAGATTATTCTTTTTACGAAGCACCAGAAGTCCATAGTAAAAACAACGCCAAGCACCAACATATTCCTGTTTACGCCTACAAACGGGGCATGAAATATCGCATTCTTGCTTCTTATGGCCCAAAAGGAGAACAGCTTGATTTATATCTACAGCGCAAAGATGCCAACAACAACTGGGGCGAGTTGTCGCTCATTGATGGCGGTGTCAATAGTTTGCTTTCCGATGAAACTTATGGTTTTTATGACCCCAACACGCAGGTCTTGTATTTCAGTTCGACGGCGAACAGCATTGGGGCAAGCGATTTATACAAGGCGGCCTTTGATCTCAATACCAATACTGCTCGAGATATCGAAAAAATGCCGTATCCCTATTCGAGCCCTACCGCAGATCTTTTTTATGTAACCGATCCAACCCAACAACAAGCTTATTTTGCCACTACGCGACAAGGCAAGGTGGGGCAGTACGAAATTTACACCCTGCAGCTCGATCAGCCCACGCAGGCCAATTTTGTTTTTGCAGGTGCTTTCTCCAACGAGCTAGATCCGCTGACTAAAACTATGACCTTGTATTTCATGAGTATTGCTACTTCTGAAAAATATGGCCCTTTTGTTTCAGATGCCCAAGGCAATTACACAGTAGCCCTGCCAGCCAAAGGCGATTTTCAGCTAGAGCTTGAAGTCGCGGGTGCCTCTAAAGTATACACCACCCGTTTTAGCATCCCGCTGGTACCAACAGGTAAGACACTCCAACAGCAAATTCGCTACAGTTCAGATGAATACGGAAAAGAAAAATGGCAGGTAATCAATCAGCTCCTCGATACCGATCCAGCGGAGCAAATTGCGAATATCTCCAAACTACAAATGAACGTCGCACGAGGTAATTTACTACAAACCAAACAAAGCACAACGGCAAATACCACTTCTCAACAAACCAACTTGGGCGCAACTTGGGGCTTAGCTCCACAAGACACCGCTGCGTTTGTGGCAAACATCACCGACACCTTATTGGCGGCAGAGGTGAGTTTAGAAAACCAAGTGCGGCTCATGGAATTATTGCGTCTAGATTTTGAAAAACAACTCAATAACCGCGAGGCACTCTTGGCTGAACTCAGCGCGCTACTCTCAGACCCACAAGCGCAAAATGTCTCAGCTCAAAAAATGCAAGTATTGGCTTCCTTAAAGGAGCTTGAAGCTGCATTGGCGTTTTCCAGACGTTGGATTGAAATCAATCAGGCGGCAAATATCCCAGATCTGGTATTGCTAGACACCTTACAGCAAATCAATGAGCGCAACCAAGCGCTACTGCTCCTTGGCGACACTACAGCCCTTATCAATGGTTGGCAGCAACGTCAAGCAGCCATAGCACAATACCTTCAAATTGCAGCATTTGACGGCGCCAGTGCCTTAGAAACCGCTCAACTCGATGAGCAACTGCGCTTGCAAAAAATCATCAAAGACGAAAATTTGGTGAAAGAGCAACAACAGCAGCTAGCCCAGCAGATCAAAAGGTTGCAAACAGACCTCGCCTTGCAATCCAAGAAGGAACAAGTCCAAACTCAACAAACCATCGCTAGTTTACAGCGAGATCTTTCACAAGCTGAGGCCTTAGCTAAACAATTAGCGCAAGCAAGAGAAGTTCAGGCCGAAAAAGCCAAAGTCTACGACCAAGTACAACTCAAAGAAACTTTTCTCCAGCAAGCCGAAAACCAAGACTTGCCAAAACTCAATTTCCAGAGTACCTACGAAGAATTATTGGCCCAATATGCTCAACAGGAGTCGCTATCCGAGAAACTAAAGTCGGAGGTAACTTCAAATTCAACTGAAAATGGGAATGTTTCTTCTACGAATCTTGAAAATGGGAATGTTTCCTCCATCAATCAAAATTCTACTTCTTCAAATCCTGAAGTAACCTCAAATCCAGAAGCAACTTCAAATCCAACGGAAAATGGAAATGTTTCCTCCACCAATCCTGAAAATGGAAATATATCCAGCACGAATCCTGAAAATGGGAATGTTTCCTCCACCAATCAAAATTCTACTTCTTCAAATCCTGAAGTAACCTCAAGTCCAGAAGCAACTTCAAATCCAACGGAAAATGGAAATGTTTCCTCCACCAATCCTGAAAATGGAAATGTTTCTTCCATCAATCAAAATTCTACTTCTTCAAATCCTGAAGTAACCTCAAGTCCAGAAGCAACTTCAAATTCAACGGAGAATGGAAATGTTTCTTATAACAATCCTGAAAATGGAAATATATCCAGCACGAATCCTGAAAATGGGAATGTTTTAAACATTAACGATCGCATCAAAGATTTTGAACAACAATTAGAAACACTGTCTAATTTGACGGAGGTAAATCTGGATGAGCTCCCTGAGGTAAGGCGTTTGGGTTTGTCAAATCAAGAATTGCTAGAATTAGATAGCGACTTGACTTTGCCAACTGCTGAGGATGTCTCTGTTGAAACGGCAGGGGTAGCGCCATTAACCACAGAGGTGGAAATCCAAGGTTATGTCAACTACGTTGCGGAGCGCGCAGCTTTTGAGCAAGCCAAGGAGCAATTGCAGCAGAATCAGCTTGCCATCAGAAGTTTAGAGGAATCTTACAAGCCTGAAGTAAAGGAACAGTTGGTAGAGTTGCTCGAGGCACAAGAGGTATTGCGCACACAACTCAAGAACCAAAAGCAAACGCTTTTACAAGTCAAAGATCAAGAACTTTACGAGACACTCCTGCTAGAAAATTTCCGTCCACAGGTCGATACAACATCAATGATAGCTGCAACATCCACAACGATATCGGATCTGCCTTCTTCCGTTGCTTTTCAAATTCAGGAGCATCCGAATACAACCACACCTTTACCTGTTGGGCTTCCTTGTCCTGAAGGCTTGGTGTTTAGAGTCCAAGTGGGTGCGTTTAGAAATCCTGTTCCGGCCGAGCGCTTTAGAGAATTCACCCCGGTAGACGGCAAAGTATTGGCAAACGGGCTCACTGTTTATATGGCAGGATATTTTCGAAGCTCTGCAGAAGCGCTTCAACAGCAAAAATTGATCAGAACGTTAGGTTATGCGGACGCTTTTGTGGTGGCGTATCAGAATTGCACTCGCTTGAGTTTGGCCCAAGGACGCGCACTCGAAGGACGCACGACAATGGCAAATACTGCTGTTGTGGCTCAAAATAGCAAATTTGCTGGGCCAGGGCAGGGACTTTACTATTCCGTTCAGGTTGGGGTATATAACCGTCCGATAACTAGCGAAGCGCAAATTGGTTTAACTGAACTCATTGAAGCGCAGACCGCAAAAGGACAATACCGTTATGCAAGTGGTAAGTTTGCGAACTTAAAGGATGCCAAAGTGCGACAGCAACAAGCAGTGAAGAAAGGGATTACCGATGCGTTTATTGTAGCGTACTATCAAGGAAAGCGCATCGATTTGGCACAAGCAAAATTATTGGCGCAATCGGGTATTGCTTTTGAATCATTCCAAACTACAGCTGAACCAAAAGTAATTGGTACTGCTTTGCAACAGGAAATTGCGGCACTCCAACTCCCCCAGGTCAAAACAATTCAATTGCCAGACCCCGTGAGTCGTTTTGAACTCAAATGTTCAGATTGCGCAGCTGAACTCACGAGGTTCAATCGCGTAGGCGTTTTTGTTTACGATGATCAAAAAGAAATGCTTGTATCGGCCCTGCAGAAAGAATCACAGTGGAATGTTGTGCAACTGATGTATTTAAAGGAAATGCGCAAGCGCAGTGTAAACCTTAAAGGTGCTACCCAAACCATTGTCTTAGAAGAGAGTGGTTTAGATGGTGCATTTGTAGATTGGTTGCTCAGGCAGCACAACGGCTATGAATTGTTCATCGATGAACAGGGACAAGCACAGCTGAGATACATTTTACCTACGGAAGAGTAAATCTGCCGCTGAGAATTAATTGCTAATAAGCTGACTGAGGATCAGGTCAATTGTTTGGGTGCGTGCATTTGGCAAGGGGCCTAAAGCATCTAAGTTCAGTACTCTTAACTGTGGATCTAAAAGAATATAAGCCGGCGCACTGCTCCAACTCAATTGTTGCCATAACTCATGTGTTTGAGGTAGGGCAAGACGCTGCCAAGTTGCGCCTTCGAACGCTTTCTGATCGGCGTTTGTCCAGGCTTGTTCGCTGGGGTAAAAAGTTAGGATTTGTACTTTATTCTCGTAGCGCTTTGCCAAGCGTTTGAGCGCAGCCATTTCAGCAATGCACTTTTGATTGCCCGGAATATAATGATGCATGTAAACATATTGGTTGGATGCCAATTTAATTTGTAGCTCATTGACAACATAATTGCGATCCCAGGTTGAGCCGTTATCTAGTTTGCTTTTTTCAAGCCAAAAGTAGCGGGCAGCTGACTTCAGACTTTTCTGCTGGCCATTACTAGCCAGACTTTTTAGCAATGCTAAAGTGAGGGTTTTATCGCTGCGTTTGTTTTGGTCAAATTCAAGTATCAGTTGTAAGGCCACAAATTCTGCCCAGGCTTTATTGTATATGTAAGGGTCGTTTTGCAAGGCCGAAACCAATGCCGCACTATTCGCGGAGGCTATGGCCATTTCTATTGCCAAACGTGTGTTTTGATCTACCTGCGTTTCGTACTTCTCATAAAAAAGGCGGGCATACTCTATGAGTTTTGGTTGACTATAATTGACGGTGTCGGTTTGCAGATAAAAACTGAATTTGTCGTCTTTAGACGGGCCACCAATTACTGAAAAATTATCAATGGTTTGGCCAACACTGTATTTGATGTAATCGCGTAAGAAGGTGCTGGTGTCGTTGCCATAGACAGCAGCTGTTTCTGCCTTAAAAGCCATTACTTTCAAGATAAACTCGTGGCTGCGGATGTCTTTGAGTTGATAGATGTCTGCAAGGTAGTCGTCCATCCAGGCCTCGAAGCCCAAAATGCGGTAATTGATGTCGTTGGTATCAAGCTGATAAAATAACAATTCAATTTCTTGCTCATCGGTATTGTAAAAAGTTTGTTGTTCTTCTAATGGCAGTTCGATGAGGTAGCGTGCTTTAGGTTGCGCATACAGCAGGGCGCATTTTTTGGCACCGCAAATTTGAAGCGTGCTTGTTGTTGGGAGGTCGAGTTGTGTGGTGAAGATACCCATGGTGTCGGGCTTCACGGTTTGCAACCAGATTTTTTCTTTACTAAACTGATTGTCAATTTGATAAATTTGAAGTTCGGGTGCAGACCAAAAAGACAGGCCGCGCAGCTGCACCTGGCCAAAGAGAGGCACCCAAAAAAGGAGCAGAATAGATAGTAATTTGAGGTGCACGTGCATCAAACGAGGAGCTCAGGTTTGGTTACAAATGGAGTGATATCGGCACCGTTTTGATACATTTCTCTAATGATACTCGAATTGATGGCGCTGTGCGCTTGTGCCGTTAAGAAAAAGACGGTGTCTATGCCGGAGATAGCGTGGTTCATGTGGCCAATGCTGCGCTCGTATTCAAAGTCTTTGGCATCGCGCAAGCCACGTACAATATGGGTGGCGCCAACTTCTTTGCAGTATTCAACGGTGAGTTTTTGAAATGAAGCAACCTTAACGTTGGGGTGGGCACTGAAAAGCGCTTGGATGTGAGCGATTTTTTTCTCAGTCGAGAAAAGACCTTGCTTCTTGGAATTGATACCAACGCCAATGATCACTTCGTCAAACAAACTGAGAGCCTGATGCACAATGGCTTCATGGCCTTTTGTAAATGGGTCAAAACTTCCTGGGAATAGACAGCGTTTCATGTCGTGGGCTTGAAAAAACTAAAATAAACATTTCCAAAATTTCGGCAAGCATCAAATTGAGGTAAGGTAGTAAAATCGTGTTGTTTGCCGTGTTCGATAATGACCAGGCCATCTGGACTCAAGAGTTGTTTCTCAAAGATGGTTTGAATGAGTTCTTCGTGGAAACCCAAATGATAAGGGGGGTCTGCAAAAATCAGGTCGTACTGAATATTTTTGGCATTGCGACAATAAATCACACAATCGGATTTATAGACTTGCATTTGCTCGGTAATTTGTAAAGTCTGGACGTTTTGCTTGAGGTATTGCACACAGCGTGGATGGCTGTCAATGGCGAGTAAATGCTTGGCGCCGCGGCTCACAAATTCAAAGGAAATGTTACCGGTTCCGGCACATAAGTCTAAAACACTGAGCTCGTCGAAGTCTAGCGTGTTTTCTAGCATATTGAAGAGCCCTTCTTTGGCGTAGTCTGTGGTGGGTCTAGAAGGAAAGCCCGGCGGTGTGGCAAAACGCTTGCCTTTTAAAGATCCTCGGATAATGCGCACAAAATTTGGTTTTGGTAGGTGGGGGTATCGTAAAAGCTACAGTTATACTGCTCGAAATCTTTAAATTGACGCAGTAAGTCTTCAAATGATTTGAAATCAAAATGTTGCGTGGCATCGTAGAGGTCGAGTTGACTTGCGCTCGGCAATTGTAGCTTTTGTTGTTGGGCCAATAAAAAATAAAGAATGTCGCTTGCTTGTAAGTATTCGTTGGTGGTGCAACTGATGAGTTGACGGTCTTTGATAGTGAGCAATACAAAATGAGTGGACTCTATCAAAAGCACCACGCGATCTGTAAAGTTTTGAGCACTCAGGCATTGGAGCTGTCGGGCAATGCTGTGGCCCACATTTGGCGTTTGCAGTTCGTATTTGGCATAATCATAGAGCCAAACAGGAATGCTGTAGATAAAAACCAAATCCAGGGCTTCAATGATTTGAAAAGTAAGGTGGTTTTGACTCTTTAGCGGGCCGTGATTGAGTTGGAAGTAGGCCGTTAGCTGAGCGGGGTCGAAAAGTGCTCTTGGAAAAAGAGTGTAGTCTGGACCAAACCATAAACAAGCGCTGAGCGTATTGGTGCGGAGTGCTTCTTTGATAGGGCCAGACATCCGTTCACGGGCAAAAGGCTTGTCTATTTCCAGTGGAAAGTATGTATCCAAGACACTGGTTTGCGTCTGTTCGAGCATCAAAAGTGTGGAATCCGTATAATGAAGTACCAAACGCGACATGGCTTGTTTATAAGTCTTTGGGCTTGTGGCCTTAGTGCAAAGCTACAATATTTAATTTTGTTAGCGCGCAGAACGCAACTTTCATGACCCAACAACTGATTTTTACCGCACATCAAAACCAAGCTTTCGAACAATTTCTTGTTTTCTTGCGCGCCAAAGAAAACAGAAAAGTTTGGGTGCTCACCGGTTTTGCGGGTACGGGTAAATCTACCCTTATTGCCCATATTGTCAAGCAGATGGAGCAAGAGAAGTTGCCCTTTAAGCTCTTGGCTCCCACCGGACGAGCGGCAAAGGTACTCTCCAATTATGCGGGTTTCCCTGCCAGCACTATTCACCGCTACATCTATTTTTCTGGCGGCGAATGGAGTACCCAAGGGCTTACGCTGGCCAAAAACCTGCATAAAAACACGCTTTTTTTTGTCGATGAATCCTCGATGCTCGCAGCGAGCTCTCCATATGAAGCCAATAACGTTCTCGAAGATTTACTCAATTACGTCTACGGCGGTACGCACTGCCACCTTATTTTTATCGGGGATCCCGGGCAGCTACCTCCGGTTGGCCAAGACCACAGTATTGCGCTCGACCCCAAAAAGTTGGTGGAGGCATTTCCAACTTTGTTCGTGTGGCACAGCCATCTGACGCAAGTAGTTAGGGTCAATGAAAATTCAGGTATCCTGAGTGTGGCTACTTTTTTGCGTCAAAAAGAGGACTTTAACATCCCTTTATTGCCCGCACTTAAGACGCTTTCGGACACCAGTGTTGTTCAAATCCATGGAGGAGAGTTTCAAGAATGTTTGGAGCAATCTATTTCAGAGGTAGGAACAGACGAAACCATCTTGCTTACGCTTGCTAACAAGCGCGCCAACCAATGGAATCTAGAAATCAGAAACCGCTTGTTTTACCGCGAAGAAGTCCTCGAAAAAGGCGACTTACTCATGGTGGTCAAGAACAATTACTTTTGGCTAGATCCCACTTCTAAAATGGGCTTTATTGCCAATGGCGAACTCGCGCGCATTGAACGCGTCAGGAAATTTGAAGCTTATTACGGCTTTGAATTTGCTCAACTCGATTTGAAATTTGTAGATTACCCAGATCAAGGTTCAATCAGTTGTGTGGTGCATATCCAAAGCTTACTTGAAGAAGGCCCGAGTTTGAGTAGAGATGTTATGCGCAAGCTGTTTTACGCCATTGAAGCCGAACACCTCGATATTAAAAACAAACAAAAGCGCTATCAGCAGGTGCTGAAAAATCCGTATTTCAATGCGCTACAGATCAAATATGCACATGCCGTTACAGTGCACAAAGCACAGGGTGGGCAATGGGCGCATGTATACGTAGACTACGGTTTTGTTCCGGAAGAACGCAAAAATTCCGCTTATTTGCGTTGGCTTTACACTGCCCTTACCAGAGCAAGTGAAAGACTGTATTTATTGAATTTTCCCGAAGATTTTTTTGAAACTACTTAGCCCAAAGCGCAAAAGCTTTTTCCTGAGCTGCAATGAGTGCAGAAGCCCTTACTACCTGATGGGTCACGTAAAAGTAGCGGTCTACCTCAGGAATAAAACACTCCAATAATTGTCCGCTTCTATCAATAAGTAGGGTTTTGTTCTGGTTTTCATAGAAAGAAAGCCAGTTGTCTAGGCTCGGCAGCGCACGGTTGCCATTGACGCCGATAAGGAGGTCGCCAATAGCCAAGCCGCCGGTGTCTGCAGGCGAGCCAGGGAAGATGTTCAAGATTTGCCACTCTTTGCCAACTTGCTGTACTTTGATGCCAAAGCGTGCCTCCGCATAACTTTTGCTCGGGTTTTGCTTGAGTTCTAAGCCAAAATAGGTAAAGGCTTCTTGCAGGAGGGCTTCATAGGCGCAGGTACCACTCACGTAGTCTTCGAAAAATGTGGCGAAAGATTCACCAGCTAAATTTTCGATGGTTGTTTGGTAATCGGCAAGCGTGTAGCCCTTTTGAACAACGCCAAAATTAAAATAGAGTGTCTTCATGACTTGTTCTATTCCAACTTTATTGTTGGTGGCTTTGCGCAGTCTGAAATCGATGTAAAAGGCCAACAAGCAGCCTTCTGTGTAGATCGAAACCTTGCGACCAGGTGCGCCGGGCACATAGCCATCTAGCCAGGTGTCAAAAGATGCTGCTGCCACGCTCATCGAGAAGCGGCCTGGGTTGTCTAGGTGCTTTTGAACTTGCTTGCTGAGTTCTTTGAGGTATTGTTCAGTACTAAATACGCCACTTTTGAGTAAATAGAGGTCGCCCAAATAGGTGGTAATACCTTCGTAGATCAAACCTGTTTGGGCGTAATTTTCTTTTTTGTAATTGTAAGGCTGCATTTCTGCTGGCCTAAGCGCTTTGATATTCCAAGAATGGTAGAGTTCATGTGAACTAACACCGAGTAATTCCGTATAAAGGCTCCCGAAAACATCGCAAGAAGGTCCAAGTGCTATTACCGTAGAGTCGAGGTGTTCTACACCATGATACGCCGCGTAGGGCACAGATTGAATCAAGAAAGTATATGCTGTGCTCGGGAATTCACCAAACTCTTGTAGCTGGCGCTGGGTAAATTTTTTGAAGTCAGTTAATACGCGCTCCTATGGAATCATTTGCTGCTGATTGAAACAAATATGGAAAGTGAGGCCGTCAACTTCATAACTTCTGCGTTCTATGGCAGCGCTGCAAATAAAAGGGCTGTCGGCCAAACGGTCAAAATTGGCGATTTCGCAAGTGTTGTTATGGTCGAAATCTAAGGCTGAAGCAATTTGCCAAGAAGTAGGAATATGCAGTTGGAGTTGGTAGGCTTGTTCTGTTTGGGCAGCATCGTAAAAGAAGCAGTTGACCGGATTGACGTAGAGTTGTGTAGGGTCTAGAAAGGTAGAGCCCGCATTGAGTTCGGCAGCATAATAGCTGTAAGAGATTTTAATTTGAGCGCTGCCTTTGGTGTCTATGACCCAGGTATCTTTGGTAGTTTTGCGAACGGCTAAAGGTTGGTTGGCTTCTCCAAAGGCGTTGAAACCTTTGATATTTTTGGCGAAGTTACCGATTTCATAACGGCCCGGTCTCCAACAGGGTAATTCAAGCTGGAGGGTCTCTAGTGCGGCATCTTGCTCAAAAACGGCACTGAACTGAATATAGCGTTGCTGTGCTTGTTCGCAGTGGACTTGATAGCGCACCATGGTTTTAGGCATAAAGTTCTGCTTGTAGTTGCGCAATTTTGTCGTCGGCGAGATAGTCGTCGTAGGGCATCATTTTATCGATGATACCGTTTGGCGTGAGTTCGATGATGCGGTTGGCTACTGTGCTTACCAATTCGTGGTCATGGGAAGTAAACAAGAGCGTGCCCTGAAATTCTTGCATGGCGTTGTTGAGCGCTGTAATGGATTCGAGGTCGAGGTGGTTGGTAGGTTCATCCATGAGTAGGAGGTTCCCTTTGGCAAGCATCATTTTGGAGAGCATGCAACGCACTTTTTCACCTCCTGAAAGTACAAATGCCATTTTCATGGCTTCTTCACCTGTAAATAGCATACGACCTAAGAAGGTACGCAAGTATACTTCTTCGCGTTCTTCGTCTGTGAGGGCATATTGGCGCAACCAATCGATGAGGCTCAGTTTAGCTTCAAAATAATGGTGGTTGTCATTGGGTAAATATGCGGTTGTAATGGTGGTGCCAAAAGTAATTTCACCGGTGTCGGCTTTGAGGTTGCCTGCTAAAATTTCAAAGAAATGAGTAAGGGCAACGGAGTCTCTGGAGATAAAAGCAATTTTGTCACCTTTGTTAACCGTTAAATAGAGGTCTTTGAAAAGCGTTTTGCCATCGCTTGTTTTGCTGAGGTTTTCAATGCTTAAGATTTGATTTCCGGCATCTCTTTCTTGGTGAAAGGTAATGCCAGGGTAGCGACGCGAAGAAGGCTTGATTTCTTCGAGGTCGAGGTTGTCGAGCATTTTGCGACGGCTGGTAGCTTGTTTGGATTTAGCGGCATTGGCAGAGAAGCGCGAAATGAACTCCATGAGCTCTTTCTTCTTTTCTTCTGCTTTTTTGTTTTTGTCAGCGCGCTGGCGCGAAGCAAGCTGAGAAGACTGATACCAAAAGGTATAGTTACCCGTAAACATATTGAGCTTGCTGAAGTCGATATCGCAGATGTGTGTACAAACGGTATCTAAGAAGTGACGGTCGTGGGAGACCACAATGACGGTGTTGCGGAAGTCGAGAAGGAAGTCTTCTAACCAAGAAATGGTTTTGAGGTCGAGGTCGTTGGTTGGCTCATCCAAAATGAGGACGTCGGGGTTGCCAAAAAGCGCTTGGGCCAACAACACACGTACTTTGAGATCGTTGGAAAGATCTTCCATGAGCATGTAGTGCTTGGATTCGTCTATACCGAGGTTGCTGAGTAAGGTGGCGGCGTCGGTTTCAGCGTTCCAGCCTTCTAAGTCGGCAAATTCACCCTCAAGTTCGGCGGTTTTCATACCATCTTCGTCGCTAAAATCTTCTTTGGCGTAAAGGGCGTCTTTTTCGACCATGATTTCATAGAGACGTTTGTGTCCCATAATGACGGTCTGCAGCACCTGAATTTGGTCGAATTCAAAGTGATTTTGCTTGAGTACAGCCATGCGCTTGCCGGGTTCGAGGTCTACGCGGCCAGTTGTGGGGTCTTGTTCACCCGTTAAAATCTTGAGGAAGGTAGACTTGCCGGCACCATTGGCACCAATGACACCATAGCAGTTGCCATTGACAAATTTAACGTTGACTTCGTCGAAAAGTACGCGTTTACCGAATTGTAAAGAGAGGTTGGATACCGAAAGCATGCTGTAAATTTTTGCGCAAAGATACGCAAAAGAAATCAGCTATTAGTGCAAGTGTAAACGAAGGCAGGCGGGAAATTCAGCGCTGTATAATCGATATGAACCTTCGGGAAATGTGTGCCGTAGAGTTTTTTAAGCCCTCTGGTATATTGAAATTGAATGAGTTTACCTTCTTGAACTAAATTTCCTTTGATGGCTTCTAAAATAGAATTTCTGAGGTCTACCGGGAAGTTAGACAAAGGCAAAGAGGACAAGATGTAGTCTGCTTTAGCAAGATTGAAGCCTTGAAGAATGTGAGTGAGGTCGTCAGCTGAACCATGAACGAGGTGTAGGTTTGGGTGCTGAAACTTCTGTTCGAGGTCTTTAAAGAAGGCATCATTGAGTTCAATAACCACCAAATGGCAATTGGCCGACATTTTGGAGAGGAGCTCTTTGGTAAAAACGCCAGTGCCTGGCCCTAATTCAACAATAACCTTTGCTTGATCAAAATGGATGGGTTGGAGCATTTTTTTGCTCAAAAATCGGGAGCTAGGAATAACAGAACCTACCATGCGGTTGGCTTTGAAGAATTCTCTTAAAAAGGAGCGCTTGGACATTAGGAGTGTGCTAATGAAGCTTGGTTGCCTCGGATAATGCCAATTATTTGGCCGCGCAGTGCTGCTTCTTGAAAAGGGCTGAAACGCCATTGCTCAGGGCGCATGTTCGGTGCGTAGGGAACAGAGGGGTCAAAAAGAGTGAGTTCTGCTTTGGCGCCAATTTCAATCGCCACTTGCGGTAAATCTAGGACTTTGCGTGGGCCTGTCGTTAGCGCGCGCAATACAGCTTGGAGTGCCTCAGGTTTTTGGGTCAGAAGCGCAGCAAAAGCTGTTTCTAATTGAGGTGCGCCAAAATGAGCGAGGTCAAATTCTAGTTCTTTTTCTTCGGGGTCGCCTGGACGGTGGTCACTGACAATAGCGTCTAGTGTGCCGTCCGATACGCCCGCCCAAAGAGCGTCTTGATCTGCTTGGGTTCTAAGGACTGGCAAAACTTTGAAGCGGGTATCAAAGCCTAGCATTTTGTCTACGGTAAATCAAAGTCACATGAGGTAAACGTAGGCAGTGAGGTCTAGGCCATCTTTTTTGGC
>JACCDV010999391.1_pt1 | contig 28304 bp, 31 predicted proteins | sample 7446131 | NCBI WGS metagenome assembly JACCDV01 (sample SAMN15323448, study PRJNA562643) | freshwater metagenome | isolation source: river surface water | place: USA:Blue River Watershed | collected 2017-08-17 | reverse complement strand
GAATCGAAGCAAGTCAATACAATGAAGTGCCCCTTTGACCCAGCCCATGTCATGCCCCGTGATAGATTCTTAAATCACTTGGTCAAATGCCAGTTTCCTGACAAACAATCATATCGCAAATGCAAATTCAATCCATATCATGTCGTCCACATGACCCAACTTCAGACCCACGAAAATAGTAGTCCTATATCTATTTAGAATGCCCTGATAGTAAGAAGTTCGAGTAGGAGGATGATGATTGGGGAGTTGAAGAGGTAGTATAAGACAAGTCATCTAAGAAAGGCAAATCATAGGTATCATACTCGACATAGAACTCTTATTGTTCATCAAACTCGGTGTTTAAGGTTGAAAACCTCGATGACTTTAACCCCACCAAATGATATCACTGTCTTCGATTATATCAAACACAATTATCCTTCAATTAACTATCACTTCCTAAAAGGAGAGTATCCTTCGTAAAGTAGATATGAAAGGGCAGCCACTGCAAAGGAATGCCAAATCATAACACTTATCTAATATTTGATTTTTTCGAGCATGAGTAACAAATTTTGAGTTACAATAAGCAGACAGCAGCTCATGATAATGTTCTTTAGTGCCTTTTGCCTACTCCACCCTCCCTTGGTTTTGCCACTCCCCTCTAGCACCTCCCACCCAAAGTACTGGCACTACTTGAGCAATACTATTCGCTAAAGTTCCACACTTATAACCATATTTGTGGCGAATATTAGCAGTTCAATGAATAGGAATTCACTGAGGGGGTTTTCGCTAGTTTTGTTGAACACGAAAAGAAGAATGGGTGTAATAATTTTGGCAGAAACACTGCTGTGCTCGATGTTCATATCTAGCTTGGTATTTTTCTTGGTGAGCTCGTTGAGGAAGAGCACAATGATGAGAAGAAGGTGCATGAAAATCATGAAGGAGTGAATATTTTGGTTTTGCATGATGATGCGGACGAGCAGTGCTACTAAGTTCAAAATGCACAGATAGATGGCTAAACGTACGCACTTGGTGAGGACATTGAGGTGCAGGGGATCTTCGAATTATAGATATTTGTAAGTTAGCTATAGCTTCTCAAACAGCAAGAAGATGAGGCAGTAAATCACGATTCTTATCTGATGCTGCGCCCCAGAACTCATTATTGAAGAAAACAGATAGACGAAGTAGCCCATCAGCACCCACTCCATCACTAACATGCGGTACAGATTGGCAGAACGAAGTGGGGTTTTGTTTATAGTGATTATTAGGTTTTGAGTTTCGCTTTGCATAATCAAATGAATACTAAGCAAACTACGGAGTAAATTGTATTTATAATAAATCTGTATGTATAACAAGGACGTGAGCAATCTTTACTAACTACCCGTCTAATAAGGCAAGAGATGGTCAACAGACATCTGCTGCACTGTCATATCTACCATCTTTGCTTTGACTTTGTTTGTCTTAGCATGCGTCTTTTTCAGCTCAGCCTCATATGAGGAGTCGTTAAATGTAGCCTACTTCTCATCCTCAACTGTAGCCAACCAGTGCGCTCCCAAGGTGACGTTTATTGGAGGGCCACCTTAGAAGATAGTTATTATGAGATTATGTAGAGCCTGCACTGTGTTTAAGCCTGCCCAGTTCTTGATTACTATAATAGCAACGGAGTATGCTGGCGAAAAGATCAAGTACAAGCTGCCAAATATGCTGAAAATCCCTATTTGTCTCCCCTCCTTGATTACTCAGGGTTCAAGTGGGCCCTGCTGTGGACAGCACTTCTAGCCTTTTCGATCGGGCTTATTTGGTTTCTTTTATCTCTATGGCTCCCAAGACAGGCTCCAGGAATGGCAATGGTGCTGGCAGTGCTCTGCCTATTGGTGATGGGGATACTAATTGCTACTCAGCAATCAGGGTAATTATTGATTTAGACAGATACCTTGCTTTAAATAAAGCCGTACGAATAATAGCACTTATTGTTCTATTTGGATTGGCAATCATAATATCAGTTATGGGCATTCTCTATCGGAATTCTCTTAGGTTGCAAGGCCTATTTCTAGATTACTCCAAAACATTTATCAGCATAAATCCACATGTGCTTGCTTATATTCCTCTTTTCATCAACTCAAATCTTGCATTACTGTGCCTATTTATCTTTCAACACGCCGCATTTTCTTCCAAACACAATTCCAACTCCAACTTCTTTGATTTTTCTAACCCGGGAATACTTGGGTGGCTGAATCTCATTTAATTGATTTGGGGAATCCAGTTCCTTCGTGACTCATGTAACTCTTGAAATATCAAGTTAACTACTGCATATCTGCTAATGTTGTGGACTGGTACTGGACGAGAAATACTGGGAGCTGGTATGCTCCCTTCAAACGATTATTGTTAAAGAACTGGGGGAGTTTGGTTGCAGGGTCATTCATTAATGCTTTCTTCGAGCTTCCTACTCTTGTAGTTTAATTGTTTATTTGTCATAAAAATACTTGCTGCAATAGGGTTGGAGATTACTGCGATAATAACTGCTCTTGCCTCGACTATGTCTTTAACCTTGTGAGGACTGATACGTACACCTACATCAACCTTGCTGGCATTCCTTACTGCAACTCTGCTCGCTAGTGCGCTAAAATCTGCCATTTTATCAGCTCATTCGTTGGCAAATATAACCCTTTAAAGCATTATCGATTCATCGTTCTAGTGCTGATTGTATCCGTTTCTAGCCTTCTCGGATACATCTTTACAAATATTCGAGTTGTAACTATTACCTTTTGGCATATCTTCTGCCTTGTTTTGGTGGCCTACCAAGCAGGAATCTGGGTAGTTAGTATGGGGATCGATGCAGCCGAATCCCTTTCAACCAATTTCTTTGTGGAGTACTATGAAAGTCATGAATTCGAATACATGAGTAAAGCCTTGCCAGTACTTATTTAGAGATGTAGGTGTTTCGTAAGGAAGTGGAGCATTACAATAATAAGGAGCCTAAAGATGGCAACTGCTGATCGAATGCTTTATTATTGTTAATAGTAGAATGTCAATTGATCATGTGTTCCAAAAGGTTGGCCTGCTTGCTCAAACTCTCAATTGCCTTCTCGTCTTGCTGGATTGACAGCTTCATGTGTCCGATTATACGATTGTAGCTTTCCTGCTCATCAGCCAGAGTTTCCTCCAAGTGGGCTAGAATCTATTCTAGTCTTTAGTTGCCCTTCTTCAATTACACCTCCTTCACTGCCATCTTCTAGTAATACATTTTGTCCTTCTGCAGGTTTTTGAAGCACTCAAGGAGGACTTATTGGCAGCCTTTAACTTTTTGGCAGCTTTATTTGGACTTAGATATCTTTTGCTTGAGCTCCTTCTCGTTAGCCAGTGAACTCTCATTCTATTTTTCGCGCTGGGCCTCACTTTAGTTGAGCTTTGCGATTAGCCATCCGTTTTATCTAGATTGTGCATCTAACTAATTTTTGGCTGCCTCTCGCTTCATTTGGTGGATTTGGTTCTTTTTAGTCCACTGAGTAACAACACATTTACCTCTTCACGCAGCATTATAAGCTGTTCCAATTACTTTCTGATAGATTAATTCTCCGCCTCATCTTCCTTGAGCCTTTGCTCGCTCCTCTTTAGTTATTGTAAGCTTTTCTCCACTTCTTATGCTTTTATTTGATTTTCCTTCTTATGGTATGCCACCTGGGTTTTATCCTCATCGATTTTCTGCTTGAGCTCAGCAATCAACCCCTATTGAGATTCAAGCTTAACATAGATTGATTCTTTTGTCTGGATGCTTTCTTCTGCCTCTTTCTTTACCCTTTGCAGTTCTTCAAGGAGTTGGTCATTTTCAGCTTCAAGCATTGTGATTTTCTTAGTTTTGGTTTCAGATTCTTCTCTATAATCTAGGATGGTTTGTTTGAGCTCAGTGATCTTAGCCTTGTTGACTTTGATCTTCTGCATGTACTCGGTTTACACTTGAGACTGGTCACTTTATAGCTTCTTGTTTTAACGCTCCAGCTTCACGATTTATAGGCATAGATCATCAAATTTTTATTACATTTCCTTGCAATCATGGAGCTACTTGCGCAGCTAGGACACAGTCTTATCCTTCTAGAGGGTGTCCATGTAGGAGGAGACTCGGTTGTAGGATGGACTCAGGTATTTCCTTCGATAGAATTCTTCCATTTTATATACTATTGAATTAGATATTCTATTCCACCACATTAATCACCACAAACATCCCAAATATTCTTCTGCCTTGTAAAAAGGGTCTTTACTGCAGTGGATAGGCTCGAAATAGGCCTAATAACTAGTTATGGATTGGTTGCCTAGAATGTTGTTTATTATCATTTTCACTAATAATGATCATAATGGAGAAATAACTATAAAGATAGCCTCCCCTCACCTATGAGGCTTTCATAAAAAATCATCGTCACCGCTTATAGCTTCGTTCAGTCAATTTCGATCGCAATTCGCAGCCCCTCGAAAACCGACCAAAGACTGCTCAAATAAAAGCCATACAAAAGTTTATTGTGAAGTTGAAAGGGTAAATAAAAAACTAGGAGGCAGTGCTAAGCTAAATGGATACGCTCAACCTTAGCAAATACGTGTAATAAATATCTGCATCAATTGCAAACGTGGTGAGTGAGCAAGAAATTAGTTTTTATGCAAAGGTATTGGTGTTGGAATGTAGGTGGCCACACGGCTTAATAATGAATATGAAGATTTCCCAAGGATCATGCTTAAGGACATCAATAAGCAATTCACCACCGCCCTCGACTGCAGTGAAGATAACAAGCAGAAACTTAAGTCACTCCTGCTGTTCACAACTGAACTATTTGTATGTGGCTTCACCTTCCCCTACAAGGAAATAAGCTAAATGCTCAAGAAGATGGTAAAGGCAGGAACCAAGAAGAAAAATAACTTCACCACCGAAAAGGAATTAAGGCTCTTTGCCTATTTCTATAACTGCGATACTTATTGCTCCTTCCTCATCAACTTCGGCACCATCTTCACCCAGGCCACCCCCAAGTGGGTCAGCCAGTGGAAATAGTAGGGCAAATAAGTACCCAAATATCCTTAAATGATCCCTACTAAGGTCAAATAGGATATTACAAGCACCTTCTTCACCAACTACGTGGTCAGCTGTATCTCCGTCCTTTAAACCGCCTTTAGTGTAACGCCTGCTCTACTTAGAAACTGAAAGAGCTCGAGGACGAGCTGCGGTAAAACTTGCGGATGACTGGATAGTTCAACAAACAAATTTAGGCAACTTACGACGATTTGAAGGAAAAATTCATCTTCACAAAGAAGCATTTGCTCGTGATAATTGAAGCCATCAGCCATAATGCAGTAGTAAGGAATTACGAGGAAGAGCTAGTTGAGGTTGGGGACATAATGAAGAAGTATATAAATAAGACCGAAAACGCATAAGTATTCGACAACTAGTTCGAGAGGGAATTATACCTATAGCTACCAATGGACCTTTGCAAAACCGAGAATAAAGGTGCAGGGGAGTAAGAGTACAAGCAGTTCAAGGAAAGGCTAGACAAATGCAAGAACAAAAGCTAAAGCGATTAAATTGTCAAACTATTTTAAGAAATCAACAATAAGCGAACCAGAAAGATGCTTGCTAAGGATATCCTCGAGTATCGCAAGGAGTATCAATTAGTCACTCCTTTTCTCTGCAGGATTGCCACCCTTGTTGCTATTAACTACCGAGACATTCAGGAAATGACAATCGACTCACTGTTCGCATAGTACTAGAAGCTGAGAGAAAACATTAATAGTAATTTCGTCGTTAATGATAAAAGAAGCCGAAACCTTAAGTATATTTGCGAGTTGACCAAATTCAAAATGGTTGACAACGAAAGGGCCATACTCTGCATCCAGAACCTGATTGAGGACTTGAAGGGCTACAATATTGAACTGCTCATCGCAGCACTGTAGAGCATTGGTCGTTATCTCTACCTTTCCTCAGTCAGTGCCAATAAGTACTCATAGGAACAATTAGGTTTACTTTCTTGCTGAGCAAACTTTAAAATGTGCTCAAGCAGAAGTCCTTCCCTCTCTTCACCACCTCTCAACTCCTCAACAGCATCAGCCTCCTCAAGCCTCACCCCGACCCTCCCAAGAAAGAAGAGGTGGAGTTGGCTCCCATCCAGAAATAGGCTGAAAGAATCGCACAGATGGACGTGATTGATGACTTAGACGCTATGATCGAATAGATCGAGAATCTAATAAAGAAGAAAGATGGAAAGTAAGCCATTCAAGCCAGCCTTGTCAAACAGATATAAAAATACGATTTTCTTAGAAGTTACAACTATGCTTTTTTGATAAGCGAGCTTGACGTCCCCGAAATTACTGAATATACGATAGGGAAGACAGTGTAGAAGTTATAGTAGGCTACGCGGCTAGGCAATTATCAGAGTTGCCTCCTATGGTCACGCTTCCTCGGCGAGCTCTTTAAGTATAACCTAATAAAGAGATCATTTTTGATGTAAACCCTCAGGAAGTTCATTAATTTGAGCAACGTGAATGAGATTAGCATAATAAACCTGGTATGCACAGTGCTTGAATCATGCTAAGAGTATCTGCATTCCAAAAAGGCAGCCCCTCGCAACCAAACATTCTTGATGCTTGTCGAATTCAAAGTAAATGGCTCCTAACTTAGAAATTCATCAGCAAATGCAGCTATGTGCCCATGCTGGAAGAGTTCAAAATTATTGATGTGTTCGAGGAGCTATAACCCAATCTGATATCCATAAAGTCTCAGATTCTCGACAACTTCTTGTAGGAGCACAAGGACAAAGTAAGACATTGAGGTATTAAGATGGCAAGCAAAGAGTTTGATTTGGGTTATGCACTTGATGATTACCTCTAAACAAAAAACCTGAAGGAAGCCAAACCTTAAATTGAGAAAGAAACTAAAGACATTCGACTGATCAAGCAATAGCCTTAAAAAAATGAGTCCAATGGCGATAAAAATAGCTAACTTAGCGTTGCGGAGTCAAAAACTTTCTAAGGATAGTTTCTCACTGTGATGAACTCTCACATAAAGGATCTTTCTGGCAAAATAGCTAAGCCTGCCTTCGTCGAAAAAGTAATTGAAAGAAAGAAGGACAAGCGCAAGGTGAATGAGGGCGAGAAGAAGATTACAGTGATTGCTCGAAACGGCAATAAGTTTGCCAAGAAAGACATTGTGTACACGAGTCAGGGCGAGAGCACTATTAAAAATTGAGTGGATGATGAGTGTGAGTTCTCTAGTCCGTCAGTGAATGATTTAGGATGAATTGATTAAATATTATAGGAAGCTGTTAGTTTAAATGCTATTACTTATATAATAATTACAATAATCCTAATTCAAAATGCTGGAAAGCAAAACCCCCAAGATACGAGTGTTGGTTCGGAAGAGACCCATGAATAAGAAATAGCTGTCGAGGAGTGAGACAGACATCGTCACCATCACTAAGGATCAGACTGTCATAGTCAAATAGCAGAAGTAAATGCTCGCTTATAAAGGTTGAAAGTAGATCTCACTCCCTATATCGACGAATATAAGTATAACTTCGATGGCGCTTACGACTAGTTCGCCACCAATTAATACGTATTTTCTATTCTAGCTCAGATTTATTAAACTGCAGTTCGTCCACTAGTCGACTGTGCCTTCGATGGGGCCAAAGTCACATGCTTTGCCTACGGGCAAACAGGGAGCGGCAAGACCTACACTATGCTGGGCAACGGGACGACTGTTCGAGGCTTGTACTTACTTGCTTCTGAGGACATCTTCAAAATTATGAAGCAAAGAAACGACCTAGAAGTATGGATTTCCTTTTATGAAATATACTGTGGTAAGCTTTACGATTTGCTCAACGATAAAAACTTACTGTATGCAAGGTAAACTTTGGTTCTACTTAGAGAAGACGCCAAGAATAACGTAAACATTGTAGGACTGTCAGAAACAAAGATAGGCAGCAGCTCGGACCTTATGGAATACATTTCCTACGGAACAGGGGTGAGAGTGACATCTCAGAATGGCACTAATAATGACTCCTCTCGATCCCATGCTGTCCTCCAGATCTGCCTCAAAAAGAAGAATAAGCTGCATGGTAAGATTTCATTCATTGATCTTGCTGGGAGTGAGCGTGCAGCCGACCACGCTGACCAGCTCGAGAAGCAGACGAGGATTGACGGGGCTTAGATAAACAAGAGTTTATTGGCGCTTAAGGAATGCATTCGAGCTTTAGATCAAAACAAAAACCATACTCCCTTTCGAGGAAGCAAGCTAACAATGGTTCTAAAGGACTCATTTACTGGCTATTGCCGTACAGTAATGATAGGCAATATTGCTCCCAACAGTGCCAGCTCTGAAAATACTTTGAACACTCTCAAGTACGCCGATCGCGTAAAGGAGCTCAAGAAAGCAAAAGAAGCCTACCTCTAAGGAGAAAGATTTGATGATTTGTAGAAAGAGTTGATGCTTCCTAGAAACGGCCTCAACATCAAGCCAAGACCACCTCCCATCCCTAAAAATTAAAACTAGCCTGAAGTCCAACGAGAAAATAGCAAAGCCTTAGGGAACAGAAGTAACGTCTCAATGCCAATAAAGCCTAAAGCGATACAGATCGTTGGTAAAAATGCAAAGTTACCGCAGCCATAAAAAGGTAAGTACTCAAACAATTTCAGCACTCCAGTGAGTAATAGAGTGCAAAGTGGAGCTAGCGTGAATAACTATATGAACAACCGTGAGGCACAGCAGGAGTGGAATATTGCGCAGCTGAGTGAGAAGCACGACGAGTACATTGAGCTGATCCTATAGTAGGAATAAAAGCTGATTAAGTAGCATGAGTTCCACATAAATGAGACCATTGAGCTGACGAAGCAATAGATGAAGCTCAGGAACGATGCTGATAAGATAGGCAGCAATATTGAAGACTACCTTGACAATCTTGATTAAATCCTCGATCATAAGATGGCCTCCATCCTCACTCTCAAAAAGAAGATTGGAGAAATAAAGGGGTATCTCAAGGAGTCCAAAACTTTATAAGAGCAATACGCTTTCGTCTAGAAGCAAATGTACCAGCAACAGCAGGAGGAACTAATGCCTGATGATGACTAGTAGCTATTTGTATGAAATGAAGACTGAGTGATTCGTATGGATGATGATTATGAATGATCTTAGCTTATAAAAATCAATCCTTAGCAAGGAGGTCAAGTTTAGCCTTCACCATATTATAGTACTATTGGTCGATTGAACCATCATCTTTAAGCTTCATTAGCCTACCATACTCCTACTTTCGCTTTAACTTCTACTGCAGTCTCTACGATTAATATTGAAGGAGCAGTGCGGTTTATACTTTGTGCTAGCCTTTGTTCAAAATAGTCTTCCACGGCTTTGATTGGCCCATGTCAACAGATAAGTTACCAAGATAGTTCTTATACTCAATGCGTTCACTCTTGGGGGCAGTTTGGGGAGACTCCTTTCTCTTGGGAAGCTTTTTGACTAATTATAAATATTCTAGGCCCTTGAGCTTTGGCTTTTAGATAAGTTACTTTTCTTTCTACTACCTCTAAGCTCTCTCTTTTAACTATCTCTATAGCTTTTCCTCCATCTCCCTGCGCTTATTTTCATCTATTTATGGCACGAACTTCGTCTTGACTTCCTAAGAGAACTGCCTCATCTTCTATAGCTTGTGCTTGGGATGCTGTTCTGCCTATTATTCAGGAAGGGAGGCGATTTGCTTATAGAAGGCACTTTTGTAGGAAGGTCTGTATCTATTTCTTGAACCACTCATTTTCTTCTCCATTTAGCGAACTGACTCCTTCTGCTTCAGTGTTTCAAGTACTCTTTGCTAGTGTTCGAGTATTTCCTGTAGATTGATGGGGTGCTTCAACTGTCTGATTTCTGCTAGCTTTTTCTTCCTCTCCTCTAAGACATCCTCTTCCTTTTCGATGAATTTTTATTACAGTTTATGATATAACTCTTTCTTGGTTAAAATCTACTTAACCTTCTCTTTCTATTACTTTGCAATCTTCTCACGCTTTTCGCTTCTCGACTTTATCTTCTTGATGGACTCCTCAAGGGAAGCCTTGAGCCGTGCCTTCTCTTCCTCCTTGATTTTGGCTCGCATTTATTAAGACTGCATTTCTTTTTACTTGGATCTTTAGGCTAATTCCTTCTTCTTCTGCTCTATCTTTTTCATCTACTCTTCGAACTGTTTTCTCCACTATTCGTTGCTCTCCCTTGATAATGCCAAACTTTCTTGCATGGATGAGCGTTTCCTCAAGAACTAGTATTTTTAAAAGGAAGTGAGTGAGTTTTGAATGTATCCAAGCTTATGCTAGAGGGCCTATTTTTATTTCTCTATTTGCTCCATGTACTTCTTCCTTAGCATCTCTTAGTAAGGATTCTTCTAAGCACCATCGAACTGAATAAGGCAGTATTTACCTTTGTCTTTGTCTTTCTCACCTCAATATCTCCATTCACAATCTATTTGGCGATCGAAGTTGTTTCCTCCTAAATATGAGTTTATGAAATATATCTTGCTTTCGGTTTGGCCCTGTTGAAAAGCTACTCAAGCATTACGCTTTTGGCTTCAGCTAAGCTTTACCTATCATTCATCGATGTTATAATTTTATTAAAACAATGCTTAACCATATGGCTCAATCAACCTTATACAAATTCAAGCCGAAATCTTCGTTTATTTACATTCTTTTGAAAAGAGTATTTTCAGTTATAGTAAACACAAAATAAATTGTTTCAATTATAAGCTTTCCTTTTAGAAAATGGAAAACCATTGAAGAAATATGAAACATTAAATAAATGCAAAGCTATTCTTGGCAACATTAATTTAGTGCTTATTGTGATTTATGAATTCGTTATTATTAATCTTCCATAATACAAGTGCATGAATCCTTTTTACTCTCCGCCCCCTACCAAATCAACCTCCATCAAGTTTTGCTATAACTCTCCTCCTCGCCAAAACTCCTCTCTTTTTTCCAGTTCTCACATGAGCAGTAGCTACATTAATTCCAACAGACCTAGGATGGTAAACCTCTGTCCTTTGGCAAGAGTGCAATAGAAGGAGGATGCTAACAAGACAAGCGTGGTGTTGAGAGGAAAAAGATAGTAGAAGTAGAATGTAACTTTGGACAGCAAGGGAGCATTTCAGTCTTTCATCTTCAAGCCAAGCTAAGGCAACAAACAAAAAATGGATATAGCTCCAAAGAAAGTAGGAATACAAGCAGCTGCACTCACCTAGTCCATTATTTTCAGACCAAATCTGCAAAATACATCTCCCAAAGAAATCCTCATCTAGCCAAATTCGAAGTAGTCTTCATAGCAATTGCATTTCTCAAAGACCAAGCCACAGTTGAGAAAAATCTAGAATAAGACATCTAATGCGAAGATTGGAGAGTTTATTATTGGTGAGATGCTGGGGAAAGGGAGTATTGGCAAAGTTTTCTTAGTGAAGCATATAGCCACTAACTTTTATTTTGCCCTTAAGGTGATTTGCAAAAGTTAAATAAAGGATATAGAGCAGCTAGTCTTGGGGATTAAGACACACTGCTTCCTTAATCATCCTAACTTAACTCAGATCTACGCATGTTTCGATGACTAAACCAACATATATCTTCTCATGGAATTATGTGCACATGGCAATCTGGCAAGGTATAAGAAGAAGATTAAGAATGACGAGGAAAAAGATCGCATTGTCAATGGCATTTCTAAGGGAATTAGCTATATGCATTATTTTAATATCAGGCACGGTGACCTTAAACTTTAAAACATACTCATTAGTCATGTATATCCTTCATAACTTAGGGCTTTCCTAAAATCACTGATTTCGATTGTATCTTTAAAGGCAGTCAACAATAATTCTGTGAGAAACGAAGCAAGAGTCGGCTTTGGGGCAGTCCTGCTTACTTTAGTCCTAGTATGGTGAAATAAAGTACTTTTTCGCTTGAGGATGACATTTGGAGTTTAGGCATCATTATGTACTAGATGTATTGCAATTCCCATCCATTCAACCTCAAAGGCACAGATGACCTCGATCAGATTATTCACAAGTAGATGAATCCGATAGGGAGTGAAGTCAAATAAGCAGCCCGAAAGCTTATTGCCAAAATGTTAGAAAAGGATAGAAGTCGTAGAGCAAAGATCGAATAGGTTTAGAAATACGGGGCTTGAAGTATTTAAGTGTGTATTGGTTGAGAAATACAATGATAGTGTTCACCGTTAGATTATAATTTAAATGGGAGGGGTGCAATCTGAATAAAATTTAAGCTTCATCTTAGAGGATTACAAGCTGATTGCTGAGTAACCTTTTTTGAAGGTTCTCTAAGATAAGAATACATAGTAAACGTTCGCCTTACGATAATAATGCTTCGCTAATCGCAAAGAGTATGACTATCGCTTTAAAAAATTGACTAGCAGGGATTAGAATCACGATTGTGAAAATATTCTCAGGCTTACTAAGCTCTGGTCTAAATAACACAGCGGTGTTTGCTCCAATCTTTTTAAAATCTACACCATATATGAGTACCCAAGGGTCAAGCTGATTGACGAGATCGAAGCCCGCAGTCGATAGAAGAAGCACTTTGAGGAAGTGTAGCTGTTTAGCATACTTCAAAGCTGTATGAATGCTTTGAGCTTTGAGCCAAGATACACCAATATTTCTCCACACATCATCTTCATTATTCCCTAGGGAGTGCTTAAGCTGTTGCACATGGATCTGATTGACAATAGTCTTCGAAGTGTCTATAATCCCAACTATTACTACTCCCCCGAAAAGATAGAGTAGTTCCATAATGAGAACTTATAATCTTCAGGGAGCCTCTAGAAATAGTCTATATTTTGCCTTGGGATGACTATCCTCCACTCGGCCTTGCTCGAAAGTCCTAATTTTTGCTATGAAATTTCCAATAAGCGCCTCAATAGAAGGAAATTATAAATGCTGCAAACAGAAGTAGCTAATATGTTTAGTGAACACTTTAACTATATCCTTGCATCCATGCTCGAATTCAACCCTCATAAAAGAATAGACTTCGAATCACTACAAAATGAAGTAAATAATTACTTTAGCAGCGAGTCCATGATACTGAAATCGAGCGTCAAATAGATTGGGAATACTAGTAATTAAGGAAGGTTATAGATGAGTCTAAAGAGGCTGTCTAGTGAACAAAACAGTAAGGAAGTGAGTAATTCCCTTGGGTATAGTAAAGATACATTTTTATTAAAGCCTTCAGGAAGCTATAAGAGCGATACGAATTTAAAGCTGAGAAGTGAAAGATAGATTATGATGTAACTGTCCTAAAACTAAAATGTGCCTAAAAATCACTACATGCTTGAAAAGACCAAAAAGTCCAAGGTCAAGAACAGCTAATAAAAATAAAATTAAAGCGTCTTCAAGCCGCATAGTGGTACTGAATAAATGACAGTAAAGAGCCACATCAATATGGCCTTTTCTAAGGATCTATTATTAAGTTAATATGAGCTTGTATCTGCACAAAAGGAAAGATGTGTGTTCGTGATTCAGAGCTATGAGGACAACAGCAGGTACGAAGGCATGATGCAGAATAACCTCAAGAATGGCTACGGTAAGCTTATCTATCAGGACGGAGTCTACTATGAGGGAAACTTTAAAAATGATTGTATTCATGGCAAAGGCACACTCTTCTATGCAGTCAATCGTCCCGCTTACTCGGGATAATGGTCGAACAATAAATTTAATGGCAAAGGCGTCCTTTACAATTAGTACCCGACCCAATTGTAAGGCACTTTCGACTATAAGGACTTTAATAAAATTGAATAAAGCTGGGTCAAATTCGAAGGTAAATTTGATTGGATGTAGGGAGTTTCGTGAATGATATAAAAGAGGGCGTAGGAAAGATATTTCTAACGAACGGGTAAACCATGTAGGGAATTTTTTCAAAAGGATTGCTAAATGGAGAAGGGGCTTTTACCAACATTGGTAAGAGCGTGCTGAAGGGCATTTGGACAAATAATTTATTGACAATAATATTTTGATTGTATTCGATATATGTGAGTAATACTTATATAAGTTATATAAATCATTAATATATTAGTTGGAGGATGAGCCACTTAGAGTCCCCTGAGAAAGACCCTCAGAATTCGACGCACGCGACGGGCCACTTGGGCTTGGTGGAAGTAGATGTTTAATGAGATAGAATTTGACGCGTGAGGCCGACAAGGACCTGCAAGAGTACCATAAGCTGATCGAGCTATTTCGACAGGAGCTCAATGCGATGAAGACCAAGATCAACAATATTAATGAGGAAATAACTGAAACTACAACTCCCCTCGTCGAATCTCTCTATCGCAATCTCGAACTGGGAATGATCACGCAGAAGGAAGAAAATGCGAACTTCCAAGAACAACTCACTGACCTCAAAAAGGAAAAGTCAGTGCTCAGCCAGATGATTGCTGCCTCCTTCAAAAGGGTGGAGTTGCTCAGCAATGAGGTGGGACATTACTGATCCGTATTCGCATTTATTTCAATAAATAAAATAATCTTATTGCCACCAATCATCACTACAGCTTTTGCTTCTTCTTGGTCTCGCACTTTAGCTCCTCATCCATTTCCCCCTAGTTTTTCTCTCTCCTCTTCACCTCGATTATTTACAGCTCAGGACTGTTCTCATCTCCAAATACCACAACATCTGAATCGTCATCTTGATTGCCCTACGCTCTTTATTACTCGATTTTTTCAAACTCGACCTAAGGAACCATTTTCTGCTGATTGTTGATTCTGTAGCCTTAGATAGCATCGTTATGGATCATCCAGATGAGGCATATGTTTTTGGAAGTGGCCTAGTTGGTAAGGATCAAATCGATCTCGTAGGATTCGCATATTTGAAAGATAGTTTTAGCAAGCAAGGATTCGCGAGGATCGTCACTGTTGTATATTTCCTTTGAGCCCTGGTTTATCGAAAATTACTATAAATCAGGACTGCACTCCTGCACGCAACTCACTAACTCACTCAGTCTGAAATTGTTAAAGTTGCACTAAATAGTGGCAGGGATAGCTTTGGGACTGCAGACTGAGCATTATGGGAGAGGTTTTTCTAGTTTAAGAGGCATGATTTTATTGGCCTGGTTTTGAATGAAGTAGCTTTTCATTTTGTGGTGGGCTCCCCTCAGGTATTTGATCATTTAGATGATCTAGATGCCACTCACGATTGAGTTGGTACTAGCGATAGCAGGCACGATGTTGCCGGCCATGTTTTTGACTTAATTGAACGACTGCTGCTGGATGCCAAAGCAAAACATTCTTAGGTTAGCAGCACTACTTACAAAATGAATGATATCGTCATCGTCCTTCTCAAATACCACTGATCCCATCTTCTTCTTTTCACTCCTAAGACGCCCAAACGATTCCACGAAAATACTCACAAGCCTCTCTATTGGCTAAACCTTGTCGTGGTGCCTGTAAGAGTTCAAAACTTTCAATGGGATATTCTAAGTAAGAGTGGAGTCAGGCAAAGTCTTGATATTTTTGGCAAATATTTGGCTAAGCTTATTGTCTGTATCAGACTTAGCATTTTTAATGTCTTCGATGTCTTTCTGGAATAGTTTTTGAAGGATGGCCAAATCGTCATTTATTTAGGCTAGTGCTGAAAGATCTTTCAGGTCATTGTCATCATTTTCGTTACTAAACATTGCCTACTTCAAAACATCATTACCTCGAACAGCATCTTTCCCCAAACGATGCAATGGATGGGCTTCTCAGGCCTCATCCTAATGGTGCAGACGGGAAATACTTTTTGACTTGATACTTTTGGCTCGCAAGAATAACACCTCGAAATTTGAAACAATATGGTAGTTGCATTGCCTTTGTAGGCTAGTGTGCCGGCATCCACGATGGGGATGTTAAGCCTAATTCCTATTTTGTTGACGTAGTTTCTATCTTACTAATGATTTACCTCGCTTAGATATTGTCTAGAGCCAATACAATAAAATGGAACTGTTTGAAAAAACTGATGGGAAGGTCCTTAATATTCATATGGTGAGCATAGATATTCAAATTGGGGTTCAGTTTTAGTACACTTTCTCTGGCTACGATAGCCTTAGACATTCCCTTATGTTGCTGCTTGAACAAAAACTGCCTATTCAGGTTGGAAAGCTATGTTAGAGGTGAACTACTTCGATGGTGTCCATGTCAAGGATGTGTATGCACCCGATTGGCGATTTAGATAATACTTTTAGGATTTCGCATCCTATCCCTCCAACTCCAACAATCAGTATTTGCGTCTTGGCGATGAGGGGGTTGGTGGAGTGGATGAGTTGGTTGAGTCTGTATGGGTGAGGGTGACTGGCCTCTGCTTGCATACTCCAAATATTGGTTATAAATATTATGATTTTTCATTTAATATCTATATACAATTGCCTCAAATTGACCATCTACAAATTCACACTGGGCCAAGCCTGTCCTCTTTAAGTTCCTTCACTTTTGAGGATAGATTTTATTTTTTAAATGGACATTTCTATAATAATACTCAAGCTAACTCATGGAGAATGGATTAAGAGCCTGCTGCTGCATTTGTAGGGAGACCTTTGTGGAGATGAGTCAGCCAAGAATGATGCGTTCCTGCCCACATAACGCCTGCACTCCCTGTATCAAACAGTAGATGTGCAAGGATACAAAGACTATTGTCTGTGTGTAATGTGGGAGTAAGTAAAAACTGTAGAGTAACGATATTGAATATTTTCCAAAGAACCTCTCCCTGATCAAAGTATTGAGGGAGAAGAATCCACAATCAGTAAGTTCCAATAATTAATCTTCCCGTGATACTTTGTCGAGCTTTAACTCGGCAGAATCATAATTTTGCTAGATCCATAAAAAGCACTTAGAGATTATCTGCCTCAATGATAGAGTAAAGCTTTGCGCCCACTGCGCCATATTCGGTGCTCATAAGGACCACTAATTCAAAACAATCACTGCGTTAAATGAAGAAATGGATCAAAGGAGGAGACAATTTTAGGATTACAAATGCAGGAAGTCAGCACTCGAGGATAAGCTGAGGAGCAACGAGTTCAAGGAAAGCGTGGCGAGGAAGATTGGGGAGGAGAAGGACAGACTGATTGGCGAGATAAAGAGGAAGTTCTCCAAAATCATCGACAATATCAAACTGGCCTAAAAGAAAGCATATGAAGACGTCGTGAAGAACTTCAAAGCCATTTACTCCCAAATATCAGCCTTGATCAAAGAGGAAAACTAATCTCACAAAAAATACAAATTATGGGAACTCAAATGCACGCAACTCTTCCAAAAAGCTGACAAGCTGATCAAAATTGAAGATAAGGCCGCCCTTCATTTCCAAGGCCCACTCTAAATATGTAAATAGGGTGAATTTCTCTTGAGCCGGCTTGAAAGCCAAATAAACCTAAACATTAGCAGCATTGAAGCATTGATATCTCAAATCAAAATTGTAGAGAATAATGGTATCTGCAATTCTGTTTTTAACTACATCAATGTTGTGCTGTAAGATAAAGACGAATGTGATTTATTGGGATCTGTGCATCAATAGGTTTTTCTCCCAAAATAAACAAACTAAGCACGCAAATAGAAGATATAATTTGGGCCGAGCCACCTAACTTCATAGAGATTATCCCTTACTCCAATCAATAAAAAGAAGGGGAGCTAAGTGAGGGGGAGCTTCAACAAAGTAAGCTCTGATCGCAAACTATCACCCAAAGGCACCCCATCTGAGTAGAAAGTAGCCATAGATTCGCTTATTGAGTAGTTCTGCCAGCGAGAGAACCTGGATACTCTCGACTTAACAGGGTACTCGCTAACCGACTCATAAATATACGACATTCTGGCATACATAAAGCCATTAAGGAAGGTGAAAGGGTTGAAGCTGGTGAAGAACAAGCTCACCAACGAAGGACTCTAAAGGATCGTAGAGCTGATTTCAAGTGTTACTAACTTGAACCTCTCCTTCAATCAGTTGGGAGACGAGTCCATGATTACTTTGTTAGATAACCGCTCGAAAATCCCCACCTTGCGAATCATAAACCTATCCAACAACAAGATCAACGAGCGGAGGACCAAGAGTGCCATTGAGTAACTCAAGAAGCAAGGCCTCATCGTCACCATCTGATATTAATATTCACTCATTAAAAGAGATATAATTATTAATCAACCAGCGATGAAGTGCAACGAGCAATTCGTCTTCGTGCCTTACAGCTATCGCCATTAAATCGAGCATGAACTACTCAAGAGTCTCCCCTCCCGTATTCTGGCGCAAACTCAGTCAGCAAAAGTGGTAAGGACTGCGGCGGGAATATTAAGACTCAATCTTTTGGAGTGCTCCTTGCTAGCTTGGCTGCTGAGGAAGTCCAAATACGGATTGGGAGATCTAGTGCACTCTTCCCACGGCATTTCTTTGTTCGAGGAGGACCATAATAAACAACTATTGCTCCTCATCCTCTTGAACGCCTACTATGTCAAGTCCTACCTCAACCCCAACAGCCCTCCTGAAATAGACGCAGAAATACTTTCACTCATCCCCGAGTTCTCCAAGACCTACAGGAGTTGGAGGCCGGACAGTCAGCTCAGGAATTAGGTACTGCTGGAGGTGAATGAGTCGTTTGATAACTGGATGCTCCCTCAAAAGAAGGCCCGCCCCGATTACAACCAACTCGTCAATAAGATCCTTGAGCTCTCCAAAACCTACAATGTTAACGCCAACGATGAGCCCGCTCCCGCCAAGAAAAGAAAGCCGAATGAGTAGGAGTAGAAATCATAATATAAGAATGCTGAGGAGGATAGCAATAGGGTAGGGAGGATGATGTTGCGATCCGAGGCCAAAATGTTGAATTCAAGGGTGTAGAGCTATCAAGAGCCCAACTGTGATATATTCGAAATGAATGACAACGGCACTAACGACTTTCTGAGGAGAAGCTCAAATAATATTAGGCTGAGTGGCTTTATGCGATTTAGTAATGTGAGAGAAACCAATAACATGCTAAGCTCTCGCTACAATATCAACAACACCATCTTCGAGTCCAAAGTGATAGGCGGCTAAGACAAGAAGGCACCAAAGCCCAAGATCAAGGCAACTGAGTCATTTGATAAGTATTGATTGTTTTTCATAAGGTAATCACGAATATAATAGCTACCGACCTATACAATAGTCTGATAATTCAATCATATACTCTTTTATTAATCAATAGTCGAGCAGGATTGTTTGATTCATTACTTATATAATTATTCTGAAATTTAATTGACGATGAAGTTTCCACCCAACACCGTCCACCCCTTTCACTCACACCCATCCCACAAAATGTATCGCCCATCTCATATAGTAAAAAAGACAAAGGAAGCCTACTCTCCAAAAAGAGTCATACTGCTAACCACTCGGGATCCCAGTCTAACTCCGGCCCTTCCTCGCAAACCAAAGTGACTTGCAACTCCAACTCTCACTACGAGTTCCAAGTAGGCGAGAATATGCAGGGATACAAGATTACAAGGCAGTTAGGGTAGGGGACGTTTGGAAGAGTGGTTTAGGGGGAGCACAATGGGCGCCGCTATGCTATCAAGGTAGAATATTAATTATGAAGATCATAAGGCCCGTGCCCAAATATGTTGAATCCGCCAAAATCGAAAAGGAGATCATAAAGGCCATAAACAGGAGGGACTAGAAGGATGAGTAAGGAATTGTAAGGTATAAAAATTCATTCTACCACTCTGGACACCTCTGCTTGGTTTTCAAACCCTTGGGCTCCTCCCTCTATGAACTCATCAAAAAGAACAACTTCAAAGGGTTCCCTATCAAAATGGTTCAGGCCTTCCTGCGGCAAATATTCAGGTCTATTGGTTTTATTCATCGTTTGGGTTACACTCACACTGACTTGAAGCCTGAAAATATCCTACTCTAAAAATAAGAGCTAGTCTAATAAAAGCTTTAAGAACAGCCCTACTGGCTGCCCAAGAGCAGCAAGGTGAGGATCATTGACTTCGGAGGAGCAACTCTCTTCAACTAGCCTCACAGCACTGTCATCTGCACCAGGCAATACAGGCCTCCCTACGTCATCATGGAATGTTGCCAGTGGAATGAGATCGCTGACGTTTGGTCGATCGGGTGCATCGCGGTGGAGCTGCTGACGGGGGATCTGCTGTTCCCCACGCACTCGGACACTGAGCACCTGGTGATGATTGAGAGGAACAGTGGGAGGTTTCCCCAATGGATGATCAATAAGACGGGGTGTTCTACGCTGAGACGACTGTTCCGAGACGGGGTGATCTACGAGGCAGAGGCTGAGAGGCAACTGTAGCACTGGTAGAATATCAACAATATGAAAAAAAGCGATTAGGTGTTAGGGGAGTATGCAAGTCTACAGGAGCTGGTGCGGCAATGCCTTGAGATCGACCCCAACAGGCGCATCAACTGCGCGAGTGCGCTCAAGCACCGCTTCTTCCAGTAGAAATTTATATGAGTTATCAGTTTGCGATTTATAATCGTGCAACCCAGCATGATTTAATTTTTGACATAGTTTGCACTTTGTCGAACAAGATACTACTACGATAATTACGTTTAGTTGCTGACATCTCCATTCATCCGCTTTTTATCATCACGCTTTCCGCAGGCCCACGCACACACCAACACACTAGCAAAATTGCTAGCACGCATATCTCATATCTACATATCTATTATTCGACTCTATATGCCCTTATCATACAACTTTATCACCTCATCAAACATCCAAATATTTAGCCTAAGAAATATTATCCCGATTCTCTGTGACTATGAGCTTGAAAAATGAATAAAAGTCTATTAAAAGCCACTTTCTTGATATTAAAAGTGGTTTAGATTTTATTAGGATTGTTTTGTGCGGATTGGGTGTAAGGAATGAGGACTAGCTTATAATGAGTGTAATTAATAATTGATATTAATAGTTAACTGATGCGTAAGAAGATAACGTTGGAAGTTGACAAGCTCATCCACAAACCACAGCGGAAGGAGACTAACTAAGTGCCTGTGAAGCCTGTTCCTGAAAAAAAGGCAAGTTTTGATCAGATGTACAAGCAGGCTAAAAAGCATCAGAACCGCAATCCCCTCAATCCGCCCTCATATCACCATAGCCATCATTCAGCACCAACAAGCTTTCATAATTTCTACTAATCAATGAAGGGCTCCAGAAATACTCCCAAAAATACAAATCGACTTAACAAAGAAAATATCCACTCCAAACTTAACCGTTCGCTTTAACCCAAATCCAATACGGCTGAAAAGGTTAGTCCCATCAAGCGTAGCACCAGCAATGAGCGAAGGAGGCTTTTTGATAAAAAAAGATAATAAAATATGGTGGGATTGGAGAATAAGAGAAAGGAAAGCAGGAGTAAAATAAGCAAATAAAGTGAATGTAGCGAGTGGGAAGGGCAAGCTCAATTCGAATATTAGTGGAAGGCCGTAGTAGATGGGCTTGATCACAAGCAACACTAACACTTGCGGGAAACGTAATGCTTCCTCAGCCTTGATGAAGTATTTAGTATTCTCCGCTCCATGCATTACTTGAGAAGAGTGGAAGATGAGAAACATCTGCTCGCCTTATGGCAAGAACTAGAGGGAGAAACCTATGGTGGTGTTCCTAGTCACAACCTAAGGGAATTCCTAACCTACATCAACTATTGCCCAGAAAACTTGCCATTCCAACTCGACAAAGGACTCCCTCGCAAAAGAATCGTTATTGATACAAATCTCAAAATAGTTGCTTCTCAAATTGCCAAACTACAAATCTATGAAGAATATTTAGCCCTCAGAGTGAATAGAATTTTATATGGCAATATTCCATCAAAGCCTCATTAACCACTAATTATCTAGAGGGAAAGGAAGCAAGGCTCTAATAATATCAAGATAGTCGAATAAGACTCAAACTCAAGGAAAAAGATTGTGCTAGGAGTCACAAGGAAAAGTGCATAGAGGCAAGCTAAGCCTCAGCTGACACGCCAAAAGAAGAGTGAGTAAATAACGCAAATAAGCTAGGAGGAATAAAAGTCACTAAACGAGGAAACTATCTGTCACAGCTAATTTTCTGAAGGCAAGGAGGAGGGGAAGCAGTTAGTGAGTTACGAGAGCGAAAACTCAATCGCAAGCCACGAGCTAATCGAAGAAGTCGTGATCAAGAGGCCAATCTTATCAGTAGATGTAAATTTAGGTGAGGGCCTTTCTGAAAAGATTACAGTTTTCGAGGGGGAAACTGCACTGTAAGTGTCCAAAAGACTGGTTGAGAAGTACAAGATTGATTAATCTCTGAGGGCTAAATTTTAAGTAATGCTTAGTGGGCACATTCGGAACTTGCTGTATCGGATTGACGAGGTATCATAGGAGATGTTTTCTGACCGAGAAGAATGAATTTTTATAACCTTTTTACTATCATCAAACCAATACACCAAATATATATGATTGAATGAGATATTATGTTATGGCTCTGCTTAGCTTCACAGCTTGAATGGCAGATTTCTTGTATTTTTCTTCGTCCTCTTCCGCCTCTGCCCCAAAAAGGAATCAATTTCCTTGAGGACCTTCACTTTTCGATTAGAACCCATTATATCATTTGACTATTTCCTCGCGTTCTCAATGAAGGATTCGATCTTTGGAGGTCGCAGCCTACTCTGTATATTTTTAAACTCGTTCAATTTGCTGGTGAACTTTCGGTCATATTATGATTCTACTTCCTCAATTATTGAATGGTTCTTCATCTTTTATAATGATTTATGCTTTTTTTTATTATCATCATGCTCTAGACTTGGAAGCCTTCGAAAATTCTCCTTCGAAAACTGGGTTTAATTAGCCAATGAAAAATCAAATGAGAAGTGGCTTAAATTGCTTTACATTCTTTACAGCTTGGAAGGGCGGATATTATAACTGGAAAGCTGTGAAGTAAATGGCGTTTGTATGGATTTAAATAATTCATCCACACTGTCCCCAAATTTGGGTTCACTGTATTTTCTTAGTTCCATCTTGGCTATTTTGTACCTGATTTTGTCTAAGAGTTTAACGAATTTGATCTAATTACATTATTCTTGCCTATAAAATTTGACCAATCTTTTTTGCAAGGCAGTGATGAGATATTTGACTAGCTCATAGTACTTGGTTTCTTGATCATGGTTGACGAATCCGTTATATACACTCATCCCTTAAACTAATCAATTATAATATTTATAGCCTTACAAATTATCACTGTCCCATTCAACCCAATATTCTTATTACCTCATCTAGCATCAACCACTCGCAAATAATATATCCCTTAACTTAAAATAAATATTTTGTAATTTTAATAAACTTCCCAATGACCACTCGTAGAAATAAGACACTCCTTCCCATACTTACCAATAAAAACACTCAAAAGGCAGCTAATATCACCATCAATATACCTTATCAAAACACAACCCATAACTCACCTCCTCCTGATAGGTCCAGTAAATGGATTCTCACCTAATCTCACGTCGAAAAGCATATAACCCCTAAGAAAATTAAATTCCCGAACAACATACAGATCAATGCTATGCCCAATTTAGCTCCACTATAAAGTGAAACGTAACAAAAAAACGTATTCTTTACAGGGATAAACAGAAGATAAGAGAAGCCATAATAGAAATAGCGACTAAGTCAAGCAGAGATATAAAGTTCAACTAAATTCATCGATTTGTTGAAGTAATAGTGATGATAGTTAGATCAAACAAAAAGAAGCTGCTTAAGATAAGGTTGATAACTGAGCCTGCTGTGTCTAGCCACAGCAATGTTTCTCCAAAGAGAAACTAGTTGTTTAGCTACTTCCAACGGGACTTCGTGAACAGCAAGAGGCAGAACATTAACAGTACGGTGGTTGAGAAGTTTAAGAGCCAGTCACCGGAGAAAATTTTCAGCAATATTGAAGTCAAGAGCCGCAAATTCTTATTAGATAAGATGCATCGGGACTATATGAATTACAATAAGATTGAAGGATACAAGAAGTAGTCCATCAAAGGCCTTATCGAAGAGTGTACTTGTTTAGTAAATTAGAGATTGAGCGCAAAAAGAAAGAGTTCAAATAAGACTATAGTAAAAGATACAGTTCCCCCTACTTTTACTATTTGAGCCTGAGCAAGGAAGAGAAGTCAAACGTCTTACTCAGGAAGTAGCTCAGCTACATCAATTCTATCTGATCGCATCTGCTTATCTTATTGCCTCCATTTTGTTGATTCCCTACCCTCATATGATATGATGTTGTACTTAATGAGCAAATTATAATTGATAAGCTATGAACCAGGACGCAATTGAGAAAAATTACTATGAAAGCATAATGGCTGGACATTATATCGATCTGCGCTATGCTGAGAACGAATGGAAGATCGCTAAAATTATAGAGAGGGACAAGAGATATGCAGTCGTGGCCTTAGATGCCATCAACACCAAAGAAGAAGTATTACTAACAATATACAGCAAATTCTACTCCAAAGCTTTAAGGTGGCTCCTCTCAGGATGAACTCCGAAGGATACACTGGCAGCAACTACAAGGCTTATCGAACCAACCTTACCCCCGTCCAATAATACAAAACAGTACTCCCTCCATATATGCAGCATTTATAGATTTTACAGACATACACCAAAGAAGCACTCCCCACACCATTCACCATCAACCAGTACCTGAGAGGAGAGTTATTCGTCCTTATACATTCCCTCCTATGTAGGGAGGATTTAAAGGAATAGGAGGGCGCATAGGCTATGAAATTTCTAATAGGCTTTATTGAGTTTGTGATCAAACTAGCAGAACGCGCCAAGAAGATGGCACCTGAGTACTTTTAGTCCCTCAACAACAATAAATATCAATACCTCATAAACTAAAAGATAGCCCTTGTGAACTCATTATGCGAAATGCTCACTCTCTTGAACCTTATCTTGCGTGTTGAGAACTCCAAGGTCGTCCACATTTTCAAAAGCAAATTTATCGACCCAGACGTCTTAGTTAAATTTTTCATAGATATGAACAAAGTACAGGTATTTGCTGACCTTTTTAATCTTAACGACGGTAATGCTAAATGGCTTTCATTTGGTATCCACAAAAAACTCTATTTTCTGCTCAAAAAGTTTCACCCTAAGTTTACTCTCCCAGCATACAAGGCAAAGGACTACCAATAAGTATTGCAGATTTATCAGTTCGTAATAAAGGAGGAGCAAAAGTAAAACAAAATCGAGGAGCAGTTTATCCAATTCATAATCGACCTTTTGAAAGAGCAAAGTACGTTTGAAGCCAAGCTTCGGGCCCTGCAATAGCTAAGGAAGATAATTGATGATGAGGTGAGACTATACAACATGTAGAAGAAAAGTATATTTAATCTTCTGCATCAGCACAAAGTGCTCGACCACTTGACAAGCTAATTTAATTTCAACCCCGAAATATTCAAAAGATTCATCCCTATTCTTTCCTAGTACAGCAAGTTCAAAGAAGTCCCCTTCAAAAATATTGTCCAGCTCTTCAAGTAAGTACCCATATATTTAGGATCTCCAATAATCGCCATGAGTCCGAAGTCATCATCATACAATAGGTCATCTGCTCTCTTTGCGAGTTTATACAGCCTGATTCCTTAGACTCCATCTACGCAGAGATAATCAAAGTCAACATTAATAACGAACAGATCATGAAGTTCATTAAGAATTTTACACTCAATGCCATTTCAAACCTTTCAAGGCAGAAATCATTCTTTACCTCGTTTTTCAGAAAAGCCAAGATCAGTAGTGGGAAATATGGAATATACGGGTTAGATCTGCTGATGAAATAAATTCAGGATGGAGGGTGTTTGGATAAAAGCAAGACATTGATGGGGATGTAGATGATAAAGGAGATGTTTGGCAAGAAGTAGCTAGAGGGGGAGAGGTTCAATTATATAATGATGTGTTTGGGGTGGATCTAAGGGAGCAAAAACTATGCCCAAAGCATCAAAGTTATCGATGGTATCATCTCTACATACCCTAACTCAGCATATATTGAGGACTCCAAGAAGGAAATTGTTTAAAGACTGGTTGTAAAACACAACTTCATCGAGAAGATGCTGCTGGGATTGAAGAAGGGCAAGATATCTGAGGTCAAGTTTACCATAAAGGAAATCATCAAATGCGTATATGACTTCCTCGAAAGCTATTACGACTGTGTCATCAATCACATTAAGATCACTCACATCTAATACCTATGGAGCCTGGAAGAGAAGAAACTCCTCTCTGACTTTTTAAGAAAGAACAAGGGAGACATCAAGAAGAAGTATGTGAAGAAGCTAGAAGAGAATATTCAAGACGATATATTGAATAAGTTAATAAGAAAACCATCATTCTATTCACGTGAACTCTTGATTGAGTAATTCTAAGCACTCAACTAAATTTTCATCAGCTACAACTTCCTCAAGAAGAAGCTTGAAGTCTCAGAAAGATTATTCGTCCGCTACCTCACTCCATAGATGGAAGGATATTCCTTTTACTTTGAGTTCATCGACAAAATGAACAAACACGCCAACATACACAGGATCGTCAAGAAAACTATCCAAATTTTCCTGCGCCCCAAGGACTAAAAGAATATCGAGACCAAGATCAATACTTGGAAGCTATGCCTATTGAAGATAGTTGATAAGGCGAAGCAAAATCCATAGGTTTGTCTAAAGGCCATTCAAACATTCTTCTAATTGATTCAAGGATCGTAGATCCGATAGAACATATCTGTGCCTTCAGGTAATATTGAGATAATCGTGAGCAACGACAACCATGAGAAGGCAATAGTTTTGCCGAAGAACAATACGATTTGGAAGTTGAGGAAGCAGATAATGTCTGATTTCGGTATAAAAGGAGACTTTGGGATGTACTGCAACAACATGAGGAGGTAAATTAACTTCGCTTAGGAAGAGGAATTCTCCTTAAATGCTCTCCCCCTTTAAAACAAAGGACCCTCCATTTGTATCATCAACCGCAAAAAATAAAAGCATATCCATATTCAGGCTTATGAGAAATTCAAAGAATTAATGGAGAAAGAGGAAATGTTTTATTAGATACTGTTTGGATTGAATAACTAATCCATCCAAGAGCTCTTTTGGAAAACAGTTGATTTGCTTCCAGTTAACCGTTCTTTAGTTCGTAAGATAGAAAGATGCTAAAATTTCACAATAAAAAACTGGTAATCAATATTAAAGATATCGACTAAATAGTCACTTCAGTACCATTTGAACATAATCTTTGACTTAATGGATCGTAATAGAAAATGGGTGTCGCTGTTTTATAGCAGCGAGGGGCTGTGTGTGATATTGGATTGTTTGGTGGATGGGAAAGGGAATGATGAGCGCATCATTAATAGATGTTTACTTATTCTTATTAAGATATTTGAAGTTATTGATAAGATAGAGGAGAGGCATCTATAATAGGCTTCTTTAACCTTGCTGGCTAAGATCCTCTATGTCTTCAAGGACGATATCAACAAGATAACCATCTCACTCGAAACCGTCAACCTCATCTTTACTATCATCAATAAACTCGCACAAACTATTAAAGTAGAACCCCTTGAACTGTCTATAGTCCTTAAAATTTTGAACTATGGCATTTTTAAACCAAAGAATAAGCATTCTATTGAATTCATTGAGAACGACTTTGAACATTATCTCATCAACAATTATAGTCAGGAGGCATAAAAAAGAGAAATCTTTGTCTATATACTGAAGCTTCTGAAGGTTGAAAGCTTGCTTGACAAATAGAGTAGTGAAATGCTGTTTATCTTCTTTATTGACTACATGAACACCTTTATCGAGGGCGAGCAAACATTCATGAAAGAGTAAGGATATTATGAAAAGATAGAAGGGTTCGTAGTTGAAGCATTAAGATGCAAGGCAGTTGCTGACAATGATAAAGCTAAATACCATCATTTGCTCTTTGGCAGCCTAAAACTGCTGATCTATACACTCAACAACAAAGAACACAAATATAATCCAAGCTAATTATTCGAGATACTTTTCAATTAGCTCCTATTCAATAAGCAGCAGAGAAGATTGAAGAGCGAAGTAACGACAAAACTTGTATACGAATCCCTTAAAAAGATACTCTTCCTCCAGCCAGCCCTTATTAGTTCCTTGTGCTAACAAATAGTACCCCAACTCGTCAAAAGTCCTTGGAGGAAGAACATGCTTTCAGCCTGGTCTATTGAGTCAAAGCGCCAGGAAAGGACAACTTATTGCGGACTTGAAAACCTTGGTGCAACTTGCTACATCAACTGTTTGTTTCAACAACTCTTCCATATCTCACACTTCAGAGAGCACTTCTTATCGATATAAAGTGAGGGATATAAACCATCGCTTGATTAAAACTAAATCTAT
>JACCDV011081113.1_pt1 | contig 28311 bp, 31 predicted proteins | sample 7446131 | NCBI WGS metagenome assembly JACCDV01 (sample SAMN15323448, study PRJNA562643) | freshwater metagenome | isolation source: river surface water | place: USA:Blue River Watershed | collected 2017-08-17 | reverse complement strand
GGTTCTTCCTGTAGGTCGGCGGCCTCAGCCCCGACGTGCTGCATTGTTTGGCCCACTTGAGCCGCATCAATTTGCGCGATATTCGCACAATACGGCTAATCATCGCACAAAGTCTGCTCAATCGAAAAGCCAAAGACCCCAGCATTGCCTAAGCTTGCGTTCATTGCTGAGAGATACCCAAACGGAGACACCCCCATGAGCACCACACGCACCCAAGTTGCCATCGTCGGAGCAGGCCCTTCGGGCTTGTTGCTGGGCCAACTGCTCTACAAAGCCGGCATCGACGCCATCATCGTGGAACGCCAGACCGGCGACTACGTGCTCACACGCATCCGCGCCGGTGTGTTGGAGCAAGTGTGCATCGACCTGCTCGACGAAGCCGGTGTGGGCCAGCGCATGCACAAGGAAGGCCTGATCCACGGCGGCTTTGATTTGTTGTTCAAAGGCGCACGCCACCGCATCGACATGAACAAGCTCACCGGTGGCAAAAACGTGATGGTTTATGGCCAAACCGAAGTCACCCGCGACCTGATGGATGCACGCCAGGCGGCCGGTCTGCCCACGGTGTACGAAGCAAGCAACGTGCAGGTGCACGACTTCGACAGCCAAAAGCCCCGCGTCACTTACGAGAAAAACGGCCAATTGCACACCATCGAATGCGACTTCATCGCCGGTTGTGACGGTTTTCACGGCGTGTGCCGCGCCAGCGCACCCAAAAATGCGATCAAGGAATTCGAGAAGGTCTACCCCTTCGGCTGGCTGGGCGTGCTGTCGGACACCCCGCCCGTGCACCACGAACTGATTTACGCCAACAGCCCGCGCGGCTTTGCCCTGTGCTCGCAGCGCAGCGAAACCCGCAGCCGCTACTACCTGCAAGTGCCGCTGACCGACAAGGTCGAACAATGGTCGGACGAGGCCTTCTGGGCCGAACTGCGCAACCGACTTGACCCGGAAGCGCGTGAACACCTGGTGACCGGCCCCAGCATCGAAAAAAGCATCGCACCTCTGCGCAGCTTTGTGACCGAACCCATGCGCTTTGGCCGCATGTTCCTGGCCGGTGATGCCGCCCACATCGTGCCCCCCACCGGTGCCAAAGGCCTGAACCTGGCCGCCACCGACGTGAAGTACTTGTCCAGCGCGATCATCGAGTTCTACCAGGACAAGACCGAAGCGGGCATCGACACTTACTCCGAGCGCTGCCTGCGCCGCATCTGGAAAGCCGAGCGCTTCAGCTGGTGGTTCACCAGCCTGATGCACCACTTCCCAGAAAATGGCGAGATCGGCCAGAAGTTCCAGGACGCTGAACTCGACTACCTGATCCACAGCGAATCGGGCTCGCGCACCATTGCCGAGAACTACGTGGGCTTGCCGCTGAACTTTGGCGACTGAGGTTCAGAACAGGCGACAGTGCCCCGTCAGCCGCCTGCAGATAATGCGTAAAAACCGACGTCGCATGGCGCGGCGTCTATCTTGAAAAAAGGTTCACGCATGTCCTCTCTCAAGCCCCTGCGCGGTGTGCGCATCCTCAGCCTGGCGCTCAATCTGCCTGGCCCGGCGGCGCTCATGCGCCTGACCCAAATGGGTGCCCGCTGTACCAAGGTCAATCCGCCCTCAGGCGACCCCATGCAGCACTACACACCCGAGGGCTACGAGCTGCTGCACAAAGATGTGACGCTCAAGACCCTGGATCTGAAAACCGCCGCGGGCCAAACGGCGCTGCACAAGCTGCTGCCCCAGACCGATGTGCTGCTCACCTCGTTTCGCCCCTCGGCCCTGGCCAAACTGGGCTTGGGCTGGAAAACCCTGCACAAGCAATACCCCACACTCAGCCTGATCGAAGTGGTGGGCGCACCCGGCCCGTTGGCCGAAATTCCGGGTCATGATTTGACCTACCAGGCCGAAGTGAACCTGGTCAACGGCATGGACCTGCCGCCCAGCCTGTTTGCCGACATGGGCGGTGCGCTCATGGCCAGCGAAGCCACGCTCAAGGCGCTGATCACCCGCCAAATCACCGGCCAAGGCAGCCGCCACGAAGTGGCCCTGTCCACCGCCGCCGAATGGCTGGCGCTGCCCCGCCAACTGCGCATGACCACACCCGATGGCGCGGTGGGCGGTGCCCATGCGGGCTACCGCGTCTATGCCTGCAAAAACGGCCGCGTGGCCGTGGCCGCACTGGAGCCGCACTTTGCCGTTCGCCTGTGTGAAGCGGCGGGCGTACCCCTGAAAAACCCGGTCAAAGACCTGTTCAAACCTGCCACACGCCAAGCCATTGAAGCCTTCTTGCTGAACCAGACCCGTGCACAGCTGGACAAGCTGGCCACGGCCAAGGACATCCCACTGCTGACACTGGCACGCTGACACGAAAGCACGCCACCTCAAAGCCCCGCAAGGTGCATGCCTTGCGGGGCTTTTGTCTGCGCTGCAACAGCTGGAGCCGCGCAACACTCAAGCGATCTTGAGCAAACGGGCTTGCCCATTGGGCTTCTTGGGCAAGGTCAGTTGCAGCACGCCGTTTTCGTATTTGGCCACTGCTGCCGACTGGTCCACACTTTCATCGAGCGTGAAGCTGCGTGAGACGCAGCCGTAATAGCGCTCGCTGCGAATGACTTTGGCACCTTCCTTTTCTTCTTTTTCCTTCTTCACCTCGGCGCTGAGCGAGACTTGGTTGCCTTCCACTGACACCTTGATGTCGTCCTTGTTCACACCAGGAATCTCGGCCTTCACAAAAAAGTTCTTGTCATCTTCTGTCAGGTCCAGCCGCATTTGCGGCTCGCCTTCCAACATGCGGTACACCGGGCGCATGGCAAAGCCTTTGAAAAAGTCGTCACTGAAAGGGTCTTTCAATTCATTGAAAGGGTTAAACCGTGTGATGTTGCTCATGATCAGTTCTCCGTGAATGGGTCAAACATGTGCAGGCCGTGGGCTGCACCGTGTTCGAACGTCAGCCTGTCGCTGCGCCCGAAGGACTTGTCCGTCAAAAAAGTCCCGACCACACTGTCCGATTTGTCGCAACCCACGTCTGTTTTTCAGCGCACATTGCACCGCACGGGGTCCTCTTATCGGTGTGACCGCACACCCATACCAAGGGCTTCATGCCTGCCGTGCGTCAACTGGCGCACTGTGAAGCGACGCCCATCGGCTTAATGTGAACAGACGCCCTGCATCCAACCACTCCCTTTTGAGGTACACCATGAAGTCTGCATTTCACCGATGGCTCACCCTGACCCTGCTTTTGACCAGCTTGGGGCTGAGCGGCTGTGGCTACAACCAGTTCCAAAGCGGCAACGAACAAGTCAAGGCCAGCTGGTCCGAAGTGCTCAGCCAATACCAGCGCCGCGCCGACCTGATTCCCAACCTGGTCAATGTGGTCAAGGGCCAGGCCGACTTCGAGCAAGGCACCTTGCAAGCCGTGGTGGAGGCCCGGGCCAAAGCCACGTCCATCCAAGCCTCGCCCGAACTGGTGAACGACCCGCAAGCCTTTCAAAAATTCCAGCAGGCACAAAAGGACTTGTCGGGCTCCCTGTCTCGGCTGCTGATGGTCTCGGAAAACTACCCCACCCTGCGCGCCAACCAGGGCTTCATTGACCTGCAAGCCCAGCTCGAAGGCACCGAAAACCGCATCGCCGTGGCACGCAACCGTTACATCAAGGCCGTGCAGGACTACAACGTCACGGTGCATTCCTTCCCCTCCAACCTGACGGCCATGGCCCTGGGCTACAAGGAAAAACCCAACTTCACGGTGGAAAGTGAAGCCGCCATCGCCAAACCACCTTCGGTCAATTTCGGCACCGGCACCCCAGAGGCGAAATGAGCGATGTGGCGGCGCGCGATCAGCCGGTTTTTGACGCTCGGCGCCTTGCTGTGCGGGACACTGCTCGCCCAGGTGCCGGTGCCGCCCTTGACCGGTCATGTGGTCGACCAGACCCGCACACTCACGGCCGAACAAAAACAAACGATCGAGCAAACCCTGATCGCCTTTGAAGCGCGCAAAGGCAGTCAGCTGGCCGTGCTGCTGGTGCCGACCACGCAGCCCGAAACCATCGAGCAATACGCCCTGCGCGTGGCCGAGCGCTGGCAAATCGGGCGAAAAAAAATAGACGACGGTGCCATTTTGCTGGTGGCCAAAAACGACCGGAGTGTGCGCATCGAAGTGGGCTATGGCCTTTAAGGTCCCTTGAACGACGCCACCAGCAAACGCATCATCGAAGAATTCATCACCCCGCGCTTTCGCCAGCAAGACTTTGCGGGCGGCATCTCGGAAGGGGTGCAGCGCATGGTGCGGGTGATCGACGGCGAACCCCTGCCCGCCCCCAGCATGGACAACACCGCCGCCCCCTACCGGGACATCACTTGGATCATCGTGGCCGGTGCGATGCTGGGCTTTGTCTTGCGCGCCATCCTGGGGCGCTTTCCCGGATCGCTCATGACGGCGGCCATCGTCGGCACCGTCACCTGGCTGCTGCTGGGTGTATGGGTCACCGCCTTGATCGCCGCCAGCATCACCATGCTCACCACCTGGATCGGCCTGGCCGGTCTTCTGCGGGCACGTTACGGTGGCCGGGGAGGCCCTGGTGGCGGCTTCAAGGGCGGTGGCGGAGGATTTGGCGGCGGCGGGGCATCCGGCAAATGGTGAGCCCCTGCTCAGCCGCTAGACTGCAGGCTTTGCAAGGACTTGTATGCAGCGCTGCCCCTGGTGCGAAGGTTTTGATCTTTACCGCCATTACCACGACACCGAATGGGGCGTGCCCCTGCGCGATGACCGGGCCTTGTTCGAGTTGATCAACCTCGAAGGCGCACAGGCCGGACTGTCCTGGTCGACCGTGCTGAAAAAGCGCGAGACCTACCGCCTGGCCTTTGACCAGTTCGACCCCGAAAAAATCGCCCGCTACGACGACCGCAAAGTGGCCGAGCTGCTGGCCAACCCCGGCATCGTGCGCAACCGCCTGAAGGTGGCCGCGACCATCCGCAACGCCCAGGCTTATTTGGCGCTGCAAGCCAGTGGCCAACGCTTTGGCCACTTCGTCTGGCAATTTGTGGATGGCCAGCCCCTGCAACACCAGCGCAGCAGCCTGAGCGAAGTGCCCGCCCAGACCGCGCAATCGGACGCCATGAGCAAAGCCTTGCGCAAGGCCGGCTTCAAGTTCGTGGGCTCGACCATCTGCTACGCCTTCATGCAAGCCTCAGGCATGGTCAACGACCACTTGGTGAGTTGCCACCGGCATGCCGCACTGAGCGCTTGAGCCATTCAGGCCGCCGCCCTGCGCATGCGGTCCATGCGGGGCTTGAGGAAAAAGGTCATGAACAGACCCACCAGCACCCCGGCGGGCAAGGAACGGCTGAAGGCCAGCCACCACGCCTGGGCGAACTGGGCATCAAAGGGCTGGCTGATCGCGGTCACCCCCACTGCCAATACCGTCTCGATCACACACGCGATGATCAAGGAAGCCAAGACCTTGCGGCCCAGGCTGTGCACAAAGTGCAAGGTCTGGTCGAGCCACTTTTGCAGCTGGCCAATACCCACCAGAATCATCGGCAACAGCACCAGACTGACGGCAAAGCTGCGCGCCCAGCGCCCCATGAACTCCTCCGACCCGCCCACATTGGCCCAGGTCATGATGCCGCTGAGCAAGGCGGCCACTGTGGGCAAGATGAACAGATCCGGCAAGATCTGGCGAAGGATGCGGAGAAACGAAGCTGGATTTTTCATAAGACCTACAATGGTTGACAAGATCAACAGTATAGCATTTGGTTGACTTTATCAACCATTAACCCCATGCGCACACGAACGCCCAAAACACAGACAAGCAGCAGCACATCGCTCAGTGACAGCGCCAGCTTTGTGTCCTTCATGACCTTGTTTGGCAGCACTCAGCAAGTGCTCAAAAACCGCATGCAGGCCCAAGCCGAACAAGGCCTGGGGCCGCTGCATCTGCGGGCACTTTGTCTGTGCCTGCCCGATGGCACATCGCAACAGCAACTTGTGCAGGCCATGGGCCGCGACAAGGGCCAGATTGCCCGCCTGGTGCGCGAACTGGAAGAGCGCCAACTGCTGCAGCGCAGCGCTGACGAACAAGACCGCCGCATCTGGCGCCTGAAGCTGACGGCCGAAGGCAAAAAAAAATGTCAATGGTTCAGCGCCATCGAAGCGCAACTGGCCACCGACATGCTCGCGGGCCTGCAGCCTGCACAGCGCGCATCCTTTGACGCGGCACTGGCCGTGCTGCGCGAACGCATCACGGAATTGACCGCTTCATAAAAATCGTCAAAACATACTCTCTGGCCGCGAGCCATCCCCCTCAGCGCAACGGACCCGCGCCCCATCCTGCAGCGCATGGCCGGGGTAGCGCACCACTTGCTCGCCTGCGCGAAGCCCTTCGGTCACTTCGGCCTCCATCAAATTGCGGTGCCCCAGCGTGATGGGGCGTTGACGCGCCCGACCGCCCTCCACCACAAAAACACACCAAGCCTGCGCGCAGCGGTACAAAGCACTGGTCGGCACTTTCAGCACCTGGTCGGCCTGCCAGAGCACGATGCGCGCCGTCAATCGAAAGCCATCACCCAAAGCCGCCGGCACTTCGGCCAAATCGGCGATCACATTGACGCGCTTTTCCTCGATCCCCAAGGCCGAGACTTTGGTGAAGGCATGGCCTTCCACCTGGCGCACCTTGGCTTGCAACACCTGCGGGCCACCCCAGCCTTCGATCAAAACCGGCATGCCGGGTGCCACTTTCACCGCTTCAGTCGACAACAGTTCGATCACCACCTCCAGGTGACGGACATCGCCCAAGCTCATCAAAGGCGTGCCCATGGCCACCACCCGCTCGCTGGGATCGTTGATGCGCAGCACACGCCCCGCCATGGGTGCACGCACCTCCAGCCAGCCCTGCACACCCGACTGGGCTGCACGGATGGCGTCCGTGGCTGCTTGTGCCAGCCTGACATTGGCCGCGGCCGCACGGGCACGAAAGCGCGCCGCCTCCAGCGCCGATGTGGCGCGCATTTCATTTTGAGTGACTTGCTCCAGGCCTTGCGGTGCGATGAACCCATCGCGGGCCAGATCACGCATGCGCTGGACTTCACGCTGCGCTTGACTCAGCTCATCTGCCCCCTGGCGCACACCTTGTTCCGCTTCGCGCTGAATGGCTTGTGCAGAAGCCACACGCGCCGTCAATTCGTGGCGCTCGCGCTCGGACAGTGGCAAGGGCGCAATGCGCGCCAGCAATTGTTGGTCCTGAACCGCATCGCCATCGTGCAGTGCAATGCGCTCCAGACGTCCGGCCACCGGGGCCGACAACACAAAGCGGTCATGGCTTCGGGTCTCACCCAGATCGTCCACCGTGACCTGCAGCGGCCCGGTCTGCACACCCACACCATCCACCGCCATGGGGGCGGGCCAAAGCACAAACACCACCGCCGTCACGAGTGCAGCGGCTGCGACAACAAAACCCATCCGTTTCCAGTTCATGTTCACTCTCTTGTCTTGAGGACCGCGATCAGGTCCAGTTGACGAATCCGCCGTGCCACCAGAACGCCCGACAAAATCGACGCCACGATGGCCGCCATCACCGCATAGGCGTATGACCACGGCGTGATCACCAAAGGCACCCGAAACAGCTCCCGGTCAAACATCGGCACCAGCATGGCACACAGTCCATACCCCACGCCCAAACCCACAGGCATGGCCAGCGCCAACACCAACGCCTGCTCACCCAGCAAGAGGAAAGTCACCTCGCGCTGCGTGAAACCCAGCACCGACAGACTGGCCAGCTCGTTGCCCCGCTCGGACAGGGCAATGCGCGCGCTGTTGTAAACCATGCCTGCGATGATCACGCAGGCCAACACCAGCAAGATGCCGCTGAAGAAAAAGAAAGCCCGCTCCATGGTCGCGCGCACGCTTTGCTGCAGCGCATGTGCAATGACCACACCAGCCACCGCCGGCATGCGCTTGAGGCGCTCGTACACCTGTTGCGCCTTGTCGGACTCGATGCGCAGATAAGCCCCGGAGCTGGTGTGCTCCTCGCCCAGCAAGCGCGCCAGCGCACCGGCATCCATGTAGGCCCCAAGCCCAAGCATCTCATCGACCACCGCCACCACGGGCATGTCCAGCACGGGTCTGCGCCCTTCCAGCGCGGCCAGTGTCAAGCGATCGCCAGGCACCACTCCCAGCACGTTAGCCAGCTTGGCCGACAACACCAAGCCCTGCGGCGGCAGGTCCACAGGCTGCAAATTCGCATCCAGCAATTGGTGCAGGCCATTGCCCGGCATCAGCCCCATGACGTCAATGCGTTTGCGCCGATGTCCATGCTGCAGCCACGCCGGCATCGCACGGAAGGGTTCCACCTGAATGATGCCGTCCATCGACCCCATCTCCAGCACAGCCCGAGGCCCCAAGGCCTCGTTGTAGGTGACCATCACATCTTCGCGTTGCACCTGGTTGAACTGCACCGAGAGCATGTGGGTGGGTGCATCCATGGCAAAGCGACCGAGCAACAACAAGCCCATCGCGCAAGCGATGCCCAGCACAGACCCCAAAGCACGCCCAGGGCGGCGCATCAGATTGCGCACGATCATGCGCACCGATGCAGGCAAGGCCAGCGCCCAGCCATGCTGCAGCCCCGTGCCAGCCCGGTAAGTAGCCGGAGATTCCGGCCGCATTGCCTCGGCCGGTGCCAGCCCGATCGCCCGGCGCACCGACAACAGCGCACCGGCTCCCGCCGACAGCAAACTCAGCCCCACACACCAGCCGATCAACGCTGGATCGGCCACAAAATACAAAGACGGAAAGTGGAAAAAATCGCGGTAAATTTCCACAAACATGCGCCCCAGAGCCAGCCCCAAGGGCACACCCACCAACAGACCGATCGCCACCGTGAGCACCGCGAACGCCAGGTAATGCAGGCCCACACGCCCATCCGAAAGACCAAAAGCCTTGAGCAAACCAATCTGGGTGCGCTGCGTGGCCACCAGACGCGACAACACCAGATAGAGCAAGAAGGCCGAGACCGCCAGGAACAAGCTCGGCAAGGCTGTGGTCATCACGCCCAACTCGCCCAATTCATCGGTCAAAAAACGGTGCGACAGTTGCAGGTCGCGCCCATGGGCACTCAAGCCACCGTAGCGCAGCAACAAGTTGTCCAGTGCGGCAATCACCTCTGGCTCGTTCGCGCCCCGCCCCAAGGACAGACTCACATCGTTGAATGCCCCTTGCATGTCAAACGCCGGGGCCAGCGTCTCGTGTGCGATCCACATCACCCCATAACGCCGGTTGTCGGGAAAAATCATCCCCCCACCCACCTCGTAAACAAACTCGGGCGACAAAGCGATGCCTGCAATCACCAGCGACTTTTTGCGGCCGTGCAGCACCGCGCCCAAGCTGTCACCCACCTGCAAGCCATTGGCCTGGGCAAAAGCCTCACTGACCAGCACCTGGTCCGAAGCCCCTGCATCAAGGTAACGGCCGCGCACCAACTGCACATCGTTGAGCATGGGCCTGTGCGTGCTGGGCACCGACACCAGCTTGGCCATGGCCGGCTCGACTAGGCCTGGCACATCAACAGTCACCTCGACCACCAGGCGCGTCTGGACCTGATCCACCCCGGGCCATTGGCGAATCTGTTCGGCCAGCGAATCGGGGGCACGCCGAAGGTGGGCAAACACATCGGCAAAGCGGTGCGTCTGGTAATAATCGGTTTGCGCCATCAACAGCGACTGGTGGGTGCCCCGCGTGGCCACCAGCACGGCAATGCCGCAAGCGACAACCAAAGCCGCCGCGATCAAGGGCCCCCGCAAGTGCCACGCATCACGCCACAGCATGCGGCCCAGCATGTTCACCATGCAATGTCCTCGGGGGAGGCCTTGGTGGCATTGCGCTGCACCTCCACAATGCGACCGCTGCTGATGCGGATCACCCGGTCGGCCATGGCGGCAATGGCCGCGTTGTGCGTGATGACCACGGTGATCGTGCCCAGCGCTTGATTGACATGTTGCAGCACCGACAGCACCAATTTGCCCGTCGGGTAGTCCAGCGCGCCAGTGGGCTCGTCACACAGCAGCACATCCGGACGCTTGACGATGGCGCGGGCAATGGCCACCCGCTGTTGCTCACCGCCAGAAAGTTGTGACGGGAAATGGTTGCGCCGCTCGGCCATGCCCACCAAGGCCAGCGCCTCGTCGGGATCCATGGGGTGGTTGGCGATCTCGGTCACCAAGGCCACGTTTTCAAAAGCGGTCAGGCTCGGGATCAGGTTGTAAAACTGGAAGACAAAACCCACGTGCTCGCGCCGAAACCGCGTCAGCTCAGCTGCCGTGGCGCTGGTAAGTTCATGGTCACGGTAGCGCACCTGACCCGAGGTGGGTCGGTCCAGCCCGCCCAAAATATTGAGCAAGGTGGACTTGCCACTGCCCGACGCACCCAGCAAGACCACCAACTCGCCCGCTTGCAAATCCAGATCCACATCGCGCAGCGCATGGATCTCGGTCTCGCCCATGCGGTAGACCTTGGAAATACCGCCCAGATGAAATACCGATGGCACGGCACGGGCCACATGAACCGGGCTGTGGTGTTGATCGGTTGGGGTGCTCAAAGGTCTGCCTTCCGCATTGCAATGGATTTCGTTGTCCCTGGATGGTATGAGCCTAGCGGGTCACCACTGAAAGTCAATGCGGTGACTGAGCCTACCCCGCACTCAAGCTGATTGGGTTTGGTCCAGAAAAGCAGCAATCAGACGGGAGCGCGACGACCCTCTTCGCCACAGAATGCCAAACCGGCGCGGCTCCAGCAGGTCTTTCAAAGGGATACGCGCCACGTTCAAGCCCATGGTCAGTGGTGACTCGATGTCAGGCACCAGGGACACCCCCAAGCCTTCGTGCACCATCATGGCAATGGCCAACAGGGAGCTGAGTTCAAAACGTTCTTTGGGCGCAATGCCGTGCCCCCGCAGGTAACGATCCGCTTGCTTGCCGCCGCCAAGGGCCCTGTCATATCGCAAGAAAGGCTCTCGCCTCAACAGTTCAATCGGGTCTTCATTTTTCAATGCGGTCGGCACCAACACCACCAGCGGTTCTTCGCGCAGCAGTGCCCAGTCCATGGACTTGGGCAAGGCAAATTCGGGGTGCAGGCAAATGGCGGCATCGATCTGGTCCTGGCGCACCGCCTCGACCAGCTCCTGCGACAAGCCAGATCGGATAAACACCGTCACATCGGGGCAGGCGCGCGCCAACTTGCCCAAAATTTTAGGCAACAGGGTGTGCAAGGCCGAATTGATCGCACCCAAGCGCAACTCCCCGGTCACCACATCCTCACGCACCAGGGTCTGCAGCGAGCCCACAGCTCTGAGCAACTCGCCAGCCCGATCCAGCAACCTGAAACCTGCAGGTGTTGGCGTCACCGTCCTGCCCGCGCGCGCCACCAACGTTGCGCCGAGCTCACGCTCCAAGGCGCGCAACTGCTGGGCAATGGCCGCTGGCGTCACGCCCTGACGGCGCGCTGCTTCGGCCATGGAACCGGTTTCTGCCACCAGCACAAAGGAATGCAAAAAAGATGTTTCCATGCATTGATCATATCTAATCAAGTAGATTTTCTATCTTTTAAAGCAGGTTCAAACCGCTTTATTCCCGAACAGATTTGCCAGACACTGAACACCATGAGAAGCAAACTTTTTGTCCCGGGCTCGCGCCCCGAGCTGTTTTCCAAAGCGCTCAACAGCGAAGCCGATGCCATCTCCATCGATCTGGAGGATGCCGTGGTCGAAGACCGCAAAGCCCAAGCACGCACACAAGTAGGCGATTGGCTGCAGAATCCACAGCGGCCCACCACACACCAGCTGATCATCGTGCGCGTCAACGCGATGGACACCCCCCACTTTGCACAGGATGTGGCCGCCGTGGTCAGGCCCGGCCTGGACATCCTGAACCTGCCCAAACCCGACAGCGCAGATGCCGTCCGGGCAGCCGTGCAAGCCATTGCCCAAGCCGAGAAAGTCAACGGCGTCACACGGCCAGTGCGCGTCCTGCTGAACATTGAAAGCCCCAAAGCACTGCGAGAGGCTGCGGCATTGGCCCAGGCCGATGCCCGAGTCATGGGTCTGCAAGTGGGCCTGGGCGATCTGTTTGAACCCTTGGGCATCGACCGGCGCGAAGTGGCTGCAGTGCAACAAGTTCTGCTGGCAGTGCGCATGGCAGCCGGCGAAGCGGGCATTGAGGCCTGGGATGGTGCCTTTGCAAATGTCCGCGATACCGAAGGCTACCTGGCAGAGGCCCACTTGGCCCGTCGCCTGGGTCTGTCCGGCAAGACCTGCATCCACCCCAGCCAAATCGCGCTGGCCAACCAGGCATTTCGTCCGACCGATGCAGAAATCAGCCACGCCATGAGGGTGCTCGAAGTGGCAGCGCAGTACGACGCCGCCGGTCAGGGCGCATTTCTGGTGGACGGACAGATGATCGATGCACCCTTCTTGCGCCGTGCGCAAAACATTGCCGCCATGGCTCAGCGTCTGAGCCTGCAAGCCCCTCACTGAGTTTCATCCATTCACAGAAAGTCTCACATGCACATTTCTCAACGCCTGAATCGCTGCACCCGTGTCACATTGGCGGGGATTGCCATTTTGCTGGCGGGTGCCGGCACAGCCATGGCGCAAGACAACTTCCCGTCCAAGCCCATCACCATTGTGGTGCCCTACCCACCGGGCGGCTCCAACGATGTGTTTGCACGCACCATTGCCAAGGAAATGGGAGATCACCTCAAACAGCCGGTGATCGTTGACAACCGGCCTGGTGCCAGCGGCACCACAGGCACCGGGGCTGTGGCACGGGCCTCAGCCGATGGTTACACCCTGGTCGCCGTGTCCTCCAGCATGACCACCAATGCGGCGATTCAACCCAAGATGCCTTTTGATCCGGTCAAAGACCTTGCGCCGGTGGCCATGTTCGCCGAAGGCCCGTTCATCGTGGCTGTGAACAACGCATTTCCAGCCAAAAATCCTACCGAGCTGATCAGCGCCATCCGCAGCCAACCTGGCAAGTTCAACTACGCCACATCAGGCACAGGCAGCGTCAACCAGTTCGGCACCGAACTGCTCAAGGCGCAAGCAGGCAACCTGTTCATCACGCACATCCCCTACCGCGGTATGGGACCGGCGGTCACCGATTTGATCTCCGGGCAAGTCCAGGTGCTCATGGCCAGTGGACCCAGTCTGCTGCCCATGGTGCGCGCAGGGCGTGTTCGCGCGGTAGGCATCACCAGCCCGAAAGCAAGCGCCATTGCCCCTGATCTGCAGCCCATGTCGTCTGCTGTTGCGGGTTACGAATATTCCTTGTGGTGGGGTTTGCTGGCACCCGCCGGCACGCCAGCGGCCGTGGTGACCAAACTCAATGCCGCCGTTAATCAAGCGCTGGCCAAGCCGACCATCAAAAGCCAATTCGTCACCGAAGGGGCTGAAGCTAAAGCCTTGACGCCAGCCCAGTTCGGGGCCGTGATCGCACGCGACGTCGACCGCTGGAAGAAACTGGCACGCCAACAAAACATCGTTGCAGACTAAAAATCCAAGCACCATGACCCTTGAATCCCCCCCTCCCAACACGCCCGCTGGCCCACTCGCGGGTGTTCGCGTGCTGGACTTGAGCGCCTACATCGCTGGCCCCTATGGTTGCTCCCTGTTGGCAGATCAAGGCGCAGAAGTGATCAAGATTGAACCCCCCGTGGGCGACAATTTGCGCAAATACCCATCGACTCTGACGACTGAAAGTCGCGCTTTCCTTGGCGTCAACCGCAGCAAGCGCGGGCTTGTTCTGGACCTCAAAAGAGAGGATGACTTCCAACGCTTACTGGCTCTGGTTCACAGCGCCGATGTGCTCGTCCACAATTTCCGCCCCAGCGTGCCAGCACGCCTGGGCATGGCCTACGAACAACTGCGCGACCTCAATCCACGCTTGATTTATTGCGCGGTCACAGGCTTCGGCGACCACGGCCCGCTCAAAGACAAAGCCGGCTATGACCAGGTTCTGCAAACCATGACCGGCATGTGCACCTTGCAAGGTGCCGCTGACGGCCCTCCTGAAATTCTCTATGGCTCAGTGGTTGACTACTACGCGTCGGCCATGGTCGCCAGCGGCGTCGCCTCTGCGCTTTATGAACGTGAAAAGAGTGGCCTGGGACAGTATGTGGGAGTTTCATTGCTGCGCTCGGCCTTGGCCATGCAATCGGCCCGAATGGTCTGGGCCGACCATGAACCCCGTGAAGTCGGACGCGACATGCGATCTGGCGGCATCACCGGCATCCACCCCACGCGCGAGGGCTACCTCTACATCTCGGCCAATACACCACACTTCTGGCAATCCTTGTGTCAGAAAACCGGGCTGGAGGCCTTGCTGTGTGAGCGCTACGATACGGTCCGCAAACGCGCCGAACACCACGAAGAGATCGTGCCCCGTTTGCACACAGCATTGGCTGCACGATCTGCATTGGAATGGGAAGTCCTGTTTGGGGAAGAAGTGCCCTGCGCCGCAGCCCGCGCTGTGGAAGATATGTTTGACTTCCCGCAGGTCCAAGCCGAAAACATGGTCCAAGTCTTCGAACATCCTGTCGTGGGCACCTATCGAGGCTTCACCCGGGCCGTCACATTTGGCCGGACCCCGGGCTCCTCACCGTTTGCAGCGCCCACGCTCGACCAGCACGGTGACGCGTTGCGCCAGGAAGCCGATCGGCTCCGCCAGGCTCACCTGAAAACCAGCGCCTGATGCCCTGCTCCACCCATCTGCCCGTGGCACACTCGACCGCCCGCACCCGCCCACAACACACAGCCCCCCAACTGGCCTGTGATGCGCACATCCACATCCTAGACTCGTCGATGGATGCACGAACACCGGCACACCAGGATGCCACCGTCGCGCAATACCAGCAACTTCAATCCTTGCTGGGAACCCGCCGTGCCGTGGTGGTACAGCCCAGGCCCTATGGCACCGACCACCGGGTGACGTTGGACGCCATCGCACGCTTAGGGCTGGCGCAGACACGGGGGATTGCCGTGGTGCATCCAGATGTCAGCGATCAAACATTGCAGGAACTGCATCAGGGTGGCATTCGCGGCGTGCGCATGAGCCTTTACACCGCGCACAACGCGTCCGTTAGCTTCGAGATGCTGGAACCCTTGGCTGACAAAGTGCATGCGATGGGTTGGCATCTGCAACTGCACTGGACCGCCGATCAGATTGCACAGCACGCCACCACGCTGCTCAAGTTGCCTGTGACACTGGTCTTTGACCACCTGGCTCGCCTGCCCGTGCCTCAAGGCCTCACACACCCGGCCTATCTTGTGGTGCGCGAGTTGCTGCAACAAGGCCGCGCCTGGATCAAGCTTTCTGGCGCATATCTGAACACCGCCCTACCGCATGGACAAGGTTACGGCGACTTGCAAGACATTTCGCGCGCCTGGGTCCAACTGGCACCCGATCGACTGGTCTGGGGCAGCGACTGGCCACACACCACCGAAATTCATCACAAACCTGACGACAGCGGTTTATTTGACGTGCTCTACGACTGGAGCAACAGCCCGGAAATCGCCGAACAAATTTTGGTCAACAACCCAGCCCAGCTGTACGGCTTTGAATTGACCTGATCACTGACCTAGGAGACATCATGGAAAACATCACCCCACTCTCACGCCGCCAGTGGCTGGCACTTGCGGCCAGCGCACTTCCTCTGACATCATGGGCCGCGTGGCCAGACCGGTCAATGCGCTTGGTGGTACCTTATGCCGCAGGCGGCGGTGCAGACAACGCCGCCCGCGTGGTGGCCCAGCGCCTGGGCGAGTTGCTCGGGCAAGCGGTGGTGATTGACAACAAACCTGGCGCAGGTGGCGTCATCGGGGCCGACAACGTGGCCAAATCAGCACCCGATGGCTACACCGCCTTGTTCGATGCCTCGGCCCATGTGGTCAATCCGGCTCTGCGCAAGCTGCCCTACGATCCCAGCAAAGATTTCATCCCAGTCTCGCTGATCGTGGCTGCGCCACAGATTTTGGTGGTCTCGCCGCAATCGCCTTACAAAACGCTGGGCGACTTGCTGGCGGCTGCGCGCAAATCGCCAGACAAAATCACATATGCCTCGGCCGGGGCTGCCACCGCGTCACACCTGGCCGCCGAGCTGATGGCTGATGAAGCCAAAGTGGACTTGCTGCATGTGCCCTACAAAGGTGGCGCTCCGGCTCTGACCGACGTCATGGCGGGCTCTGTCGACATCTACTTTGGCAATGCGGCCTCCACGCTGCAGCACGTCAACAGTGGCAAGCTGCGCGCTCTGGGGGTCAGCTCGCGCCAGCGGCTGAAAAACCTGCCCCACGTGCCCACCCTCAGTGAAAGCGGCATCCCCAACTACGAAGTGCTGGAATGGAACGGCATGTTCCTGCCCAAAGGCACACCAACTGATGTGGTGCAGCGCTTTGCCAAAGAAGTGCAGGCCACCATGGCCGACCCGAAGGTGCGAGAGCGTCTGTCACAAGCCGGCGTCATCCCGGTTGGCGATTCACCTGGCGAGTTCGGCAAATTCATCGAGGCCGAAAGCCGCCGCTGGCAACAGCTGGTCAAAGCACGGGGCATCCGGGTGGATTGAAGCCCTTTACAGCACTGCACCCCGCAGACATCACGATCTCCTGGTTTGTGCAGGAGATCGTGATCTCTTGGGTTCACGCGCTTTCAGTGCTTGGACTCGATCTTGGTGACCTTGAACGCGTTTGCGGCCGTCATGTAGCCTTTGGCTTCTACCCAGCCGCTGCTCACTTGGCCATGCTCCCAGACGGCTGTACTCAGATCGGCGGTCATGGCCGTGCCATTGCTGGTCAAGGTGCAGGTGCTGCCCGAGCAGTTGCTGAGGGTTCCATAAATTTCGTAAGACGAAGCGCTGTTGCTGGAGGCATACGCGCCCGAGGATGAGGAGGCCCACTGCCGGCGGTATTTCAGATCGTCATGGTCGCTGTCGTTTTCATCGTCCTGATAGCCATTCAAGACACGGTCCGACCCCGCAGTTTTGAACTCGACACGGTACGCGGTCAGTGCGCCATTGGCCAGCAGCCCCTTAACCTCCACATAGTCGCCGTTCTGGATGGACGCGCACAAAGTGGCGCTGCCCAGTGTGGTCGGCACACCCTGCACCTGCATCGCGCAACCGGTGCCCGTGGACGTCAGGCCCGACACCATGCCATACAGCTCGTTGGTCTCATTGCTGACGCCAGAGGTGCCACGGTAGTGTGTGGCGTACTGGGTGAAGGTTGTGACATCTGCCGAGCGCATGTACAGGCGGGTGGCTGCGTATTGGGGGGCCGTGGCGGTGACGCCCGTGTGCACGGACACCACGGCACCATTGACCAGCCCTGCGGGTGCCGTGACACCCGAATAGGTGACCTGCACCGCGCTGGCGCCGCTGCCCAAAGTGAATGTGCTGTTGGCGGTGTTCAGACCCGAGACGGTCCCCACCAGTTGAACCGTGTGAGCACTCGTCTCGATTTCAATGCGCGTGGCTTTGAAGGTGCCGTCACTTTGCGGCAACCCATACACCTCCACGCTTTGGCTGTTTGCCAGATCGGCAAAACTCCCGGCCAAGCCTGCGGCGGTGACGATGAAGGTGGCCGCATCGGTGGTCACTGGCAGGCCAGCGACATTCAGGGTTTTGGCCATGCTGTCCACCGCCGATGTGCTGCCCTGGATGCCGCTTTGGATGTGGATGGTGCCGGCGGTCGTGGCGCTGGAGGACACCGGATCGATCTGGATGGTCATGCCCAGACCCAGTGGTGCCGTGATGGTGCTGTTGTCGTCCGCATCCACCACCGAAGCACCGATCGTCTCGTAACGCACCCCATTGACGATGACCGAACCCAAACCACTGACCGTTCCCGAAATGGCGTTATTGCTGACCAGCGCAGCACCGCCGCCACCCCCACCACACGCACTCAACACGGCGGCACAAACAACCGCCAAAGGCATCACTCGAAACAGCTTGCTCATGGGAATCTCCTTAAAAAAATCTGAACTCCATTGTCAACACCCGGCTGAACCCAACATGAACGGACAACACGTTCAAAGTACCGCCCAGCACCCAAAGCCAGCAGAGGCCAACAACAAAACAATGGCCAGCCAAACACGGGCACTGGCGACCAGATCTGGCCCCTTCCCTGGCACACGCCCCCGCCACATGGGCAGTGCGAGGTTGGTGCCGCGCAACACGCTGGTCACCAACAACAGCCCCAGATGGGCAAAAACCAGCAACAGCATGGCATCGGCCATGGCCTCATGCACATCTTCCAGCCAGTCGGCCGAACCCACATAAAGCACATGGCCACTGAGCAGCAAAGGCAGCGGCAAGACCATCAGGCCCGTCGTGGCCAGCACCAGCCCAAAGTTTTGGCCCGCACTGAAATTCACATCCCACACGTCCGACACTCGGCGCAAGGACTTGCACCAGGTCCAGCCACTGCGCAGCTTGGTGGCCCATGAAGTCCAGCGCACCGGACGCGGCCCCAGCCAGCCATACAACAGGCGAAAGACCAGCAAGGCCAGCATGGTGTAGCCCAATGCAGCATGGACCACTTGCCAACGCTCGCTCTCAGACGTCAGCCAAGCCCCTGTGAAACACAAGGCCAGCAACCAGTGGAACATGCGTGTGGGCGCATCGACCACGCGGCGCGTGGCTGTAGAAGACAAAGCCCAATTCATCGGAAACCTCCAACCATGCCCGCCGGGCGTTTCAACTCGCGCTCGCCAAAGCGCCCCTGATCAGCCTTTGAATGACAAGCACTGCATTGCGCCGGGCTTTGCACACTGGCCAATCGCCAAACCTCCGGGGGCACCTGGCGATGCTCACGAACAAACCAGTCCGATCGGGTGATCCGGTCCTGTGGTGGTGAAGTGCGCACCTTTTTGTATGTGCCCGCCTGGCTCTGCAACCACTGGCCGATGGCCTGAACCTGCGCCGCGTCCAAACTGGCATCGACACCGTAATGCCGGGAAAGCCCCGCCATGATCCGATGCCAGGATTCGGCAGGCAACAGTGCCGGCGGATACGCTACATGACAAGCCGCACATTCCTGCCCGTACGCGGGCAAGGCTGATGTGGGCTGCCACTTGTGATCGCCCGCATGGGCCGCGCATGCCGCGCCAAACAACAAGGCACATGCGAATTTGTTTTTCATGACATGCTCCTGGGTGTGTGTCATCGCAAACTGATCAGCCAGGCCAGCACATCGGCTTTCTCGCCTGCGCTGCACTCGCGGCCCAGCACGTCCTTGCAGTTGCGCCTGAACCATTTGTCCACCCGTGCCCCCTCGGTCAGGCTTTTGGCATTGACAGCCGGTGCCAATGGCTCCAGCACCTTGCCTGTGCTGGCATGACGCCCAGAGCGAACGGGCACCTCGCCATGGCAACTGGCACAGCTCCAATCGTTGCCGTGTTTTTTCAAAAAGAATTGCTGGCCTGCTTGCACATTGCCCGGGCGTGCTGCCTCCGCAGAAAAACGCTCCAGCTGAGCGCCTGGACTGGTGTCCGCCGCCATGGTGGCCGGCGACAACGCCCAGCCCAACAAGCCACCCCAAATCATCCAACATGCACGCATCAATGCTCCTCTAAGTGCCACTGTTTGGGAACAATTTAGGCCCGTCACATGAATGCAGCCTGAACGTCCAACGGTTCAGTCGGACATGGCCCGATCAAGGCCGACTGCCACTAAACTGCGTTCAACACCCGAGACCCTCCATGAAGCTTTTATTGATCGAAGATGAGCTGGCGCTCAGCGAAGCACTGACGGCCTTGTTGCGCACTGAAGGCTTTGCCGTCGACCCGGTGGCCCGTCTGCAGATGGCGGAAACCGCGCTCACCATGAGCGCCTACGACGGCGTGCTGCTGGACTTGTACTTGCCCGATGGCGATGGCATGGCCTGGCTGCGTCGACTGCGGGCCCGCGGCGACACCACACCGGTGATCATCATGACCGCCAGAGACCAGGTCTCGGATCGGATTGCCGGCCTGCAAAGCGGTGCCGACGACTATGTGATCAAACCTTTTGACGTGCAGGAACTTCTGGCCAGGCTGGGGGCGGTGCTGCGCCGCGCCCAGGGCAGCGCCAGCAGCTGGCTTCAAGTGGGTTCACTGGCTCTGGACCTGCAAGGCCGGCGTGCACGCGTGGACGCACAGGACATCGAGCTGACTGCCAAGGAATGGGCTGTGCTCGAAAAACTTGCCAGCCGTCCAGGTCGCATCGTCAACAAAGAAGCACTGGACCAGGCGCTCTACAGCTTCGACGACGACGTGGGCAGCAACACGCTGGAGGTGTACATCAGCCGCATCCGAAAAAAAATTGGCAAGCACCGCGTCGAGACCCTGCGCGGCCTGGGCTACCGCCTTGTTGAAGGAGACCAACCATGAAATCTCGCAGCATGGTTCGACAACTGGTGAGCTCCACGCTGTGGACCTTGCTGGTGCTGTGGATCGCCATGGTGGTCTCGGTGGCCTGGGTCATTCAACACGAGACCGATGAAATTTTCGACGCCAGCCTGCAAGAAACAGCGCAACGTCTGCTGCCCCTGGCCGTCATGCAACTTCAGCCACGCCACCAGGACGAAGACGATGGCGAACACACACTGGCTTTGGACGAAGACGCGCTCGAACCTGCCCAGCACGAGGAGTACATGGTCTACCAGGTCTTCCATGCTTCCGGACGGATGCTGTTGCGCTCCCATGCCGCCCCCACCCGTCCGCTTGCACCAGCGCTCAAGCCAGGCTTTCAACGCACATCAGACCACCTGGTCTACATTGAGAAAAGCCGCAACGGCGAATTTCTGCTCGCGCTGGCCGAAAAGTCCAACCACCGCGCAGACACTTTGAGGAGCACCCTCAGATTCTTGCTCATGCCATTGTTGGCGCTTTTGCCCCTGTCCGCCATCAGTGTGCTGTTGATCGTCCGGCGCGCCAGCCGCCCCTTGCAAACGCTGGACCAGGAAATGGCTCGCCGAGGCAGCTCGGACCTGCACCCGGTCACGGTGGAAGATCTGCCGCAAGAACTCCGCCCCCTGGCACAGACACTCAACCAGCTCATGCAACGGCTGGCCTCTGCATTCGAGGCAGAACGCAGCTTCACGGCCAACAGCGCCCACGAGCTTCGCACGCCACTGGCCGCCGCCACGGCGCAAATCAATGTGCTGGAACAAAGCGTTCTCAATGACGAGCAACGTCAACGGCTGCAGACCGTGCGGCAGTTGCTGCAACGTCTGCAAACCTTGAGCGAAAAGCTTTTGCAACTCGCACGCGCCGAGTCAGGCATTGCATGGAAGAGCAGCGAAGTGGACCTCTGCCAATTGCTGCAATTGATGTGTCACGACCACCAATGGCGCACCGACTTGCACCTGGACCTGCATCTGCCGGCATCACCGGTCATGGTCCAAGGCGATGTGGATGCCTTGGGCATTGTGCTGGGTAACCTGCTGGAAAACGCCATCAAATACGCCACACCGGACAGCCCCATCCAGATTGAACTGAGCACAGCACCGGTGCAAATTCGCATCACCAACGATTGCGAGCCCTTGTCCCCTTCTACCCTGGCACGCCTGCACGAACGGTTTTTCAGGGTGCGCCCAGACAGTCACGGCGCGGGGCTGGGCTTGTCGATCGTGCGTGCCGTGCTTGAACCGGCTGCCATCGAGTTGAGCATTTGCTCTCCTGCCAGCAACAGCCAGCGGGGTTTTGAGGCTCGTTTGACGTGGCCCTGACCCTCTCAAGCCAGCAAAGCGCCGTCTTGAATCAAGCTGTGCCGCAACGCCCGGATGTCCACCGAGCGCGGTGAAACCGCCCCTGAAGACTGACACGCCATGGCCGCAGCCGTGCCGGCCGCTTGACCCACTGCCATGGAAATGGTCATGACCCGGATGGCCGCCAACGCTTCATGGTCCGCAGAGATGCCCCGACCGACCACATAAGCATTGTCCAGCCGTGTTGGAATCAGGCTGCGATAGGGAATTTGATAAGCGTGGTCATCGTCCATGGCCCTGTAAATCAAGTCGCCACCGTGTGCGGGATGGATGTCGATGGGATACGCGCCTGCAGCAATTGCATCGTCAAATGCCACCGGGGCCATCAACTCCTGTGCAGTGAGGATGTGCTCGCCCTCGGCCCGCCGCGTCTCGCGAATGCCGACCTGGGTTGCAAAGGCCTGAAGGCGTCCTGCCTCGCAGCCGGGCACATGGGCCTGCAAATAGGCCGCGGCAAGCCAGGCTTGCCTGCGCCCTTGGATCTCCGCCTGGCCCAAGGCCATCGCGTTTGTGGCATCCACACTCAGCCGGCTGATGTTGAACCAGGCGTCATCGGAATATGGATTGCGCGAGGCGTGCAGCGCAGCACGGGACAATGCGCCACTCTCGAATCCACGCTGCGCCAAGGCTTTGACATCGGCCTGGGGGATGCTGTCAAAGCGGTCAAAGTCCATGGGGCCAAAGCGGAACATCATGGTGGCCGGTTGTAAAGACTCGCCCTGCGCCAGCGGCAAAAAACGACAGCCGGCCTGGCGCAGCGCATCCAGATCGCCCGAGGCATCGATCAGCACCCGTGGCTTGACCGCCATAACGCCGCTTTTGGTGAGCATGCGCACCGATGTCACTTGCCGTCCCTCACAGTCTACACCCAGCAGTTGAGCGTGCAACAACGGCTCGACCCCGGCTTCAGACACCATGTCGTCCAGCACCAGTTTCAAGACCTCGGGGGCATATTCAACCCGGTCCATTTTGTGGCCCGTGGACATGACGAAGACCTGGTGATCGGCAGCCGCACCCAAGCGGCGCAAGCGCTGCACCACTTCATCGGCCAGGCCGGCGATGACTTTTCGGCCACGGCCTGTTTGCCAGCTGTTGAATTGCGCTACCGCGCCCGCTGTGGCATTGCCACCCAAAAAGCCGTAGCGTTCTGCCAGGATGACACGAGCGCCGCTGCGTGCAGCGGCCACTGCAGCCATGGTGCCGGCCACACCGCCACCGCAAACGAGGACATCGCAGGAACGTGAAAGATCTGAATTCATCGCGCGCCTTGTTCAATCGGGTTTGATCGCACGGTCCTTGATGACTTTGCCGTAGCGCGCTGCTTCATTTTTCAAAAAAGCGCTGCTGGCCTGACGGCTCTGAATCACAGGGCTGACGTTGAGCGCGGCAAAACGGGTTTTGACGGTTTCAGAAGCCAACGCCTGCGTGAGCAGCGCCTCCAGTCGGGCCAGGCCTTCTTCTGCAATCGTGCCCTTGGGGGCCAGCAAAGCGGCCCAGCCTTGCACTTCCAGGCTTTGCAAATTCAGCGATCTGAAAGTGGGTACGCCAGGCAAATCGGCCAAGGGCACAGGCGCAGAAATGGCCAACGCACGCAGCTTGCCCGATTTGATGTGGGGCGCAACGCTGGGCAAATTCAAAAAGCCCATCGACACTTGGCCGCTGATCAAATCGGGCATCAGCGCGCTCTCGCCCTTGTAAGGCACAGGGGTGAGGGGCACGCCGGTTTCGGCTTCAAAGATTTCAGAGGTCAGGTGTGCCAGGGTGCCCTTGCCGCTGTTGCCCGCCGTGAGCTGCTCGGTTTTTCCTTTGTATTGGGCAATCAGGTCAGGCACCGATTTGATGGCCGAGTTCGCAGGCACCACCAGCACCAGTGGCTGCGCAGACACCATGCCCACCGCGTCAAAGTCACGCGCCACGTCATAGCCGATGGCCGGGTTGAACGAAGGGTTGATGACCATGCTGTTGCTGCCCATCAGCAAGGTGTGACCGTCCTTGCTTTGCGCAGCCGCGTTGACGCCAATGGCACTGCCTGCACCGGGCTTGTTTTCCACAATGACCGCCTGCCCCAATTGGGGCGCCAGCAATTCGGCCAACACACGAGCCGACACATCCGCACCGCCACCTGGGGCAAAGGGCACGATGATGCGCAGCGTTTTGCTGGGCCAAGCGGCCGCCATGACCGCGCCATGCGGCACGGTGATCAAGGCACTGGTCAGCAGCGCCATGGCAGATCGGCGGTTCATGGGACTTTGGGGTTGACGGGGCATCGCGTATCTCCTGAAAAAAATGGCTGGGCCAAGAAAGGCCACTGGCCGTGATCTTAAAAACATCTGCCCCATCAAACAAATACCAATGGCTATGATGGCAATAACTCGATGTTATGGATAAAACCGTATGAATTTGCGCCAGATTGAAGTGTTCCGGGCCGTCATGGTCTCGGGCTCTGTGACCGATGCGGCACGCTTGCTGTGTGTGTCACAGCCAGGCATCAGCCGCATGCTGGGGCACATCGAGCTGCAACTCGGCCTGAAGTTGTTCCAGCGGATCAAGGGCAAGCTGCGCCCCACGCCCGAAGCACAGACCCTGTATGCCCAAGTCGAGCACGTGTACCACGGTGTCAAGCGCATCGAAGACTGCGCCCGCGAGCTCAAAACAGGCGGCGGCCTGGCCTTGCGAGTGCTGGCCAGCCCCAGCATCGCCTTGGAGCTGTTGCCGCAGGCGGTGTCCGAAACCATGGCCCAATTTCCGGATGCCCATGTGTACATGGAAACGCAGCTCGTGCGTGAAATCGTGGGACAACTCGTCGCCGGAGACGCCGACTTGGCCATCGCCAGCTTGCCGGTGGACCACCCCATGCTGCAATGCAAACCCTTGGGCCAATGGTCTTTGTGCTGCGTCTTCCATGTGGACCACCCCTTCTCGAAACGCCGATCGATCCATTCGCGCGACATCCTGAAAGAGCGCCTGATCGCATTCAGCCCGGACACCCCACAAGGCAAAGCGCTGGGGCAATGGTCAGCCGAAGTGCATTCGCCGATTGACGCCAAGATCGAGGTCCGATCGGGCCAAGTGGCCTGCGCCCTGGCGGCCACCGGCGCAGGCATTGCCGTGGTGGACTCCTTGACCGCCCACGCCTGGGCACATCCCGCACTGGCATTTCGGCCCATCGCTCAGGCGCCGACCTTCAACGCCTATGAAATCCGAAACGCCAATGTGCCGCCATCCCTGATTTCAAACAGCCTGATAGCGAGGGTCAAAGAAAAATTGAATGGCATGTGAGCGAAATGGGAGCACTAGTTAACTTCACTCAAGCGATCTGAATCCAACCAGATCAAAACAACGGTGCCCATGGGCACCGTTGTTCGTTCATGTCCGCATGCCGCGTCGCTCTGGTATATGCTCCTATCAACGTTAGTATTAAATAATATGTTTTATTTTTAATATTTTCAGGAGTAAATAAAGATGGAAAAAATCAATCCAACGTCAATGCTCGCATGTGCTTTTATGCTGTGTGCCTGCAGCGCTCTGGCCAATCCAGCTGAACAGGCCACACAAGCCATCCGCGCTGGTGGCCGAGCCAGCGGTAACGCTGCCGCCAGTGCTGGCCACAGTCTGTTGGCCACCGGCCAATTGGCATCGGGCGTGGTCGCCACCCCCCTGCTGGCCAGTGGTGCTGTTGCCGTCGGTGTCGGCAGTGCAGCCGTACAAGCAGGCGGCTCGCTCATGAATGCAGCCACCAGCCCCATCGGTACCCCTTTGCCCGTGACCGATGAAACCGTCTCCATCTTGCCGCCCAACAAAGCGCTGCAACAACCCACCACCAAAAACTGATTGCCCGTCATGCGCCAACTCATCACCTGCATTCTGAGCCTGTGGCTCATGAGCACCGCCGCCGCCGCACCCGGCTTCAGCTCCGCCAGCCTTGGCGGCGGGGAAACGACACACTTCAAAGCCGACGAAGTGATCTCATTTGCCAAGAAAGTCGAACGCACCCTGGCCAACAAAGGCGCACGGGTGGCCATCCTGGCACGCATGGGCAGGCCCCTGTCCGAAATGCCACCGGGCATGCACTTCACCCATGTGGCCTTTGTCGTCTACTCGCAAATTCAGACTGCCGATGGCCGCAGCCTGCCTGGCTACGCCATCTACAACCTCTATCAATACGACGACCGCCCCGACAAAAGTCGCTTGGTACAAGACTACCCCGTGGACTTCTTTTCGGGCGTCGCGCAAATGGAAGCCGGCATCCTGATCCCATCCCCCGAACTGCAACAACGCATCATCAAAGTGATTGCATCGCCCGCCTACGCATCGCTGCACGACCCGCGCTACTCGGTCATCGCCAACCCCTACAACGAAGGGCGCCAGAACTGCACCGAATTCACACTCGACGTGATCAACGCCGCCATCTACCAAACCGCAGACATCAAACAACTCAAACAAGTGGCTCAAAAATACTTTGAAGCACAACCCGTAGAAGTGAACCCCTTCAAACTCATGCTGGGCTCAGTGTTCAGCGCCGAAGTGGCCACGGCCGACCACCCCAAAAAACCCGTGACCGCCACCTTTGAGCGCCTCAGCGACTACCTGCTCAAATACGACCAGGGTGCACAAGTGCTGACGATCAAGCCTTGATTCCGCTTCACAAAACGTGAACAACTGATTACAATCGCCGTATACACGATCAAACGCATGCCTGATTTTGATGAGTGGCTGGCCAGCCTGCGGGACGGTATAACACGCATCCGACTGACCAGAAGGCTCGAAAAATTCCAACGAGGTCTGATGGGTGACGTGGCCTCTGTAGGCGAAGGCGTCAGCGAAATGCGTGAATTCTTTGGCCCCGGCTGGCGCATGTATTACGTGGAGCACGATGGCATGCTGATCGTGATGCTGGGCGGTGGCGACAAGTCCACACAATCGGACGACATCTCCCGCGCCATTGCATTGAGCCGAATCCTGACGGAGTGATTGACCATGACCCGCAAAATCAAAGCTGCCGACCTGCCCGACTTCGACATGGCCGAATACCTCAAGACCGACGAGGACGTGGCCAACTACCTGACACTGGTGCTGGAAGAAAACGACCCCGCTGAGCTGACCCACGCGCTGGGCACCATTGCCCGCGCACGCGGCATGACCGAAGTGGCCCGCGCCTCGGGCCTGACCCGCGAAGCCCTCTACAAAGCCCTGCGTCCGACATCCCACCCACGCTTTGACACGATTGCCCGCGTCTGTACCGCGTTGGGGGTGAAACTGGTGGCGCAGCCAATGCAGGCGTGACTTGTCCACACACTCACCCGCGCTGCGCGCGGTACTCCTGCGTCAGCCCGCCATAGCCATAAGCCTCGGCCCGCACATCATGCACATGGATGTAGCTTTCGTGGTGCAGGTTCGGCATCAGGGCTGACAAGCCGTCAAACACCGCCCGGATGTAATCAGCCTTTTCGGCCCGCGTGTTGGTCTCGTCCGTGATCTTGATCTCGACGTAGGCGCTGGAGCACCCCTGCTCTGCCAGCGTGCGGCCACCCACCATCCAATGTTCGGGCTCAACATAGCGCACAGCGATGGAGGTGAGCTCCGGTTTTTTGTACAGCAACCTGGCTGTCAAATCAGACAACAACGCGGCCACTTCGCGGGTGGTTTGCGCATCGGCTGGGCCGCTCAGCAAGACGTTCAAGATGGGCATGTGTTTTCTCCTGTGAATGTGAAACACGACTTTAAAGAAATAACCAATCCACAGAAACAGCGAAAAATGCACAACGGTTCACCGTTATTTGCAAAACCAACCCAAAACGCCCCATGCATTTTCATCTGGACGACCTCGCGCTGTTTGCCCGCATTGCGGCGCTGGGCTCTTTGTCAGCCGCTGCCCGTGAGCGCGATATCCCAGTCAGTCAGGTCACTCGAGCACTCAAGCGGTTAGAAACCGCCTGCGGCGCACGCCTCATGCACCGCAGCACCCACGGCCTGAGCTTGACCGACGAAGGCGACACCTTGCTGGCCCACGGGCAAGACATGCTGAGCACCGCCGACGTGCTTGAGGCCGAACTGCGACTTCGCCAGGGCCAGCCCAGCGGCTGGGTGCGTGTAGGCGTGAGCGCCTCGGTGGCAGAAGCCGTGATCGCCCCCAGCTTGCCGGGCTTGTATGAGCTTTACCCGCAACTGCACATCGACATCGTGGTGGACGACCGCCTGGCCGACATGGCCCGCGACGGCATCGACATCGCTATTCGCACAGCCGATGTGCACAGCGACAACCTGGTGGCCCGCGCCATCGGCCACGCCAGCCGCACCTTGTATGCCAGCCCCGCCTATCTGGCCCAGCACGGCACACCCCAAACACCCGAGGAACTGACACGCCATCACCTGATTGGCAACAGCAAAGCTCCCAGCATGAACCAGTGGCAAAGGCAGGACACCAAAGCGCCCTGGGCCGTGAAAGGCCAAAGCCTGACCGACAACTCAGCCGTCATGCTCACGCTGGTGCGGCACGGCGTGGGCATTGCACGCCTGCTCGACATCGTGG
>JACCDV010486635.1_pt1 | contig 28346 bp, 26 predicted proteins | sample 7446131 | NCBI WGS metagenome assembly JACCDV01 (sample SAMN15323448, study PRJNA562643) | freshwater metagenome | isolation source: river surface water | place: USA:Blue River Watershed | collected 2017-08-17 | reverse complement strand
CCTTTTTTAGATTGGATGCCAGGTATTGATAAAGTGGTTGATTATGAGGGGAATAGCTAACAAGCAACTGAATTGGTTCACTCAGCAGATTATATATTTTGTTTAGATTTTAATATTCTGCACCGTACTAAAAATATGGAGTCATTGATAAGAGATTCAAAAGCAGTTAAAATATTGGTTGACCATCACCAACAGCCAGATACACCAAGTTTTGGGTATGGTATTAGTGACGTAAAAATGAGCTCCACCTGTGAAATGATTTATGATATCATAGTGCAATCAGGTCATAGTAATCTAATTAATCTAGATATTGCTACTGCTTTATATACAGGTTTAATGACTGATACAGGTTCATTTAGATTCCCATCTACCACTGCATCGGTTCATAAAATTGTTGCCCATTTAAAAGAAGTTGGACTTCAACATTCAACAATACATGAAAATATATACGATCAGTCTTCCGAGGGTAGATTAAAGTTTATGGGGAATGCTTTTTTAAATAGAATGCATGTTTTTCCTGAATTTAAGACTGCTGTGATGGCCATTCCTAAAACGGATATCTATAAATTTGAACTTAAAACAGGGGATACCGAAGGTCTAGTGAACTATTTATTATCCATTCATGGGATCAAATTTGCCGCTATTGTAATAGATAGGGAAGAGGAAAGAAAATGGAGCTTTAGGAGCAAAGGTAACTTTGATGTTAATATATTTGCAAGAACACATTTTGAGGGTGGAGGCCATGCAAATGCAGCTGGCGGAAGTTCAAAAAAATCTGTAGATGAAACTTTTCAAGATTTTAAAAACATATTAGAAACATATAAATCTCAATTAACACAATTAAACTAAAATGATCAAATCAACATTAAAATTAGTAGCTGCAATTGTATTGTTTGCAAGTTGTAACAGTTACGAAAAAGCACCTTCAGGTATGATGTATAAAATTACACATGGCGAAGGCAATCAAAAGAAATTAGAGCAAGGACAATTTGTTAAGATCAATATTGAATACAAATTGAAAAGTAAGGACACCACTTTAAGTTCTACTTATGGTTTAATCCCAGTTTATTTCCCAGTAGATACTGCTAGTTTGGGTAAATACACATTTACTGAAATCTTAATGCAATGCAAGAAAGGTGATAAGATTGAATTTTCTTTAAGTATAGATACACTTGCAAAGATGGGTGTTTTACAATTAAATGAAATCTTCAAAACAAAAGATATTGTTTTGGGTAAAGCAGAAATCTTAGACGTATTTACAGATGTTGCAAAAGTTGATGCAGATTACAAGAAAGAAACAGAAGCAGAAAAGAAGAGAGAAATCGATGCAATTAAAGCTCATTTAGCTAAAAATAAAATTACTGCTGTAGAATCTCCAGAAGGTGTATTCGTTGTATTGAAAGAAGCAGGAGATGCTGCAAATAAAATTGATACAACTAAAATTGCAAGTGTATATTACAAAGGTTATACCATTGCTGGTGAAACATTTGATACCAATATCAAACCAAATGATCCTACTGCTAAACCATTGGATGTAAACATTGGAACAGGTGCGGTTATCCCAGGTTGGGAAATAGGATTAAAGTATTTTGGTAAAGGTGGAAAGGGTACCATTTTTGTGCCTGCAATGTTGGCTTATGGCCCTCAAGCAAATGGTGCAATCAAGCCTTATTCTAATTTAGTTTTCGATCTTGAAATTCAAGACGTAACAAAAAAATAAATTGAATTTATAACATCATCTCGATTTATAAAAAAAGGCCAAATTAAATTTGGCCTTTTTTTATGCATTCATTTCATTGATTATTAGTATCGCTTCCTTCGCTTCTTTTACATCATGCACCCTTAAAATATTTGCACCACCCATTAATCCAATTGTATTCAAGACGGTGGTTCCATTAAGCGCTTCACTGGCATCTATACCTAATGTCTTATAAATACTTGATTTTCTGGATACGCCTAATAGTATTGGTAAATTCAATTCTTTTAACTGTGCTAAAGATTTAACTAATTCAAAATTTTCGGCCTTCGTTTTACTAAAACCAAAACCTGGATCGATGATCCATTGGGTAAGACCAATAGCAGCAAACTGCTTCTTTTTTTCAAAGAAATAATCCGTCATGGTATTCATAAGATCATTTCTATCTTGCACTTCGTGCATGGTGGATGGGCCACCAGTTTGATGCATACCAATATATGCAACCTGATTAGTTACTACTGTAGAAATCATCTTTGAATCAAAATTGCCACAACTAATATCATTGACAATAGAGGCTCCAGCATCTATTGCAGCTTTAGCGACAGTTGCATGATAGGTGTCAATAGATATAGGCATATTTGGAATGGCTGCATGTATAGCTTCTATCATAGGAACCACCCGATTTATCTCCATTGCTTCAGTAATAAGTTCTGCGCCAGGTCTTGTGCTTTGACCTCCAATATCCAATATTCCAGCTCCAAATTGAGCCATTTCGATGGCTTTTTTTACCCCTGCATCAATCTGCTGCATTCTACTCCCTTCAAAAAATGAATCCGGCGTTGCATTCAAGATACCCATCACAAGGGGGGTGGATAAGTCGAGAACGGTATCCTTTAATTGGATTTTAAACATAGTTTTAATTTAAGGGCCTTATTGATTATCTTGCAACTGTTCAAAGATATTAACTAACCATGTAATTTGTTGTTATTTCATGAGTCAAACTTCTGCACAATATGATCAAGCAATCGCTTCTTGTAGCGATATTTTTATAAAGAAAACAAAGGATTATGGTACTGCATGGCGTGTGCTAAGAATTATTTCGGTTGTAGATCAAATTTTCATCAAGGCTTTAAGAATAAGAACGATCCAAGACAAAGGATTCCAAAAAGTGGACGATGGTATTCAAGATGAATTCAAAGGCATAATCAATTATGCTGTGATTGGATTGATTCAACTTAAATTAGACGATCCAAAGGTAGAAGACATGCCCGTAGAACAAGTTCAATCTTTGTATCAATCTAATGTGGACTTTGCAAAATCTACAATGATGGATAAAAACCATGATTATGGCGAAGCATGGCGTGATATGAGTCAAGAAAGCTATGCAGATTTAATCTTAGTAAAATTATTGCGTATTCGTCAAATTTTGACCAACGATGGTAAAACATTAATCAGCGAAGGTATTGATGCTAATTTTGTTGATATTTTAAACTATGCCACTTTTGCATTGATCCAAATTTCAGAGGGAAAACACTAATACTATGCAATCATTTTTGAAAATTCTAAGATGGACTGTAGGTCTTTTGTTTATTTTTTCAGGATTGATCAAAGCCAATGATCCGTTAGGCTTGAGTTATAAGATGCAAGAATTTTTTGAAGTTTGGGGCATTGCTTTTTTAGACGATTATACCCTTGTATTTGCAGTAGTCATGAATACCCTTGAAATTGTTGCAGGTATCGCTTTGTTAATTAAATTTCCTTACAAACAAACCCTATGGTTGTTATTGGGGTTAATTATTTTCTTTACTTTCCTCACTGGTTATGCTTTGTTTTCTGGTAAGATCAAAACCTGTGGATGTTTTGGTGATTGTATACCGCTCACTCCAAAAGTATCTTTTATTAAAGACCTTGTTTTATTATTCGCTATCATCATCTTACTTTTTAACCATAAAAAAGTAAAAAGTAATCTTCATAAAGCTTTGGGTATCTTTTTATTACTCCTTTCTACAGGCGCAGTAGGATATGGACAATACCATGTATTGCAACATCTTCCTTTTGTTGACTGCCTACCATATAAAAGAGGGAATGATATCATGGAGCAAATGAAAGTTCCAGAAGGCGCTATTCCAGATAGTGTGTCTATTCAAATGTCCTTTTTGAAAAATGGTAAAACGGTTCAATTTGATATCAATCAATTTCCGGCAGATTTTGATAGTACATATGTCTACCAAGATCGCAAGGAAGTATTGATTCAAAAAGGCAATGGACTAGTTGCTAAGATTGTGGATTTTAGTTTATTTACACTCAATAATGAGGATACAACTGCTGCACTATTCAGTGCAACTTCGCCTTATGTACTTATATTCTCAGGAAATATTGACCCGAGTGTACCATGGGAGACACTTATTAAAACGATCCAACTAAAAAATAAGCAGGTATATTTAATCACTGCAGATAAAGCGAATGCCTTGCAACTTAAACTTGATATCCCAATTCTAATAGGGGATATGACTATGATCAAAACTGCTGCTAGGGTTTGGCCTACTGTAGCAGTCATGAATGGATCAACAATTATGGAAAAGCAAAGTTATTTAGACTACCTAAAAAAATAGGTCTTCTTTTCTATTGATTTAAATCGTAACTTAGGAATACAAGTCTACCTAAATCCTACATTATGTCAAAAATCAAAGAAATATTAGAAAAAAAAGGGCCTCATTTTAATGTTGTTGCCCCAACTACACCTGTATTGGATGCTTTAACTATTATGCAATCCGAAAATTTAAGTTATGTAGTCGTGATGGATAATAATTTATTTCTTGGTATCATGTCTGAAAGAGACTACACACATAAGATCAAATTAAAAGGAAGACATTCAGATTCAACTACTGTAAAAGAAATCATGACACACGATCTTCCTGTAATTGGTTTACAAGAAGAATTAGAACGTTGTATGATTTTAATGAATGTCTATAAAACAAGGTACCTGCCAGTTTTTGATAGCGTCGAATTCAAAGGGGTCATTACAATGAATGACTTAATGAGGGATGTTTTAGAGAAGAAAAAGTAGTTTGTTTATTTAATCACTACATCTGTGATTATTTTTTCACCCATTTTTTCATTGACCCTTTCAATGATTTGTGTTTTCTGAAATCCTAGCTCGTTTTTAAGAGGGCCTACGTTCGTATGGATAAATAGCTTCTGATCAAAAATATAAATTTTATCCGTGTATTTAGCTACAGTTACACCCATGATTTCTTCCCAAGCCACTTCAATCTGAACCGCTTGAATACCTTTTTTTAATTTGGTATTCTCTTGCACCATTTGTTTTAATGCATCTCCAATTTTGAATGTAGCCATATTGCTAAATTACTATTTTAAATTTCAATGAGTTGGTAATTTTCGACATATCTACCTAAAAGATCTGCTACTCGTGCTTTGTGCGTATCCGTAATAAATACAGGGCCATCAGTGGAAGTAGCAACCCAGCCTAATAAATGGGCCATTCTTTGTTCATCTAATTTTTCAAAAATATCGTCCATTAATAGAATAGGCGCGTAGCCTTTTGCTTTTTTTAATAATTCCCATTCTGCTAGTCTTATTGCAAACAATAAACTTTTTCTTTGTCCCTGAGAAGCTTCTTGTTTAAATGATTGACCTTGTATGGTGATGATTAAATCATCCTTATGAATGCCTACACTTGTCCTTTGCATGGCTTTGTCTTTAGGCAATGCATCGTTTAACAATACTTCAAATTTATTCTGTTGTAAACTTGATTGATAATCAATTTGAATGGCATCTGCATTTCCAGCAATAGACATATATAGTTGATGCACCATCGGCAGCCATTCTGTTAAAAGTTTTTTTCTTTGTTCAAAAATGGGTTCACCATATTGAACCAATTGTTCATTCAAGGTACCCAATAAGGTTTCATCTAAATGTCCTTGTTCTGCTGCCCATTTTAAAAGGCTATTTCTTTGTTGTAAAACTTTATTATAATGAATCAATAAACGTAAATAGTTAGCATCAATTTGTGACAACAAACTATCCATCAATTTTCTTCTTTCTTCACTCGATCCTGTGATAATTTGAACATCATCTGGGGCAATCATCACCGCTGGTATCTTGCCAATATGTTCAGATAATTTTGGATATAGTTCTTCGTCAAAATAAAATTCTTTCTTACCAGTTTCTCTTAGAATACAAGTGACTTGGGTGGTATTGCCTGCGATATCAAATTGACCCTCGACACGCATGCCTTGATAAGCATGATGTACATTTTGTGCATCTGGTCTGCTAAAATAACTTTTTGTAAATGACAGGTAATAGATTGCGTCTAAGATATTGGTTTTACCCGTGCCGTTTGCGCCAACAATACCTACTATTCTAGCCTCAAATTCAAATTGCTTTTGAATATAATTTCTAAATTGAATTAGAGATAGTGTTTTTAAAGACAGCATGCCTGCAATTTACATCAGAAAAAGCTGTATTTTTAGTCAAATTTTAAGGAATGATCCTAATCAGTGAGCAACAACTTCCAAGCATAATTAAAAGGCTGTCTCATCAAATTTTAGAGACCCATCCAGGCCTACAAAATACAGTACTTATTGGGCTTCAACCAAGAGGGGTATTTTTAAGTGACCGTATCGTAGCTGCTTTACACCAAGAACTCCCTGCAGATCAAGTGATTTATGGAAAATTAGATATTACTTTCTACAGGGATGATATTAGAAGGGAATTGCATGTAGCTACCCAGACAGATCTTCCATTCAGTATAGAAGGTAAAACCGTGATTTTAATTGACGATGTGCTTTTTACAGGCAGAACCATTCGAGCTGCTTTAGATGCTTTATTGGCTTTTGGACGACCTTCAAAAGTTAAATTATGTGTCTTGGTAGACCGTAAACCAAGTAGGGAATTGCCTATCCAGCCCGATTTTTCTGGTAAGGAAATGGATACTTTGACCCCTTTTAAGGTGAAAGTTAGGTGGAAAGAAAATGAAGGAGTTGACGAAGTAATCTTGTTAGATCAATAAATTATATTAATTTTGCTTTTTAATGGCACTATCTACCAAACATCTTCTTGGTATCAAGGACCTCCAAACAGAGGATATCCAACTTATTTTATCTACTGCAACGCAATTTAAAGAAGTCCTTCAGAGAGCAGTTAAAAAAGTACCGACTTTAAGAGACGTCACAATTGTCAATCTTTTTTACGAAAACTCAACTAGAACAAGAATCTCATTTGAATTAGCAGAACGCAGATTATCTGCAGATGTAGTCAATTTCACTGTATCCAGTTCTTCGGCTGCTAAAGGTGAAACATTACTAGATACTGTAAATAATATCCTGAGCATGAAAGTGGATATGGTGGTCATGAGGCATAGCGCTTCAGGCGCACCACATTACTTGTCAAAACATATTGACGCACCCATAATTAATGCGGGAGATGGTATCAATGAACATCCAACGCAAGCTTTATTAGATGCATTTTCGATGCAAGAGAAAATGGGTACAATAGCAGGTTTGAAAGTGGCAATTATTGGAGATGTCATGCACAGTAGGGTCGCGTTAAGTAATATCTATTTGCTAAAGAAAATGGGCGCTGAAGTGATGGTTTCCGGACCACCAACTTTAATTCCAACCTACTTAAAAGAAGCGCTGGGTATTCATGTAGAATACAATATTGATAAAGCATTGGCTTGGTGTGATGTAGCCAATGTCCTTAGAATTCAATTAGAACGCCAAAATCAACCTCTATTCTCTTCCTTAAGAGAATACAACTTAGCATACGGTATCACTAAAGCAAGGCTACAGAAATTAAATAAAGACATTTTAATCATGCATCCAGGACCTATCAATAGAGGAGTAGAAATGGATAGTGATGTAGCAGATGGTCAACAATCAATTATTTTAGACCAAGTAGAAAATGGCGTAGCTGTAAGAATGGCTTGTTTATACTTACTTACAGGACGCACCAACCCTTAAATTATGCAGACGCAAAGAATTTGTTTATTCCCTGGCACTTTTGATCCAGTTACACTTGGCCATATTGATATCATTAACAGATCACTACCATTATTTGATAAAGTGATTGTTGGTATAGGTATCAATGCTGCAAAAAATCCTATGTTTAGTGCAGAACAAAGAAAGCAATGGTTTGAGGAAATTTATAAAAACGAACCTAAAGTAGCAGCTGTTACATACGATGGTCTAACGATTAAATATTGTCAATCTATTGGTGCGCGTTTTATTTTAAGAGGGATTCGATACGTGAGTGATTTTGAATATGAAAAAACAATCGCAGATGCTAATAGAACAATGGATCGTCATATCGAAACGATCTTTTTAACTGGAGAGCCTAAGTATACTTCTGTGGCATCTACCATCGTAAGAGATATCATCCGAAATGGTGGTGACGCTTCTCCATTCTTACCAGATGTGGTTATTAATGCATTGAAGTAAGAAATACTTCAATCACCTGATTTATATTTTCATAAGTTTTTGCTAAATAGGGGGCAAGATCTGCTTTTTTCACCCAAGCGATGGCTTCTATGTCCTCCTCGGTTTGAGGTACACCTTCTTGAAATGTATCAGTGGTCATTTGATACCAGTAAGTGGTTTTTTCCACTTCGGTATTCAAATAGGTATCATGGTACTGATGTTTCGTGGTTAAAATCAAATCTCCTAATACAAGGTTTGATATACCAGTTTCTTCCATCACTTCTCTGATAGCACAAGCTTCTATGCTTTCATTGGGATCTAGTTTTCCTTTTGGCAAATCCCAAAAGCCTCTTCTAAAAATCCATAAAATCTCCTTATTTGGATTTACTACAATGCCTCCAGCTGCAATGATTGGTGTCAACATAAAATGTGTATAGTATTTAGTAACTCTTGCAAAAATATTGCCTTTTTGACGGTAAATTCGTGTCAAATCTAGGATATGACGAACGAAAAAGCAGTCGCAGAAAAATTATTACAAGTTAGTGCTATAAAGTTAAACCCAAATGAGCCATTTACCTGGGCAAGTGGATGGAAAAGTCCCATTTATTGTGATAATCGTAAAGTGCTCTCTTTTCCATATGTGCGCGACTTTATCAAAAGTGAAATGTGCAATGTGATATTCGAAAAATATGAAGGGGCTGATATGTTAGCTGGTGTTGCGACTGCAGGTATTCCTTGGGGCGCTATGGCTGCTGACCAATTAAAATTACCTTATATCTATGTCCGTCCTAAACCAAAAGAACATGGCTTAGGTAATCAAATTGAAGGGGCTTATGCAAGTACCAATAAAATTTTAGTAATCGAAGATTTAATCTCAACAGGCAAAAGTAGTTTACAAGTAGTAGATGTTTTAAGAACTGCTGGTCTTGATGTAGTGGGTATGGTCTCTATATTCAATTATGGTTTCCAACTAGCAGATGATGCTTTTAAAGCTGCAGGTGTTCCGTATACTTCATTGACCAACTATGCAAGCTTGATAGAATTAGCAGTTGAGAAAGGTATGGTGGACGCCAATACACAAAGTACATTAATGGAGTGGAGAGATAGCCCATCCACTTGGAAACAATAAATTCAGTTTATTATTTCATTCCTGACAAAGCCGCACCTAAATTTAATTTTTGTGTTGTTTCGTATTCAATAGGAACGGTCTTAGTGAAGATACCTTTACTTAAAGTGGCATTTCCCTTGATGTTTAATTTGACAGGTTTATTTAACAAGAGTTCCATACTGTTTTTAACTAAATCCGACATCTGGAATTCAAATTGTGCTGGTATTAAAAATTCTTTATTTGCAGGTATTATAAAATTAGTATCAAGTTTCAAAACTGTGAAATTTCCATTATTCAATAATACCTTACAATCAATTTGTTTTAAAACCAAAGAGAAAGGATTTGGATTATAGTACTTCACATTTGCTCTAATTTTATTTTTACCCATTGTTAATTTATCCAACTGAATATCTTGAAGTCCTTTGAATTCAAAAGATTGTGGTTCTGAACAAGCAGATATAAATATCATTAAAAATAAAAAGCCGTATTTGAATTGCTTCATGGATAAATTTTATTAAAATTACAAAACAATATTCATTCATGGTTTATACGGATTTACATTATTTTGGTGCTTTGTCATACTACCATGCATTTGCTCAACATGATCATATTGTATTTGACAGTAAAGCAGCTTTTAGTAAAATGAGTTTTAAAAATAGGATGGTGATTGCCACTGCGCAAGGACCTTTACATTTAACCATCCCAATTGTTGGTGGCAGGGATCAGAAAACGCCAATGGATGAGATACATATAGCCTATGATAGTCCATGGAAGTCACAACATTTAAAAGCGATTAGTGTCAATTACAAACGAGCACCTTATTTTGAGTATTATGTGGACAGTCTAAAAGCATTGTACTCCAATGAATATGTTTTTTTGAATGATTTTTTAATCGCCACACAACATTGGACAAAGCAACAATTAAAAGCAAAATGGTTAATTGAAACTGCTAATGATCAAAATTCCAATTACAAAGAAAATAAATGGATAGACCCAATGAAGCCTAACAATTTTCAAACTTCATCCAATGCCTTTTTATACCAACAGGTATTTGAAAGTAGCAGTGGGTTCTTATCAAATACATGTATTCTAGATGCGCTATTTGCAATGGGAGGGAAGCAGGTGCTTGCTATGATATCATAAAAAATCCCCCCAAATATTTGGAGGGATTGATATAATAAGATGGAACTTAAAATAAAAGTAAACTACTTATTTTTCAAGTAAGCAGCATATTTTGCATTTTGCTCATCAGTTAATGCCTTACCGTTCACTGTGATTTTGCCATCCTTAATTTGGATGTTTACATTATCTTTTGGCGCTAAATTGTCTTCGATTAAAGCTTGAACCAAAGTTTTAGTATCTGCAGTAAACGTAACTGTTGTTGAAGAATCAGTCATATTCGCAGAAGAATCAGTTTTGAATACTGCAATTTCAACTTTTTGAGACTTAATCTCCTCCATAACTTTAGTAGGATGCAATTGTGCTAAACTTGGAGCGATAACCAATGAAACAATGGACATCAACTTGATTAAGATATTCATAGAAGGACCAGATGTATCTTTAAATGGATCTCCCACTGTATCACCTGTTACAGATGCTTTATGTGGTTCTGATTTTTTATAGAACATTTCACCATTGATCTCAACACCTTTTTCAAATGATTTTTTAGCATTGTCCCAAGCACCACCTGCATTGTTTTGGAAAATACCCATCAATACACCACTAACAGTTGCACCAGCCAAGAAACCACCTAAAGCTTCTGGACCCATTGTGAAACCAATTAAGATAGGAGAGATGATAGTGATCGCACCTGGTAACATCATCTTCTTTAAAGAAGCTTCAGTAGAGATAGCCACACATTTATCATATTCTGGTTTGCCTGTACCTTCCATAATTCCAGGAATAGTACGGAACTGACGACGCACTTCTTCAACCATTGCCATCGCAGCTTCACCTACAGCACGAATTGCTAAAGATGAGAAGATGAATGGGATCATACCGCCTACAAATAAAGCAGCTAAAACATCTGCCTTATAGATATCAATATGTTGATTGTCTGGCATTGCAACACCTACAAAAGCAGCAAATAATGCTAAAGAAGTCAATGCAGCAGAAGCAATTGCAAAACCTTTACCGCTAGCAGCAGTTGTGTTACCAACCGCATCTAAAATATCTGTTTTCTCACGCACTTCAGCTGGTAATTCACTCATCTCTGCAATACCACCTGCATTATCCGCAATAGGACCAAAAGCATCAATTGCTAATTGCATAGCAGTTGTAGCCATCATACCTGCAGCTGCAATTGCAACTCCATATAAACCTGCACATGCATAAGAACCATAAATACCTGCAGCCAATACTAAAATTGGATAGAAGGTAGATTCCATACCAATTGCCAATCCACCAATAATATTTGTTGCATGACCTGTGCTTGATTGCTTAATGATACTTAATACTGGACGCTTGCCCATGGCTGTGTAATATTCTGTGATGATACTCATTAAAGTACCTACAATTAAACCAACAGCAATGGCACCAATCACACCAGTTCTTGTGAATTCCAATCCACGTAATGTCATTGTTTCAGGTAAGATATAGTTCACTAAGAAATAACATGCAATTGCAGTTAAAATCATTGAACCGTAATTACCCATATTTAAAGCTTTTTGTACTACAGCGGTAGTCAAAGGCGCATTTTCACTAATTCTTACAAAGAAGGTTCCAACAATAGATAATAAAATACCTATACCAGCAATCATCATTGGTAATAAAATTGGAGAAAGACCTCCAAAATTATCTACTAAAACAGTGCCATTAGGACCAGTTACTTCCTGACCCAATACCATTGTTGCCAATACTGTCGCTACATAAGAACCAAATAAATCGGCACCCATACCAGCCACATCACCTACATTATCACCTACGTTATCTGCAATGGTTGCAGGGTTACGAGGATCATCTTCTGGGATACCAGCTTCAACTTTACCAACTAAATCTGCTCCTACGTCTGCAGCTTTAGTATAGATACCACCACCTACACGCGCAAATAAAGCGATAGATTCAGCACCTAGAGAAAATCCAGTCAATACTTCGATTGTTCTTAGCATTTCTTTTGGATCTCCAGTTACATAGAAATATTGTTTTAATATTAAATATAAACCACCAAGCCCTAAAACAGCTAAACCAGAAACACCTAAACCCATTACAGATCCACCTGTAAATGAAACATTCAATGCTTTTGATAAACTTGTTTTTGCAGCTTCAGCAGTTCTAACATTTGCTTTAGTAGCTACTTTCATTCCAATATATCCAGCAGTGGCACTAAATACGGCACCAATAACAAAAGCAACCGCAATTGTCCAGTGGCTGTCTTCGTTTTTAGTAGCCATGAAACCTAATAATAAGGCCACAATCACAACGAAATATCCTAGGATTTTCCATTCTGCTTTTAAAAACGCCATAGCACCTTCAGAGATATAGGTGCTGATTTCTTTCATTCGATCATTTCCAGCTGGTTGGTTTGATACCCAATTGAATTTCAACAATGTATACAATAAACCAAAAATTCCCATGGCCGGAACGGCATAAAATAGAAGATCTTTCATAAGCTATACTTATATTCTTTTGTTTAAGATTAAGGATTGCAAAAATAGGGGGTAAAGTCCAAAAAAACGATAAAATAGGGGTAAAATGCGCTATTTTACTCAACAAGCGAGGTCGTATCCTCTTTTCCTGTAAATACGGCCGCAATCTCCTTGCCTTTATAGATTGCACGGTTGTATCGATTACCTAAAATGATGATGGTGGCGGTTTGACCAACTAAGCGTGTGAAAACTGTGTTATTTCCATGCCACCAACCATTATGATATATCAGCTTTTCTTCATTTGGCTTTGTCAATACTCTCCATCCTAAACCATAATTATGCCAGTACTTATTGGTGGGGCTTTTAGGCTCATAAGCCATTTCTAATGTGGTTGGCTGTAAAAAACGGCCTTCTGTCAAGGCTTTATCCCATAAATAAAGGTCTCTTACAGTACTGTATATATTTTTATCTCCATAAATCATATCATACTTTTCTACTTGATAAGGCACCATTTGTGCGTTATAGGAAGGCAAGTATTTGTCCATATTTTGTTGACTCATCACAAAACTATTTTCCATATTCAATGGCTTAAATATGGTTTCATTGATATAGGTTGGGAAATCTTGACCAGTTATTTTTTCGATGATCAGTGCCAATAACACATAATTTGTATTACAATACTTAAACACACGGTCTGGATTTGCTGCAATGGCAGGTTTTCTTTGAATCATAAAATCCAAAACATCTTGGTTGGTGTATAAACCCGTTCTAAAGGGTGCTACATTTTTCACCAAGACCAATTTCTTAGCCCATCGACCTCTTTTCGTTTTATACCTTACAGATTTATATTGTTTTGTTTCCAAAAAATAAGCATAATCAGGCAAACCACTTCTATGTGATAATAACATTTCAATGCTAATATCTTTATAAGGGAACCCTGGCAGGTATTTATCTACTGAGGCTTTCAAGTCTAGCTGATCTTTTTCCCAAAGTTGCAAGGCAGCCATACCCGTAAATGTTTTAGAGACAGATGCTAAATGAATTGGGGTAGATGCCACCAAAGAATCTTTGGTGTTATAGTTAGCATAACCTTTATAATCTTCAAAAATAATTTCCCCATTTTTAGCCACTAAAATTTGACCACTAAAATTTTTATTCCCTAAAATGGATTGATACTTTGTTTTAATAGCAGTAGCATATTGCTCTTTTTCTTCAGTCGTGATTTTATTATAAGTAAAATTATTTCCAGACAGGTTATAATTTGGCCCCTGACTTGATCCACAGGAAGCAGTCAGTAATAAAATTTGTAACAATAAAAAGCATCGAACGATCATCTGTTAGTATTTAAGGGTACTTTGGTATAACGTAAAATAGACATAAAATATTGTGGTTGAAGTCAAAACACTAATTTTTAAATTAACTTTGTGATATGAGCAAAATTGACCTTACCAGCTTCCCTAAAGATAAAATTAAAGTACTGTTTTTGGAAAATATCAGTGATAAAGCAGTTCAATACTTTAAACAACAAGGTTATGCGGATGTAAAGAAAATTGCAGGGTCTTTAAGTGAGGAAGAATTGATTAAAGTGATTAAAGACGTTCATATTTTAGGCATTCGCTCTAAAACATTTATTTCTAAGAAGGTCTTAGATAGTGCAAAGAAACTTCAAGCAATTGGTTGTTTTTGTATTGGTGTGAACCAAGTGGATTTAAAAGCATGTAAACAAAAAGGTATAGCTGTTTACAATGCCCCTTATAGTAACACAAGAAGTGTTGCCGAACTGGCCATTGGTGCTTCCATATTATTAATTAGAAGAATTTTAGATAAAAATAATGCTGCTCATAAAGGCATTTGGAATAAAGATGCTAAAGGAAGTTTTGAATTAAGAGGTAAAACATTGGGCATCATTGGTTATGGTAATATCGGTACACAATTAAGTGTGATGGCAGAAGCCATGGGGATGCGTGTTCAATTTTTTGATATTGAAACAAAATTGCCTTTGGGAAATGCACAAGCAAAAAAATCGATCAAAGAAATTGTAAGTAGTTCTGATATTATTTCTTTACATGTACCAGAAACAAATCAAACTAAAAATTTGATCAATAAATCGGTTTTAAAGCAATTTAAAGCTGGTTCAATTTTAGTGAATTATGCTAGGGGAGAGGTGGTGGACTTGGAAGCTTTAGCGGAAGCGATTAAAGAAAAACATATTGCTGGTGCTGCCATTGATGTATTTCCAGTTGAGCCAGAAAAAAATGGGGATACATTTAGTACACCCTTACAAGGTTTATCTAATGTCTTACTAACGCCACATATTGGAGGATCTACAGAAGAAGCTCAGGAAAATATTGGCGAAGATGTAAGTATTAAATTATACCAATACTTAGAGAGAGGCGTATCTAATGGTTCACATACCATCCCATCATTGAGCCTGCCTCCTGTAGATGGTGCACATCGAATTTTACATATTCATAAAAATGTGCCTGGCGTATTAGGTGCCATCAATACTTTATTGTCTAAAAACAAAATAAATATTGTAGGACAATACTTAAAAACAAATGATGAAATTGGTTACGTTGTTTTAGATGTGGATAGTAAATTATCCAAACAAGCCATGACACTTTTAAAAGAAGTGAAAGAAACGATCAGGGTTAGGATGCTGTATTAATCGCAGCTATCATTGCTTTAATTTCATCTACATCCACATCAAAATATTGCATACTTTCTTGCATGCTTGGTTGTTTGAATCCCATTTTTGAGGACATTGCTTTTCTTGCAGAACTATGCATTTCCTTTGCACCAGTCTGAGTGACAATTGTTGCAATATTATCGGCTCTTACTCCACTTCCTGGTAAAATAATAATTCGATCCTTTGCTTTTTCAACCAATTGTTGAATCATTGGAATGGCGTTGCCTACATTCGGAACTTGTCCACTTGTCAAGATGCGCTTGCAACCAATATCAATTAATTGTTCTAATGCCAAGAAAGGATCAATGCATCTGTCAAATGCTCTGTGAAAACTTATTTCCATTTGTCCAGCAGCTTGAATTAAAGCACTTGTTCTTTTAATGTCTATAGTCCCATCTGCATTTAATAATCCAATGACTGCACCTTTAAAACCCAATTGCTGACAAGCCATCAAGTCGTTTTGCATTACTTGAAATTCTCTGTCTGTATATAAAAAGTCTCCGCCCCTAGGACGAATAATAGGGTAGACAGGTTGCTTGGTTAATTGAGACATCAATAACAAACTCCCATAAGATGGTGTAGTGCCTCCTTCCATTGGATTCTCACAAAATTCAATTCTATCCGCACCAGCAGCTAAAGCATTTAAAGCAGCTTCTATATTAAAGGCAGCAATTTCAAGTAAAACTTTTGACATCTCTATTTTTTATCAATGGTATTAATCAAATTAAATAAGCAGCATCATTTAATTTGTTGCCTTCGTTGTTATACACAGAAAAATTAAATCCTTTTTGTAATGCATAAGCTCCAACTTTCCCTTTTTTATTAATAGCAACAAAGCAAACTTGAATGTCTTTTGCTTTTTCTTTTTTGATACGATTAATTTTTTCAACAACAAGTTTACATGCTTCTTCTGGGCTTTTTCCCTGACGCATCCATTCGACTACCGCGCTTGCTCCAGCAACTCTTATTACATCTTCTCCCTGACCAGTAGCCACCACTGCACCCACTTCATTGTCTACATATAAACCCGCACCAATGATAGGAGAGTCACCCACACGGCCGCGCATTTTAAATCCAGCACCACTTGTGGTACAGCTACCACTTAGATTCCCAAATTGATCCATTGCTATCATACCTATGGTGTCATGGTTCCACTGACCATCGGATAATTTCTTTGGTGCATCGAATACAGGATCATTATAAATAACAGATTGATTTTTCTCTACATTGATGGTGGGTTGATATTTGGATGTTTTCAACCATGCATCATAATTCTTTTTTGCCTGTTCAGATAAGTCAGCAGATTCTAAAGTAAATCCATTGGCCAAAGCAAATGCTTGTGCACCTGCGCCAACTAAAAATACATGTGGAGATTTTTCCATTACTTTTCTTGCCACTGATATAGGATGCTTGATGCGCTCTAAAAATGCAACAGATCCACAATTAAATTCATGATCCATAATGGATGCATCCAATGTGACAATACCATCTCTATCTGGGTTGGCGCCTAATCCAACACAACAATTAAGTTCATTTTCAGTGACCATCACTCCTTGTTCAACTGCATCTAAAGCTTTACCTCCATGTTTTAAAACGTCCCATGCTGCAACATTTGCTCTTAATCCTGCATCCCATGTGGATGCAACAATTGGTTGGATATTATTAGTTAAATTACTTGATTGGATAAAATTGGGTATCGAAAAACCAGTGATCCCTAATCCACTTAAATTGATAAATTTTCTTCTGTCCATGGTGATACTGCTATTATTATTCAGCACTTAAAGATAGTCAGTAAGCGGTTAATTTTGTACATTTATCAAGATTATGATGCAATCAATATTGGAACAATATGGATGGGAAAATGCGACTGCAATTCCATTAAGTCAAGGTTTAATCAACCAAACTTTTGATGTACATACTGCGCAGGGCAATTTTATACTACAAAGTATCAATACCCAAGTTTTCAAAGATCCATTTGCCATTGATCACAATATCAAATCGATTGGTCAGTATTACATTACAAATAGACCAGATCAACTCTTTACACATTTGGTTCCCAATTTAAGAGGGGAGACATTGATAGCATGGGAAGGGAAGCAGTACCGTGCATTTAAGAAAATTGAGGGTATTGCATTAGATGTATTAACAACAGCAGCAGAAGCAAAAGAAGCTGCGCAGCAATTTGGACAATTCACTGCGAGTTTAACAGAATTTTCAATAGGGGAGTTAAAGGTCACTATTCCTAAATTTCATGACCTCGAATTAAGGTACCATCAATTTGAGCAGGCTTTGATTTATGGAGATTCAAAAAGAATTGAAACCGCTAAAGATGCTATCCTGTTTTTAAAATCACATCAATCTTATGTAAAAAAATGGATCCATTTTACAACAAATAAAGAAGCCCATTTAAGGGTTACACACCATGATACAAAAATTAGCAATGTCTTATTTAAGGACGAAAATGCAATTTGTGTCATCGACCTGGATACAACCATGCCGGGTTATTTTATAAGTGATGTAGGTGATATGTGCAGAACCTATCTCTGCCCTGTGAATGAAGCATGTCAGGATTTAAATCAGATCAAGGTCATCCCAGAAAGATGGACTGCGATTCAAAATGGATACTCAGAAGCGATGGGGGAGTTTTTGACCTCTTTTGAGAAAGACCATTTTGCATTTTCTGGCCAATCGATTATCTATATGCAAGCATTAAGATTCTTAACCGACTACCTGCAATTAGACCAATATTATAAAGTAGAAAGACCAAGTCAAAACTTAGACCGCACCTTAAATCAGAACCAATTATTAATTGAATTCAATCACTTAATTTAAAACTGATCATCCATCGCAAAGTCAGGCTTTCTATTTTTCCATTTACCTCTGGTGAAATCTGGTATTTCTTGTACTTGACCATTTTCTGCAATTGATTTCTCTGATAACGGGGTAATTGCATACCAAGTGGCTAAATCATATACATCCATCGGGAACGGCACGGCTCTCTTAATACACTCTAAAAAGGCATTGATTACAAAAAAGTCCATACCTCCATGTCCAGCACCAGTTGCATCCGCTTCAAAACGCTTCCATAATGGATGGTCATGCTGCTTTAAATAGGCTTCTGGGTTTTCCCATTGGTGTGCTTTAGGAGAAAGTCCTTCTATATATATATGTCCCGCTGAAAATTGACCTGCATGGAAATCCTGCCAAAGACCTTGGGTACCTTGAACCCTAAAGCCAAGATTATATGGACGGGGAGAATTGGTGTCATGCGTAAGCAAAATAGTCTCTCCATTATAAGTCTGAATACTCGTTGTAACGATGTCGCCTAATTTAAAATTTAATTTCGCATTAGGGTGATTTTCACCACCTTGTGGATGGTTAACTATATATTTATGTAAACCTCTTGCCTTAGTCGCAACAGAAGATAGTCTTGTTAATAGGTTGCCTCTATTAATATCAGTCATCATAGCTACAGGTCCTAGTCCATGGGTTGGATACAATTCTCCATTCCTATATAAGGAGTGGTTTGTCCTCCATTTTGCCTCACTATATCCTTTTTCACCAAATTCAACACCAGAATTATAGGCAGTAACACCATTATTGAACTTTACACCCCTTAAATCGTGCTCATAACCACCTTGTAAGTGTAATAATTCCCCAAACATGCCTTTTCTAACCATATTATAGACCGCCAATACATCCCTGCGATAACATACATTCTCTAGACACATCACCGGTATATTGTACTTTTCACTCGCATTCACCACATCCCAGCATTCCTTTATATTGATAGCTCCACAAACCTCTACACCTGGAATAATGCCATTTTTTATGGCTTCTATGGCTTGAGGGATATGCCATTCCCAAGGGGTGGCAATAATTACAGCATCAATATCAGTTCTTTTAAGTAGGTTTTTATAGTCTTCCTTGCCATTTTTATATTCTATAGCTGCTGTTTTTCCAGCCTTTTTAAGGATGTTTTGAGCATCCGCCAACATCTTTTCATCCGGATCTGCAAATGCAACAACCACCACATCTGGACGCTGCACCAATAAATCGATGTGATTTTGGCCTCTAAATCCAGTTCCAATCACACCAATTTTAATGATATCTTTTTTAGCATTGGATTGTGCTTTAATAAACTGTGGACTTAAACTTAAAGCGATAGATGCTAAGCTAGCGTCTTGAACAAATTTTCTTCTTGAAGGATTTACTGGCATAGTAGATGTTTTAGTCAATCAAATGATTATCCTACAAAATACAACCTATTTTGTACACAACAAACAGTCTACAGATTGAATTAAACCTATATTAATTGCTTATAATTAACATTATGTTAAATAGAATATTCAAGATAATACCCTGTTTATAATCCTTATATAGTTTAAATGAATAAAAAAGCCCTCCCGTTTGGGAAGGCTTTCATTAAGTTAAATCATATCGATTAACCCAATTGTATATTTCTATTGGTATTTATCGTGCAACAAATCATACTTCGTGAATTTTGCATCTAACTCATCATACAACTTTTGGTTGGTTCTGTTTTTATCTCTTTTTGATGCATACAAAGTTGCTAAGAAATCTACCGATCTAGCTGCAACACTTCTTTCCTGTTTTGTTAATACTGTCTTGTCCTTTAAAATATTGAAAGCATTTTCAATCCACTCAATTGCTTGGTCCACTTTTGCCTTCATTGGAGCATCCAAGACTAGGTTCAATTTTTTGATCGAATCCTGCTGTGCTTTAAATGCAGCTTCAAATGCCAATTTCTTCTTAGGGTCTTTAGGTGCTACTGGTTTATTAGCATTTAATTGCTGTAAAGCTCTAATATTGTTTCCAACCTGTTCGTCTAAAACAGTGTATTGGTTGTAGTAGCTAATACCCACGTTAAATGCGGCTGCAAAGTTTTGAGTATTCAATTTGTAAGCTCTCATATAAGCATCAGCTGCTTTGTCTAGGTAAAAATTTGCTTTTTCGTCAGACAATCCATCTATGTTTCTAGAAGCCATAAACATGTCACCATACATTTGACATTCTGTTTCATTGATATTATTTGCAGCAACTTGAGCATCATAATTTGCTACTTTTTCCTCTGCTGAATAATTTTTATCGATATAATCTGCTCTAAATTCAAACCATTTTTCTTCTGGATAGTTTTTCTCAGAAATAGTATAATACTTGTCAAATAAAGCTTTGTCCTTCTTCTCTGCAGCCTTTATCAATACAAATTTGTACATGTCCATTAACTCAGGCGTTTTCATATTTGCATCAATCATTCTAGTATAATACTTAATGGTAAGGTCATCATTACCAGCGTTTTGATTCGCATAACCAGCATACATTAAAGTAGTTGTGTCAAATGGTTGCTTATTTGTAGACCATCCTTTTGAAAAAATGATATCACTCAAAACCACTCCTCTATCAAAATTAGCGGCAGCTTCCTTCCATTTTTTTTCTCCGAAAGTTGCTACACCATCCTTAAAGCTTTTGATATACACTTCAAAAAATGGTTCTTGACCACTTTTGATAGCTATAGTGAATTCAGGATCAGCTTTAATATAGTCGTCTAAACTCTTTGATAATTTATCGAAAGCATCTGGATATTTAGCAGCTGGATCCTTAGATAAACCAGAATAAATTTTTGATTTCCAGTAATACCCTTCTGCGGTTGTTTCTATACTTGGTTTTTTAGCTACCGCTTTTTCAAATTCTGTCTTGGCAAGCTCAAAATTATTTAATAATAAGCTTGTCTCTACTTTTTTGAAGTCTTGAGCGACAGCTGTTTGCATCAATGTCATCAAAAACATTGCACCAATCCATTTTTTCATAATGATTATTTTAATGTACTAAAGTTATAAAATTTATGCTTCGGGTGTATCATCACCTGCGTTGTTCAATGTATCGTCGATTAAGTCGTCTGCAGATTCATTTGAAATATTAGTTGAATTGTCAGTTGTAACTATTTCATTATCAACATTTTCTCCTTCTTCTGGTACATCTTGTTCTTCGATTTTAGAGGTTGCTGCAATTTCATCGTTTTCGTCTAAACGAATCAATTTAACACCCTGGGTTGCTCTACCTGCTTCTCTAATATCTGCAACACTCGTTCTAATGGTTACGCCAGATTTACATGTAATAATAAGGTCTTCTTTTTCTAACACATCCATTAAACCTACTAAGGATCCGGTTTTTTCGGTCACATTGATCGTTTTAACGCCCTTACCACCACGGTTGGTGATGCGGTAGTCATCAATTGGAGTTCGCTTGCCATAACCTTGTTGACTTACCACTAATATTGTACGGTCTTTGTCTTCTCTGCTTACACAAACTAAACCTACCACTTCGTCTGTTTCATCGTCCACTTCGATACCAGCAACGCCTATCGCACCTCTTCCTGTTGGTCTCACTTTTTCTTCTGGGAAGCGAATTGCACGACCAGACTTTACTGCCATCATTACTTCATTGTTACCATCCGTTAAACGTGCTGCTAATAATTCATCGCCTTCATTAATTGTAATTGCGTTTACACCATTTACTCTTGGGCGACTAAATTCTTCCAAACATGTTTTCTTGATGATCCCTTTCTTAGTACATAAAATGATGTAATGATTATTTACATAATCCTTATCTGCTAAATTACGTACTTCAATAATGGCTTTTACTTTATCGTCTTGTGGAAGTTGAATTAAGTTTTGGATTGCTCTACCCTTGCTCGTTTTTTCACCTTCTGGAATTTCATAAACACGCATCCAAAAACATCTTCCTTTTTCGGTAAAGAACAACATGGTATCATGGGTGGATGCAATAAATAGATGCTCAACATAGTCTTCCTCTCTAGTCTTAGAACCAATAGCACCGCGGCCTCCACGCTTTTGTTGACGATATTCCGTTGCAGATGTACGTTTGATATAACCTAAGTGCGAAATGGTAATCACCACGTCTTCTTCCTCGATTAAATCTTCGATACGCATTTCATCAGCCAAGTATTGAATCTCTGATTTACGCTCGTCACCAAACTTTTCTTTTACTTCTAACAATTCAGTTTTGATGAGTTCAAATCGTAAATGTTCGCTACCTAATAATTCTTTTAAAGAAGCAATTAACTTCATCAATTGGTCAAATTCTTCTTTAATTTTCTCGCGCTCCATGCCTGTTAAACGTTGCAATCTTAATTCTAAAATTGCTTTCGCTTGGATATCTGAAATGCCCCATCCTGCATTGATTAAAGATTCTTTTGCTGCTTCTGGATTCGCTGAGTTTCTGATTAATCGAATTACTTCGTCTAAATGATCTAAAGCAATTAAATAACCTTCTAAAATATGTGCACGTTCTTCCGCTTTTCTTAATTCAAATTTAGCACGACGAATCACCACTTCCATTCTAAAATCAACAAACTCTAAAATCAAATCTTTTAGGTTCAAAATTCTAGGACGACCTTTTACCAATGCTACATTATTGATACCATAACTGGTTTGTAATTCTGTGAATTTAAATAATTGGTTAATGATCACCTGCGCTACAGCATCCTTACGTAATTCAATTACAATACGAGTTCCCTCGCGTTTGTTACTTTCATTGTTTACGTGTGTAATTCCATCTATCACTTTATCCACCACCAATTGACCAATTCGATCTGTTAAATGATCTCGGTTCACTTGGTAAGGAATTTCATTGATGACAATCATTTCACGACCATTCGCTTTAGTCTCTACATTGCATTTTCCACGCACAACCACACGACCACGTCCAGTCATCAAACCTTGCTTCACCCCTTCCATTCCATAAATTACGCCACCTGTAGGAAAATCGGGCGCTTTTACAATGGCAATTAAATCTTCAATTGAAATATCTTTATTGTTGATGTAGGCAATACATCCGTCTACTACTTCATTCAAATTATGTGGCAACATATTGGTCGCCATACCTACTGCAATACCTGAGGATCCGTTCACTAAAAGCTGTGGAATTCTTGTTGGTAGTACACTTGGTTCAGATAAGCTATCATCAAAATTCAATTGATAATCTACTGTATCTTTCTCCAAATCATCCAACATCGCTTCTGAAATCTTTTGTAAACGCGCTTCTGTGTAACGCATAGCTGCCGGTGGATCTCCATCTTGGTTACCAAAGTTACCCTGTCCATCCACCAACTTATAACGCATTGTCCACTCCTGCGCCATACGCACTAAAGTGTCATAAATTGCGGTATCACCGTGTGGGTGAAATTTACCCATCACTTCACCGACAATACGTGCAGATTTTTTATAAGGTTTATTGCTGTTGTTTCCTAACTCATGCATGGCAAACAATACACGACGGTGAACTGGTTTAAAACCATCTCGCACATCGGGTAAAGCACGGCCTACAATCACAGACATTGAGTAGTCAATGTAAGAGGTTTTCATTTGCTCTTCAATGTTGACTCTAATCACGCGATCATTGTCTTGGGTCTGTTCAAGACCTAAATTTTCACCTAAATTTTCTTCCATATTTTTTGTTTCTTATAGTCTATTTCCTGTGCCCAAAAAGGCCTAGGATTTGAACGTATACGAAGATACCTTTTTGACCCCTTTTTTAACCCTAAAATCAGTATTAATTTACACAATTTTATCCACAGTTTTTGGTAATAAATACTAACTTTAACCCATACATTTTTAACCACTTATACATTCAAAAATGAGCCAAACAATTCTCATTATTGGAGCTGGCAAATCTGCCACAGTTTTAATCCAATATTTACAACAAAAAGCGGTTGAAAATGATTGGTATATCCTGCTGGCAGACGGTGATGAAGCAATTGCTAAAAATAAGTGGAATAATGCCCCTAATGGAACTGCACTTGGTATCGACATCAAAAATGATTTAGATCGTCAAAATTTGGTTCAAAAAGCGGATATCGTGGTTTCTATGTTGCCTGCACAACTGCATTTTTTAGTAGCTAAAGATTGCTTACAATTTGGTAAACCATTGTTTACTGCCTCTTATGTAGACGATAATATGCGCTCAATTGCTACAGAAATTGAGTCTAAACAGCTTTTATTTCTTTGTGAAATGGGTTTAGATCCCGGAATTGACCATATGAGTGCGATGGCCATCATAGATGAGATCCACGAAAAAGGAGGGAAAATTACCAGCTTTAAATCGCATTGTGGAGGATTGGTGGCCCCAGAAAGTGATGATAATCCATGGCATTATAAAATAAGTTGGAACCCTAGAAATATCATTTTAGCTGGAAAAGCTGGGGCTATTTATCTAGAAGATGGTGCCACTGTAACAAAACATTACTCAGAAATATTTGAAAAAACACCTGTGGTGGAATTACCAGGAATAGGTCTTTTATCGTATTATCCAAATAGAAATTCATTATCCTATATTGATACCTATCAATTACATGGTGTGAATAATTTTGTTCGCACTACCCTTCGCTACCCTGCTTTTTGCACTGGTTGGAATGCCATTATACAACTGAATTTAACAGATGAAACTGTGATTGAATTAGCACCAAATACAACTGTTAAGAATTGGTTTGATACACATATTCAACAAAATGGATTAGAAAAGATTTTAGAAAAGTTTACACAAGATGTATCCATTAAAAATCAACTTGAATTCATTGGATTGTATGCGTCTAGTATCATTCCTGCTGAATTTAATTCCAATGCAAGCATCTTGCAGTGGTTATTAGAAGGCAAATGGAAACTGGAAGCTACAGACAAGGATTTAGTGGTGATGTTGCATGAAATTGAATACTCTATTGGAACACGAAAATTTAAATTAGATAGTAGCTTGGTATTAACTGGAGAAGATGCAATCAACACTGCCATGGCGACCACAGTGGGTTTACCATTAGCAATGGGTGTATGTGCTTATTTAAAAGGAGAAATTAAAATGACAGGTTTACATATCCCAATCGATGCCAGAATTTATCAACCAATTTTAAAAAGCTTGGCAGAGGAAGGGATAGTTTTTCAGGAAACCTTAACTAGTTATTAAGCTTGTTGAGATTTATTTATTCAGCATTCCGTTGATCTCCCATTCAAAGTCTAATTGACGTTTGTCTAAATTGGCAGCTGCTACTTTAACAATAACTTTATCCCCCATATTGAACTTTCTGCCCGACCTTGAACCCACTAAAGCATAATCTGCTTCAATCAATTTAAAGTCATCAAATTTAGACAAGCTAGCAATAGTCACTAAGCCTTCACACTTGTGTTCCACTGTTTCAACAAAGAAGCCGAAACTTGCTACACCACTGATAATTCCTTCGAAACTATGCCCCAAATAGTCGCGCATAAATTCAACTTGTTTGTACTTATTGGCAGCTCGCTCTGCTTCCATAGCAGCTCTTTCACGCATGCTACAATGTGCACATTTTTCCTCTAATCCTTCGTCATTCATAGCATTGCCCATTAGCACACTTTGTACAATTCTATGCACAAGTACATCTGGATACCTACGTATTGGAGAAGTAAAATGACAATAGTATTCAAAGCCTAAACCATAGTGGCCAATATTATTGGTGGTATAAACCGCTTTGGCCATTGTACGAATACCTAATTGCTCCAAAACATGTTGCTCAGGTTTTCCTTTTGATGCCAACATTAAATTGTTAAAGCTATGTGCAATTTGATCGGGAGAATCAATATTAAAAGGATATCCATGCTTTTTAGCAAATACTACAAATGGATTTAATTTGTCTTCATTCGGTTGGTCATGCACACGATATGGAAAAGGTAAAACTTCTTTTTTCACTTTCACTGTACCCATTTTTTCTGCAATCAATTGGTTCGCTTTTAACATCAATTCTTCAATCAATTGATGCGATGCTTTACTTTCTTTTACAGTGATTCCAGTAGGTTTTCCATTGGCATCTAAAGTAAAACGAACTTCCTGTGATGAAAAATTAATGGCTCCATTCTCGAAACGTTTTTTTCTCAAATCTTGGGTATACTCGTGTAACCATAAAATTTCATCCTTATGATCTCCTTCTTTTGTTTCTATAATTTCTTGCACGTCTTCATAAGTAAATCGGCGATCAGAAAAGATCACTGTTTTACCATACCAAGTATGTACAATTTTACCAGTAGCATCTATTTCAAATGTCGCAGAGAAAGTTAATTTTTCTTCCTTAGGTCTTAAAGAACATAATTCATTCGAGATTCTTTCTGGTAACATTGGATAAACACGATCAGGTAAATACACCGATGTGGCCCTTTCGTATGCTGCTTTATCTACTGCAGTACCTGGTTGCACAAAATGACTTACGTCGGCAATATGTACTCCAATTTCTATATGTCCATTGTCTAAATGTTGGAATGATATGGCATCATCAAAATCCTTTGCATCCACAGGGTCGATGGTAAATGTCAAAACTTTTCGGTAGTCTTTTCTTTTTGCAATTTCTTCTGGTGAAATTTTATCAGAGAGTGTCTTAGCAAATGCCAATACTTCACCATCAAATACCAAAGGAAAACCAGATTCCGCCACGATCGACTTCATGGCCATATCATTCTCTTTCTCTGGCGTAAATATTTCTAATACTTCTCCTTCTGGTTTCTTATTTGAATTCTCCCATTTAGTCAATTGTACAATCACTTTATCTCCTGTCTTAGCGCCCTTTAATTTATCCATTGGGATATAAATATCTGGCATTGGATGCATGGTATTGGGTAAGAAAAAAGCATGGTGTTGCATGATCTGCATGGTACCAGAAAAAGAGACTTGTTTTCTTTTAACAATCTCTACAACTTTACCTTCTTTCTTTCCTGAGCCCTGTCTAATTTTAGTAATTTTTACACGGACTTCGTCTCCTTTAAGTGCGGTATTAAAATCGGTTGGGAAAACTAAAATGTCTTGTTCTAAACCTTGTACGATAATAAAACCCATACCAGATTTAGCTATGTCTAAAACCCCTTTATACGTTGTCGTTAAATGGGTCTGCTTTGTAGTTGTTTTTGACTTCTTCTTGTCTTTTTTACTGTTCATTTGTTTTTTGATGATATTGTGCTACAAAATCAATGACCAATTGATTAAATTCAGTTGCTTGATTAAAAAGGAAAAATGGCTTGATTGGTAGAACATACAATGGCATATCATTTAATTCATTGGTATACTTCACTAATCTAACTGCATCTTTTTCGGTGGTAAGTATGAGCTTACTCTTTGCATTAATCTGTTCAAATTTATTGCGCATCTCATTTAAATCTTCTATAGAGAAAATATGATGGTCGCTGTAACTTAATTGATAATAAGTGTGTGTGTTTTCGTGTAAAAAATTTTTTAATGGAATGGGGTTAGCGATACCACAAACCAATAACACCTCATCTCGCATGGTCAATACCCATTGGTCGGATGGGTTGTATATATGGTAAGGTGTCTCATAAGCAATGGCTGTAAAAAATACAGATTGATGTTGTTCTGGATATAACTTCTCTAATACCTCCAATTTATCGGCTTCTGTCATATCCAAAGGACATTTGGTCACTACAATGATATTGGCACGCTTTGCAGACTTTCTCTCATCCCTTAGATCCCCTGTTGGGAAAAAGAAATCATCACAATACAGGTTATCGTATTCAGTTAATAGAATACTAAAATGTGCATCTATTTCACGATGTTGAAATGCATCATCTAGTATAACAGTTTGTAAATCTGGGATGTCTTGAATCAACTGAGGAATAGCTTCGATACGTCGCTCTCCTACCGCTACGCCTACATTTGGATATTTTAAATGAAACTGCATTGGCTCATCCCCAATCTCTAATGCGGTGGATTGTTCTGTGGCTAAAGCATAGCCCTTGGTTTTTCTTTTATAGCCCCTACTTAATGT
>JACCDV010874653.1_pt1 | contig 28353 bp, 28 predicted proteins | sample 7446131 | NCBI WGS metagenome assembly JACCDV01 (sample SAMN15323448, study PRJNA562643) | freshwater metagenome | isolation source: river surface water | place: USA:Blue River Watershed | collected 2017-08-17 | reverse complement strand
TTATAAATATCATAGTTTTATTTGACGCTGTGTGATCATGGGTATAATATTTTAGGCACCACCGTAAGAACAACTTTGAAAACGAAAATATATTTCTCCAATTTATCAAGTGAAAAATCTCAAACTATCAAATGTGCCAATGCCGGACAAAAAATGTTGTTAATGAGCGGGTGAGTGGTAGCGGATAAACGTAAAATGTGATACCCAAACGGATATCACATATCAAACGGGGTTGTTTATTACGATTGTTCACTCACTTGACGACAGGGACCGAGTAATAATGACGCGATTTTTTAACTTTCAAAAAAACTTCCCCATTTTCAATATTGACTTTGGAGATGTGTGTCCCAGTTGGGAGAATATCAATTTCGTCGCAAATCTTATACTCGAGATCTACGACCAAGATGCCATCCTTGACAATATCGGCCACGTTGAAAGGTGTTCCATATTTGACGAGGACGGTGTCATCATCACGCACATAAGACATAATCAGACCTGCGAGATGTGGATCGGCACGGTTGATAAAACGTTGTTGTGCGAGCAAATTGGTTAGGATGGCCTTGCGATCCTCATAAAGTTTGGTAGTAATTCGCTTGGATGCCCGCATCTGCTTCCGAGTGTACATGGTTGGTGTTGATATTCAATAATCATATATTATTTTTTTATTATTTGGAGATACAATTCATGTTCAAGCGGGTTATGATTGACGGATAAAATATAAATAGGTGTTGAAATAAATAGATGATATTATGATGACAAATGTTTTTTATTAATAAGCTGATTTTGGCAAAACAATATGGACTGAGGATAAAAAAAGTTGATAATAATCGTGCAGCAAGAAATGGGCAATTATATATTCTCAAATATAATTATAAATATAACCCTTATACATTTACTTCCACGATGCATGTCGCGGCATATAGTGGATATTTAGAAATTGTGAAGTGGATTTATGAAAATCAGATAGAAAAATATGGCGCGTATGTAATGGATGATGCTGCTGGTTATAATCACATGGAAATAGTGAAATGGCTTCATGAAAAAAAAGAGGGATGTACCAGCAGGGCAATGGATGCAGCTGCAGCGTATGGTCATTTAGATGTCATAAAATGGCTTCATGAAAATCGAATGGAGGGATGTACAACCCACGCCATGGATGCAGCTGCAGCGTATGGTCATTTTGACGTTGTTAAATGGTTACATGAAAATCGAATGGAGGGATGTACAACCCGCGCCATGGATACAGCTGCAAGCAATGGTCATTTGGAAATGGTAAAATGGCTTCATGAAAATCGGATGGAGGGATGTACTACTGATGCTATGGATGTGGCTGCATGGAATGGTCATTTAGAAGTTGTAAAATGGTTACATGAAAATCGGAGAGAGGGATGTACTACCAAGGCGATGGATGTGTGTGCAGAGCTGGGTGTGGATGCAGCGTATGGTCATTTTAACATTATTAAATGGCTTCATGAAAATCGAACGGAGGGATGTACAACCTATGCTATGGATGCAGCTGCTGAAAATGGTCATTTGGAAATTGTGAAATGGCTTCATGAAAATAGGAGGGAGGGATGTACAACACATGCAATGGATGCAGCTGCAAGCAATGGTCACTTGGAAATGGTGAAATGGCTCCATGAAAATAGGAGGGAGGGATGTACAACCAACGCCATGGACGGAGCTGATGAAAATGGTCACGACGAAGTTGTAAATTGGCTTATATTTATGAATATACAACCGGTTTAAGTGCAAATTATATGATGATAATATAACATCTCATGATTCCTGATATTAACACAGTTCGACGAATTACGACATATTATCAAACACATGATAACCTAGATGGCTTTAAAATATTGCCCAAAAACGACCTAGTTATTGGAAATATTTTTCTTCAGGCAACCAAGGGTAATTATTCTACATGTCTCGAACGAAAACAGTTCAATTTGATTTTTTTAGCTGAGCTACGAGAATGCGGATTTATAGTGGAGGAATGTGATGATGTTATCACAATTCGATGGGATGAGTGATAATATCACATCACCCCGCCTCATAATAAAATTACGTAGCTGACGGGTGGTGTACATGTGTGAGATGACTCATTATTGGATGATTATACATGTCATGAAAAAAATATATATGATTATATCATCTTAACAAACGATGAACCAATCAACCACTGACATCATGATCAACTATAACGGAGCGGGTGTTTTGATTCACAACGGAGAAAAAGTTCTATTGTGTCTTGACAAGCGCTCTAAAAAATGGAGCATTCCCAAAGGACGCAAAGAAAACAACGAAACACCAGAGGAATGCTGGACTCGTGAATTCAAAGAAGAAACCGGGATGGATCTTTCGGGATTTCATGTTATTGAAAATCGTCTCTTTGTTAACAATTATCATGTCAATGTTATCAGGATTTTTGACGACATTCTTCCTAGGTGTTATCCTAGAGCTACTGACGATGGAATTGTTAAATGCAAATGGGTCAAGTTCGATGAGGTGCAGAAATATAAGATGAATCTTATAACAGATCGCTCGTTGTACCACGTGAAAAATATTTCTTATCCTGATGAATATATCGAACTCTACAAGAAGAATTTTAAGCTGAATACTGGCTTAGAGCTACCTGTGGAGGAGAATGGGAAAGTGCGTGAGGTGAGCGAGGTGATGTGAGGTGTTGTGTATCTAATAAAAGTACGTATATGTATATTTTATTCAGTTAACCAATAATTTACGTTACTATAATACCAAATCCAATTGTTTCTGTATCTTTACGCAACACAATCCGATCTCTAGGTGCTAATTTAGCCAGATTATCCTTTGTAGATAATTTTACCAAAATATCAATAGCTCCGTTGGGTGGTTTAGTTGCACGGATAAATGGTTCTGGAATATACATCTTGACAATAATCATTTCAAATTCTCCACCTATACTGTGAAGCATACACAAAAATCCTGCACTTATAATCAAATTACATTTGGGTGGAAATACAAATAATATTTTGATATTTAATGAAGGAGGGTGAGAATGTGAAAATGGATTTCGAAGAATTGGTTGAGATTCTGGCTGTTTTGGTATATGTTTTGTTATAAAAGGTAACAATTCGTCCAATCCTGTACCGTAATAACCAGATACATGGTGTTGTAAAACCGTTTTGAATTTTAATTGTTTACAATACATTTCAATCGTCTTGATCATATCATCAGTTGGAGTATTTAAATCAGTCTTATTCCATAAGATAACCAATATTTGGATACCTGCACTTTTAGCAAGTAACAGATCTTCACGCACCGTACCACGTTCAAAACTTTCATAAAATTCACGTTGGATGGAACTAATTACCAAACAAACAACATTGATAGGTATTGGTCTAAATAGTCCTTCGATCAATTGGCGAATATAAATATGATGTCCAGGTGTATCAATAATTTGATATGATAAAATTGTATCATCCATTTGTATATCTAAATCAAACGATTTAAAAATAACTGTTTTAGTTTTATTCACACCAATCTCATCTATATCATCTATATCTAACAAACGACTCCATTTACTCTTATCAGAGGATTCGTGAATATTTTTAATGGATTTAGTCGTCTCCCATTTATAATTATGTTTATATAATAAATGTCCAATAATTGTTGATTTGCCGGCATCTGTTTGTCCGGAAAATAAAATAGTAATTTGACTCGACATATCAAATATACATCATATTTTATGATAATATCATATTATGAAGTATATTTGTAAACGTATATTTGTGAAACAATGTGGGCAAAAAATATCACACGTAAATTGTGATATAGCAGTAAAATATGGTCATTTATATATAATTAAATATTTACATATTCATAGGTCAGATCAGTTTAATATTCTATCAATGGCATATGCTGCTGCAGAGGGTCACCTAGATGTCGTAAAATGGCTCCATGAAAATAGAACGGATGGGTGTGCCAGAGTTGCACTAGTTTGGGCTGCAGAGAATGGTCATTTGGAGGTTGTAAAATGGCTCCATGATCATCGGATAGGGTGTACTGACCAAGCGATTGGTTGGGCTGGTCTAAAGGGTCGGTTGGAAGTTAAAAAATGGCTTTATGAACATCGCATGGATGGATGTACTGGCAGATGCAATCATGTATATTAGTTTGGATTTTTTAACATTCTTGCTAAAACGGTGATAAACATATCAGTTCGTTCAACGATTGTATGTGACATAATTAGTTGATTTCTTAATATATTGCGAAGGGAGACTGAGCAATATGCATTATATATAATATTTGTGTTATTTATAAATGATGGACCATATAATGCGTTTATGATTGCGAACCACCATATATTTTTCATATCCGTATCAAATACCATATCAAAATTAAAATTTCTATAAGTGCCAATTTGTGTTATAAGATTTTTATCGGATGTAAAATACACGCCATAAAATGGTGATGGTTGTGTGTTTCCTACCCATATTAACGATAATATCTCTGGATATTGTGTATTAGACTCAAAATCATTGGCATATACTTTTTGTATATATGCCGATGAATATAGTTTATAGGATATAGTTTTTAGGTCTCGCTGTTGATATCCTTTTTGTTTGTTACATATACGCTTATATATAATGGATGGGAACATTACATAAATGATCGATCATATAAGTGTCGTTATCGATATTGAAATATATATATGATTGAAAATTTCTAATGAATAGTATAATTATATTGAAAAAACAACATGGTCGAACAATCGATCGTGTGGAGAGTATAGTTGCCGCTAAATATGGGAAATTAAATATATTAAAATATTTAGACAAGATACATGGATTATTCTCGCACAAGGTGTTTGATATAGCTGCAAAATATGGTCATTTGAATGTGATCAAATGGCTTCATGAAAACAGATCCGAGGGTTGTACTACAATGTCGATGGACTCGGCCGTAGAAAATGGTCATTTGGAAGTCGTGAAATGGTTGCACGAAAATAGAATCGAGGGATGTACGGATCATGCGATATGTGTTGCGGTTGGTAATAATCATTTTGAAATAGTGAAATGGCTTTATCGACATAAACAGATTACGCGGCAATATATGGTTCATGCAATGAATTTAGCTATAATTAATGGCAATTTCGAAATTACATTGTGGTTTCATGAAAATAGTCAATATGGATGTACTCCGCTTGCCATGGATTTAGCCGCAGCCAATGGTAATTTAAACATGGTGAAATGGCTCCATGAAAATAGAAGCGAGGGATGTACTACATGGGCAATGGATTTTGCTGCAAAATATGGACATTTGGAAATTGTAAAATGGCTCCATGAAAACCGAACCGAGGGGTGTACAACAGATGCAATGAATTTGGCCGCCATCAATGGGCATTTAGAGGTTGTGCAATGGCTTTATGAAAATAGAAAAGAGGGTTATACATCGTGGGCAATGAATCAAGCTGCGTCTAATGGTCACATGGTTATTGTAAAATGGTTAATCGAACGAAGGTGTCCTGCATAAAATCGAAATATATTATTATATAATATATATGGACTCGAAAGATGGGAATAATGGGAAAATGCCACTGCCGATTCCGCAACCAATCAAGCCATTTCTGCAACTCGGAACCGGGGATCCAATTTTCGATAAGCCAGTATTTATTTCTAAACCAATGTCCGCAATTTCATCTCCCCAAGAGATACCCAGCTGGGTTGTATCAGAATCGATCGATTTTGACGCCGTCATTGACCGAACATAAAATCGTTGATAATTATTTTACGTCACATACGTAAGGAATTGAGTAATTCATACCATTCGCGCACACGGAATGACCAAGAGGAGTATTGTTTAATATGATTAAATGCATGTTCAATATTTACGGATAATTTATCTTTGATTGCAATATAATCTTTGATAACATCTACATGTAAATTACGCATTTTAATCATTCCCATGACAGATAATTCTCCCATAGAGGCATATTCTCCCACCATTGTAATGCATTTGGATGCTAGTGCAATGGTAAGAGCCATTAAATAAGGATCTGGTTTATCGGATGCATTGATATAAAATTCCGCCCGACTAAAATATGGATATACATCGCGGAAAAAGGGTATATCAACGACATTAATACTTGGATCCTCCAACTGTAACTCTACGCCATTTTCGCAGTTTAAAATAACCAAGGTAGCCGAGGGGTATGTCTTGAGAATATCTGGCCAAATATCAAGGATATATGGTTTTTGTGGAGAATCATTCAATGTAATAAACGAATACGGAACCTTTTCATGAGTTGTCTCAAACACGTGATCTGGTATAGCGTGATATACCATACTCATGTTTTTCAATATATATTCTGGATATCCAAATTGACGTTGTATATTCCTATGCCAGTGTGAAGTGAAAATATACCGAGTGATGGTATTGGGTGGTAAATTTCCCATGATTGGAATGGATAAACGGGGATAACAATTCGGTGCATACATGAAAAATAAATCTTGAACCCAATAAAATATTTTTTTCGTCCGCTTAATAACTTCCATGGGTGTGTTAATGAGGGGATAAATATATCGTGTTAAAATTAATACGTCATACGTATCGGATGTGGAATAAAATTCGTTCATGGGTCGTATCACCACGTTTTCAATTTTACATAAATCCTTGTCCTTTGGAATATGTGCGTATATGATGATATTTAAACCGAATGATTGTAACATGTGTGCCAATTGTAATGCGTTTGTTTCGTATTTATTCATGCGTTCAAAGATATTATTGGGTCCACCCATGACGAGTGCAATGTTTTTGATATTTTGATCTTTGGTGGGGGTTAATTCATATTTGCTATATAAATATTGATGAATCTCTGACCATATTTGCAAACTTTGTGGTACCGATGGATAATATATTTGTAACAAATTGGTATTATGTGTATCTAACGCGTGTCTAACTGCAGGTTGTATGATCAATGCTCCGTAATAATTTAATTTTTCTTGTATATTAAAATTAAATTGTGCCAATCCAAATTCGATGAATTTAACGGCGCGTATTAATTTACGCCATTGTTCATTCGTCAGATAGGGTGTGTTTCGTTTTATTTTTAGTTCCTCCAAGGTTGTTTCGTTGGTTACGGATGGGTCAAAATTTTTCAAGAATCCAATATTATCTTGGTGCACGAAATTCATGGTACGAAACACCTTGGTGGTACTATCATCATTCATGCTGTTATATGCATATAAATCGGTATTACTCGTACAATATAATTGTATTTTATCTTGTGCGTTTAATTCCATTAAACGGATACAAATCCCATAATCATCGTATAAATAAGCTTCTTCATCATACATGATTTTCGTTTGGATCTCATTTGCATGTTCGCCCAAGTAGATATTGGAATTGATTAACAAGACGCGTGCAGGTGTTTTACATTCGTGAATACTGTGGGTAAATGGATTAGTGGGTAAGGCTTGGTAATGCCACCAATTCATTTCGTGATGGGCTGTGTAAAAGAAACACGATGGGGGTTGAAAAATGTGATATGCGTTGTGGTCAAAATTATTGACATGGTCGTTGATCATGAGTACCAAAACATCAATATTGGAAACGAATGCCTTTTCTAATAGGGCGAGTGCATATGGATAGATAATATCATCGCCATCAATCATTAAATTATACGAGTATTTATCTGTATGGCGTCGAAAATAATTTAAAACGGCGTTATGACCTTTGCCGGGTGCTCCATTTGACGTTTTCGAATTGACTGATATAATATCAGGGTGGTGTATATTGATCCATTTAAAAACATCAGTTTTAAATTGTTGATTCAACGAATTTAAAATAACGGCAATTTTAAAAATGTATGTGGGTGAATTACCAATTGCTGTTTTAACTGATTTAATACAATTATGTAGGGCGACGAAATTGCTTGATGCCAAGATGGAAATTAAAATCGGCTTCATACACATGATATATTAAAAATGTTCACAATGCGTTTCACGTTATATATGATTACATTTTCATACATCATGACATTTCATTTAAACTTCAAGGACATGGCTATCAAATATTTGAAATCATCTGATACACCATTCACGCATCATCTCCACGAATCATTCAAAGTGTTTATCGAGCAAAACATATCGCAGGTGATTAACCATTTTAATCCGATTGTGATTGAAAAAGACATAAATGAAAAAAAGGAGCATGTAAAAATGACGATATGGGTGGAGAATCCAACAATTTCTCCCCCCACTGAGATTCAATTGGGTTCATATTCTGAACTTTCCTATGTCCCCCTAACCCCTACAATGTGTCGTCAGCGTAATATTTCGTATGCCGGAACATTATCTGCCAATATCAAGTATATCATTCATCATACGAGCAAGGATGAAAGTATCAATCAATATATCAATGGTGACGATGATAATATGGTGGACATTGGCAATATCCCACTCATGATCGGTCCGGACGAATATGACGAGGGGGGTATTTTCATTATTCGTGGTGTAAACAAGGTGATGATTTGTAATGAATCTTTATATCCCAACAAAATTCATCTATTTAAAAACTCCAAGGGTATAGTAGAGGCATGTATTCGCACGCATGATGATTTGGAAGTGAATAATTTTTTGGTGCATGTTTTTAAAGATTCGCGAGGGTGTTACATGGTACGAATGACCCAGTTCGCCAAACCTATTCTATTTACTGTGTTGATCAAAGTATTAGATCCGTCAATGTCGGACAAGGATATTATCGATCTGACGGACCCTGACCAGCGCTATAATAGTTTACAAAATACATTTGAAGAAATGTCTCATATAGGCAATTATCTCGATCTCATTCGTTCGGGATATTCGACTAAATTGGATTTAACACCTATACAATTTTTAGAGTCCCATTTATTTCCCCATATTAATGCTAGTTCTCATCGCGCCAAGTGTATAGTTTTGATTCGTGCGGTTCGTTTATTGATTTGTAATGAACACAAGATTATAGACATTGACGACCGTGATGACTTTGCAAACAAGCGCATTCGTACAGTGTCTGATTATTTGACCCAGATCTTTTTCAACAGCTATGTAAAGATGTTGGATAACATGACGGAACAGATTAAGAAGAATATCCAAACTAAGAATATTAACATCAATCCCGTGTCTCACGTGGTTGATAAATTTGAAAGTATGTTTTCGTCGATCGCCACTGGTAATTTTCAATTGCGATCTAATAATATTGGTGAGAGTAGCAGTAGTTTAACTCAGACTTATGCGCCTCAAAATTGGTTTTGGGGTTTATCAAACAAGCGACGCATCAAGACCCCTAGTACGCGGAGTAATAGTAAGATTATTAATCCGCGTAGATTGCATGGTGCGCACTTTGGTTATATCTGTCCATTGGAAACGCCGGAAGGTAAAGAAATTGGATTTGTCAAGAACATGGCGTTTACAACGCGCATCACCACCGCCATTCCATTTAAACCAGTGGTTGAAATGATTAAATCTATTCCGAATATACAGTCGCTGGAAAAGGGTGGTACTCATTCTATTCTCGTCCAAGTAAATTGTGAGCCGATTGGATGGGTTGATGAGAAATATGCCTTGGTGGTATTTTATCAGTTGAAAAAGATGAAACAGACGGGGGCTATAGGTATATATTCGGGTGTTGTATTCAATGTCGCGTCGTTGGTAATTGATGTATATATAGACAAGGGTCGTCTCACTCGTCCACTGATTAAATTGGATAATGGTAAAATACCTGTATCATTTCATAAAAAATTATACACTTGGCAGGATTATATTTACAATGACTTGGTTGAATTTGTGGATATTCATGAATCGGCAGGTGATCATGTCATGGTTGCATTTGATGAAAATGATATAAATCATCGTAATCACATTAAATTTACACACATGGAAATTGATCCATCGTTTATGTTTGGTGTGTGTGTGGGAAGTATTATATTTTCCAATCGAAATCAATCCCCACGTAATTCGTACGAATCTGCCATGATTAAACAGACCATATCTCTTCCTTATTGGAATGGTACCCGTGGTATATTTGATACGATTGCACACGAGTTATTATATCATCAGCGACCTATTTTGACGACACCAATATTTAATGTGATTAATGCTCCGCCATTTGGTAACATGTGTCGGGTTGCCATCATGACATATACGGGGTTTAACATGGAAGATTCGGTAATTTTTAATGCGGATAGTATTCGTCGTGGTTTATTTGCCGATTTGTATACCCGTACATTTTCTGCAGAAATTCAGCGTACAAATGTAAAGAATCCTGAATTTTTTGCAAATCCCTTGGATTATCCGGATTGTCATGATATTAGATATGGTGGCGATGTGGATATATATCGTCATTTGAATCATCTGGGTCTTCCTAAAATTGGGTCGGTGATTCAACAGGGAGATATTTTGATTGGTAAGATTACACCTAAAACGATAGAACAAGAGGATGGTTGTCGTATTAGTGTATTAGTTGATACATCGATCCAATATAAATTATCATATCCATGTGAAATTATTGATATTATCAATACGGATAATGGGGATGGTTATAATTTGATCAAGGTAAAGGTAGGATTGATTCGTCTTCCAGTGGTGGGTGATAAATTTGCATCATGTCATGCTCAAAAAGGTGTAGTCTCTACGATTTTACCAGGTGGGTTGATGCCTGTAGATGTTCAGACGGGATTATCTCCTGATATTATTATCAATCCACATGGCATGCCGAGTCGTATGACGATTGGTCAATTGTGGGAAATGGTGCTAACGGCATATGCGCTTGAAAATGGTTTAACGTTTGAGATTCCGGTGTTTAGTGATGTAGGAAAAATGGAAGTAAATAAATATGCGGGGCAGGCGAATCGAAAGATGCGAAGTGGATTTACGGGACGTATCTTGAATGAAACAGTGTTTATGACTCCTGTTTATTATCAGCGTTTGAAGCATACGGTGAATGACAAGTTTCATGCACGTGCGATTGGGCGATTGGGTAAATACACTCGTCAGCCTGCCGAGGGGCGTCAAAAGGATGGTGGTTTGCGTTTGGGTATTATGGAATTGGATTGTTTTAATGCTCATGGTATGAGTTTATCTTCGTATGAAAAGAAAGGTCCGTGTTCTGATGAACATATTATTTATGTATGTGCGAGATGTCATCAGCCTGCCATTGTGAATGACTTTTCTAATAAATTGGATCGTATGCGTATAGGTGTCCATCCATCCGAGCCGCCTATTTATTATTGTACATGCAAGGATAATTTCAATCGTGATCGGATCGATGAGTTTTACCGTGTGCGAATTCCGTTTATGGCCCTCCAAGTCATGCGTAAATTGAAAACGGTGGGTATTGATATGCGGTTATTGACGTAATTGATGATCATAAAAAATAAAAATATGATAAACATCAATTACAATAACCCCCAACCCCATTCCCATATCAATCAAATCCCCCACATCAACATAACATGACCGCGACTTTTATTCCTTGCACGATCCTGATTGACGAGCACTGTCAGATCATTCTCGATCCAATCAACGCCCCTCGTGTAAAGATTTATCAAAGTCGCAATGACATTGCGCACCTGAACACATATTATGAGGATGACACGCATTTTGTCGTGATCGTACCTCGTGACAATACCATGCCATCATTTGTAGCCAAGACGTCACGGGTGTTGAATGACGTGTTGCAGCAATTGGTCAATGATGACTATTTTGACACTGATCCAGTCAATGAGATTCGGGATTACCCGTGCCGAGTTGCGTCAAGCGCTCACATTGATGATCAGTGTCAGATCACGTTGGTGAGTGATGGTGAGGAATTTTGTTTTACGCGAAGTGAGGTGCGACACATACGGCGTCATGATGACCATCATCGATCATATGTGATGATTGAGATGTTTGATGACACCTTTCCTGCATTTGTGGTTGATGCACACCCCATGTTTTTTGGGTTGGTGAAGAACATGTGTCGGATTGAGGTGGTGGCGAGGGGTGGGGATGATACCGATGCGGAGGATGAGGGTGTGGATGGGGGGGTGATGGCGAGGGGTGGGGGTGATATTGACACGACTGATGTGGAGGAGGATGGGGATGACGATGTGGATGATGGGATTGTATTGTGTTATTGACGTAAAAAAATAAATATGAACAAATTTGATAAAATGTACCTTTGGCCAATACGGGAATTTGATCGCACGCATGTGCGTCTCCATGTATACCATGGAGACTATATCAGTTATTGGGATAATTCTACAAAACCACACATGTTGATTACCTATTTTAACAATCTATGTATGCGCATGATACTCTATAACAAGGACGGGGAGATACTGCACAATTATACTCGCCCGGGCTGGTCTCGCCCCCCCCTTAAACCTGGAACAAAAACTGGGAAAAAAATGCAAAAGACGTAAAACGATGCAAAAAGATGCAAAAAGAGGTTATTTGTTTGAATAAAAAACTACGTTTCACAATCTTATATATTTTCATATCTTTTTATATTTGTTTTCACGTTCGATTAGTTTATCATTATATAACCCGTGATTTTCCATGGTGGGAATAATATTCATTTCCAATAAATGTAATGATCGTAAAGCCAATCTAGCAGCTGCTTGATATGCATCCATTTTTTTACGATCTGTCGCAACTCCAAGTGTAATGAGGGTGGCAGGATGTTGGATGGAAATGGTATATAATTTAGGTTGACCATCCGATGACGTTTCTGTAAACTTGCAATGTGATTTTAATAACTTGATAGAATACTCGCTTAAAATCGTACGATAATTAATGTCTGACATGGCTTGTTCCCAATCAAAATATAAATCAAAAATCGACTTGATAAATGTATAAGTATCTTGCCAATTTGTTTGTGGCGATATACTTAAAAATAGAGCATAGACAAAGGCCTCGAAAACATCCTCGTGCAGGTTTTCATTAGTACGTTCATTATTATCTTCCAACGTTTTTCCAATTAATATATAATCTACCAAGTTAAGTTGTCTCGTAAAACTGGCCAATGCCATGGTTTTCTCCATCTTTGACCGAATGACGGTAATAGATCCGGCAGTGAGGGCATTGTATAGATATTTTGATAATTTTTGCTTATCAATATTGATGATATATAATGTAATATAACTTTTTAACAATGAATCGCCAATTGTTTCATAAATTTGGAACGATTCTCGTTGAAAAGGCACACTTTGATCAATGGTCGTAAAAATATTTTTATACCCCTCTCCACCATTGTTGGCAAATGTATAACTATCATGTGTGAGTGCAATTTGAGCATGTTGAACAAACAAATTAAAATCAATTCGTTGTAAGATACTAGGTGAAATTGCTTCAATCATATCCCTAAGAACCTTTTCGGTGATTAATTTGTTTTTAATATTTAATTGGTGCATATATATTATTGATATCATATAAATTCAAACTATAATATGACTAGTGACGAAGCACGCCCATATAATCCAATGGCTAAATTTATTCGTCAGGGTCGTGATTTTAATCCGCCTGTATCTGATATGATGTTGGAGCGCAAGCATTTTGCACGAAGAAATGATCGTTTTACGATTGAAATGACAATTATCCCGAAAAATAAATATAGTTCGGCAAAAGGTACGATACAAATTTACAAGGTGAATGATGATGGAACCCCCCTACATTTATATACAACACAAACGTATGATTTTAGATTTATACAGACGCATACCGAGAATACTTTTAAATTTATTTTCCACACACTGCCTCATGGCGGCGAATCATACACTTATATTGTTCAATATCATGTAGTTTTTGATAATAATGCCGAGTCATTATATTCATATCGCGATAATATCACGTCTGGTTCGGCGTCGCTATTATTAATGGATCAGATAAAAATTATTACATCTTCTAAATCGCCCATTTCCATTGGACATATAGATGTAATAACCGAAAATAATATAAATATCATAAACTCAAACTTGAAATTTACCATAGATGGCATGACGAGTAATGAGAATTTAATACAAGATGTTTCGTATTTAACCGCCGCAGATCAGTTGGATTGGATGTTTTATCCAGTATATATAAAACGTATAACCATCGGTGGATTTCCCCAGACACAATTACAAAACTGGAACAAGGATATGTTTTCGTCCATGGTGTTGCAGGTAATATACAAGGATAAATTAGTCTTTGTTGCCCCGTTAGAAGAGTTGGATGAGACGAATCAAAAGATCGAGTATAATTTTACAGAGATTGTGGATGTTAGGGATATGATTATGGAAGACCTGTCTACGCGTGAATATGGATTAAATACGGGTATAGATTTTTTATTTTTAAATTCTGGGTGGCGCATTGCATCTCCTGAGCGTTTGTGGTTTTTTATAGTTCTTGTATGTTCATTATTGTTGTATATAACATATATATATTTTGCATTAGATATTCTATTTATAATTATACCTATCCCTTTAATATTATTTTATACGACAAAACTGTCTAGTTATGGTTTGGAAGATGTAGATCCGGATGTATATGCTAAAACTGTAGATCCGGGTATATATGCAGAAATGAAACAACAATGGGTAATGATTTTAGTAGTGGGATTTGGAATTGGAATAGTGTACACTGCCTACCGTATTATGAAATCGGATGCATCTTATTTGGGTGGTGTTCCGACATGAGCCTTGAAAATATATATTTCATCCAATATACACTTGGTATCCCAATCTAATAATTGAATCTTGTCTGTGTGCAAGTTAGATTTCCACTCCACTACAAACGTATTCATTTTATTTGCGCGAATCTTGGCATAAATGGGTTCGGATATACGATGATTATGTTCAACAAAATCTGATGTATCTGATACACAAACGCCATTTAAAGAGATACGTACGCCGTTATCTGACAATAAACTAAAACGATTAATATCCGTGGGTGGGCATATATATACGACGGTTGTTCCGATAATTCTGTCAATACCTGTCATATTATATATATTCAATATTTATTTGGTCTTGTCACCATGTTTTGCCTTGTTTTTCGATCCTTTTTCTTGTGTTATTACCTGATATGGTTTCAATAATAAATGGTTAATATCATCTGGATCCACGTCGGGGATATCATGATACAACATATCTGCGCGTTTGAGATATATCTTGTCCCCAACCACAACACGTTCGATGGATGCAATGGATGCATTGGCCAAATAAGTTACAGTTTCGCCATATTTGGGTGGTTGAATGGCAACGGCGGGTACGCATTTAGTGTCTGGATCATCTGAAAAGTTTGCCTTGTAGTGGTAATGACAATCAATGGCTGATCGCATCATGAGGCGTTTCACGAGATAAATATTGATGGATTTTTTGAGCGCAACTTGTGCTAATAACAATTCTGGTGAATCGGGACCAATCATGATAAATTTGTATATTTCCACATGGCGTTCGTTTTCAGGCAGACCAATGTGGGAGTTGATACGAATTGCACGCGCCTCGACTTGTTCTATCAACTGATTGGACCAAAATGGCTCCATGATAAAAACTTTCCGTGTCTTTTCTAACGAAATACCTTGTTTGCCACTATTGGTAATGAGAATAAAACGAATCTTGTCGCCATTGTGATTTTCGTGATTATACGCGGCCAATAATTTCGAGCGAAGGACAGAATCTACGGATCCGGAATAAATGATATACCGATTTTTAACAGTCAATGTTGTTGGGTTTTCCAGCCCAGTATATTCTTCATACCCCAGGATGGATAAAATGGCGGCGACGGGATATATACCATAATTTTTAAAGTTTGAATAGATCATAAATGGTCCTGGTTGGCCCTTGACTAGTTGTAAAATGCGTGCAATTTTGGGAGAAAATTGATCGAGGTGTTTAATGACATTTGTTTTAAAAGTTGGATCTTCCTTGACGAGTGTTTGTATGACTTGGCGCATATCCCATGCTGGATATTTGTCTGCACTAATCATGTGTGGGATGACGGGATTAAAGCGTTTAGAATATTGTGGGGGTAATACAAAATTGCTAATCATGCGAGGTCCGATCAGATAATCATGTTGAGTATAATCTTCGGTTCCAATCATTTCTTCTTCGCGAATTCGTCCGGCGTTAAGTGCTGTTCTGAGTGAGCCCTTGGCATTGAGTGCTTCTGCGCGTTTCATGCGTTCGGTCCATTCGTGAATGGTGATCATCGATCCCATTTTTTCTTCACGTGCCTGATCTCTTTGTTCGCGTTCGGTTGTAAAATAATTATTCATGAGTTTTTGCATGCTATTATATTTCAAAAATTGGATATCTTTATATTCGCGGGTTGGCATATTTTGTACATTGGCGCGGAAATAAGAAACGATACGATAAAACCCCGAATGTAACATGGCGGCATTGACAAGTTTGCCGTTATGAAAAAAGGTTTGATTAAATGCTTCGCGGCTTGTATCGCTTGTATTGAACATTTCCCACCCTCGGTGTAAGTTAATGAGAAAGGTCATTTCAAACGGGGTGTTAATAAAAGGTGTACCTGTATTTGATATAATCTTCATATTGGTGGCACTCATGAGTAATTTATACAACCCGAGTTTAGCATTGTGTTCATATGTGGTATTAACGAGTGTGTTGATAAAATCATGGATTTCATCGATAATAACGACTGAATCATTAAAAATATTTTCATTGCCACTTTTGAGTTCTTCGCCAATTGCCAAGATACGTTTGGAAATATTATTTGCATTGTGGTGGATGAAAAAGATTTGTTCATCTAATAGTTTTTGTGCAATTTCCTTAGTGGGTATAGATCGTGGTAAGTTGGGATGTTTTGCGAGGCTGCTGGTTAATGACTGAACCCATGGGGTATGGTGGAGACTGGCGGGTATAATGAGAAATAGTTTTTTACGTTTGTTTGTGAGCATTTCATAGGCACATCGCAATGAAGTAATGGTTTTACCTGTACCCATGCCATGAAATAAAATAAAGCCGCGCATATTCTTGTCTTGATCTGTGGCTACATGGCGTGCATACGCAATCATGGCACGTTGATTGTCCATTAGTTCGGAGGCTGTTTTTTTATCATTCTCAAACTTTTTGACAATTTGTGTGAATGCATCGTGTGCCTGTTGATTCATAATTGACATACTATTATCATATTTTATTTTCGCATGGTGATGGTCGGGATTTTTGGGGGTAAAATGGGATTCCGATGGAAATTGATCGCAAAAAAAAGATTTATTTTCAGCAAACGCGAGTTTAGCTCAGTTGGTAGAGCAACAGTCTTATGAGCTGTGGGTCATGGGTTCAACCCCCATAACTCGCATATTTTTTTAATTTTTTATTAATGGATGTCTAATGTAATTATTTGATCGCGAAAAAAAGAAATATTTTCAGCAAACGCGAGTTTAGCTCAGTTGGTAGAGCATCAGTCTTATGAGCTGTGGGTCATGGGTTCAAACCCCATAACTCGCATATTTTTTTTAGAGATTAGAATAAACCTACTACTTTGCCCCCAATACCAAAGGTTAGTGCATTTCCTAAATTACCCGCAAATTTTTTAAATCCGTTTGGTGTGTATGTATTAAAATTTAATGCCTGGGTCAATGGTTTTAATTGACGTGCTGGTTGTTCACGAATGAGAGTACCAACATCACTTCCGGCCACTTCGCGAGCCGCATCCGTAACTGGTTTCGCGACACCTTTTGCAATATTTAATATCCCACCTGCTAATTGTTGCATCATCATGAAAAACATGTATAAACCATATAGAACAACACCAACTACACATAATATTACGATTCCCTTGACAATTTCAACCATATTTAATACACTCGATGAATTAGATGGTGGGGGATAATAATTTGGCGGCAGTTGGGCATATTGAATTGGCATTTGGGCTATATTGGGTGGCATTTGAGTTATATTAGGTGGAATCGGTGTTGTCATAATTATAATTATATTATGATGAAAGAATTTATATTGTTTTTGATGATGATAATGATCCTCATTCAATTGATTTTGATTATTTATCTACAAATGTCTGAAAATACGCCAGAAAATATAGAATCGACGCATGCGCCTATTCAATTTGTATTTATTATTATTGCAATTATATTTTTGATTATAAATATTGTATTTTATGATGACCGGACATTGTCATTGGTGTTGATTATTATATCATTACTAATCTCCTGTACAACAGTTTATTATCTTCGCCACATGGATAAGGATTATATTAGCATGAATGAGATGCGTCAACAAACCGCCGCAACCACATCGCCAACATCATCAACGACATTTATTACATCCTCAATGAAGAGTACGTTCCAACAAGAGAAACAGCTCAAAAATGAGTTGATTAATACAAATGCAAATCGATATGCTACATTACAACAAAATATTGTATAATATATATGGGCGGACCTGGTAAAGCAAATAATATTGAATATAATGAATTAAATAATTTTTTTAGATGTACTATCCATCACGATGGGTTGGTATGGACGAGTTCGGAACAATTATATCAGGCATTAAAGTTTAAAGATCTGGATCATCGGCGTAAGATCAATAATACTCGCCATATATTTGATGCATATGAATTGGGTCATCAATGTAAAGATTTGTTAATTGACAATTTCGAGGAACGTAAACATGAATTAATGTTTGAGGCGAATTATGCTAAATTTGATCAAAATACATGTTTGCGTCAAGTATTACTATCAACGCATCCGCATCCGATATATTTTGATGGTAGTACTCGCTATTGGAATGGTAAAAATGCGGAAATTATGATGAAAATACGTGATATATTAATGAAACAAACGTAAATTCGTTTTTATTAATCCTAAAAAACTTTGACCCGCCACAACACCACTCACCCTCGCATTTCTTTACGGACCCAGCTAAAAAACTCTGGATCACTCTTGATAATATCATGGCAAGGATCACTAAATCTATCACATGTTAGAAGTAATTTCATAACCGCTAGAGAGCTTTTTTTCAGATAGTCAAAATCATGAACGGAATTAAATTCTTTAGTTATTTCATCAAAATGTACTAGTAAATGTTTCTTGTCAAGTAATATATTAAGATGATCCCGTGTGTTGGATACAATCCCGATATCATACAGACGTTCATACATCTTGATTACAAAGTGCGTCAGCTTCCATATTTCATGACGGCAACGGAATAGTTTCGTATCGGATCGTAACATCCGCCTTTCCCCGGTCAGATCTAGTACACAAGCCGGACATTTGGCATCGTCTGGGTGAAAACAGAATCCACTTTTGTGATATTTAACTGATTGTGAGCGAGACATGTTATGATAAACGTGGATCATATATTTTTTTGTATAAGTTAGTCACATCCAATGTCGTGTATGCACTTAAACGTAAGCTTTATTTTGATACCACTACATACTATAAACACATCACGTATCACTTTTTTAGATATTTGCTTGTTTTGGCAAATGACATGATCTGGCACATATTCTTCTTAATGATCTGAGTATCCGCTTGAACATCCCAGTCATCTGGAATTCCAGTGACTCGTGTAAGACATGTAACGTCATCTACACAAATCTTATGATGTGTCATCAAAACGAGAAGTCTAGACGGTCGGTCAATTTCATCGCGGTCAACAAAACCACACAAATTCAACAATCGTGAATTGAACAGACTTATTTCTCTCACGAATTTCAGATCAAGGTATCGTTGAAGGATGTTATAGATTGCCTGTATGTTTGTAAGAACGTTCCTTTCTTCATCAGTTTGCGCACGATCTCGGCGCCAAGTATCAAACGCAGTCTGCATCATAGTTGTTATGATATAATATCACATCATATAATTGTTTATTCACGACGAATGGTCTAAAATATATACGAGTCAAAAAATATATATGATGTGATCTAAATATCATGTCGTTTTCATTGCCTAAACTTGATGGTTATTTGAACAAAACACAACATCTCATAACAGATCAAAATCCATCATACACTTATAATGGGCCTGAGCTATATCATTATAAATGTATGGTGGATTATATATACCTAGTATTAATAAACACATTTCCAAAAAAATTACATATAACAACGCGGATTATTTATTGTCAAGCCCTGGCTGATGATATTATCGATGTATTGAATACTTCTATACATAATCCGTATGATGACGTATTCAGTTTTTATATTTTTGATAAGGTTGGTTTATTTGATAATGATTATTGGGGAAATGTAGATAAGGATTATATTGTGAACGAGAAAATCAATCAAAATTATGAGAATTTGATGGTGTTATGGAATTTGAGAATGACTTTGTTATGAGTTTGGATTGGTGGAACTGTCGGGGTGAAAGGTCAGTATGAATAAATTGATACAGTTACGTATAAATTTTATTTATATGATTTGTATATATCATCAAATCAACTAAGAACAACCAAAACAACCAAACCCAATCATGACCACTACCACTACAAAATTCAAGTGTCCTCGTGGCACTCCAATGTGCCCCAATGTCGAATTTTGTTTTATGATTTGCAAACAGGTATATGTCAACCGTGTTTCAAAGAAACACAAGTGGTTGTGTTTTTCTTGTACAATGGATGACGACTCGTATAGTACTGGACAGCGGTATCAACTAAACTGCATTACAAAGACGGATTTCATGCATATTTGTCTGAAACAGCGTTTTACTTGGAAAGATGGGACGTACAAATGGTATATTGGTGGGAATGATGGGTGGTATGAGTTTGGGTTGGTGGAACTGTCGGGGGGAAAGGTTGTGAAAATGACCCAACATGAATAAATTGATACAGTTACGTTATAAAATAAACATACGTTTTAGACGTATATTTATTAACTTGCACTCAATCCCACCCCCATTCACTTACACTTCACGAAATAAAACGAGATTGTGTTGAATAATGTCATAACAAGCAGCAGCATAGTTAGGGTTCCTTGGAACTATTTGTAGACAGTCAAAAAATTGCTTCTTCTTGTTGATCAAATATATTACAGATTTGTTTCGAATAAGACTATCAAAATTGGCAATTTCATCTTTTTTGTCTTTCAATACATTAAGATTAAATTCAGTGTCGGGTACTATACCCATTGAAATCAATCGTTCATACATCTCGGTCGCCACACACAACTGTTTCAATAATTTGGATCCAACCTGTTTCTTTGTTTCAGACCGCAACACCATTTTACGTGGGGTGGTGGTGGGTTGTTGGATTGAGCATGTTTTGCTTTGGAGACGAGTGTTGTAACGAGGAGACATGGTATGGTTATGTAACATCATATATTTTTTTAACGTATTTTTTATTTTGGTCTAATATCATATTGTTATGTTGAAGAAGAGTTGAGTGTTTTATAAAACTCTATAACACGTGGATTACATTGAATTTTATCATAATTAATATTGGTGATATATAATCCATCCAATGATCTAACTCGTGATAATGCGACATAAATCTGTCCCGCTACAAATGCCCGATTCATATCAATTTCCACCACATCAATACTCATACCTTGAGACTTGTGTGTCGTAATGGCCCATGCCAATTTGAGGGGTATTTGATCAACATAACATAATTTTTTATTATGTGCTTCGTATTCCCACCGGTGTGTCTTGATTAATTCAGGTATACACGAATGTTCAAATTTCACAAGCGGAAACCCAGCATCAAAATCAACAACTACACCACGGCTCCCATTAGCTAGATTTTTATCAAGCATATTCACCAATAACATAACTTGTGCAACCACTGTCAATTTTAATTGTTCATCACAAGATATGTTTTTAATAACGTTTTGGCATTCATAGGATGAGGTGTTTGGATAATTCGTGACAACCATATCAAACGTGTATTGTTTCGTATTAGTGCTATTAATGAGACGATCAAATTCGCGCGTGTTAATCATATCTACTTCGCGATTCGTTGCACAAATGCGTGTGGGCAAGATTGATTTATCGAGTGGAAACGACCGGGTATAATCAGTTAGTAATTGTTTGGTTTCTGGTGATAAGATACCTAGACGAATTTCATTAAGGGCTTTTTGAAAAACAACATCACGTTGGCGAATAATGACATCTAGATAAATAATATGGTTTGGTTGTATAACCGCCGACCATGATTTTGCATCAAAACAAAATATATTGTCGTTCCCAACAATGGGTAATTGGCAAAAATCGCCGGAAAGGATGATTTGTATCCCTCCAAATGGTTTATCGGAACAACGCAATCGACGCCCAATTTGTTCCAATTTATCAAATAATTCGGGTGATAACATGCTAATTTCATCGATAATTAAAACATTAAGAAGTTTCCATGTTTTTACATGATTTGATTTCATATTCACAATGAGGTCGTCTGTTGTTCCCTGGCCCAAACCAATGCCAAGAAAACTATGTAATGTGCGGCCACCCAGTAATAAAGATGCACAGCCAGTTGTACTAGTCATTCCGAGTGTTTCCCACCATTTTTTATGGGTTGCCATATAATGTGATTTGTATTGGCGAATGAGTTCTGATTTTCCCACCCCACCGGGACCTGTAATGAAAATATTACAGCCACTAACCATTAAATCAAATGCGGCTTGTTGTTTTGAGTTAAGGTGTATCATGGATGGATCTATGTGACGATTATCATATAAATGCGGGTGAAATAAATATATGATGATATGTTTATAGAAATGTCCATTGATCTAGATATTGATCTTGATCTATATATCCCCTGCCCTACTATAGACGGTTATGAAGAAAAAAAGCGTGTGTTAATCACGGATCAACACCTGTATCAAGGGCCGGAAATTTATTATTACAAGTGTTTGATTGATTATATCTATCAATTTCTAATTGACAAATTCCCAAAAACACTACATATCGAACATCGAATCATTAATTGCCAGGCATTGGCAAATGAAATAATCGCGTATTTCAACGATCCAACCAAACCTGACGTGGATGGCCATATTTATACCGAGGCCAGAGACAATGCAGAGTTTCATTCCGCGTGTACTTTTCGCATTTTTGACACTTTGCTTCTATTTGACCCGGAATATTGGGGCTGCGGCCAACCAGATTCGGTGTATGATAAAATGAAACAGAATTATAACAATTTAAAATCATTGTGCCGATTGACGAAAATGTGTCCGCGTCTTGGTTAAAATGGTGATGGAAATATAATATAAATAATATGTTTGATTTGCAATCTATTGTGCGGGATTTTATCCCAGCCGGATCACAACAAGATTTGCAAGTTATTATATGTAAAATAAAAGATCTGATTATACAATATACGGACGTATTAGATATGCTGTATATAATTGATATTCAAGATCCCACACGTGAAGAACAAGAATTGAGTTACAAGGTCCAACAATCTATTTACGAATTACGTTTTTTATTATTTCAGTTATTTCATCATGATATAAAAATGTCATTGTTTGATGTAACCGAAAAACATTTGGTGCAGTATATACCATTTATATTCTACATGTCTCGACTAAATAAATTACGATTAGATTGCAAATAGGGTGAGTGGGGTAAACACAGTTTTTCACAAATATTCTATTATTATGACAACGTGGTTTCCGCATACAGGTGGCGGCCAAGCTTTAAATGCAGTTAATAGATCTCGTGTAGTTCATGCATTATACGATATATCCACATCTGCACTTACTGATTCATTGGCATGGTATTGTCTCAAGGCCGATGGTGATGCGATATTTATGAAAAACTTTCGTTTATTGGGGAATCTAACAGTTCCGGCTGATCCTGCAAAAGATGGTTACGTACTATCTAGAAATTCGGATGGTTCCACTGATTGGGTTGCAGGTGGTGGTGGTGGGTTGGGAGTATCTGCATGGCAGGCCAGTTCTACGGGTATTTTTTATAATGGGGGGAATGTTTCTATTGGGACAACCACCACTACATATAAATTAGCTGTTAATGGGGATTCGCAATTTCGCGAGGATATTTATCTAACCCCTAATAATGGATATCGCACGGGAATTTCGGCAGAAGAAGATGTACGTTTTTTCGCTGGCGGTTATTCACCCCTATATCTCGGCACTACGGGGCGGGTGGGGATAAATCTAGGTATATCTACCAAACCAACTGAATCGTTGGATGTAAACGGAAATATTGCACTAAGTGGTGATATTTCAAAAGGAGGATATACTTTAACCGTCCCAGCCACTCAGAGCGATACATTTGCCATGATAAATGGAATTCAAACACTGACAAATAAAACATTGACAGCGCCGGTAGTAACGGGTACATTGGATATGAGTAATTCGCGTATATTAAACGTGGCTAATCCAGTTGTTGGTTCTGATGCGGTGAATAAAGATTATGTGGATACGTTAATTCATGGGTTAGATTGGCAAGATAGTGTGATTGACATGGATTTAACAACTCCGCCGGGTAGCCCTACAACGGGTGATAGATATGTGGTGGGTGTTGGGGCAACGGGTGCATGGAGTGGTCACGATAATGAAATAACCTATTATAATGGAAGTGGGTGGTCATTTATAGTCCCGACGGAAGGTGCGGCTCTATGGGCAGAAGATGCCAATGCACAATATGTGTTTAATGGAACGTCTTGGATTGTCATGGGCGGTGGTGGTGGCGGTGGTAATCACAGTACTTTGACAAATTTATCAGCCGACGATCACACCCAATATGCGTTGTTAGCTGGTCGATCGGGCGGTCAAACATTGGTTGGCGGTGGTGCATCAGAGGCACTTAATTTGAGTGGTCCAAGTTATGTCGCTTCCTATTCTCGTTTTGGAATTGGTACAAGTACATTTAGTTCATTGGAAATGTTGGCGGTTGCGGGAAATGCGCGGATCACTGGAACATTATTTATCCCCACTATTAAATCATTAACTACTGGCACGTCATTAAATCTGGGGCGTGTTGAATCATCAATTAATGAAATGCAAATTAACACAATGGGTCAAATATTGTTAAAGATATCTGAAAGTAGCAATAACGATGATTCTGTGTTTATAGGTGGTAATTTGCGCGTGCATGGTGGGTCTATAACTGCGGATCGGTTGGGAACCATGTATAATACAGGTCGCTATGCCATTGTGAATGATGGTTTAACGAGTGGTGATCGTGATGGTGGTTATGCGATGCAAAGTGGAACTACGGGTCTATTTAATTTATTATATCGTGAAAATACATCGGGGCGTAATATTTTATTGGATAATTATCCATCGACTCTAAAAGATGGAACCAACGTAATTAATGGTATTAGTTATTTGGGTAGTTTACAACTGGGTCGTATCGATGTGGAACGTATTGAAGAGGGAATAACGGGTCGTGGTATTACGGCGGTAGATGTGATGCGTTTTGGGGAACGTCTGATTGCAACCGAAGGTATTCGTTCGCGTACGCCAACTACATTATTGTCACTTTCGGGATCTATAGATCCGACCGCATCTGCCTCGGTGGTGGGTGTGGGGACTGCATTTCTAGAAGAAGTGGCGCCGGGTGATACATTAGTGGTATCTGGTGAGGCTCGCACAGTGATTGGGGTTTCGTCCAATACGACACTATTGGTTGATTCGGCGTTTAGTGATAATGCAAACGACACTGCGCCAAAAATCCGCCCGGCGAATCTCTCATTATTGTTAAAAGCGGGTATTCCAGTGGTGGGTACGACAGATGGTTATTTTGGTATAGGGACTGCCAAACCAACTGCTATGTTGCATGTTCAATCGGATAATGATGCGGGATCTGGATGGGCGGTCAAAGTGGTGGGTGGTGGGGCGACCATGACCATGTTAAACAAGTCAAATGCCAACATGTTATCGATGAATACGGGGCAAGTATCGGATGGTGATTATGTAATGCAAATTGCAAATTCGGCAGGGACTATCATGACTGTTTTGGATAGTGGTCGCATTGGTGTAAGTACTGCGTCTCCCTCGGACGCATTGGATATAGTCTTGACTGGTGTTGCGGGATCTGGTGGTGCCATAGGTGCGGCTAAAATGGGTAATTATATAGCAGATGCTAACTCGGCTGTGTTTGCAAATCGTGCAGTTTATGGTACGACCGCATCTTATGCGCTTATGCAAACATCTGCAGGCGAGACGCGAATTAATACGGCAAGTGGAACTACCGTATCTATTCAAAATGCGGGTGTGGATATTGTGAAATTTAATGCGGCAGGTGAGATGGTCATGTCATCGGGTGGTAAAATCAAGGTGGGTGATGGCACAACAACTGCGCCGGGTTATACATTTTTATCCGAACCTTCTTCTGGTTTATTGCGTCAATCGTCGGGTCTTATTGGATTGGCGGTAAGTGGTTCAAAAGTTTATGACGCGACGGCAAGCGCAATTACGTTTTATGTTCCATTTGGGGCCATAACGGCGATTAATGGTGGATTTGCAAATGTTTATAGTACAAATATTACGTCTAGTAATATAACTGGGACGACTGGTGTATTGGTGAATTTGATAAGCACCAATATCACGGCAACAAATTTAGTATCAGGGGGTATTACAACCACAACGTTTGGTGGTGCAACGGGTGTCATGGCGAATTTGATTAGTACCAATATCACGGCAACCAATTTAGTATCGGGTGGAATAACAACCACCACGTTTGGAGGTACAACTGGTGTCATGGCGAATTTGATAAGTACGCGAATAACCGCAACCAATTTAGTATCAAGTGGAATAACAACAACCACATTTGGAGGTGCGACAGGTGTATTGGCGAATTTGATAAGCACCAATATAACGACAACCAATTTAGTATCAGGTGGAATAACAACAACTACGTTTGGTGGTGCGACGGGTGTATTGGCAAATTTGATAAGCACCAATATCACGACAACCAATTTAGTATCAGGGGGTATTACAACCACAACGTTTGGTGGTGCAACGGGTGTATTGGCTAATTTGATTAGTACCAATATCACCACATCTAATATAGATGGTGTTACTGGGCGATTTACCAATTTAACATCCACCACCCAAACGGCCAGTCGCATAGATTCCACGACAGGTGGAATTACCTTGTTAGATCATGCATTGTATACGTACAAAATTGGTGAATTAGTTAGATACAAGACCCCCTATGGGTTTGGAACATCAGCACAACAGGATAATGCGGTGCTGCGATGGGCGAGTAGTGCAACGGGTGTGGATGCGGATGTATGGTCAAAAATTTGTTGGTCGCCCGAATTAGGGAAATTTTGTGCTGTCGCCATTGGTGGAACAAATAGAACAATGACAAGTTCTGATGGTATTACATGGGTAAGTAGTGGAACGGGTGTTGATGCAAATTCATGGTATGGTGTATGTTGGTCACCCGAATTAGGGATATTTTGTGCTGTTGCAATTTCTGGTACAAATAGAACAATGACAAGTTCTGATGGCGTTACATGGTCGAGTAGTGCATCAGCCCCTGCTATTTTATGGAGAAATGTTTGTTGGTCCCCTGAATTAAGGAGATTCTGTGCTGTTTCAAACACTTCTAATTCAGTCATTTATAGTTCGGATGGTATTACATGGACAAGTACTGCATCGGGTGTTATAACAGCGTGGGATATTTGTTGGTCGGCGGAATTAGGAAAGTTTTGTGCAGTAGGAAGTAGTGGTAATAGAACCATGACAAGTTCGGATGGTATTACATGGGTAAGTAGTGGAGCAGGTGTGGATGCGAATTCATGGTATGGTGTTTGTTGGTCACCTAATTTAAGTAAATTTTGTGCGGTTTCGTTTGATGGTACAAATAGATCAATGACCAGTTCGGATGGTGTTACGTGGGTGAGTAGTGGAACAGGTGTTGATGCAAATGGCTGGTCTAAAGTATGTTGGTCTCCCGAATTGGGTAAATTCTGTGCAGTTTCCGCAAATGGTACAAATAGAATCATGACAAGTTCCGATGGTGTTACATGGGTGAGTAATGGAACTGGTGTGGATGCAACTACATGGTATGATGGCTGTTGGTCTCCTGAATTGGGTAAATTCTGTGTAGTAGGTTCGTTATCAACAATGACATCCAACACGTTACAATTATACAACATTCCCACCGAAACGTCGAAATATAATTTGGGTTCATCAGATTATTATTGGAATCAGATATATGGTATCACTGCTGTTTTGACGAATATCACATCGACGTCATTTGCAAGTGTTACATCGGTGTTAACGAATTTGATTAGCACCAATATCACGGCAACCAATTTAGTGTCGGGTGGTATTACAACAACTACGTTTGGAGGTGCGACAGGTGTATTGGCGAATTTGATTAGCACCAATATCACGGCAACCAACTTAGTATCAGGTGGAATAACAACCACCACGTTTGGAGGTGCGACAGGTGTATTAGCTAATTTGATTA
>JACCDV010400268.1_pt1 | contig 28388 bp, 27 predicted proteins | sample 7446131 | NCBI WGS metagenome assembly JACCDV01 (sample SAMN15323448, study PRJNA562643) | freshwater metagenome | isolation source: river surface water | place: USA:Blue River Watershed | collected 2017-08-17 | reverse complement strand
TTTGCCGTTTTTATTCCGTTTATACCAACCGCTTCTAAGAGCCTGATTTACAACAACTAATCGAAATTTCCACCATGAATCTGTTTTCTTCCGTCCAGCTTGCTCCCAAAGATCCAATTTTTGGCCTAACCGAGGCTTATAACGCTGACCAAAGGCCCGGCAAAGTTAATTTAGGTGTAGGGGTTTATTACACCGACGAAGGCAAAGTTCCGCTCTTGCGCGCTGTCCTGGAGGCGGAGAAAGAAGTCGTTGCCAAAGAAGCGCCTCGTGCCTACATTCCGATTGAAGGACCCAATCCATATAACTCAGCTGTTCAGAACTTACTTTTTGGCAAAGACTCAGCATTGATTCAGGCTGGGCGAGTGGTCACTGCAGAGTGCCTTGGTGGCACTGGAGCCCTCCGAGTTGGTGGAGATTTTGTTAAACGCCTTGAACCTACTGCAAAAGCAGCCATTAGCTCCCCAAGCTGGGAGAACCATCGCGGTATTTTTGAAGCTGCTGGATACGAGGTTTTGGAATACACCTACTTTGACCCAAAAACACGGGGCGTTAACTTTGATGGCATGGTGAAATCGCTGGAGTCTTTTCCTGCGAAAACCTTGGTCATCCTCCATGCCTGCTGTCACAATCCAACGGGTGCGGATCTCAACAAAGATCAATGGCAAAAAATTATTTCGATTTGCCAACAAAAACAGTTAATTCCATTTCTTGATATTGCTTACCAAGGCTTTGCGGACGGTATTGAGCAAGATGGTGCTGCCGTACGCATGTTTGCTGATTCGGGAATGTCTTTCTTCGTATCGAGTTCTTTCTCCAAATCATTCTCTTTGTATGGTGAGCGTGTTGGTGCTTTATCCATCGTGACACAAAGCAAAGAAGAGTCTGCCCGCGTTCTGTCGCAGCTCAAACGCGTGATTCGAACCAATTACTCAAACCCACCAACGCATGGTGCAGCGATTGTGGCAACGGTTCTCAACTCACCAAAACTGCGTCAAATGTGGGAAGATGAATTAGCCCAGATGCGCGATCGGATTAAATCCATGCGTCAAGGCCTAAAAGAGAAATTGGCAGCAGCTGGCGTATCGCAAGATTTTTCATTTATTGAGGCACAACGGGGCATGTTCTCCTACTCAGGGCTGACCTCTGACCAGGTCGCCAAGCTCCAAGAACAGGATGGCATTTACGCTCTGTCCACGGGACGCATTTGCGTGGCTGCTTTAAATACCAAAAATATAGATCGGGTCGCTCAGGCAATTGCCCGGGTTCTCATGTCAAAATAGGATCTTTGCTGGTTCTGGAGAGTATTCAATGCTTTATCAAATCTATGATTTTCAAAAAGCATTATTGCAACCCCTAACAGAGTGGGCTAAAACGACCGCTGAGACTTTTGTTAATCCCGCGAACCCGCTCTCACTGGTGCCGGGTGCCGAACGTCTAGCAGCCAGTTATGAACTCTTGCACCGTCTTGGCAAGGACTATAAAAAACCCGAGTTTGGAATTCGGAGTGTCAAGGCACACGGCAAAGAAGTGGTTGTCCAAGAATTTACTGCTCTAGCCAAGCCTTTTTGTAATTTGGTTCGCTTCAAGCGTTTTTCAGATGATATTGAAGTCATCTCCAAAATGAAGCAAGACCCTGTTGTTTTAATTGTTGCCCCACTCTCGGGTCATCACTCGACCTTATTGCGCGATACCGTTCGCACCATGTTGCAAGATCACAAGGTCTATATCACCGACTGGATCGATGCCAGGATGGTTCCAAATGACCAAGGTGTATTCGGCCTAGATGATTACGTCCATTACATTGAAGATTTCATTCGCCACATTGGCGCTGAAAACTTGCATGTGATATCGGTGTGCCAACCAACCGTACCAGTACTGGGCGCTGTATCTCTGATGGCTTCACGTGGTGAGAGCACACCTCGCTCACTGGTGATGATGGGCGGACCAATCGATGCACGCAAATCACCAACCGCAGTGAACTCTCTGGCGATGAGTAAATCGATTGAGTGGTTTGAGGCGAATACGATTCACAATGTACCGCCACCCCATCCTGGTGTCGGGCGACGAGTTTATCCGGGGTTCTTGCAGCACATGGGTTTTATTGCCATGAATCCAAGCAATCATCTGCAATCGCATTGGGACTATTTTCAAAACTTAGTACGTGGTGACGAACAAGATGCGCAAGCCCATATCCGTTTTTATGACGAATACAACGCGGTGCTGGATATGGATGCTCACTACTACTTAGATACCATACGTACGGTCTTCAAAGACTATGCACTACCAAATGGAACTTGGATGGTACGCAATGAGCTCGTTAAACCTCAAGATATTCAGGAGTCAGCCTTACTGACGATCGAAGGCGAGATGGATGATATTTCTGGGAGTGGTCAAACGCGTGCGGCCCATAAACTGTGCAAGGGAATTGAGGAATCGAGGAAAGAGCATTATGAAGTAAGCGGTGCCGGACATTACGGTATTTTTTCTGGAAGTCGTTGGCGCAATAAGGTCTATCCCCGCATCCAGCAATTTATTCGGGCTCACCACTCATCGAATCCCAGCAATCAAGACGCGAATTAAATTGCATCGGATTTAAAGTCCATGCCCTCAACCAAGCTGGCCGACCTACTCGAAGACGCGCTTCCGCAAACACAATGCACAAAGTGCGGCTACCCCGATTGCCGCGGTTACGCAGAGGCGCTCGCTGAGGGAGAAAAACCCAATCGTTGCCCCCCGGGCGGTGTCGAGGGAATTATTCGTCTTAGCCAAATCCTGAATTACCCCTTGGATGATGAGACCCGCACCATTAGCCCAGAGTGCGGGGTTGAGCGTCCCCGCCCTGTCGCTTGGATTGATCCGAAAGCCTGCATTGGATGCACACTCTGTATCCAGGCATGTCCCGTCGATGCCATCGTTGGCGCGTCCAAACAAATGCATACCGTTCTTCCCGAGTGGTGTACAGGCTGCGATTTATGTGTTGCCCCTTGCCCAGTCGATTGCATTCACATGCTCAATGTAACGGGTGAACAAACCGGCTGGAATGCCTGGTCAGTCGCCCAAGCCGATCTTGCGAGAGCTCGCTATGAGTCGCATTTAAATCGATTAGAACGTGAAGAGCGTGATCAACAAGAGCGATTAGCCACTAAAGCCAAAGCTAAATTGGCTGCACTGGATCAGAATGAGGCCACTAGCCAAGCACAACTCGATGAAATCGAACGGAAACGGGCGATTATTGCTGCAGCCATTGCACGAGTAAAGCAATCAGGCTCATCAACATCATGAATCTTGAGCAGCGCATTGCCTTTTTTGAGCAATTGAAGGCAAATAATCCAAAGCCGACTACTGAACTCGAATACAGCTCGCCATTCGAACTATTAACTGCGGTCTTACTATCTGCGCAAGCAACCGATGTATCGGTGAATAAGGGAACTCGTCGATTATTCGTAGTCGCCAATACTCCTAGAGCCATCCTAGAGCTCGGCGAAGAAGGGGTACGTCCTTATATTCAACATATTGGACTGTATCGAACAAAAGGTAAACATTTACAGGAGACCTGTCGAATCCTGCTTGAGCGCCATGGTGGTGAAGTACCCAGAAACCGATCTGACCTTGAGGCACTTCCTGGGGTTGGGCGCAAAACCGCCAATGTGATCCTCAATACGGCATTTGGGGAACCAACGATTGCGGTAGATACTCATATTTTCCGAGTATCGAATCGCACAGGTCTTGCCCCGGGTAAAAATGTCATTGAAGTTGAAAAAAAACTCATGAAACGGATTCCGAAGGACTACCTCATGGATGCTCATCATTGGCTGATTTTGCACGGCCGCTATGTATGCAAAGCTCGCAATCCAGATTGCGCGCAATGCATCGTCGAGCCTTTATGCTCCTATCGATATAAAACCAATCAAGGAAAAATACGTGGCACTGTTTAACCCAAGCCGTGATGAGGTTCGACAATTCTTTTGCGGGGCATGGCAAAAAGAGTTATCTGGGGGTGTATTAACGCCCCTGGAGATGATGGCCTGCTCATGGATCAAGCTTCACCCTGAGTACCACGCTATTTTGACAAGCAATGAAGCGCTCTCTCATGAATTCACGCCCGAACAAGGGCAAACCAACCCTTTTTTGCATTTATCGATGCACCTATCGATTAGCGAGCAGATTTCAATTGATCAGCCCCCAGGAATCAAGTTGGTAGCTGAGCAACTTAGTCGAAAATTAGATTCCGAGCATGAGGCCCAACACCAAATCATGGAATGCCTAGGTCGGGCACTTTGGGAATCACAGCGAAATAGTCAGGCTCTCGATGCGCATGCATATATTGAATCGATCCGAAAATTACTCTAGGTTTTCAATGAATCAAGCGTCTGAATCTGACCCAATCACTTTATTTCGTTCCAATTGGGCGACATATCAAAAACTGCTTGAGTATAACTATATGTTTCATCACGAATTAGTTCATGCTAGTCAACAACTGATTCAAGCAATTGATCGGCCACTATCCCTTGTAGATCTTGGTTGTGGAGACGCCACTCTCAGTCAAACACTTTTTAAGCATAATCAAATCTCGCGCTACATAGCATGCGATCTTTCACAACCAGCGCTACAGCTTGCTAAAACTAATTTGGCACCCTGGTCTTCGCAATTGGAATTAAATTGTCTGGATATGCTTGAGCAACTTCGTCAAATACCGGACTGTGCCCTGGATTTAGTATTTTCAAGTTATGCCATTCATCATTTGAATGATCAATCCAAGCTGGCTCTTTTTAAGGAATGCTTTCGAGTCTTAAAACAGTCGGGGTCGTTTGTGTTGATCGATGTAATGCGCAATGATCGACAAAGTCGAGATGATTATCTTGATCAATATTTATGCATGATTGAAAATGATTGGGTAGCAATCAGCTCCATCGAACGTGCCCGCATTACTGAGCATGTGCGAGCCAATGACTTTCCTTTGAGTCCCTCTGAATATCAATCGCTCGCGCGCCAGGCAGGCTTTCATCAGGAAGATTTACTAGACGCCCACGGCTTTCATCAAGCCTGGGCCTACCAACGCTTAAGCTAAGTCAGCAATACCTGATCGGATCGCTTCTGGAACTCCCTTAGCAAGCTCACGTCGCGACTTCAGTACAGCTTCAGCTGTATCGCGCTGCCTTGAAGACCAAATTGACTCTGGAAAATATGGATCATCGGCAAAACGGGGGATCACATGCCAATGAAGATGGGGAACTTGATTACCCAATGAGGCTAGGTTTATTTTTTGGGGTCGCATCACACGGCGGACTGCAAACTCAACCACGTCCACCAAGGCCAGCAAGATTTCTCGCTCAACTCGTGATAGCTCACTCATCTCAGCAGTATGTCGATTCCAAATCACCCGACAATAGCCAGGCAAATCGGGAGCATCGACCAGAACAACGCGCGCATCATCACCGCGCCATACTAGATGCCCGCCCTCGTCTTTGCAAAGAATGCAATGGTTCATAGTTACTACTGTAAAACAGAAAGGCGCCTAAGTCACCCTTTTGGGATGCTAAAGGCGCCTTCCATAACTGCATTAGCCGCAGATTAGGCGAATGAATGATTAATGAAATTGCTCTTCTTCGGTCGATCCAGTCAAGGCAGTTACCGATGATTTCCCACCTTGAATCACGGTTGTAACGTCATCGAAGTAGCCGGTGCCAACTTCTTGCTGATGTGAAACAAAGGTATAACCCCGATCGCGTGCTGCAAACTCGGGCTCTTGAACCTTCTCAACATAAGCCGTCATACCGCGCTTGACATAGTCTTGTGAAAGGTCATACATGTTGTACCACATCGAGTGAATACCGGCCAAAGTAATGAACTGGTACTTATAACCCATCGCACCTAGCTCGCGCTGGAACTTAGCAATCGTTGCATCATCTAAGTTTTTCTTCCAGTTAAATGACGGCGAGCAGTTGTAGGCCAACATTTTTCCGGGGAACTTCTCACGAATGGCTTCAGCAAACTTCTTCGCAAAATCCAAATCTGGGGTACCCGTCTCGCACCAGACCATATCGGCATATTCTGCGTAAGCCAAACCACGAGAAATCGCCTGTCCGAGCCCTTTACGAGTTTTATAGAAACCCTCAGGTGTTCTCTCACCAGTCAAGAACGGTTTATCGTTTTCATCATAATCCGAGGTTAATAGGTCAGCAGCCTCAGCATCGGTTCTTGCCAAAATAATGGTTGGCACACCCATGACATCGGCAGCCAAACGAGCAGCAATTAATTTCTGCACGGACTCTTGGGTTGGTAACAGCACCTTGCCACCTAAGTGTCCGCATTTTTTAACGGATGACAACTGATCTTCAAAGTGCACGCCGGCTGCACCATTTTTAATCAATGCTTTGCTTAATTCATAGGCATTCAGAACACCACCAAAGCCAGCTTCAGCATCGGCAACGATGGGTGCGAAATAATCGATGTAACCAGGATCGCCTGGATTAATTCCTTTTGACCACTGAATCTGATCTGCGCGCTCAAATGTATTATTAATTCGCTCAACCACCTTAGGTACTGAATCCACTGGATAGAGGGATTGATCAGGATACATTGCTGCATAGGTATTGTTATCAGCAGCTACTTGCCAGCCTGACAAATAGATTGCTTTAACACCTGCCTTCACTTGCTGCATGGCTTGACCACCGGTCAATGCGCCCAAGCAATTTACATAGGCTTCGTTATTCACTAAATTCCATAACTTCTCAGCGCCCTGTTTCGCTAAGGTGTGCTCTGGGCGAACAGAACCACGAAGACGAACGACATCTTCTGCGGTGTAGCCACGCTTTACCCCCTGCCAACGCGGATTGGTATCCCAATCCTTCTGAATAATTGCTGCTTCTGCTTTACGAGTCACCATATTGCTCTCCTTCATTCACGATAAAAATGGATATCGACGAGGGCTTGAGAAACCCAAACTCTTATGTCTTATATAAGAGTTTAGAAAGCAATTGATTAATAATGACTAAATCTACTAATGATATAAAAATAAATTAACTCAACAGATTCAATTACTTATTGATAAAATTTTGCTTTATGAAATAAAGAATTAGAAAATGAAATGGGGTAACAATTTTCATTTTTCTATCTTTCCATCTAATGAAATTTTGATTTCACTAGATGGAAATTAGATTTAATCCGCCGTAGCTGGTCGATTGGGGATGCTACTTGCAACCCTAAATGCGGTAAAGATAATTAAGCATTGGATAAAGGCAACCCCTAAGAAGAGCCAGTTGGGCCTGCCAGCATCGAGCAAAATTCCAAAGGCAAGAGGGCCGACTGAGGCGCCAAGGTCAATGCCTGAGTAGACAATGCCATAGACTCGACCAGAGGCGCCTTGCGGCGTTGCTGACCGAATCATTAAGTCGCGTGATGGCGCAGCAATACCCAAGCCAATTCCGATCACAACAAACAAGGTTGGAATGAAGGCAGCCGATACTAACTCTGCACCGATGATCACCGACATAAGCGCACTAACAAATAAGCAGATCACAACCGTTCGTTCCGGGGCAGCAAAACGACTTGCCAGATAACCGCCTAATAGCATGCCGCCAGCGGTTCCAAGTGCTAGGAGAGTTAGGAAAAAGTTTCCGGAGGCAACCGAGATTTCATAAGTCTTAAACAGGGCACTAGGGGCAAATGATTGAATACCTGACATCGCCACCATGCTAAAAAAGAAGAAGAGCCAGCATAGCCAAACGGCAGGCAACTTTAAGAAATCAAAAGTTCCCAAGGGGCTATGGTTTGGGTCTTCCTTACGCGCATTCGCTAAATTACTAGCTTGACGCTCTTTTGCATCATCCGTTAACAAGTCACGGTTAAACCAGAGCAACAACAGAACCGATATGGCTAAGATGGCTGCCGCCATCATCGCCGTTCGCCAGTTTGCCAATTCGGCAATCGCCACCATAAAGACTGGGGCTAAAGCCCAGCCTAGATAACCTGTGACCCCATGGAAGGAATACGCATACGGTAGTCGTTTTGGCGAAATCTTATGATTAATTAGGGTGTAATCAACAGGATGAAAAACGCCGTTACCACACCCCATCAAAATTGCACCAATCATCAACCCCAAATAGCTTGAACTCACAGCATAGGTCACTGCGGATAGAGCCAATAGTCCGATCCCGGCGAAAAGGACTGGTCGCGCGCCTTTGTGATCCACCAGAAAACCAGACGAGGCCTGAACAATGCAAGACACCACAAAGAAGACGGTCATCAATAAACCGAGTTCGGCGTACGACAAGCCGAACTCAATCTTGAGCCAAGGAAATAGTGGAGGAAGAACTAAATGGTAAAAATGTGAGGTACCGTGCGCGAGGCTAATTAAGCCAATCGTACGGTTATCACTAGAATAAAAACTGCCTTGGGCAAGCGACATGGCACTAGTTTAGCGCCAGTCGCTCAATCCGCCAAAACGCTTAATGCACGAGACGCGAAAAGCTGAAATCGCCCTTTTTATCGACATCCACCGGAATTACATCCTGCGGGCCAAATTTACCCTCCAAGATCATCTTCGATACCGGATTTTCAATATGTTGCTGAATCGCTCGCTTGAGTGGTCTTGCTCCAAAAACAGGATCAAAGCCAACCTCGGCTAACTTATTCAACGCGGCATCACTAATATCTAATTGCATATCAAGACGCGCCAAGCGCTCGGAGAGGTTTTGCAAGAGGATTTTTGCAATCGAGGCAATATTCTTTTGGTCAAGTCCATGGAAGACCACGATCTCATCGACCCGGTTTAAGAACTCAGGACGGAAATGATTCTTAAGTTCGCCAAAAACTGCTTCTTTCACTTCTGCTTGATTTTTTCCAGTCATGGACTGGATCAAATGAGAACCAATATTACTGGTCATCACAATCACCGTGTTTTTAAAATCAACCGTGCGACCCTGACCATCGGTTAAGCGTCCATCATCCAAAACTTGTAGTAACACATTAAATACATCAGGATGTGCTTTTTCGATCTCATCAAACAAAATCACGCTATAGGGTTTGCGACGCACCTGCTCAGTAAGATAACCACCCTCCTCATAACCTACATACCCAGGGGGCGCACCAATTAAGCGAGCGACGCTGTGCTTTTCCATGAACTCACTCATGTCAATACGTATGAGTCGGTCATCACTATCAAACAAAAACTCAGCCAATGCTTTGCAGAGCTCCGTTTTGCCGACGCCAGTAGGCCCTAAGAACATAAATGAGCCATAGGGTTTATTTTCCTCAGAAAGACCGGCACGCGAGCGACGAATCGCGTCCGATACCGCGCGAATGGCTTCATCTTGCCCCACCACGCGTTCGTGCAAATGTTCTTCCATTTTGAGCAGTTTGTCCCGTTCACCTTGCATCATTTTAGAAACAGGGATACCAGTGGCGCGCGAGACCACCTCAGCAATCTCTTCGGCACCAACTTGAGTACGAAGCAATTTCGGCCGGCCTGTATCTTTTTGTTCTGCTTTTGCCTCAGCAGCCGCCGCTGACTTCAGCTTTTGCTCAAGCTCAGGCAATTTACCGTATTGGAGTTCAGCTACTTTCTCGAGCTTACCCTCACGCTGCAGCTTGGCGATTTCTGCTTTAACGCGTTCAATCTCCTCCTTCACAGAGGCAGCGCCCAAGGCCGCACCCTTTTCTGCCTTCCAAATTTCCTCAAGGTCAGCATACTCGGCGCCCAAACGGGTAATTTCTTCTTCAATGAGATCTAGGCGTTTTTTGGAAGCATCGTCCTTCTCTTTCTTGACCGCTTCACGCTCGATCTTTAATTGGATCAGGCGACGATCCAATTTATCCATCACCTCAGGCTTTGAATCAATCTCCATCTTGATGCGAGAACCAGCCTCATCGATAAGATCAATTGCTTTGTCCGGTAAAAATCGATCTGTGATGTAGCGGTGAGAAAGCTCAGCTGCGGCCACAATCGCTGGATCGGTAATCTCAATGCCGTGATGTAGTTCATACTTCTCTTGTAAGCCACGCAGAATCGCAATCGTTGCCACAACACTTGGCTCATCAACCATCACTTTTTGGAAACGACGCTCTAGAGCGGCATCCTTTTCAATATATTTACGATATTCATCCAGTGTGGTGGCACCAATACAGTGGAGCTCACCCCGCGCTAGTGCGGGCTTTAACATATTGCCAGCATCCATTGCACCATCGGCCTTACCAGCTCCAACCATGGTATGAATTTCATCAATGAACATAATGGTGCGGCCTTCATCTTTTGCCACATCATTAAGAACGGCTTTTAAACGCTCTTCGAATTCACCGCGATACTTTGCGCCTGCTAGTAACAGTGCCATATCCAACACCAAGACGCGTTTGTCTTTTAAGGTTTCCGGCACTTCACCGTTCACAATACGTTGCGCAAGGCCTTCAACGATGGCCGTCTTACCGACACCTGGCTCACCAATTAAGACCGGGTTATTTTTACTACGCCGCTGAAGAATTTGAATCGCACGACGGATCTCATCATCGCGCCCGATCACTGGATCAAGCTTTCCAAGTCGAGCACGCTCGGTCAGATCAAGGGTGTATTTCTTTAGAGCTTCGCGCTGCCCTTCGGCATCCGCTGAGTTCACCGACTCTCCGCCGCGCACTAAATCAATGGCTGCTTCTAAGGCCTTGCGACTCAGCCCATTCTCACGGGCTGCTTTGCCAAGCTCGCCTTTATCGTCTGCCAAAACCAATAAGAATAGCTCGCCAGCAATAAATTGATCTCCTCGTTTACTTGCTTCCTTTTCGGTTTGATTGAGCCAACTTAATAAAGTCCGACCGATCTGAACGTCGCCCCCGGTACCCTGCACCTGAGGTAATTTGGCGATCATCGCCTCGGCAGCCTTTTCAAGGCCAGCAACATTGGTACCGGCCCGAGTTAATAAGCTACGCGCCCCCCCATCTTGCTGGCGCAGCATGGCAAGCAGCAAGTGCTCGGGCTCAATGAACTGGTTATCGTTAGTTAAGGCAAGGCTTTGTGCGTCCCCTAACGCCTCTTGGAATTTAGTGGTTAATTTATCGATTCGCATGATTTAAATGAATTTATTTACTAATGAATAAGTCTACTTAGAATATGGGGGTAAAACCCCATTATTCAAGTTTTTTATTTCAATGCAAACTGCGATGACCTGGTTCCTTTACCTCCTCGAATGTGCTGATGGTAGTTATTACACTGGCATTACCAATCAGCTGGAGGGGCGAATACTTGCACACAATCAAGGGCTTGGTGCACGCTATACGCGTGGACGAGGGCCAGTGAGGTTACTGGAGGTAAAGACCTATCCTGACCGCTCAGAGGCCTCTAAAGCGGAATGTGCCGTGAAACGTTTACCACGAGCCCAGAAAAGAGGGTTCTTTAGCAATCAGCCTAGCTTTTAGACCAGCGGGCCAAAGCGGCATCATCTGAAACGCGGGCATCGACCCAACGAGCGCCATTTGGAGTATCTTCTTTTTTCCAAAAAGGCGCTTGTGTCTTTAGGTAATCCATCATGAACTCGCATGCAGCAAAGGCCTCGCCACGGTGGGCGCTGGTAACGGCGACCAGCACAATCTGATCGAGCGGCTGCAAGGGACCGACGCGATGAATAATCAGGGCTTGATTCAAATCCCAGCGACCCTTAGCCTGATCAATAATTGACTGTAAGGCTGCTTCGGTCATCCCCGGGTAATGCTCCAAGGTCATTTGCCTCACAGCGGAACCGTCATTCAGATCCCGAACCGTACCAACAAAAATAGCGACCGCACCAACTGCACCGTCGCCAGCTCGTAAATTTGCAATTTCTGTACTGAGGTCAAAATCCTGCTCTTGAATACGAACCGGCATATCAGCCTCCAGTGACCGGAGGGAAGAAAGCAACTTCAGCGTCCTCCAATAGAGCGGTGTCTGCGCTGACCATTTGCTGATTGAGAGCACATCGCAAGACGCGATCCTTCGACAACACATCGGACCACGGCGCGCCTCGCGTTGTTAAGAAGGCGCGAAGATCTGCAATAGTTTTGACCGAGTCGGGAATCACAATCTCTTCTTGCGCCACACCTAGGCCTTCTCGTATCGAGGCAAAAAAACGCAGATGCAGTTTCATGGCGATGAATTAATAAAGTAGTCCACTAAAGGGGATATATCGAACCATATCACCCTTTTTGAATCCCTGTCCGGCCGGACAATCAATCAAGCCATCCCCCCAAGCTGCGCTTGTCAAAACACCCGAGCTCTGATTGGGAAATAGGTCAAGACCACCTTCTGCGTTCATTTTGACTCGCAAAAACTCATTACGGCGATCTGGCTTTAGCCAATCAAAGTCGGCTCTCACCTGAAAAGATGGTGGTGCCAAATCGGACCGCCCCTGAAGTTTTAAGATAAATGGACGAACAAATAGAATGAAGGTCACAAAACTAGATACTGGATTACCAGGAAGACCGATAAACCATGCCTCGCGATTTGCCTGATTTTGTTTGCGAACCGCGCCAAATGCCAGCGGTTTACCTGGCTTAATACCAATCTGCCATAAATCCAGTCGACCTTCCGCATGAACGGCTGGCTTAATGTGATCCTCTTCGCCCACGGAGACTCCGCCTGAGGTAATAATCAGATCATGATCTTCGCTAGCAGTTCGTAAAGCTTGGCGGGTTGACTCCAATCGATCAGGAACAATCCCATAATCTGTCCCAACACATCCCATGCTCCGAATAAGCCCCAATAAGGTGTCCCGATTCGAGTTATAAATACCGCCAGGCTTTAAAGGTTCGCCTGGTAAGGACAACTCATCACCAGTAAAGAATGCTGCTACTCTTACCTTACGCTTAACAGGCAGCTGTGCATAGCCAGCAGACGCAGCGACGCCCAGATGTTGAGGTCTTAAAACGGTGCCAGCCGATAAAGCAACTTTTCCGACACTTAAATCCTCCCCGCGTCGACGAATCCATTGTCCCGCGTTAGGAATAGAGTTAATTTGTACCAAATCGGATTGGGCCTGAGTTACACAATCCTCTTGCATCACAACCGCATCTGCCCCTGGGGGTATCGGCGCACCCGTAAAGATTCTGGCAATGGTCTTTGGCTTAAGCGGCTTACCGACCGATCCCGCTGGAATGCGTTGATCCACTTTTAAGATTACGCCTGGCTCCGAAATATCCCGAGTAGCTAGCGCATAACCATCCATCGATGTGTTGTCGAGTGGCGGCACATCAACTGTACTAACAATATCCTCAGCAAGTACACGCCCTAGTGCATCTTGGGTTGGCACTAACTCTTGGGCCTCAACCGGCACAGGGTTTTTCAGTAAATGTGATAAAGCATCGGCTGCACTTAGTAGTGGTGGTTTATTACTAGAGCCTGAGGATGAGCTGATGGCCATGATCAATCGACGTGATCTTGGATAAAGGCCTTCACCGTTGGGGTGCTAGCCGGTACATTCGTCACACGTTGTGGCTTATTTTTAATGTCACGAAATGCGGGTGGGCAATCGGCAGGCCGACCCAATGCTTCTTGGATCGTTTCTTCAAATTTAATTGGCAAGGCGGTCTCCAGCACTAGCATCCGAATGCCATCCTGCAAATACTCACGTGCCACTTTAATGCCGTCAGCAGTATGGGTGTCAATCATGACACCGTAGCGCTCATCAATATCCCGAATCGTTTCTAAACGATTTTGATGTGTACTTCGACCCGAGACAAATCCAAATTGAGAGATGTTTTTAAATGCCGGATCATGCGATAAATCAAAGCCACCATCCGTTTCTACTTGTTTAAATAATTGGGCAGTACGCTTACCGTCACGACCAAGTAGATCGAAAATAAAACGCTCAAAATTACTTGCTTTCGAAATATCCATCGACGGGCTTGAGGTATGTAAAGTTTCGGCAGATTTGCGTGCTCGGTAAACGCCGGTTTTAAAGAACTCATCGAGGACATCGTTTTCATTGGTTGCAACTACTAAGTGCGCAATCGGCAAACCCATCATCCTGGCGATATGACCTGCGCAAACATTACCAAAATTACCGGATGGCACTGCGTAAGATATTTTTTCCTCACTCGAAGCTGTTGCTAATAAATATCCCTGAAAGTAGTACACCACCTGCGCTAAAACACGTCCCCAATTGATAGAGTTCACTGTTCCAATTCGATATTTAGCTTTGAACTCCAAATCATTGCTAACCGCCTTCACAATATCCTGGCAATCATCAAATACTCCGTCGACCGCGAGATTAAAAATATTGGGGTCTTGCAAGGAATACATTTGCGCCGACTGGAACGGGCTCATCTTGCCACGCGGCGACAGCATAAACACTTTAATGCCCTCTTTACCTCGCATAGCGTACTCGGCCGCACTTCCAGTATCCCCGGAAGTGGCCCCCAAGATATTGAGATCCTGCTTGGCATGTTTTAATGCGTATTCAAAGAGATTGCCTAACAACTGCATCGCCATATCTTTGAAAGCAAGGGTTGGGCCATTCGATAAACTTAAGAGTCCCAACCTTGCACCATGCTCCTCACCTAACCAATGCACCGGGGTAATATCACTTGCTGCGTCAGCAGGACGACCATTGCAATAGACCTGCGGAGTATAGGTCTTGTGAAGCAAGGCTTTTAAATCATCAGCGGGAATATCATCGCAATACAAACGAATAATTTCAAATGCCAAGTCGGGGTACGACAGGCCCCTCCAAGAATCTAACTGCGCCTTGGTCACCTGAGGATAATGGGTTGGCAAATACAAACCCCCATCGGGTGCCAGGCCACCTAATAAGATTCCCTGAAAAGTTTGTTCTGGGCTTGCGCCTCGGGTTGATTGATAAAGCATATGTAAAACTGGGTCTAGGAAAGATTTTCAAGACGAATCTTCACGATCTCACCAATCACGGTTTTTAGATCTTGCATCTCTAACAAAGCCGCCGTCATATTTTTTTCTTTGGTCTCATGGGTCAGAATAACGAGATCGGTTTGGCTTTCACCTTCGGCAGCTTCTTTTTGCAAGAGAGCATCGATGGATACGCCATGCGCAGCCAAAATTCGTGTGATATCGGCCAAAACGCCAGCCTGATCAGCAACTGCTAAGCGCAAATAATAACTGGTCGTTACTTCTGCGATCGGCAGAATCGGAGTATTTTGCAAGGCATCTGGCTGAAACGCCAAATGGGGCACCCGATTTTCAGGATCTGCCGTTTGCAAACGCGTCACATCGACCAAATCGGCAATCACGGCAGAGGCTGTTGGCTCTGAACCAGCGCCCTTCCCGTAATAAAGAGTAGTACCTACCGCATCACCAAATACTTGTACCGCATTCATGGCGCCTTCAACGTTAGCCAACAAACGCTTAGCGGGAACCAAGGTTGGGTGCACACGTAACTCAATACCACTTGGGGTTTTCTTGGTAATCCCTAAAAGCTTGATGCGGTAGCCCAATTGCTCAGCATACCGAATGTCAGTGGCAGAGAGCTTGGTGATTCCCTCAACATGCGCTTGCGCAAATTGCATCGGCACTCCAAAAGCAATAGCACTCATGATAGTTGCCTTATGAGCCGCATCAATTCCTTCAATATCGAAGGTTGGGTCCGCTTCAGCATAGCCTAAGCGTTGCGCCTCTTTTAGGACGACATTAAAGTCCAAACCCTTATCGCGCATCTCAGAGAGAATAAAGTTAGTCGTACCGTTAATAATTCCAGCAATCCATTCGATCCGATTGGCACTCAAGCCCTCACGCAAGGCCTTAATAATTGGAATGCCGCCAGCGACCGCAGCTTCAAATGCGACCATCACTCCCTTAGCATGAGCTGCTTTAAAGATCTCATTACCATGCACAGCAATTAAAGCTTTGTTGGCAGTGACCACGTGTTTTCCATGTGCAATGGCTTCAAGCACCAAATCCTTAGCGATCCCATAGCCGCCAATCAGCTCGACCACAATATCTATCTCGGGATTCTGAATCACCTTACGTGCATCGTTGACCACCTCGGCCTGGCCCTGTACAAGCTCTTGCGCGCGCTGGGTATTTAAATCCGCTACCGTATGAATCCGTATACCGCGCCCTGCGCGCCGCTGTATTTCCTCTTGATTACGAGCGAGAACGGTAAAGACTCCGCTACCAACGGTGCCAATCCCCAGAAGTCCAACTTGAATAGGTTTCATCATGCTTTTACTGTGGTTGCCGTGACCGAATTGCTTGCGTGTTTCGTACGATAGCGTTCAAGAAAGTGAGCAATCCGCTTGATAGCCTCACGCAAAGTATCTTCATGGGGTAAGAAAGTAATCCGGAAATGATCTGGTTTGGGCCAATTAAAACCGGTGCCCTGCACCAAAAGAACTTTCTCCTCTTTGAGAAGATCGGCAATAAATTGCTGATCGTCTTTAATCGGATACATCTGTGGGTCGAGTTTTGGGAATAAATAGAGTGCTGCTTTAGGCTTGGCAACACTGACCCCTGGGATCTCACTCATGAGTTTGTAAGCCAAGTCGCGTTGACGAGTTAATCGACCATCCTTGGCCACCAGGTCATTGATGCTTTGGTAGCCGCCTAATGCCGTTTGAATCGCATATTGCCCTGGAACATTAGCGCAGAGCCGCATTGAGGACAGCATGTTTAAACCCTCAATGTAATCAGCAACCATTGCTTTGTCGCCAGACACAACCATCCAGCCCGAGCGGTAACCGCAGGAGCGGTAGTTCTTTGATAAACCATTAAACGTAATCGTGACTACGTCGGTCGATAGCGATGCCAGCGAAATGTGTTTCTCGCCATCAAAGAGCATTTTGTCGTAGATCTCATCGACAAATAAGATCAAATTATGCTGGCGCGCAACCGCAATGATTTCTAGCAACACTTCTTTGGAATACAAAGCACCGGTTGGATTATTAGGATTGATTACCACAATAGCTTTGGTTCGCGGAGTGATTTTGGAGCGCATATCCTCAAGATCAGGCTGCCAATCCTTAGACTCATCACACAAGTAGTGATGCGGGGTCCCGCCTGATAATGAAACAGCGGCAGTCCATAGTGGGTAATCGGGTGCTGGCACCAACACTTCATCGCCATTATTCAAAAGCGCATTCATCGCCAGAACAATTAACTCAGATGCACCATTGCCGGTGTAAATATCATCCAAGGTAACACCTTGAATCCCTTTTTCTTGGCAATACTGCATGATGGCTTTACGAGCCGCAAAAATCCCCTTGGAATCCGAGTAAGCGGACGCATTTCCAAGATTACGAATCATATCGAGCTGGATTTCTTCCGGAGGATCAAAGCCGAACACACCGACATTGCCGATGTTTAGCTTGATAATTTTGTGCCCTTCCTCTTCCATGCGTTGAGCAAGTTCAAGTACAGGGCCACGAATGTCGTAGCAGACGTTGTTTAGTTTGTCGGACTTTTGTATGGGTTTCACAATCAGATCTTCTACAGGGTTAAGCCATTGAAATTTAGGGATAATTTGCTAGCTATAATCCTCTAATTATGACAGAGCCTCAGCGTGAAGTTACATTCTGACCCACAATCTAGCCAAAATACGATTACCGGCTACGGAATTGGCTTTATTGAGGTCAATAAAACCCCGTATTCGCAAGCCCTTATCGTTCAGCCTGATGGCGAAGTGATGGTGTGGCCAGTTGAAGAAAGTCCTGACCTCACAGAAGATCATTTCTCGTTAATTAGTGGTTTGCAACCTGAGTTGGTGATCATAGGCACCGGCAAGAAGCAGGTATTTCTGAACCCCAAAATTCTGCAACCACTGATTATGGCCAAAATTGGTTTTGAAATGATGGATTCCCAAGCAGCATGCCGCACCTACAACATCTTGATGGGCGAGGGGCGGAAAGTGCTTGCCGCCATCATCTTGGAGAAAAATTAGTTAGATGTTTGCTGAACGCCAACTCACACCGCTCAATACAGTTGCACTACTGATTGTCTTCGTCCTTGCGAGCATATTATGGTTTGCCACTCTGGACTATCGGCATCTGATTCCAACGGATGAAGGTCGTTATGCGCAAATGGCCCGCGAGATGATGGTGAGCGGCGATTACATCACACCCCGTTACAACGACTACAAATATTTTGAGAAGCCACCTCTGCATATTTGGGCTTCAGCAATTACGTTTCAACTCTTCGGACTAGGGGAATGGCAAGCACGCTTTTGGAGTGGACTGACCGGCTATCTTACGATTTTATTGGTTGGATTTACTGCGGTTAAATTATTTGGGCGGGTTACCGGATATCTATCCGCACTTATTCTGCTATCAAGCCCCATGTGGGTCGTGGGCGGACATTTCAATGCGCTCGATATGGGCTTATCGGCTTTTCTAAATTTAGCCCTATGCTCACTTTTATTAGCTCAACATGCGTATCAACAACATCGCCCACAATCCGGCCGCCTTTGGATGTGGGTCTGCTGGTTGGCAATGGGTCTTGCCACCCTATCAAAAGGACTGATCGGCATTGTGATTCCAGGAATGGTGCTATTTGCGTATATCGTGACGCGCTTTGACTGGAAACTGTTAAGCCGCTTACATATTCTCAGTGGATTAGTGATTTTTCTGATCGTGACTGCGCCCTGGTTTATTGCGGTATCGATTCAAAATCCAGAGTTTGCTCACTTCTTTTTTATTTACGAACATTTCGAGCGCTTTACAGCAACAGCTCATGGGCGCACGGCACCGGCTTACTTTTTCTTACCATTAGTCCTTGTGGGCTTTTTACCCTGGATGCCCCAGTTCTTTCGGTCCGCCTGGCAAACCCTCAAGGAATATAGAATCGGATCATTCTCGGCAGAGTGGATGCTCTGGGCATGGTTCGCAGTTATCCTTATTTTCTTTAGTATCTCGCGCTCAAAATTACCGGGCTACATCATGCCGGTCTTTCCAGCCTTGACTATTTTGGCAGCCAAATCAATCGCTGATTATTTAGAATCGCATGCGCACCTTTCCATAGGTTGGCGATTACAAACCTTATTTTTTGCCTTACTCGCGCTCACCGGCTTCTTCTTTTTGTCCGAAATTGGTCGCAATGGTCAGCCTGATGAAGTCGCTGCCTATCAGGCTTACACCGTTTGGATTGTGATCGCTCTATCTTGCTTATTGGCATTTAGTCTGGTAGCAAGCCTGTTTGCGAAGCGCAATTCACTGCTCAGCATTGCCCTATTTGCTTTTGGCTTTTTCTTAACCGCCACCATTGCTGGAACGGGACATGAAACTTTGGGTCGCGCTGTCTCTGGCTATGACCTGGCACAAAGAGTGAAATCACAAATCCCAAGGGATGCCAAGATTTACTCGGTTCGCTTACTCGATCACACTGTTCCCTTTTACCTGGAGCGCAACACCATCATGGTCGAGTTTACCGATGAACTGACCTTTGGTGCCAAACAAGAACCCCAGAAATGGGTACCGACTCTCAGTGAATTTATCATCGTCTGGAATCAAGATCCCAATGCCATCGCGCTAATGCGCCCCGATCAATTTGTTGAGCTAGAAGGTCTCGGGCTTCCCATGGAGGTATTGGGTCGCGATAGTCGACGGGTTGTGGTTCGACATCCACAAGAGCCTTTGCGACAATAGGCAGATGGAGCAAATGAGCCAGCCATTTATTCCCTTTACTAAGCCAACGATTGATGAGGCCACGATTGCAGCAGTAGCCGATGTGTTGCGCTCTGGCTGGATTACGTCCGGCCCAAAGGTTTTAGAGTTTGAAGCGGCTTTGAGTCAGTATTTAGGTGGCGCGACTGTTCGTTGCTTTGCAAACGGCACGGCCACCATGAAAATTGCCCTTCAAGTTGCTGGGATTGGTCCAGGCGATGAGGTGATCACAACTCCAATTTCGTGGGTCGCCACTTCCAATGTGATCTTAGCTGTGGGCGCAAAGCCTGTTTTTGTTGATATTGATCCGAAGACCCGTAATTTAGATCTTCGTCAAGTTAGCTCTGCCATTAACGCCAAAACCAAAGCTATTATGCCGGTGTATTTGGCTGGATTGCCTCTTGATATTGATGCGCTTTACGCGATTGCGGAGCATCATCAATTGCGCGTGATTGAGGATGCCGCTCAAGCACTCGGATCCTCGTGGAACGGATTGCGCATTGGCACAAAAGGTCGGCATGATTTAGTCAGTTTTAGTTTTCAGGCAAATAAAAATCTAACCACCATCGAAGGTGGTTGCTTAGTTTTTAACACCGAGCGCTTTGGTGAGGATCAAGTCAGTCTGGCCGAGAAATTACGGTTGCAAGGATTGGTGCGTCATGGTCCTGATGGCATGGAGGTCGATGTTCTGGGTGGCAAAGACAACCTAACCGATGTCAATGCTGTTATTGGTCTTCATCAATTAAAACAATTGGAGCGGTTTCAAGGGCAACGCCTCGCTCTCGCCCGTCATTATTTTGATCAGTTCGAACAATCGGGTTTGAGCAAAATAGGTTTAGGTCTGCCAATCGCCGATTTTGCAAATAGTAATTGGCATATGTTCCAGGTCTTACTCCCCTTGGAGCGCTTAGGCCAATCACGTAGCCAAATCATGCTTGCCTTAAAAGAACGTGGTATTGGTACTGGGGTGCATTACCCAATCATTACCAGCTTTGCACTGTATCGTGAGCGTGGGTACTCGGAACAGGCAACCCCAGTTGCCAATATGATTGGTCAATCCATTTTAACTCTGCCACTTTTCCCCACCATGACCAATGCCGACGTTGATCGTGTGGTCAAGGCACTACAAGAGGTTTTAGCGTAAACGCCTCTAGATCAGGCAAAATGGTGTCATGAACAGCTTTGCTCATCCACGCTTAAGTGTCGTGATCCCGGTTTATAACGAGGAAGAGGGCTTACAGGCTCTATTTGATCGCCTATACCCCGCACTTGATCATGTTGCGAGTCAGTATGCACTCAGCTACGAACTTATATTTATTAACGATGGCAGTAAAGATCGGTCTGCTGCCATGCTCGCGATGCAATACGAAAAGCGGCCTGATGTAACGCGCGTGGTTTTATTTGCAAATAACTTTGGCCAACACATGGCGATCATGGCTGGTTTTGAATATGCACGCGGTGAATACATTGTTACCTTAGATGCGGATCTACAAAATCCTCCGGAAGATATTGGGAAAATTGTGCGTCAGCTGGAGGAAGGTCATGACTATGTTGGCACGATTCGAGAAAATCGCCAAGACTCATGGTTCCGAAAGACGGCCTCGCGTGCCATGAATCGATTACGCGATAAGCTCACTCGCATCACCATGACCGATCAAGGCTGCATGATGCGTGGCTACCATCGCCGCATCATTGATTTAGTGCGGCAGTGTGAGGAAGCGAATACCTTCATTCCTGCCTTGGCTTACACCTTCGCCAACAATCCAATTGAAATTACCGTTAAACATGAAGAACGGTTTGCTGGAGAATCAAAATACAGCCTGTATCAATTGATTCGTCTTAATTTTGATTTGGTCACTGGCTTCTCAGTGATGCCACTGCAACTCTTTTCGATCCTCGGCATGCTATTAGCTGGAGCAGCAGGCTCCCTATTCCTTCTCCTTTTAATCCGTCGTTTTGTATTGGGCGCTGAAGTTGAGGGTGTGTTCACACTCTTTGCGCTCACCTTCTTTTTAATTGGCGTCATGCTATTTGGCCTGGGCCTCTTAGGGGAATATATCGGGCGGATTTACCAACAAGTTCGTCAACGGCCTCGCTATATGGTGAGCGCGGTCTTAGAGCAATCTAAACCCTAGATCTTGAATCAAACACCAAAGCGCGCAGTTGTTTTTGCCTACCATGATGTCGGTGTTGCTTGTTTGCAAGCATTAATCGATGCAGGCATGCAAGTTGATTTAGTCATCACCCATGCCGATGACCCCAATGAGAGGATTTGGTTTGGCAGCGTTCAAAAACTCTGCGAACAGCGGGGTTTGCCGTGTCGAATCGTGCAACAGAGTGAATTATTAACCTTACTCCCCGAGATCAAGGAGATTGCACCCGACTATCTCTTTTCTTTTTATTACCGCTTCATGTTGCCCACTGAGTTACTTGAGACCGCAACCATTGCGGCTCTCAATATGCATGGCTCGCTCTTACCGAAGTACCGCGGCCGTGCTCCTGTGAACTGGGCCGTGTTACATGGCGAGACTGAAACGGGAGCAACCCTACACGTCATGGAAGCAAAACCCGATGCCGGTGATATTGTGGGACAAGTGGCTGTTCCCATTGAAATTCATGAGACAGGCAAAGAGGTGTTTGACAAAGTCAGTCAAGCCGCAAAACGGGTGATGGAGAATGTGCTACCCCAACTCATGCAAGGAGAGCTTCCTCGACAAGCCAATCGATTGGCAGAAGGTTCTTATTTTGGGGGTCGCAAACCCGAGGATGGTCGCATCGATTGGACCAAGTCAGCCATGTCGATTTACAACCTGATTCGGGCGGTGGCGCCGCCCTACCCTGGTGCCTTTACCGAATTAAGTGGGCAAAAAGTGATTCTTACCAAAAGCTCCCTACCACTGGAACCTAGCGTAGACCTACCCCCCTCAATCGCAGCATTCCTCAAAAAATCCGGGTTGGGGATGCATCTCGTCGATAATCGTTACTTTAGCCTGTGCGGCGATGGCAAGGCTCTTGAGCTATTTTTAATGCAAGAGTAGTCGGTCGTTGGCCTCTGAAGTTCATCAAAGGAATGGTTTTATGAAAAAGATTTTGATTTTGGGTGTGAATGGATTTATTGGCCATCACCTCTCAAAGCGCATATTGGAGACCACGTCGTGGGAGGTCTACGGCATGGATATGCAAAACGACCGAATTGGTGATCTTCTCAACCACCCTCGTATGCATTTCTTTGAGGGTGATATCACCATTAATCGTGAATGGGTGGAGTATCACGTTCGTAAGTGCGATGTGATCCTGCCGCTCGTTGCAATCGCCACACCGGCAACCTATGTACAACAACCCCTGCGTGTATTTGAGTTGGACTTTGAAGCCAATCTTCCCATCGTGCGCTCGGCCGTGAAGTATGGCAAGCACCTTGTCTTCCCGTCAACCTCCGAGGTCTACGGCATGTGCACAGATACTGAATTTGATCCAGCCTCATCCAATTTGGTTTATGGCCCCATCAATAAACCGCGCTGGATTTATGCCTGCGCCAAGCAATTGATGGACCGAGTCATCTGGGGTTATGGCATGGAGGGCTTACGCTTTACTTTATTTAGACCATTTAACTGGATTGGCCCTGGTTTAGATAGTATCTACACGCCCAAAGAGGGTTCCTCACGGGTGGTTACTCAGTTTCTAGGCCATATTGTGCGTGGTGAGCCGATTAATCTGGTCGACGGGGGCTCTCAGAAACGGGCCTTTACATACATTGACGATGGCATTGATGCTTTAATGCGCATCATCACTAATCAAGGTGATATTGCCAATGGCAAGATCTATAACGTGGGTAACCCCAAAAATAATTACTCAGTTAAAGAGTTGGCTGCCATGATGCTTGCGATTGCCAAGCAAATCCCTGAGTATGCAGTTACGGCAGATCGAGTTCAATTGGTGGAAACAACCTCCAAAAGCTACTATGGCGCTGGATATCAGGATGTCCAAAATCGAGTTCCTGCCATCGAAAATACGATGGCTGAACTTGGTTGGAAACCCACTATTGCGATGAACGATGCACTTAGTAAGATTTTTGAAGCCTATCGCCATGATGTCGATAAAGCGCGACATCTGGTTGAATAGTACTGAGTCCCATGGCAAAAATTGCACTGAAAGTTGACGTTGATACATTACTTGGAACCCAAGTTGGAACTCCAAATCTAGCCAAGCTTTTTGCAGAGCTCGATATTCAAGCGACTTTTTTATTTAGTCTTGGGCCCGACCATACAGGTTGGGCATTAAAACGAGTTTTTCGGCCAGGTTTTCTGAAAAAAGTATCGCGCACTTCGGTGGTAGAGCACTACGGCATCAAAACCCTTTTATACGGGGTTCTCCTCCCGGCGCCTGACATTGGCAAAACTGCTGCGCATGAAATGCGTGCTGTTGATGAGGCCGGTCATGAGACCGGGATCCATACCTGGGATCATGTCTATTGGCAAGATCATGTTTATCAACGTGATGCAACGTGGACTCGAATCCAAATGCAAAAAGCCTATGATCGTTTTTGTGAGATATTCAAACACCCTCCACTTACGCATGGTGCTGCAGGCTGGCAAATGAATGAAGCGGCCCTGATGCAACTCGATGATTGGGGGATGCAATACGCCTCTGATGGGCGCTCTGAGCCCAATCTCGCGCCGTACCGTATTCAATTTAAGCATCAGCGAAGCAAGCATATTCAGTACCCCACCACACTTCCAACCTTTGATGAGCTCATTGGAGTGGATGGGCGGGATGCCTTTGGAGCGGCCCAAGCAATTCTTGGGCTCACTCAAAGCAATCCCAATGATCAAGTCTTTACCCTGCACGCTGAGTTAGAAGGACAAAAGTTGTTACCTGCCTTTAAATCATTGCTTCAGGGGTGGATGATGCAAGGTCACGAACTGGTTACGATGGGCCAATTGCACAAATCTTGGCTGGCGACTGGGCAACTCGATAAAATAGCCACCGAGCCATTCCAGTATGGCAGTATTGCCAATCGCAGCGGTGAACTGATGATCCAAATGCGCCATGCAACTAATTTCACATAACCATTGACGAGGGGAATTACGATGACGATTAAGATTGGGCAGACGATGCCAATGTGTGAGATTCCGGCAACATCAAACCTCACTTTCTCGCCAAAAGCGTATCAAGGTAAAAAGCTAGTGCTTTACTTTTATCCCAAAGATTCAACACCGGGATGCACGGTTGAAGCAGGAGAGTTTCGGGATCATATTGACGCATTTAATCAAGCAAATGCTTTGGTGGTTGGGGTGTCCCGGGATAATTTGCGTTCACATGAGAACTTTCGCCAAAAATTAGGTCTGCCTTTTGAATTGGTTGCCGATACCGAAGAAAAACTGTGCACGATCTTTAATGTCATCAAAATGAAAAATATGTACGGCAAACAAGTTCGTGGCGTTGATCGCAGCACCTTCCTATTTGATAGCAAAGGCGTTCTCCAAAAGGAGTGGCGAGGCATTAAGGTTGCAGGACATGTGGCCGAAGTACTCGCTGCCGCCAAGGCTATGTCCTAGGGATTTATACGGTACTTGCAAAGACATCAATTTGGGTTACAGTATGGCTATATGCACCGTAAGCGATGGATGCCATTAAACCCGCATCGGGGTCTATTTAGGCCACGACGGGAGACCGGCCCCCTAGTAAATCGTGCATATGATCCCGCCCTCTGCGTCACCCCTCAAAACCGCCTTTCGCTCTTCGTAGGCGGTTTTTTCATTTAGGAGAAGTTCTCGCATGCCATTACCTCCACTGCCCACCCAAATTGCCGATCAAGTCAATTTAAGTCGTCAGAAAACGCCGGATCTCAAAAATCCCCCTAAAAAGGTAAAAAAAGCACATGCGCCAAGCTGGGCCCAAGAGGTAGAACCCAATATTGATATGGATGATGATCTGTCAGCCGCGGAGGTGGCATTAGAACAGATTAAAACAATTGCTCCCACCCAACATCTGGAAAAGCAACTGGACTCCAAGCTAGAGCGACCAAAGCGCACAGTGCGTACAGGTCCACCAAGTTTATTTGTCTTAGATACCAATGTATTAATGCACGATCCGTCCTCGCTCTTTCGGTTTGAGGAGCACGATTTATATCTGCCCATGACAACTCTTGAGGAGCTCGACAACCATAAAAAGGGGATGAGTGAGGTTGCTCGTAATGCACGCATGGTGAGTCGCTCGCTCGACCAGCTGATTGCCGGTACCAGCGGTCAGCTCGACGAAGGAATCCCGCTCAATAAATTGGGTAATCAAGATGCAACGGGGAGGTTATTTTTCCAGACCCAGTTTTCCACCGCCCCCCTACCCGAGGGGTTGCCAGAGGGTAAAGGCGATAACCTGATTTTAGGGGTGGTTCGTGATCTGCAAAAAGCCAAACCTCAGCAAGAAGTTGTTTTGGTATCGAAAGATATCAATATGCGAATCAAGGCCAGAGCTCTGGGCCTTCCGGCCGAAGATTACTTCAATGACCAGGTCTTAGAAGATCGAGATTTAATGTACTCGGGCGTGATGGCGCTACCGAGTGACTTTTGGCCGAAGCATGGCAAGGCCATGGAGAGTTGGGCGGATGGCAAGAGCGGTACGATGTTTTATCGGGTTACTGGCCCGCTGGTATCCAGCATGCTGATCAATCAATTTGTTTATCAAGAAAATCCAGACGGCACGACTCCCTTTTATGCCCTGGTGCGCGAAATCAATGGCAAAACTGCATTACTTCAAACTCTGAAGGATTACTCCCATCAGAAAAATAATGTATGGAGTATCACCGCGCGCAATCGCGAGCAAAACTTTGCCATGAATCTCCTCATGAATCCAGACATTGATTTTGTGACTCTGCTTGGTCAAGCTGGTACCGGTAAAACTTTACTTGCCCTTGCAGCCGGCCTCGAGCAAGTATTGGATAGTAAACGCTATAACGAGATCATCATTACTCGAGCAACCGTTCCGGTTGGTGAAGATATTGGATTTTTACCAGGCACCGAAGAAGAAAAAATGCAGCCCTGGATGGGCGCTTTTGACGACAACTTAGAGGTATTACATCGGAGTGACGACACTGCAGGAGAATGGGGTCGCGCTGCCACTCAAGAACTAATCCGTTCTCGGATTAAGGTTAAAAGCATGAACTTCATGCGAGGTCGTACATTTGTGAGTAAATTTCTGATTATTGATGAAGCTCAGAACTTAACACCTAAACAGATGAAAACGCTTGTTACACGAGCTGGTCCCGGTACCAAAATCGTATGCCTTGGGAACATTGCCCAAATTGACACTCCTTATCTTACTGAGGGCTCATCCGGCCTTACCTATGTGGTCGATCGTTTTAAAGGTTGGCGTCACAGCGGTCACATTACCTTGGCTCGTGGCGAACGTTCGCGACTAGCCGATCATGCAGCTGAAGCACTGTAATACCAATTTACTAGTCACAGCGGTGGTTGCACTGAGTGTATTAACACTCAGTGCTTGCTCCACCACCCCAACTCGTAAATCTGGCGGGGTGGTAAGTAACCCGCGTATTGCGCACTTTAAGAACGATACAAGCGTTGGTAACGAAGGTATTTCGATTGCAGCAATGGGCTTGGTCGGAGTCCCTTATCGTTATGGCGGCAACACCCCAGCAGGTGGATTTGATTGCAGTGGATTAATTGTTTACGTCTACAAAAACAGCTCGGGCATCAAACTACCAAGAACGATTCAGCAAATGAGTAATGTTGGCACTGGTATTGGGCAACAGGCTCCTGCGCCCGGCGACTTGGTGTTCTTTAATACCACTGGTGAGCGTTACTCTCATGCCGGAATTTATGTTGGCCAAGGCCGTTTTGTACATGCGCCTAGCGCAGGTGGCACAGTCCGTCTTGAACGGATTGATTCACCCTACTGGGCAGCGCGCTATACCGAGGCGCGCCGGATTACAGGCAATTAAAAGGGGCTAAACCCACCGCCGTACGAAGGTGTATTGGGGGCCAAGTTATCGAACTTAGTGAACTGTCCTTGCCAACTCAAGCGGACTGTACCAATTGGACCATTACGTTGCTTACCAATAATGACTTCGGCCACACCTTTATCGGTTGTGGTGTCTGGGTGATATACCTCATCACGATAAATAAACAAAATTAAGTCAGCGTCTTGCTCAATGGCTCCAGACTCACGCAGATCAGACATAACAGGTCGTTTATTGGGACGTTGCTCAAGACCACGATTAAGCTGAGATAAGGCGACCACTGGGCACTGCAACTCTTTGGCTAGCGACTTTAAAGATCTTGAGATCTCAGAGATTTCGGTGGCTCTGTTTTCTCCACCGCCACCCGAGCTACCACTCATTAATTGCAGATAATCAACCACAACCATTCCTAGGGTGCCGCCATAATTGCGCGCAATACGACGAGCGCGGGCGCGCAACTCGAGACAGGTTAAGGAGCCGGTCTCATCAATGAGGATTTGGGTATTACTCAGTCGTGCAATCGCATCAGTAACACGTGGCCACTCATCATCATTTAACTTACCAGTCCGCATCCGACTTTGATCAACTCGACCGACTGATCCAAGTAAACGGGTTGCTAGTTGCGCTCCAGACATCTCCATCGAAAATACAACAACCGGGAGACCTTCATGCAAGGCCACATTCTCAGCAAAATTTAGGGCTAACGCGGTCTTACCCATCGAGGGTCTGCCAGCCACAATGACCAGATCGCCTTTTTGCAGACCACTGGTTTGTTTATCGAGATCAATAAAACCAGTTGCGATTCCAGTAATGTCGCTACCGCCATCACGGTTAT
>JACCDV010320190.1_pt1 | contig 28430 bp, 28 predicted proteins | sample 7446131 | NCBI WGS metagenome assembly JACCDV01 (sample SAMN15323448, study PRJNA562643) | freshwater metagenome | isolation source: river surface water | place: USA:Blue River Watershed | collected 2017-08-17 | reverse complement strand
CGACCGGTCTCGCCGGTTGCAAATGGAGGCATGTTGTAGTGGAACATAAAGCGATCGCGGTACTCGCCTTCGAGCGCATCAATAATTTGCTCATCGCGTGCTGTTCCAAGAGTTGCAACTACTAAGGCTTGCGTCTCACCACGAGTAAAGAGTGCGGAGCCGTGGGTGCGAGGCAATACACCGTTGCGAATTTCAATGGGGCGCACGGTTCGAGTATCACGGCCGTCAATGCGTGGCTCACCATTGAGAATTTGGCTACGTACGATCTTTGCTTCGATCTCGAACAAGAGATTACCAACCTCTACTTCATCCACTTCACCGTCAGCGGCCAACTGGGTCATGACATTTGCAACCACTTCTTTAATCTTGGTGGAGCGAACTTGCTTTTGACGAATTTGATACGCATCCCGCAGTGGGCCCTCTGCCAAACTTTGTAACTTGGCGATCAAAGCTTCGTTCTTGGGTGCTGGTTTCCAATCCCACTCGGGCTTACCGGCATCACGCACCAGCTCCTGAATCGCATTGATCGCGATTTGTGACTGCTCGTGACCATACACAACAGCACCTAGCATGACGGCTTCAGATAACTGTTGGGCCTCAGACTCTACCATCAATACTGCTGCTTGGGTACCCGCCACAATCAAATCGAGTTCGCTCGTCGCTTGCTCGCTACGATTGGGGTTGAGTAAGTACTGGCCATCACGATAACCAACGCGCGCCGCACCCATGGGGCCATTAAATGGAATACCCGAAATTGCCAGGGCTGCAGATGATGCAATTAAAGCTGGAATATCAGCTGGCACATCAGGATTAATCGACATCACATGTACGACCACCTGGACTTCGTTATAAAAGCCTTCTGGGAATAATGGGCGAATTGGACGATCAATCAGACGAGAAATTAAGGTCTCGCCTTCGGAAGGGCGTCCCTCGCGACGAAAGAATCCCCCAGGAATCTTGCCAGCAGAATAGGTCTTCTCAATGTAGTCAACGGTTAAGGGGAAAAAGTCTTGGCCCTCTTTCGCTGTTTTAGCACCGACTACCGTGGCGAGCACCACAGTGTCATCCATATTGAGGAGTACAGCACCACTGGATTGGCGAGCAATCTCACCGGTTTCCATGGTGACGGTGTGTTGGCCCCATTGAAACGTTTTTACAACTTTATGAAACATTGACATCTTTTTTTCTCCAAACATACGCACCGCGGATCCACAGCGCCGCGGTATCACTGGAGTGATTGTTTGATGAACCCAAGTGGGATGCCATTCCAGTGCGCCTCTTTTAAGAAGAAACGCATTGGAATGACACGATCCCTAGAAGCCGGTCATCTTGAACCACTCAAAGTAGAGCCTTGCCGGTTTGGCAACACCCTACTTCATTGCAATGCTGACAAAAACAAGAAATTACTTACGTAAACCTAGTTTGTCGATCAGCGCGCGATAACGGTCCAGATCCTTGCTCTTGAGGTAATCCAAGAGACGGCGACGGCGCGAGACCATCTTCAACAAGCCACGACGGCTGTGATGATCTTTTGCGTTTGCCTTGAAATGGGGGGTAAGTTCATTGATACGAGCGGTTAATAACGCCACCTGAACTTCGGGGCTACCCGTATCGTTTGCGCCACGCGCGTTTTGTTTGACGATTTCCGCCTTATTAATGTCTGCAACTGCCATCTTCATACTCCATACGTGCGGACACTCAAGCTTGCACCTGATATGCCGTGTTAATAAAAAGCTTTATAAATCAAAGCTTCAGCATTCTAACAGACCGCACCCTCCGATTGTGGGCAAAGCGGTCTGATAGTTAATAAAGTTATATAAATCAATAACTTATGATTTAAGGTGCCATCTGGGCATTGAGCTTGATCGCGCTGGGGTCGTGCAATTTGTTCAATGCCGCTAAATAGGCCTTGGCCGAGGCAGCAATAATGTCGGGGTCCATACCCACTCCATTCACAATACGACCCCCTTTAGAGAGCCGAACAGTAACCTCCCCCTGCGACTCGGTTCCTGAGGTAATGGCATTGACTGAGTAGAGCAAGAGTTCAGCGCCGCTTTGTACTTTGTTCTCAATCGCATGCAAGGTGGCGTCAACCGGGCCATTACCCTCCGCCTCCGAATGCACATCATGACCACCCATCTTGAACACCACCTTCGCCGATGGCTTTTCACCGGTCTCAGAATGTTGGTTCAAGGAAATGAAACTGAAGTGCTCATTCTGATCAGCCACTGAAGAGTCTGACATTAAAGAAATAATGTCTTCATCAAAAATCTCGGCCTTTTGATCGGCCAAAGCCTTAAAGCGGGCGAAGGCATCATTGAGCTCACTCTCCGACTCCAATACAATCCCCAACTCGGCAATGCGTTGCTTAAAGGCATTGCGACCAGACAACTTACCCAGCACGATGCGGTTGGTCGCCCAGCCCACATCTTCGGCACGCATAATTTCATAGGTATCGCGCGCTTTCAATACGCCGTCCTGATGAATACCTGATGCATGGGCAAAGGCATTGGCGCCAACCACTGCTTTATTCGGTTGCACCACAAAGCCCGTGATTTGCGAGACCAATTTAGAGGCTGGCACGATCTGCTTCGTATCAATGCCCACATCCAACTGAAAGAAATCCTTCCGAGTTCGTACCGCCATGACAATTTCTTCTAAGGACGTATTGCCCGCGCGCTCGCCAAGACCATTAATCGTGCACTCCACCTGGCGGGCGCCGCCAATATGCACACCAGCTAAGGAGTTGGCCACGCCCATCCCTAAATCGTTATGGCAATGCACGGACCAGATGGCTTTGTCTGAGTTCGGAATCCGAGTGCGCAAGGTTTTAATGAACTCGCCATAGAGTTCAGGAACGGCATAACCAACCGTATCAGGAACATTAATGGTGCTCGCACCCTCAGCAATCACTGCCTCCAAGACCCGGCACAAGAAGTCCATATCCGAGCGGTAGCCATCCTCGGGAGAGAACTCAATATCACCTGCCAAGTTTCTGGCAAAGCGAATGGATTTTTTGGCTTGCTCATACACCTGCTCCGGGGTCATACGCAATTTCTTTTCCATGTGCAAGGCGCTGGTTGCCAAGAACACATGAATACGTTTTGCATTGGCTGCCTTGAGGGCATCTGAAGCGCGAGTGATATCAGTCTCATTGGCACGCGCGAGTGAGCACACCACCGAGTCTTTCACGGCTGCAGCAACCGCAGAGATAGCTGCAAAGTCGCCTTCAGAGCTAGCTGCAAAACCGGCTTCAATCACATCGACCCGTAAGCGCTCGAGTTGACGGGCAATCCGTACCTTTTCATCTCGGGTCATGGATGCACCAGGTGACTGTTCACCATCGCGCAAGGTGGTATCAAAAATAATTAATCGGTCACTCATCATCTATTCCTTGTCTAAACATCCAATACTGGTTTTCTAAAACAAAAACCCCAGCGGTTTAGCTGGGGCTGGTTTGCGAACTTAGTGCCTTACTTCATGTGTCTAAGCGCGACCCGCCCCGAGCCGAAGGCCCAGTGCTAGAAGAAGTAGAAGCGCATTGAATTGATTCATCATGGAAATACTATACCCCATTTACTCAGACTTGGCTGCAACTGTGGTTTCTCCACCAATCCTGCGCCCCATCGCTCGTTCCCATAACCATAAAACGTAGCCAGAAAGGGAATAAACCACAAATAGGCCAAATAGAGTTAAGGGTGGGTTCGATGAAATCAAGACAAAACCGAGGATTAAAAGCACCATCACCCAAAACGGTACTCGATACCGAATATCCAAGGCTTTGCCACTGTAAAAACGGGCATTCGAGACCATGGTGAGTCCTGCATAAATCGTAATGAAGAAGGTTACTAACGGAATCGCAGAGTCCTTGACTGGTATCTTGTTATCGTCCGCCAACCAAATAAAACCAGCCAAGAGCGCTGCAGCCGCTGGACTTGGCAAGCCCTGGAAAAACTTTTTATCCACCACACCAATATTGGCATTAAAGCGGGCTAAGCGCAGTGCTGCGCCGGCACAATAGGTAAATGCTGCTAACCAGCCCCACTTACCAAGATCTTTTAAGACCCACTCGTACGCCACTAAGGCTGGGGCCACACCGAATGAGACCATATCAGCCAAAGAATCATACTGCTCACCAAACGCGCTTTGGGTGTTGGTCATTCGCGCGATTCGGCCATCCATGCCATCGAGCACCAGCGAAGCAAAGACAGCAATCGCTGCAACCTCAAAGCGATGGTTCATAGCGTTCACAATCGCAAAGAACCCGCAGAACAATGCCGCCGTCGTAAATAAATTGGGTAATAAATAAATGCCTTTGCTACGTGGACGCGGTGGCTCGACGACGAGATCATCCTCCGTCAAATCCTCCACAGAATCCCATTCCTCGCGTCGCGTATTTTTACTCCGCAGAAAACGAGAACGGTCCGGACGGAACTTGCGGCGTGGGGTCATGACTTAATCTAAACCCGGCAAACGTGCCAGCGCGGTATTGGTTGCAAAGACTTTCTCGCCAACACTCACTAAGGGCTCGGCCTCCAAAGGTAAATACACATCCACCCGCGATCCGAAGCGGATAAATCCATAGCGCTCACCGCGCTTGACGCGATCATTAGCACGGATGTAGCACAAAATGCGTCGCGCAACCAAACCTGCGATTTGCACCAAGGTGACCGTTTTGCCATTGGCATCAATCACGACCGCATTACGCTCATTCTCCGTCGAGGCCTTATCAATGCTGGCATTAAAGAACTTACCTGGAAAATAGGTGACCTGCTTAACAAGGCCACTCACGGCACAGCGATTGGAGTGCACATTAAACACATTCATGAACACGCTAATCTTTAAGGCTTCCCGATTGGCATACGGATCATGGGCTTTCTCAACCACCACAATGCGGCCATCGGCTGGCGATAAAACAAGATCCTTACCTAAGGGGGCAATTCGTTGTGGATCACGAAAGAACTGCAAGGTGAAGACAAAGAATAGCCACAATGGCCATGACCAGAAAAAACCAGCATAGCGATGCACTACAAAAGCTAAGACCCCAATCACAACCAGGTAGAGCCAGCCCTCTTTGGCAATGATGGGGTGTGGATACATCATCGGATGATTACCTTCTGAACTTAGTTCTTCGACTGGTCAACGAGTTTGTTCTTCGCAATCCAAGGCATCATGGCACGCAACTTCGCACCCACAACTTCGATCTCATGATCAGCAGTCAAACGACGACGCGAAATCAAGGTTGGTGCGCCAGCCCGATTTTCAAGGATGAAGCTCTTGGCATACTCACCCGTCTGAATGTCGTGCAAGGCCTTGCGCATTGCATTCTTGGTTTCCTCGGTCACAATCCGTGGACCAGTGACATACTCACCGTACTCTGCATTATTTGAAATAGAGTAGTTCATGTTAGCGATACCGCCTTCATAAATGAGATCCACGATGAGCTTTAACTCGTGCAAGCACTCAAAATAGGCCATCTCAGGAGCATAACCGGCCTCCACCAAGGTCTCGTATCCGGCTTTGATTAACTCGACGGTGCCGCCACAGAGTACCGCTTGCTCTCCAAATAAATCGGTTTCGGTCTCTTCACGGAAATTGGTCTCGATCACACCCGCACGGCCACCGCCATTGGCAGTTGCGTACGATAGAGCTAAATCACGTGCAGAGCCCGACTTGTCTTGATAAACCGCAATCAAATGGGGCACGCCACCGCCTTGAGTGTATGTGCTGCGCACAGTGTGGCCAGGAGCCTTAGGCGCAATCATGATCACGTCCAAATCCGCGCGAGGAATCACTTGACCGTAATGCACATTAAAGCCATGAGCAAACGCTAAAGCAGCGCCTTGCTTGATGTTGGGATGTACTTCGTTTTTATACACCTCGGCAATTTGCTCGTCAGGCAACAGCATCATCACAACGTCTGCGTCCTTCACTGCTTCAGCAACTTCTTTCACTTGCAAGCCCGCATTCGCTGCTTTTTTCCAGGATGCGCCGTCTTTACGTAAACCGACGGTGACTTTCACGCCGGAGTCGTTGAGGTTTTGTGCATGGGCATGGCCTTGCGAGCCATAACCAATGATGGTTACCTTTTTACCCTTGATCAGGGACAGATCGGCGTCCTTGTCATAAAAAACTTTCATACGATTTCCTTAAATTAAATACAGAGTGATTAAAACTAAACTTTCAGAATACGTTCGCCGCGCCCAATTCCCGAGCCGCCTGTGCGGACCGTCTCAAGAATCGATGCACGATCAATTGCACTAATGAAGGCATCCAACTTACTACTTACGCCTGTGAGCTCAATCGTGTAACTTTTATCAGTCACATCAATAATGCGGCCTCGGAATATATCCGCAGTACGCTTTAACTCCTCGCGCTCTTTACCAACGGCCCTCACCTTAATCATCATGAGCTCGCGTTCGATATGAGGACCCTCGGTTAAATCAAAGACCTTCACCACCTCGACCAAACGGTTGAGATGCTTGGTGATTTGCTCAATCACATCATCCGAACCAATCGTGACCAAGGTCATGCGCGACAAAGACGGGTCTTCAGTCGGCGCAACGCTCAATGTCTCAATGTTGTAACCGCGCGCTGAGAACAAACCAACGACGCGCGAGAGCGCTCCTGGCTCGTTCTCGAGCAAAACAGAAATAATGTGACGCATTAGAGATCCTCGCTTCCAAGCAGCATCTCGCTAATACCCTTACCCGCTTGCACCATCGGCCAAACGTTTTCCTGTGGATCAATCTGGAAATCCATAAATACGGTGCGATCCTTCAATTTGAGGGCCTCTTTGAGCGCTGGCTCCACATCGGCCTTGGTCTCAATCCGCATCCCCACATGGCCATAGGCTTCAGCCAACTTCACAAAATCGGGTAGTGAGTCCATGTATGAACTGGAATAGCGCTTGCTGTAGGTCAACTCTTGCCATTGACGCACCATGCCTAAATACCGATTGTTTAAGGAAACGATCTTAATCGGCGTGTTGTACTGAGTGAGCGTTGAAAGCTCCTGAATACACATCTGGATCGAACCCTCTCCGGTAATGGTGACGACCTCCTGATCAGGGAACGCCTTTTTAATTCCCATGGCATAGGGCAAACCAACGCCCATGGTGCCTAAACCACCCGAGTTAATCCAGCGACGCGGTTCATTAAACTTATAAAACTGGGCCGCCCACATCTGATGTTGGCCAACATCTGAACACACAAAGGCATCGCCCTTAGTCAACTCCCAAAGCTTCTCAACCACGTATTGAGGCTTCACGATTTGCGAGTCACGATCGTATTTCAAGCAATCGCGCTTCTTCCATTCATTAATCTGATCCCACCACGCCTTCACCTTCGCTTGATTCTTGCGTGCTGGTGCCGCTCTTAATTGCGCGCTCATGTCGACCAAAATCTCTTTGAGATCACCGACAATCGGAACGTCCACCTTAACGCGCTTTGAAATCACCGATGGATCAATATCAATATGAACAATCTTGCGTGGATGGCTAGCGAAGTGTGCTGGGTTTCCAATCACGCGATCATCAAAACGGGCGCCGATTGCAATCAACACATCGCAGTGCTGCATGGCCATATTGGCTTCATAGGTGCCATGCATTCCAAGCATGCCCACAAACTGCTCATGCGTGCCCGGGAATCCACCCAAGCCCATGAGAGTATTGGTTACGGGATAGCCCAAGAGTTCGGCAAACTCTTTAAGCTCTTTGGCAGCTTCGGCCATGATGATCCCGCCACCCGTATAAATATAAGGCCGCTCAGCCTCTTGTAATAAAGAGACGGCTTTGCGGATTTGGCCGCTATGACCCTTGATCACCGGATTGTACGAACGCATGCTCAAACTATCGGGGTAAACAAAAGGTGCTTTAGTGGCCGAGATATCTTTTGGAATATCGACTAACACGGGGCCAGGACGACCAGTGCGTGCAATATGAAAAGCCTTTTTAAGTGTGATGGCAAGGTCATTAATGTCCTTGACCAAGAAATTGTGTTTGACGATGGGTCGTGTAATGCCCACGGTATCGGCCTCTTGAAAGGCATCCTCACCAATCGCGTAGGTTGGCACGTTACCGGTGATGATGACCATCGGAATCGAATCGGTGTAAGCGGTCGCAATCCCAGTGACCGCATTCGTGACTCCTGGGCCGGAGGTAACCAATGCCACACCGACCTTACCGGTGGCACGCGCATAGCCATCAGCTGCATGAACTGCCGCTTGTTCGTGACGAACCAAAATATGTTCAAACTTATCTTGTTTGAAGATCTCGTCGTAAATAAAGAGAACCGCACCACCAGGATATCCCCATACGTACTCCACCCCCTCGGCATGCAAGGCATGCACCAACATCTCAGCACCAATCATTTCAGGGGCGGATTGTTTTGTGGGGCTTGGGTTAGAGTCGGTTTGAGACCCGGTTGCGGCCTGACCACCTTTGGTGGCTAAGAATTCAGCATTACTCGTATTCATTGTCATTTTCCTTTGCAATTTTCGGCAAAAAATTGTTTAGGCTGTTCTGTCCCTTACTTATGGTCCGGGTTCGAACGGCACTGCCGCAAAGAAAAAAGACTGCCACTTCTTGGATGGTCTCTTTGCGGTAAGCTCTCCATTGTAAAGCAATAGCCTAGAATGAGCGAGTTTAGGCACTATTTTGGGTCGAAAACGAATAACGAAACCACAAAAACACACTCATTAATCCGCAGTAATTCACATGGCTTCTGCCCAAGAACTCGACCAATTTCTGGCTGGCATTGAGAAAAAAGCCTTCAAACAGGCCGTCTATGCAGTTCGGGATGAGGCCGCTGCCCTTGATGTGGTGCAAGATGCCATGATTAGCTTGACTCAAAAATACGGCGATCGGCCGGCCGCAGAGCTGCCACTGATTTTTACCCGAATTCTGCAAAATCGGATTCATGACTGGTTTCGTCGCCAAAAAGTGCGCTCCGCCCACGAGACCCCCTTCTCAGCATTGGGATCGGGTAATGATGGCGAGGAAGACTTTGATCCTTTGGAGCTTATTGAGATCCGGGATGGAGGTCCAATACCCCTAGATGCCAGTGCGGCATTAGCCAATCAAGAGTTATTGGCTATCCTTGAGGCAGAAATATCAAAATTGCCAAGTCGTCAACGAGAGGCCTTCCTCATGCGTTATTGGGATGAACTGAGTACTTCTGAAACAGCCCTTGCCATGGGATGCAGCGAGGGCAGTGTAAAAACCCATTGCTCCCGAGCCGCCCACACCTTGGCAGCTGCATTGAAGGCCAGAGGAATTGTGTTGTGATGATGAACAAGAATAAACAAAATTTAGATCCAGTTGAGCAAGAGTTTGGAAAGCGGGTAACCCGTCTATTAAGCGCTCAATCAGAAAATCTCAGCAGCGATATCCAATCGCGCTTGCAAGATGCTCGTGCGACCGCGCTCAGTCGCGCCAAGCCTGAACCTGTATTTGTTGCACAACTCCAAACGACGCATCGTAGCTTTCGGACCTCATCTTGGAATAAACCCATATGGTCATTCACTGGTTGGCTCGTACCCATTACCGTCGTAGTTCTTGGCTTAATTGCCATCACCGAATGGCAAGAAGACTTGCGCATCAATGATATTGCCAATGTCGATATTGCCCTCCTAACCGATGACGTTCCACCCGATGCATTTGTTGATAACGGCTTTATGGCGTTCCTAAAACTAAAGACCCTCGCCAAACCAGAGACGGATGATAAAAAGTCCGACGACGAAAAAATTTAGCGATGCAATTTCGACTTCTAGCACCAGCCCTTCTCACTCTCTTCATCGCACTGTCGAACTCTGGGGCTCATGCGCAGAATACTGGAGTAACCCAGCCCTCCCCGACAACTGTTGGCAAGAAAGTCGATAAGCTCGCCTGGAATCAATTAAACCCACTGCAGCAAACCGTACTTGCGCCATTGGAGAGTGATTGGGAAACCTTGAGCAATGACCGTAAAACAAAATGGTTACGGGTCGCGAATCGCTACCCCTATATGACCTCCCCCGAGCAAGAACGGCTCCAGGGACGAATGGCCGATTGGGCAAAGCTGCCCCAAAAAGATCGGCGTATCGCACGCGATAACTATCTGACGAGCCTACAAATCCCAGCGGAACAAAAAGCGGCTGCTTGGGAAGCTTATCAACAACTCTCCGAAGAAGAAAAGCAAAAGCTTGCTCAGCAAGAACTCAATAAAAGAAAATCAAGCGCAGCTACCGCACCTGCAATTCAGCCGCGCGCAGTCATCAATACCCCCTCAGGGCCCGCACCAAACTCCACAATCAAATAAACTCTGGGGATGAACCCCGCAGAGCTCAATGCCTTACCGCCACCTCGATTTTGGCGACGCGTATTTTGTAATCTTTATGAACAACTTCTACTGGTTGGAGTATTAGCGCTCACCTTTATGGTCCCCAATTTATTAATCGGGGTTCTATTTGGTATCGCGATCCCCAGTTGGCTCAGTTTTTTCTACTTATATGGTGTGCTGGGGTTTTACTTTGTCTGGTACTGGCGACGCAACGGACAAACCTTAGCCATGCAAACCTGGCGCATCCAAATCGTCGCTGAGGATGGCGGTCTGCTAGCCAAAAATCAGGCGCTGTGGCGCTACGTCTACGGCTCGCTGTGGATCGTACCCTGCCTCATCATCCACGCCATCTATCCGCTACGGGGTTGGCAAATCATTGGGCTCCTGTTTGCGGTTTCTCTTTTCCTTTGGCCGCTCAGTATGTATTTGGATCGCAAATATCGTCAAGGCATACCCGATCGCATGGCACAAACGAAGTTAATTCAGTTGCCACCCAAATCAAAGGTTAAGGAGGCCGCCGCTCCAAAAGCGGACTAAACCTCGCGTAGACATTCCATCGTGCTCGCGGTCTGGATCTTTTGCTGTAAACGAAAACCAGCCAGCAAACTGACGCACACGCCCAAAACAATACCAAGTCCAATTGCTGTACCAAAGGAATAGAACTCAATTTCCAATAGGTAGCGGCCGAAGGCCCACGTAGTAGCGCTTGCTGCCAAGCCGCCTAATAGTCCCGATAGAAATCCAATGGTGGTGAGCTCAATGACCACGAGCTGCGCCAAGGTTCGTTTTGATGCCCCCACTGCCTTAAGCAGAGCCGCATCCCGAAAACGATCGTCTTGCGTAGATCCAATTGCAGCAAAGAGCACCAAAATAGCAGCACACAAGGTAAACACCAATAACAAACCCAATGCGCTCGCTAGACGATTTAAGACCTCCTGAATTTGACGAATCGAGTTCTCAATATCAACAATCGTCAAATTAGGATAGGTCTGAGCTAACTTGAGATCCAAGTTCTCACGCTCTCTGGGTTGGTGATAGGAGGTAATCCAAGATTTAGGGAAATCATCCAAGGCCGCAGGCGGAAAGATCACAAAGAAATTAACCTGCATGGATCCCCAATCGAGCTTGCGCATCGAGGTAATGGGTGCAGTAATTTTTTGGCCAGCGATATCAAAACTCATTTGATCGCCCATGCGCAGATTCAGGGTCTTCGCAATACCACTCTCAATCGAAATTTGTGGAGTTGCCGAATTGCCAAACCATTGACCAGAAACCAATTGATTGTCACTGGGTAATTGATTGGTATACGAGAGATTAAATTCTCGATCAACCAAGCGGCGTGCATTGTCGGTTTGATAGTTATCGGGCATGACCTCACGCTCATTGATATGCGTGAGTCGACCCCGAACCATCGGATATAGTTGCGCCTGCGCAATGCCACCGATATTTAACATGCGCTGCACGTCTGCCTTTTGATCATTTTGGATATTGATCAAAAATCGATTGGGGGCATTATCAGGGACATTAGCTTGCCAACTTTGCAATAGGTCTTGGCGTAACAAAAAGATCAGTAAGAGTGCCATGATGGCCAATGCCAAAGAGCTCACCTGAATCATGGCAAAAGCAGCGCGGCGCGATTGTGTACTAATCGCAAAGCGGGTCACAAAGCCAATCCTCGCTAGATAGCGTGATTGGCTAAAGCGCTCGAGGCCCCACAGACCAAGCCAAGCGAGCCCGGCAAAGAGTAAGGCGCCAATCCCAAATGAACCGGTTGCCCAAACGAGTAACTTCAGGTCGCGGGTTGCCCAAAAGACCAAAGCCAAGCAACTAATGAGTCCAAATAGCGCAATCGATTTGGCCGCTAACGGTACTTTGCCAAACTCTCGACGCACTAGACGCAATGGAGAGATCTGACTTAAGGTCAAGATTGGTGGCCCAGCAAAGCCAAAGAGGAGTAACAGAGCAAATGCAATGCTCCAGACCACCGGCCAAACCGATGGCAAAGGTAGACGAGTTTGAATAAGCCCCCCCAGGAGCTGCATTAAGGCTTCTTGAGCAAACCAACCGATCAATCCGCCAAGAATGGTGGCTACCACGCCAATGAGGGTAAGAACAAGCAGTTGCTTGCGCAAAATCTGTCCCTGACTCGCGCCAAAGCATTTCCATACCGCACAACTATCCGCTTGCTTGAGAACATAGCGTCTGGCTGCAAGTGCAATTGCCAAGGCGCAGATCAGTGCTGTCATTAAGGCTACTAGTGATAAAAAGCGCTCTGCTCGCTCCAAGGTCTTGCGCATCATCGGCTGAGCATTTTCCAAGGACTCAATCCGAATACCGCGCAGTTTTTCTTGCTCAATATGATTGAGAGCCCAATCTTGATAGTCCCGGATTTGACGATCTGTTCCAGAAACCAGTAGGCGATAGGTAACGCGACTTCCAAAACCAATCAGCCCAGTGCTTGCCAAATCATCAATACTGATCATTGCTCGAGGTGCAAAGTTCATAAAAGCTGCACCACGATCCAGTTCTCGCACTATCACCGCATCAATCCGAAATTGACGATCGCCGATGTTTAGTGAGTCACCTAACTTGGCACGCAGAGAAATCAACACAGCCGGGTCAACCCAAACCGTATTTTTAGGAGGCATCCCAGTGACCTCTTCAATCGATCGCTCGTCGACCCTGCCATCAATGACTTGACGACTAATTTGCAACTGGCCCCGAAGAGGATAAAGAGCGCTCACCGCTTTTAATGAACTTAATTTACTTTCCCCGCCATGGCTCACCATGCTTGGGAATACGACTGTTTGGGCAATGTTGAGCTTTTTGGACCTTGCCTCCTCAATTAATGCAGGCGAGATCGGCTGATCCGCAGCAATTAATAGATCGGCAGCCAGCAGTGTACGGCCATCGATTTCAAAACTGCGTTGGAGCCGATCGGCCAAAAAGCTAACGCTAGAGAGCGCAGCTACTGAAAGCACGAGGGCCACAAAGAGCCAAAAGAGCTCTTTGGCGCGCAGCTCCTTAAAGAGCATCTGCATCTGTATTAAATGCTAGGCACCTGACCGCCATCCACCCGTATTACTGACCCCGTAATGTAGGAAGCGTTTTGACTCGCCAAGAATGCAGCGGTATCGCCATACTCTTTTGGATCACCATAACGGCCTGCGGGAATGGTCTTCAGACTGGCACTTACGACCGCATCGTAAGAGATGTTCTCACGCTTAGCGCGCGCTTCATCAAGTTGGCGCAAGCGATCAGTGGCCACGCGACCTGGCATGATGACATTGACAGTCACACCATCGGCTGCCACCTCGGCAGCCAAGGTTTTGGACCAACCTAGTAACGCGGCACGAAGCGTATTCGAAATTGCTAAATTACGAATTGGCACGATGGCTCCAGAAGTGGTACTGGTAATAATCCGGCCCCATCGACGCTCGCGCATGCCCGGCAGGACCCGATCGGTAATTTTCATGAGGGAGAGAACCATCTCCTGAAAACTTTTTTGCCATAGCTGTGGATCTTGACCGCTCGCCGTTGTGGGTGGCGGCCCCCCAGTGTTATTAATCAAGATATCAATTGGGCCTAGTTGGCTCTCAACCGTTTGAACATGGCCATCAATCGCATTGAGATCGGCGAGATCCCAATTTAAGGCAAGCGCCTTGCCGCCAACCGATTCAATCATTTTGACCGTTTGCGCGAGACCCTCGGCATTGCGACCGGTTACTGCAACGTGTACGCCTTCACGTGCCAAAGCAGTCGCCATGGCTTGCCCTAAACCACGGCTTGATGCCAGCACTAACGCGGTCTTTCCTTTAATTCCCAAGTCCATCGTGCATCCCCTTATTCGTTGTTTTATTGATTGATTGACTTCATCTGAACCAATGGTTTTGGCAGGTTCTTGGTACCCGCATCCAAATCGGCTTCAAACCGCTGCAAGATAGTCGCAAACGCTTGTTGCAAACCATTAGCTAGCGTATTGGGACGATTATCCTTTAAAGGAACGCGCTGTGTGTAACGGCTGTTCATCAAGATGGGATTTTGGGAGCCTGAGGACAGAACGACCAAATAGAACTCGATGCTAACAACCGCTTCTGCTTGATTGCGATAGTCCCCATAAAACTCAGTGACATTAACCTGGAGGGTGTAATACGGAAAGAAGGTGTTACTTTGATTAACAGTTGCTTTAAAAATATTGGCGTCACTGATCCACTGACGCGTCGCATTACCAACCATCTCCGCTGGACTGGAAATATAGCCGTTATAGAAATCCTTCTCATAGCGCTGATCGGCCAAGCGATAAACCATGGATTTACTATCAAATGGTCCATTGACCGATACTGGCCCAACCTTTAACCAAAAATCGGTATTGGGTTTACGGGGCTCCCCAGTTCGCTTTGGATCAATCAACCAAGTGCTAGTTTCAAGATTGGGTCGGGTGGGGGCGCAAGCCGCCAAGATAGAAATGCCAGTCAACAGGACCAAGACTCGCGTGAGGCGACGTAATGCAAAGCTCATTTTTGAACTCCAGTTTGGGGCAAGGTAATGCGCGGTGGGGGCTCTCCCCAAACCATGCTGCTCGGATATCGGCTAGCCACTTTGGCAAAATCATTCAACTGATCGGTAATTTGCTTGAGATTATCGATTGAGGTAATGGTGTCGCCTTGCATACTCGATAAGGTTTGACGAAGAATGACCGTGGTCGCAATCACTTCGCGCATCAAGAGCTCAAGCTCTGCTTTATTAGCGACCTCATCAATTCTGCCAAGCAATACATTTAAGCGCTCAACCGATTTTGCGATCCCGGAATTGTCTTTACCATCGCCACCAATGATGGTGTTGAGATTGGTCAGCAGCACATCAAATTTTTTCTGAGTTTCTGCTAAATTCATCTCGCCCAAGTTATCCAATACCTTACGAATTCCTGAGAAAAAAATGTCGGTCTGACTAGGTAGGGAATCAATCACTAAATACTCAGGTTTCCAGTTATATGGGAGAGACTTATAGTTATTCATATCACGCACGTAGTCGAGCTCGACATAATTCACGCCGGTAATCCCCTGACTTTTCACACGAGCGCGCAAGTCCTTTGGTAGTTGCTTAGTGGGTCCTAATAATTTTTCTTCATCACCATCAATCAGCATCCGCACTACGACATACTCCTTGCGCTCAGGGAACGGTTCATTGGACTCATACAAGGCACCTGACAAGCCAATAAAGGTTACTTGCCCCACTTTCACCCCCCGAAATCGTACTGGGGCACCTACATCTAATCCCGTAATTGATTGCTCAATATAAGTCTCCGCCATCGTTGTTTTCTTAAAGAGCTGGCCAGTTCCAAACACCAAAATCAAGGCAAGAATGGCAGCAAAGCCGGCAAACACAAACAATCCCAAGCGAAAGTAATTTGGATTCGATTGACTCATGCTGCTTCCTTCGACATAACGCGATTAAAAAATTGATGCACTTTGGGATCGGTACTGGTATCTCGTAAGACACGAGGATCGCCTTGCGCAATAATACTTTTAGTATCTTTATCTAACATAATCACTCGATCCGCAATCGCATAAATACTGGCCAACTCGTGGGAAACGATCACAAACGTGATGCCCAAATTTTTGGCCAAATCCAAAATGGTCTGATCTAAATCAGCGGATGTAATCGGGTCAAGGCCAGCGGACGGTTCATCTAGAAACAAAATCTTCGGGTCTAAGGCCATGGCGCGCGCGATCGCCGCCCGCTTTTGCATCCCTCCGCTAATCTCATTGGGCATGTAATTGGCATAGGGTAATAAACCCACTAGGTCTAATTTGCAACGCGCCAATAAGTCCATCTCGTCATCGCTGAGGTCGGTGTACTCCTCCATAAAGAGTCGGACGTTTTCAAGGAGGGTCATCGAACCAAATAATGCGCCTTGCTGATACATCACCCCAAAATGGGTCATGATGTCTTGGCGTTCCTGACCAATCGCTTGGGTAATGTTCATCCCTTCAATCCAGACATCGCCGGCAAGAGGTTGATAGAGTCCAAACAGATTTTTAAGTAAGCTCGATTTTCCACAACCGGACCCGCCAAGAATAATAAAGATCTCCCCATCGGCTACCGAGAAATTAAGGTTTTGTAACAGCACCTTGCTGCCATAGCCAACGGTTAGATTTTTGACCTCAATTGGATTCATTAGAAACCTGTTCGATACGAGACATAGGCAAAAATACCATCTACCACTGTAATCAGCACAATACTACTTACTACCGCACGCGTGGTCGAGATACCCACTGCGGCTGCTCCAGTGCCCGTTTGCATGCCCCGCAAGCAACCCACACTCGCGACCACGACACCAAATAGGGTGGCCTTGGTTAATCCAGAAAAAATATCCTCCAGTAGCACAGTATTGAGCACACCTTCATAAAAGTTCACCAAAGGTACGCCATAGATCAACATGGTGAGCGAGGATGAGAAGACGCTAACTAAGTCGGCATAAATGGTCAAGATGGGTGCCACAACCAAACCTGCTAAGACTCGGGGTAGAACCAAAAAACGAATGGGGTTTAATCCAGCGGTTACTAAGGCATCCACTTCACTGTTGACGGTCATAGTACCGATTTCAGCTGCAAAGGCGGCAGAGGATCGACCTGCCAATAGGATGGCAGTAATCAAGGGTCCCAACTCCCGAAAGATCCCCAAGGAAACGAGCGGACCGACAAAGGTAATGGCTCCAAACTTTTCCATACCAATGGCTGACTGAAAGGACAAAATCACACCAATCAGAAATGCCACCAATCCAACAATCGGCATTGCCGCAAGACCCGCTTGTACGGCAACGCTGGCAAAATCTTGCCAACGGACTTTTAGGGGATTGCGTGCAGCCCAAGCGAGTTCGCTGGCAACTTGGCCAGTAAAAAAGATAATGTCTCGAATATCGTTCCAGAATAAGAGGGTTGCTTTGCCAGTTTTCACTAGCAATCCCTCATCTGGAACCGCATCCTCCTTCGGAAATAATTTCTCAAACGGTGCAAAGCGTTTTAATTGATTTTGATGGGTGGCACTAAATCCCTGCAGTTCGATCGCCCCACCGTGCAAGGCTTGGGCATGATGCAAATCAATGATGAATGCCAAACCTGCACCATCAATGTACTCAATGGCTGCACCATTAATTTGCAGCGTTTTACTCTCGGCCCCCTGCCCCAACCATTGCATTTGCCGATTGCGAACGTCTTGCCAGGTGTGCCCCAAGGTATCAGCACTGATTCGGCCCGATAGGGTTACACAAGCAATCGCTCCGGATACATGCCAGCTTGCAACCGGGATTGATGAAGTGATGGTGGTAGATGAAGCCATATTCTGACTATTAAAGCAAAGAATCGTGACTTACAAAAAATCTGCCACAAGGGCAGATCTAGGAATATGGCGCGGCTGGCAGGATTCGAACCCACGACCCCTTGGTTCGTAGCCAAGTACTCTATCCAACTGAGCTACAGCCGCATGAGGCAGAATTATGCCATGGATACGAAGAACTACATCACACCGGCTGGGCATGAGGCTTTAAAAACCGAGCTTTTGCAGCTTTTGGACCAAGAGCGCCCACAAATTGTGCAGGTGGTGCATTGGGCAGCATCCAACGGGGATCGCTCTGAAAACGGTGATTACATTTACGGCAAGAAGCGTTTACGTGAGATCGATCGGCGCATTCGCTTCCTCAATCAACGTCTTGAGAATGCTGTGGTGGTCAATAACCAAGAACGTATTGCAAATGGCGGCGATCCCGAGCAGATCTTCTTTGGAGCAACCGTTGTTTATAGTGATGGTGACGGGGTTGATACCCAAATTCGGATTGTTGGCATCGATGAGGTCGATCTTGAGAAAGGCTATGTGAGCTGGATTTCGCCAATTGCGAAAGCACTAATCAAGGCCAAAGTAGGCGATACGGTCCGCATTCAAACGCCAGCAGGTGCCAAAGAAATTGATATTCTGGATGTGCGTTACGAGGACTACTAAACGCTTTTATTACGGATTACCCGAAATACATCGGCATTCGCGCGCAGGCCCCGCAATACGCGCGAGAGATGCAAACGGTTTAATACCTGAATCGTGAAGCGCATCGTGACCGAGTCTTCTTTGTATTTATCGTCCATTGAGACATTGAGGATGTTCGAGTCAGCTGAAGTGATCGAACTCGCAACGCGGGCCAACACCCCTTTTCCTTGCTTAGTGTCCACTGTAATGGCCACATCAAACTCTCGGTTGGTATCTTTACTCCATTGCACACCAACCCACTTATCGCTATCTTTGGACAGCATGCGATGAGCTACCTTACAGTCCTGAGTGTGGATTTGCAGCCCCTCACCCTTACCAAGATAGGCCATGATGTCATCCCCAGGAATTGGATGGCAACAGCTTTGAAAGCTTACTGACATGCCCTCACGGCCATCCACGACGAGGGCTTGTGTTTGCGTCTCTTGATCAGAGCTGCCCCAATCATTTGAGCCCAAGCGCATTTGCTCCGCCCCGCCCTCTTCACCAATCAGAATTTTTAGACGGGTCGCCAACTCGGCAGCGGTACGTCGGCCCAGCACAATATTGACACAGACCTCCTCGCGCGATTTATCACCAGTCCAATGCAGTAACTTTTCCCAAATCTCGGGAGTAAGGAGCCCCGCATCAACTCCCTGTTGTCGCAATGCGCTCGCCAATAAACGTTCGCCTAACTGTAACGCCTCGGCATAGTGCTTGGTTTTCAATGAATGGCGGATCGCTGCTCGGGCCTTACCGGTGCGCACAAACTCTAACCACCCTGGATTGGGTTGAGAGGTTGTGGAATTGATCACTTCCACAATATCGCCATTTTTGAGTTCAGTGCGTAACGGTAGTTGTAAATTATTCACCTTGACTGCCACGCAGGTATTACCAAGGTCACTATGAATCGAGTAGGCAAAGTCGAGGGCTGTTGCGCCCCGTGGTAACGCCCGTATTTGCCCTTTGGGGGTAAACACATAGACAGCATCGGGGAATAAATCAATCTTGACGTGCTCTAAGAATTCTTGGGAGTCACCGCTGTTGTCCTGAATATCCACGAGCGACTGCAGCCATTGGTGCGCACGGTTTTGCACTTCACTCAATTCGGGTGAACCGTCCTTATAGGCCCAATGGGCTGCCACTCCAGATTCAGCTACGGCGTGCATATCCGCAGTGCGTACCTGAAACTCCACTGGCACTCCGGATGGACCCACTAAGGTGGTGTGCAAAGACTGATAGCCATTGAGTTTAGGAATCGAGATGTAATCCTTGAACTTCCCAGGCATGGGCTTATAGATAGCATGCAAAATGCCGAGGGCACGATAGCACTCATCCACGGTTCGTACCGTGACTCGGAACGCATAAACATCCAAAACCTGCGAGAAGCTCAAATGCTTACTACGCATTTTGTTGTAGATACTAAATAGGGTTTTCTCACGACCCTGCAAATCAACTTCGATCCCGGCTTTCGCAAACTGCATCCGTACCGTATCCAGAATCTTATCCACCATCTCACGGCGATTGCCACGCGCCTTCTTTACTGCTTTCTCAATGGCCCTAAAGCGCATGGGCATTGAGTGTTTAAAGCTGATGTCTTGCAGATCACGGTAGATTAAGTTAAGCCCCAGACGATGTGCGATCGGGGCGTAGATTTCCATGGTTTCCAATGCAACCCGGCGTCGTTTTTCAATCGGCACCGCATCGAGGGTGTGCATATTGTGGGTTCGGTCAGCTAACTTGACCAAGATGACCCGCACATCACGGGCCATGGCCATAAACATTTTCCGAAAGCTCTCAGCCTGGGCCTCGGCATGACTTTGAAACTCTAATTTATCGAGTTTGGTTAAACCCTCAACTAGCTCAGCCACCTTCGCCCCAAACTGATTCACGAGGTCAGTCTGGGTGCAACCAGAATCCTCAATCACATCATGGAGCAAAGCGGCCATGATGCTTTGGGCATCTAAGCGCCAGGTTGCACAGAGCTCAGCGACTGAGACCGGATGGCTGATGTAAGGCTCTCCGCTATGGCGATATTGGCCTAAGTGCGCGGCATCCGCAAACTGAAAGGCCTTCTTAATTTGGTTAATTTCCTCGGGCTTCAGATAATGAAGCTTCTCGGTCAAGCTCGTAATCGATACAACTTGCTGCTTAGGCGGCAAAGTCGGTTGCGAGGTAGGGCCAAAGAGATGGCGGCTGGATTGCTCCAGCAAAGAGGCAATCACGCTTTGAGCGGGATTTGCGCTTGGTAAAGGCTTAGCTGTGCGAATCTGGCTAGACGAGACTTCGTCTAGCGAACCCGTTGTGGTGACTGTAGACGCCACAGCGGGACCCCCGGATTAGAGAGGTACTTTGGTCAGCATATCCCGATCGGTTACCCCAACAGCGATCTCACGCAATGCAACCACGGTTGCCTTATCTTTTGCGTCGACTCGGGCTGCGTGACCCTGAACCAATTGGCGGGCCCGATAGGTGCCAGCGAGGACTAACTCAAAACGATTGGGAATGGTTTTTAAACAATCTTCTACGGTAATACGGGCCATTCTGAACTCACTTATTTAGATTAATACCGATAGGATACCCGATGACAGCCCATCATGCCCCAAGTCGCTTGACTAAGGCTGGATAACGGGCCATCATCGGCCCCGTCCGTAGCCGGCTGGCTGCCACAATCGCCTGCAGGTCTTTTAAGGCGTCGGCAAAGACCTCATTAATCACAATAAAGTCGGCTTCGTGAGCATGTTGCAGCTCAATATGAGCGGCTGCAACGCGCTTGGCAATCGTGATCTCATCGTCCTGGCCGCGCTTGTGCAAACGCTCCGCAAGAGCCTCAATAGAGGGTGGGAAGATAAATACCCAAATCGCTTGGGGAATTAGTTTACGAATTTGCTGTGCGCCCTGCCAATCAATTTCCAGGATCACATCCTGACCTTGTTGCATTTGACCTTCTATCCACGAACGCGAGGTGCCATAGAGATTGCTGTGCACCTCGGCGGACTCCAGAAAATCACCGGCCGCTTGTTTGGCCAAAAAGGTTTCTTTGGTAATAAAGGAGTAATCACGCCCATCCAACTCACCGGCACGCGGTGCACGCGTAGTGAACGACAGCGAAAGCTGTAATCGATGATCGGACTCCAATAACGCATTGACTAAAGAGGATTTGCCAGCCCCCGAAGGGGCCACGATCATCAGCATACTGCCCTGATAGGTGGTTGGAGCACTCATGGTCATCACTCTAAATTTTGCACTTGCTCGCGCATTTGCTCAATCAATAATTTGAGCTCCAAGGCAGTGTTCGTGCAATCCTCATGGACCGCCTTGGATCCGAGGGTGTTTGCCTCGCGATTAAGCTCCTGAATTAAGAAGTCTAAACGCTTACCGACAGCCCCGCCCTCTGCCAGGGCCGTCCTTGCAACCTGGATATGCGTTTTGAGACGAGCCAATTCTTCGGCAACATCAATCCGTACTGCATATAAGACAACCTCTTGCCGGATACGCTCCATTAGCTCAGCATTAAAGGGGATATTGGCTTGGGTTGCATGCACGCCCAATGCTTCCTCGATCCGAGTGACTAATTTATTTTGGTAGAGGGTCACGATTTCTGGGATGCGGGGCTCAAGCCGGGTAACCATGTCTTGCATCGCATCGAGAGCATTCGTTAATACCTTAGCGAGTGCTTGGCCCTCGATTTGCCGTGATTGGATTAATTGCCGTAAGGCCTCTTCGCCAGCCTTTAGGGTGGCACTTTGCCATTGATCCTCGGCGGTCTCCGATTCGGTTACAACACCCGGATAGCGCAGGATATCGGCGACGCGCAACTCTTCGGCCGCAGGAAATTGCCCCTGAATCATGGCTTGTGCATCTTTTAAGGCGATCAACTTTGCTGGATCGATCGAGATGGTTTGGGAGCGCGCATGCTCACCAGTGCTTTGCCGCCATGCAGCCCGAAACTCGACCTTACCGCGCTTTAAGTGCTTATTAAGGAGCTCACGCAAAGCGCCTTCAGCAGCACGACACTCATCGGGTATCCGAAAGCTCAAATCCAAAAAGCGACTGTTGACCGCCCGGATCTCAACCTGCAGATTCGCATACCCCCCCTCGCCCACTTCAATGGGATGGGAAGCGCTGCCGTAGCCAGTCATGCTCGATATCATGTAGGCATTGTAAATTGCAAAAAAGGAACTCCTACATGAATCGTCCTAGCCAACGCCAAGCACGCGATCTGCGGCCCATCACCATTACCCGCTCTTTTACAAAACACGCAGAGGGTTCGGTTCTTATTGAGTTTGGGGATACCAAAGTTCTTTGCACGGCAAGCGTTCTTGAAAAGGTGCCGCCCCATCAAAAAGGCTCTGGCGAGGGTTGGGTCACCGCGGAATACGGCATGCTACCCCGCTCCACCCATACTCGCTCTGATCGTGAAGCCGCCCGGGGCAAGCAAAGTGGGCGAACTCAAGAGATTCAGCGATTGATTGGACGAGCCATGCGCAGTGTCTTTGATCTCAAATTACTCGGTGAGCGCACCATTCATCTCGATTGCGATGTATTGCAAGCCGATGGCGGAACGCGGACTGCGGCAATTACCGGCGCCTATGTGGCTGCCCGCGATGCGGTCAATCATTTGCTCAATCAGAAGATGATTGCCTCCGACCCGATGATTGATAGTGTTGCGGCGATCTCGGTAGGTATCTACCAGGGCGTTCCGGTTCTCGATCTCGATTACGCAGAGGACTCAGAGTGCGACACCGATATGAACGTGGTGATGACCGGTCGTGGCGGTATGATTGAAGTGCAAGGAACCGCTGAAGGCACTCCATTCTCGCGTACCGAACTCGAGGCATTATTAAATCTTGCCCAAGCAGGTATTGAGGAATTAACACGCATCCAGAAAAGCGCCTTAGCCGCATGAGTCGACGGTTGGTCTTAGCTTCGAATAATGCTGGGAAGCTCAGAGAGTTTGCACAACTATTTAAACCCTTTGCGATTGAACTCATCCCCCAGGGGCAGCTTGGGATTAGTGCGGCAGAAGAACCCTTTGACCGCTTTATCGATAATGCGCTAGAAAAGGCACGCCATGCCAGCAAGCTCAGTGGTCTACCCGCCATTGCCGATGACTCCGGCATTTGTGTGGATGCCTTAGGTGGTGCGCCCGGTGTTCGCTCAGCCCGCTTTGCCGGTGAGCACTGCTCAGACACCGATAACAACCAAAAGCTACTGTCATTACTCGCGGGCGAGCTAAATCGTAAAGCGCACTATGTATGCGCCCTAGTGGTGGTTCGCGAGGCCGATGATCCCAACCCAATCGTCGTTGAAATCCATTGGGACGGTGAGATCATCGACGAAGCGCGTGGTCAACATGGTTTTGGCTACGATCCCTACTTTTATGTCCCTAAACATCAGATGACCGCAGCAGAACTCAGCCCAGAGCGCAAAAATGCCATTAGCCATCGCGGCCAGGCGCTGATTCAGCTCATGGAGCAATTAGAGAAAGATCCGTTTTTTCAGAAAACCGATGATTAACTCTGGTATCGCACTAACCGCACTTCCCCCTCTCTCGCTCTATATCCACTTCCCATGGTGTGAGCGTAAGTGCCCATATTGCGACTTTAATTCGCATCAGGTTAAGGATGGTGGATTTAACGAGAGCCGGTATATCGAAGCGCTTATCTCAGATCTTCAAACCGAGCTACCGAATGTCTGGGGTCGTCGAGTTCACACGATTTTTATTGGGGGCGGCACTCCCAGTCTCTTATCCCCCAAGGGTCTTGATCATCTCTTATCGCACGTGCGGGCACTCATCCCGATGGAACCTCATGCAGAAATCACTCTCGAGGCCAATCCAGGTTCAGTGGAATCAGCGAAGTTTGCCGAGTTTGCTAGCATCGGCATTAACCGTGTGTCGCTTGGGATCCAGAGCTTTAACTCAGATCATCTCAAGGCGTTGGGGCGAATTCACAATCAGCAGGATGCGCGCCGTGCCATTGAAATCGCACACGATCACTTTGAACGCATCAATCTTGATTTGATGTACGCTCTTCCACAGCAAACCCTTGCCCAGTCACAAGCCGATCTCAGAGAAGCTCTGGCATTTAATACATCGCATCTATCGCTCTATCACCTAACACTCGAACCGAATACCTATTTTGCGAGTCACCCGCCAGCACTTCCGCACGAAGATGAGAGTGATGCCATGTTTGAATCCGCTCTAGAAATGTTGGCAGCGCATGGCTACGACCGATATGAGGTATCGGCCTATAGCAAGCCCAAACAACAATGCAAGCACAATCTCAATTATTGGGAGTTTGGTGACTATATTGGTATTGGTGCGGGTGCGCACGGTAAGATTTCCTATCCAAATCGCATCACACGGCAGATTCGTGAGCGCCACCCTGAGACTTATATGAGCAAGATGACTGAACAAGGTCATGCTGTCATTGAAAATCGTTTACTCACGCAAGACGATTTACCGTTTGAGTTCATGTTGGGAGCACTTCGATTAATGGATGGGGTGCCAACAAGTATGTTCTCGGAGCGAACGAGCCTCGGGCTTAATACGATTAGCAAACCAATTACAGAGGCTCTCCGCAAGGGGCTATTGGACGAAGATCCAACGCGACTCAAAGCTAGCCCACTGGGCATGCGCTATCTCAATGACCTGCAGGAATTGTTCTTGAAATAGATGATGGCGGAAGCGGTGAGATTCGAACTCACGGAGGACTTTCATCCTCGCCAGTTTTCAAGACTGGTGCATTCAACCACTCTGCCACGCTTCCTCTGAAGGAGCAATTATAGGGGAGTTGAAACTTGGATGAAGAATTGAGGCCTAAGGATTAAGTAAGCCCTTTAGATATTTCGCGATTGCCAAACTTGAGGTTAGTGCGGGTGACTCAAAGCCAAAGAAGTTGTAGAGGCCCTCAATACCATGCTCATTAGGGCCATCGATACGAAAGTCCCCTGCGGGTTGATCTTTCGAGACAATCTTGGCGCGCACCCCTGAATAATCGGCCTGCAACGCTCCGTCTTGAAGACCTGGCCAGTACTGTCGGATGGCTGCATAGAATCGCTCACCGCGAGCGGGATCGACTGCGTAATTAATTTGATCTTCCGCATCGATATCAAGCCATTCCACATCGGGGCCAAACTTAGCCTGCCCCGCCATATCGAGGGTCAAATGCACCCCTAATCCGCCCGGCTCTGGGACGGGATAAATTAAATGTCGAAAGGGTGACTTACCAGCTAAGGAGAAATAGTTGCCTTTTGCAAAATAGGCTTTGGGAATGTGCTCGGCCGATATTCCGTGAATGCGTTGCGCTACGGCCGGCGCACTCATACCCGCACAATTAATTAGATACTTAGTTTGCAGTTGTATCGCATCGGCACCGCCCACCTCTAGCTCAAACCCTCCAGGAATCACGCGTGCATGATTTAACGGAGACAAATAAGCAACCATTCCTCCTGCATCCTCAAAGCCGCCAAGCAATGAGAGCATATAGGCATGGCTATCGACAATGCCAGTCGTTTTGGACAAAATCGCTGCTGCAACTCGTAGATCGGGCTCTAGCGCATTGGCCTCTTTGGCTGTAATGAGGCTAATCTCACGTGCCCCATTTTGCTGGGCACGATAAAAAATACCGTGCAGATCATCAACCTGCTGTGGATCGCTTGCCACAATTAATTTACCGTAGCGCTGGGTTCCCACCTGATGGTCGCGACAATACTCATAGAGCATGCGATTACCCTCAACGCACAGTTTTGCTTTTAAGGAATCCTTGGGGTAGTAAATACCGGCATGGATAACTTCGCTATTTCTGGAGCTACTAATGGTTCCAAATGATGCTTCGCGCTCTAGCAATACGGTTTCATGACCTTGCAATGCCATTTCGCGGGCCACTGCTAAGCCCACAACTCCCGCACCAACGACGACACAATCCAGTTTATCCATATTAATTGCTTATTTTTTGATGCCAAATCGTACCATTTCACTGAAATTAAATCTTGATGCTTTCGAAGCCCTTATTGATAAAATCTATATATGACCGCATTCTCCAACGCAAAATCATTCGATAACCCCTCAACCGCGGTTTTTGGCTCTTTGCAAGCAGCTGGCATCGTATTGGATCTTGCCTATCAGGGGATTGGATCTGAAGATTGGAAGAACTTATTTGCCAAAGCCGAGCAAGCGCAGCTCAGCAATCATCTCCATGCTGTCTTTGCTGGCGAACATGTTAATACTAGTGAGCACCGCCCTGCACTTCATACGGCACTACGTAATCTCGATAAATCCCCAATACTGGTTGATGGCAATGATGTAATGCCAGAGATTGCCGAGGTTTGGCAACGAATCGAGGGTTTATGCAATAAATGGGTGGGGGTAACAGATTTAATTCATATTGGGATTGGGGGCTCTGACTTTGGCCCACGACTTGCAGTGCAAGCCTTAGCCCATTCAGCGCACAAATTCAATCGCGGGATGCGGGTTCATTTTGTGGCTAATGTGGATAGCGCAGAACTGAGCCATGTATTAGAACGTGCTCAGGCGAATAGCACTAAGGTACTGATTGTGTCCAAATCATTTGGCACGGCTGAGACCTTAATGAACGCACGCGCTGTTCTTAATTGGTTCAAAGCGAAGAACCTCACGAGCTCGCAGATCCAAAACTCCCTATTTGCAATTACTAGCAATGTCCAAGCGGCAGAAGACTTTGGCATTCAAGCAGAGCATGTCTTTCCATTTTGGAATTGGGTAGGTGGGCGATTCTCGGTATGGTCTGCGGTTGGTCTGCCCATTGCTTTGCAATATGGGTTTGAGACCTTCAAACAATTTTTGTTGGGAGCCAATCACATGGATCGCCATGCGATCAGTGCTCGTCCCAATCAAAATCTCCCAATCCTAATGGCATTGGCTTTGTACTATCAACAAAGCAAACATCATTCCAAATCTTATGCAGTGATTCCATATGCGCACGCCTTGGAACTCTTCCCGTATTGGTTGCAGCAATTGGATATGGAAAGTAATGGCAAGCAAGTCGATCGCCTAGGTAAGCCGGTATCGCTGAGCTCCCCTGTTGTGTTTGGTAGCGCCGGTACCAATGCCCAGCATTCGTATTTCCAGTTACTACATCAAGGACCGGAATGCATTCCGGTTGATCTGATTGCGATTAAAGAGCCGATGAGCGCCCTACCAGAAGCTAAGGAGCATCACTATGCCCTCTTAGCCAATTGCTTGGCCCAAGCTCAGGCGTTGGCCCTAGGCCGTGATGCGAGCGACCCCAATCTTAGCTATCCTGGAAAGCGTCCAAGTAATTTAATTGTGCTACCCAAACTTGATGCCTATCATTTGGGTGCTTTACTTGCTCTTTACGAACACCGTGCCGTTTGCTTGGGAGCGCTATGGGGCATGAACAGCTTTGATCAGCCCGGGGTTGAGCTCGGCAAGGTACTAGCCAAACCCATTGAGCGCGCTCTTCAACAAAAAGACACTTCCGGTGCTGAATTTGATTCCATCACCGCTGCCAGAATCCATTACTTCCAGAAATAATCCATGAACGTTCCTGCCTCGATTTTTAAAGCCTACGATATCCGCGGCATTATTGATGAAACCCTGAATCCATCAATTGCTAAAGCAATTGGTCAGGCTTTTGGAAGTCAAATGCGCGATTTGGGAGAAACGGATGTTGTAATTGGCCGTGACGGTCGACTCTCTGGCCCAGTTCTGATTGAGGCCCTGACCGAGGGTTTGCTATCCACAGGCATTAATGTGATTGACCTTGGGATGGTCGCCACCCCAATGGTCTACTTCGCCACCCATCAGACCATTGGAAATTGCCAACCGAAATCCGGCATCATGATTACGGGTAGTCATAATCCGCCTAATTACAACGGCTTTAAGATGGTGCTCGGTGGTTCAGCCATTTATGGGGATCAGATTCAGGGGCTACGCCAGCAAATTGAAGCGGATGATTTTCGGCAAGGCAATGGAAAACGCTCCAGCTTCAATATCTTCCCCCAATATTTGCAAACCATTGTTGGTGATATTCGCTTAGCTAGACCCATGAAGATCGCCGTCGATTGTGGCAATGGTGTGGGTGGCGCGTTTGCTGG